>Ga0247831_1000084_pt1 | contig 187944 bp, 191 predicted proteins | sample LaCruzMarch2015__9_FD_192406 | JGI IMG/M metagenome (GOLD analysis project Ga0247831, IMG submission 192406) | Freshwater microbial communities from meromictic Lake La Cruz, Castile-La Mancha, Spain - LaCruzMarch2015_1m | ecosystem: Environmental > Aquatic > Freshwater > Lake | place: Spain... | reverse complement strand
GGCCGCCAGCACCGTGGTGATGGCCGCGGTCAAGGTGGTCTTGCCGTGGTCAACGTGCCCAATCGTGCCCACGTTGACGTGGGGCTTGGTACGTGCAAATTTTTCTTTTCCCATTTTTCAGTTCTCCGAAAAGTGACTGGACCGTCAATGCAAAAAATATTCAGCGCCTGCCAGCCTCAGTTGGCTGCCAATGCGCCCCAAATTGGTGCCCATTGCGGGAATCGGACCCGCGACCTCTCCCTTACCAAGGGAGTGCTCTGCCACTGAGCCAAATGGGCCTTGTTCAACGCTGCCAAGCACCGTTGAACCAAAAACTTTCTCACTCACCCTGCAAGGCTGGAGCGGGAGACGGGAATCGAACCCGCGTCATTAGCTTGGAAGGCTAGGGTTCTACCATTGAACTACTCCCGCATCGAAGCTGAACCTGTCAACTCCAAACGCCCCACAATTCGCCCACAACTCGCTCGTCCATTTTCACTGGTGGAGAGGGCTGGATTCGAACCAGCGTACTCGTAAGAGGGCAGATTTACAGTCTGCTGCCATTAACCACTCGGCCACCTCTCCTCGGTGAACCGCAGATTATGCCATGAAACCCAGAACCGGAAGCCAGCTGTCATTCGCTCGCATCTTGCCAGCGGATTGGTACCAGTCCACGCTGTTTCAAGAAAGCATTCGCCTTGCCGAAATGACCGCACCCAATGAAAGGCAAAGGCGGCCGCAAGGCCGACAGTGGCGATGGGTGGTTGGCAGTCAGCACCAGGTGCTGTGCGGCGTTAGGGCTGCCGTCAATCAGCGGACGCTTCGCCTGAGCGTGCGCTCCCCACAAAAAGAACACCATAGGCGCTTTCTGCGCTGCGAGGTTTCGAACAATGGTGTCAGTCAGGACCTGCCAGCCCCGCTTGGCATGGCTGGCCGGCGCGCCCGCCTCCACCGTCAGACAGGTGTTCAGCAGCAGCACGCCTTGGCGGGCCCAGCGGACGAGCGAAGCGTCCGGCATTCGCACGACCGAGGAGGCAGGGGCGACCAACCCCGGATCCCTGGCAATTTCCTTAAAGATATTGCGCAGCGAGGGCGGTGGACGAACACCCGAAGGCACAGAAAAAGCCAAGCCCTCAGCCTGCCCAGGTCCGTGATAAGGGTCTTGCCCCAAGATAACCACCTTGACAGTGTGCAAGGGCGTCAGGGCGAGAGCCCGAAATGGCTGGGGCGGATACACCACGGCACCACCAGCCAGGCGTTCCGACAAAAATCTGCCCAGATTCAAGCCGGCACTGCTGGCCAGGTATTGATCTACCAGCGGGCGCCAGTCTGGCGCCAGCAACGCAACCCCTGGCGGCCAAGCGGTCAGCACAGGTAATTGGTGTTGTGCCTCAGGCGGGCGTAAACAGTGCGGCCAAGGCTTGGCCGGGGTCTGCGGCGCGCATGAAGGCTTCACCGACCAAGTAGGCGTTGACGCCGGCAGCCCCCAGACGCAGCACATCATCCCGCGTGGCTATGCCACTTTCTGTGACCAGCAAACGGTCTGCCGGCACCTCGCGCAGCAGGTCGATGGTGGTCTGGAGCGACACTTCAAAGGTCTTGAGGTTGCGATTATTGACACCGATCAGCGGCGTCTTGAGCCGCAAGGCCCGCGCCAGCTCGGCAGCGTCATGCACTTCCACCAGCACCGCCATGTCCAGGCTGCTGGCGATGGCTTCGAAATCACGCAATTGGGCATCGTCGAGGCAGGCAGCGATCAGCAGCACAGCGTCGGCCCCCATCACACGCGACTCATAGACCTGGTAGGCATCAACCACAAAATCTTTTCTCAGGACCGGCAGGTGGCATGACGCGCGGGCCTGCTTCAAGTAATCAACCTTTCCCTGGAAAAACTGCTGGTCGGTCAGCACCGACAGACAGGCGGCACCGTGCTCGGCATAGGTCTGGGCAATATCAGCCGGCTCAAAATCAGCCCGCAACACACCTTTGGATGGACTGGCTTTTTTGATTTCGGCGATCACCGCCGGTCGCCCGGCGGCAATTCGGGCCCGCATAGCGCCCAGGAAATCTCGGGTCAGAACGCGGGATTCGGCATCGGCGCGGACCTCGGGCAGCGGTTTGCGACTGCGGGCGGCAGCCACTTCTTCGTGTTTGACGGCAACGATCTGGGTCAGGATATCGGACATAGGCGCTCACTTGGAAGCCTGGCAACCGAACAGGGTATTCGGACCGGCCAAAAGGATTTTCGCAGAACGGCGAGCCAGGCACGGTTAATATAAGTGGCCGAGCACTAGCGATAGCCGCTGCTGCCCCCGACGCCCTACAGGACGCCCATGTCAAATACCCTGGCCACCCCCCAAGGCCTAGCTGATGAGCCCAGTCGCGCCGCTTACCGGGACTACACCCAGCCCGGCATTGAGCGGGTGCGTGAGTTCTACCGCAACAACCACACCTACCAAACCCTGGACTTTGTGTTGGCCAAGAAAAACAAGTGGCTGCAATTCCAGCAACGGCAAATGACCCCCTGGGAGGGTCTGGATTACCTGAACACGCTGGTGGATGAGTCGGACCCTGACATCAACCTGCCGCAAATCAGCCATCTGCTGCAAACCGCAGAGGCGATCCGCGCGGACGGCCACCCCGACTGGTTTGTGCTGACCGGCTTTGTGCACGACCTGGGTAAAGTGCTGTGCCTGTTTGGCGAGCCGCAATGGGCCGTGGTGGGTGACACATTTCCGGTCGGCTGCCGCCATTCGCAGCAGATTGTCTATCCCGAGTTCTTTGCCGCAAACCCGGACAGCCAGGACACGCGTTACAACAGCGAACTCGGCATTTACAGTGCCAACTGCGGGCTGTACCAGGTCCACATGTCTTGGGGCCACGACGAATACCTGTACCACCTGCTCAAAAACTATTTGCCCGAGCCGGCGCAGTACATGATCCGTTACCACTCGTTCTACGCTTGGCACAAAGAGGGCCAGTACCGGCACCTGACCGATGCCCGCGACGACGCGAACCTGGCCTGGGTGCAGAAGTTCAACCCCTACGACCTGTATTCTAAAAACCCTAACCCGCCGGTAATGGCCGAGCTCAAGCCCTATTACGAGGACCTGCTGGCCAAATACCTGCCGGCCACGCTCAAGCTCTGACGCCAAACCCGCCCGTATCCCATATATCCCATGACAACAACCCTGTTACCCGCTCACCTGGCCGCCCGGCTGGACTTTGCCATCACGCTGGCGCGCCAGTGTGGTGCACTCGCCGTGAAAGAGGCGACCCAGTTGCAGATCAGCGCCAAAGGTGCGCACGATGTGCTGACGCAGGCCGACCTGGCGGTGGAACAACTTATCCGCGCAGAAGTAGCCCGAGCCTTTGCCGGCGATCTGGTCGTGGGCGAAGAAATGGGCGGGCAGGACGCGGTGGACAGCGCCGGCAACTTCTGGCTGGTTGACCCGATTGACGGCACCGCCAACTACGCCACCGATGTGCCACGCTGGTGCATCTCGATCGGCTACCTGGAAGCAGGAAAACCGGTACTGGGCGTGCTGTTTGACCCGCTGATGGACCGGCTGTACAGCGCCGGCATGGCCGCCGGCGCCCGGCTTAACGGCCGGCCGATCCGGGCACGCAACACCGACGCGCTCAATGGCGCCACAGTGGAACTCGGCTGGTCGCCGCGCGCCCAACCGGCCGCCTACCTGGGCAAGGCAGCGGCGCTGCTGGCCGCCGGCTGCGCCTTCACACGCCGCGGCTCGGGCGCCCTGGGGCTGGCTGATGTGGCGGCGGGCCGGGTGGATGGCTACGCAGAGCTGCACATCAACGCCTGGGACTGCGCGGCCGGTATTCTGCTGGTGACGGAAGCGGGCGGGCGGGCCAACGATTTTTTCACGCCGGAGGGCATCCGCAGCGGCGGTTTGCTGGTGGCCTGCGCCCCAGAGCTGTACCCAGCCCTGCTTGCGCTGATGGCCAATTAGGGCCTCTGTCAGGTAGCTAGGTCACCTTTGGCCGCCCGCCGGTCTGGTTTGTACGTATTGACCACTATTGACCCATTGCTGATCGTGATATAGATTAGCTGGCTGGCCTGTACTTGGCCAATTGCATGCACTTATAGGAGTTATTGAATGCGCCTTTCTCTTTTATCTAGCCTTTTGGCACTGACTTTCGGGCTTTTGGCGGTACCCGCCCAGGCCCAAGGCAAGCTGACGCTGTACTGCAGCTCCGACGAGGCCTGGTGCCAACAGGCCAAGACTGAGTTCGAGAAGAAGACGGGCATTGGCGTCGACATGACGCGCAAGAGTTCAGGTGAGACCTATGCCCAGATCAAGGCCGAGTCAGCCAACCCCAAGGGCGACATCTGGTGGGGCGGCACCGGTGACCCACACTTGCAGGCCGCCGAAGAAGGCCTGACCCAGGCCTATGTGTCAGAAAGCCGGACCCAACTGCACGACTGGGCCAACCGGCAGGCGGTGGCCTCCAAGGTGCGCACGGTCGGCATCTATTCCGGCGCGCTCGGCTATGGCTACAACGAAGAACTGCTGAAAAAACAGAACCTGCCGGTGCCAGCCTGCTGGAAAGACCTGATCAAGCCGGTCTACAAGGGCAAAGTTCAGGTGGCCAATCCCAACTCTTCTGGCACCGCGTACACCATGCTGGCCACACTGGTGCAGATGATGGGAGAAAAAGAGGCTTTTGATTACATGAAGGCGCTGCACAAGAACATCAACCAGTACACCAAATCGGGCTCGGCGCCGATCAAGGCGGCTGGCTCGGGCGAGACCGTGATCGGCATTGTGTTTGTGCATGACGCTGTTGCCGTGGCTGAGGCCGGCTTCCCCATCAAATCGGTGGTGCCTTGCGAGGGCACAGGCTACGAAATTGGCTCGATGAGCATCGTCAAGGGCTCGCGCAACCTGGACAACGCTAAAAAGTTTTATGAGTTTGCCCTGACGGCCGACTTCCAGAACAAGGCCAAAGACGTCAAATCCTTCCAGGTCATGTCAAACAAGTCTGCCATCAGCTCGCCCAAGGCGCCCGACCTGGCCAAGATCAAGCTCATTGACTACGACTTCGTCAAGTATGGCTCGGCGGCGGAACGCCGGCGCCTGCTGAAAAAATGGGATGACGAGATTGGCGCCTTGCCACGCTGAGTTGCCTGACGGTTTGAGCCGCCGACCGTCGCCTTTGTGAGCGCGCAGCCACACCGCCTGGACACCCAGGCCTTGGGGACGGCTGCGGCGGCTCTGATCGGGGTCGCCCTGCTGCCTTGGTACGCCATCGAGGATGGCTTTTGGGCCCTGAAGTGGCTGCTGCACGGCTACCCTTTGGCCGCTGAGAGCGCGCCAGCCTTGTTCCTGTGGTTCAAAGGGGCCAACCTGTGGCTAATGCCCGTGGCCGGCATCGCGCTGGCGGCGCTGGCGGCGGTGCTCCTGCGACCCTCGGCGGGCTTGCTGGGCCGGCTGCTGGTATTCCTCGGTACCCTGGGCATCGCCTACCTGCTGGCGCAGGGTTTTCTGTTTGGCCTGAAGGGCTGGAACGCCGCTTGGCTCAATGATTGGCTCGGCGAGTCCGAGCAACGCCAGTTTGGCATGGGCTATGGCGCGCTGCTGAGCGGCGCCAGTTTTTTATTTTTATTGACGCGCGGGCTGGCGCTGCGTGGCGTGGTCGGCGGCGACGCCTTTGTCACGGGCTCGCTCGGGCTGGTGATTGCGCTGACGCTGCTGTTCATCGGCCTGCCGGTGCTGCAGATGCTGGTGATCCCGTTCCGGGCGGAAGACGGTGCTTGGTCGCTGGCGCCCTTTGTCGACCGCCTGCTCGACCCGAAAATCTGGCGCCTGACTTGCCTGAGCACCGGCGCCGGCTGCGGCGTGGCCTGGAACACCCTGGTGTTGGCGATCACGGTCGGACTCTTATCCACCCTGCTCGGGCTGGCCTTTGCCCTGGTGCTGACGCGCACTGGCGTGCGCTTTCGCGGCCTGTTCAAGTCACTCTCGCTGCTGCCCATCATCACGCCGCCGTTCGTGATTGGCCTCTCGCTGATCCTGCTGTTCGGCCTGTCGGGCAATGTGACACAGTTTGTGGCTGAGCAACTCGGGCTGGAGCCGACGCGCTGGGTGTACGGCTTCAGCGGGGTGCTGATCGCGCAGCTACTGTCGTTCACGCCGATTGCCTTCCTGGTGTTGATCGGGGTGGTGGAGGCGATCAGCCCGTCGCTGGAAGAGGCGGCACAGACCCTGAACGCCAACGCCTGGCAGACCTTTCGCACCGTGTCGTGGCCACTGATGCGCCCCGGGCTGGCCAATGCCTTTTTGCTGGGCTTTATTGAGAGCATGGCCGATTTCGGCAACCCGCTGGTGCTGGGCGGCAATTTCAACGTGCTGTCGACCGAAATTTTCTTTGCGGTGGTGGGCTCGCAAAACGACCAGGGCCAGGCCGCCGTGCTGGCCATCATCCTGCTGGTCTTCACCATTGGCGCCTTCTACCTGCAGCAGCGCTGGCTGGGTCGGCGCAGCTACACATCGGTGAGCGGCAAGGGCGACGGCGGCATGCACCCGCTGTTGCCCAAGCGCATTGCGATCCCGGCCCTGGTCATCACCACCGCCTGGGCCCTGTTCACGGTGGTGGTGTACTTGATGATTGTTTACGGCAGCTTTGTGCAGCTGTGGGGCCGCGACAGCACCCTGACGTTGAAACACTACATGGGTGCTTTTTCCATCGCCTTTGGTGAATTTGGCCTGCACTGGCAGGGCTCGGCCTGGAACAGCTTCTGGACCACGCTGCAAATTGCCACCATCTCGGCCCCTTTGACTGCTGCCATCGGCCTGATCACCGCGTGGCTGCTGACGCGCCAGACCTTTCACGGCAAACAGCTGTTCGAGTTTGGCACCATGCTCAGTTTTGCCATTCCTGGCACGGTGATTGGTGTGAGCTACATCATCGCCTTCAATGTGCCGCCGATCGAGCTCACCGGCACCGCCGCCATTCTGGTGATCTGTTTTGTGTTCCGCAACATGCCGGTGGGCGTGCGCTCGGGCATTGCCTCGCTGTCGCAGATCGACAAAAGCCTGGACGAAGCCTCGCTGACACTGGGCGCCAGTTCCTGGACCACCTTTCGCCGCATCACGCTGCCGCTGATCCGGCCGGCCATCCTGTCGGCGCTGGTGTACAGCTTTGTGCGCAGCATGACGGCCATCAGCGCGGTGATTTTTCTGGTTAGCGCCAAGCACGACCTGGCTACCAGCTACATCATCGGGCGGGTGGAGAACAATGAATACGGCGTGGCGATTGCCTACGCCACGGTGCTGATTGTGGTGATGCTGGCCGCCATCGGCCTGTTTCAGTGGCTGGTTGGCAGCCGACGCCTGGGGCGCCGGGGCATGCAGCAGGATTCCACCATGCTTGCGGGGGGCGCATGACTATTTCAACTCGCAAAGGGCCGGCCCGCGTGGTCTTTGACCAAGTGAGCAAGCGGTACGGCAACAAGGTCACCGCTGTGGACACCATCTCGCTGGAGTTCCCAGCGGGCACCCTGGTCACGCTGCTGGGCCCGTCGGGCTGCGGCAAGACCACCATCCTGCGCATGATCGCCGGGCTGGAGATGGCCAGCAGCGGACGCATACTGATTGGTGACGACGATGTGACCCGCCTGCCAGCCACCGCCCGCGATGTCTCGATGGTGTTCCAGTCTTACGCGCTGTTTCCGCACATGACGGTGCTGCAGAACGTGAGCTACGGCCTGCAAATGTCGGGCTTTGCCAAAGATGTAGTAGCGGCCAAGGCCCAGGATGTCCTCAAGCAATTGGGCTTGGGCGTGCTCAGTGCCCGTTACCCGAACGAGCTCTCGGGCGGGCAGCAACAGCGGGTAGCTGTGGCACGCGCCATCGTGCTGGAGCCGCGTGTGCTGCTGTTCGACGAGCCCCTGTCCAACCTGGACGCCAAGCTGCGCCGCTATGTACGCCAGGAGATCCGCGACCTGCAGCAGTCGCTCGGCCTGACCGTGGTCTATGTCACGCACGACCAGGAAGAGGCGCTGGCGGTGTCAGACACCGTGGTGGTGATGAACAACGCCACCATTGCCCAGCAGGGCAGTCCGCGCGAGTTGCATGACCGGCCCAACACCCGCTTTGTGGCCGATTTCATCGGCGGCGCCAACGTGCTGCCCTGCGAGGTGACAGCCGTTAACAGCGACCTGGCCACGGTACGGCTGGGTGCGCTGTCGCTGCAAACCCGCCACTGCGCCGGCATCGCGCCGCAGCGCCATGTGGCGGTGCGCCCGAACACCGTGACCATGCTGCCGGCCGGCAGCCCGGACACGCTTGACGGCGTGGTGAGCAAGGCGATTTATGTGGGCGAGCAAATGGAATATTTGGTGCAGACCGCGCTGGGCGAACTGTTCGTCACCTCGGCCGACACCGAGCATCCGTTTACGGCTGATACCCCGGTGGCGGTGGCGCTGCGTCAGAGTGATGTGGTTTTGTTGAGCGACTGAGCTGATCTATTTGGTGTCTGCCGGTCACGGTGATACCGGGGTTCAGCGACTGCTCGCGTGTTTGGCGCTCCGGTCAAGGCGGCGCCGGGCTGAGCGGCTCCGCGGCTGTCCCCCGCCCGGTGGGCTCCTCCTTGATGCCGCTGCGCCGCTCAACCCGTCACCACCTTGACGTCACTCGCACGCGAACACCTGGACACCGGGCTCCAGGTATTCGGGTATTCGGGTATTGAGCCTTGCCCAGCGAGGGAGGGGCTGGCGCGCCTGCTGCAGCGAGGTCAAGGGGGAGCCCGCAGGGCGGCGGACACGAGCGGAAGCAGGCACGCCAACCCCGCCAACGCCAACGCCAAAAGGAACCCCCACCGTCAAAAACAAAAGCAAAAGGCAAAAAACCGCCAATCACCGATCCGACGGCGGCTCCCGCTCATCCAGTGGCACAAACGGCCCCTGCATGCGCTGCTTGAGGTAACGCTCGCCCTGCTCGGACCGCGCCAGCCAGATCCACAGCCACAGGCCCAGCAGCGGGGCGCCGATCACCGCCAGAATCGTCAGGACCAAGGTCATGCGGCTGGCTTCAGGGCTTGCGTCAGTGCCACCAGTTGGTCCAGTCGGGCGCGGGCCGCACCAGAGTCCAGGTCGGCGCGGGCCTGCAACACGCCGGCCTGCATGCTCGGGGCGACGTTGGCGGCGTAGAGCGCGGCACCCGCATTGAGCACCACAATATCGCGGGCTGGGCCCGGCTCGTTGTCCAGCACGCCCAGCAGCATGGCCTTGGACTGCTCGGGCGTGTCCACGCGCAGGCCGCGGTTGCTGGCCATGACCATGCCGAAGTCTTCTGGGTGAATCTCGTACTCGGTGATTTCGCCATCTTTCAACTCCCCCACCAGCGTGGCCGCACCCAGGCTGACCTCGTCCATGCCGTCTTTGCCGTAAACCACCAGCGCATGCTCGGCGCCCAGGCGCTGCAGCGCCCGCACCTGGATGCCGACCAGGTCGGAGTGAAACACGCCCATAAGAATATTGGGCGCACTGGCCGGGTTGGTGAGTGGCCCGAGGATGTTGAAGATGGTACGTACCCCGAGTTCGCGCCGGATCGGCGCCACGTTTTTCATGGCCGGGTGGTGGTTGGGCGCAAACATGAAGCCGACGCCGACCTCCTCGATGCAGCGGGCAATCGCCTCTGGCGCCAGGTTGATGTAGACGCCCAGCGCTTCCATCACGTCGGCGCTACCGCTTTTGCTGCTGACGCTGCGCCCGCCATGCTTGCTGACCCGGGCGCCAGCGGCGGCGGCGACAAACATGGAACAGGTGGAGATGTTGAAGGTGTGCGAGCCGTCGCCGCCGGTGCCGACGATGTCGACAAGGTGCGTCGGGTCGGCCACGTGAACCTTGGTGGAGAACTCACGCATGACCTGGGCAGCGGCCGTGATCTCGCCAATGGTTTCCTTTTTGACACGCAGGCCGGTGATCAACGCCGCCATCATCACCGGCGACATCTCGCCGCTCATGATCAGACGCATGATGTGCAGCATCTCGTCATGAAAAATCTCGCGGTGCTCGATGGTGCGCAGCAGGGCCTCTTGGGCGGTTATCTTGTTGCTGTGGGGCATGGTGGGTCTCGTCAAGGGTTGGGGGGATCGGCAAGGGCCAGCTTCAGGCCAAAACCAATGAACAAAGCACCAGCTAGGCGCTCCAGCCAGGCCAGGCCCTGCTGCAGGGACTGCAGGCGCTGGCCGGCCCAGGCAGCCAGCAGAGCATAGCCCAGATTGATCGGCAGGGAATTCAGGTTGAACAACAGGCCCAGCAGCACAAAGGTGAGCGCCTTGTGCTCGGCCTCTGGGGCAATGAACTGAGGCAAAAACGCCAAAAAGAACAGGGCTACCTTGGGGTTGAGCGCATTGGTCCAGAAACCTTGACGAAATATTTTTATAGAGTCAAATTGGCCTCTAGCCCTTGCTGTTATTGGCTTTGTTGCTACTTTATCCATAGCAAATATCGAAGCTGACCCAGCCTCCAGCCGACGCACGCCCAACATGCCCCAACCAACATACAGCAGGTAGGCCACACCCACCCACTTCAGCAGGACGAACGCTGTCTGTGAAGTGGCCAGCAAAGCGCCCAGACCGAGCGCTGCCACAGCAATATGGACGAAGATACCGCCCGAGATGCCCAGGGCCGCGACGACCCCAGCCCGCCAGCCACCCTTAAGCCCTTGGGAGACGATGTAGAGCACATCTGGCCCGGGCGTCAGGTTCAGCAGCAGGCCGGCGGCTAGGAACAGGCCAAGGTGCTCGATCCCTGCCACGGCGCCCAGCCTTCAGCGGGAAAAAATATCGCCGATGACCGCCAGCGCGTGGTCAATACCCGCAGCGTCGACATCCAGGTGGGTCACAAAGCGCAGCTGGTACAGGCCGGTGGCCAGCACGCCATGCCGCGCCAGTTGAGGGATCAGATCTGCCGCATGGGCCCGCGCTGGGCCCTCCAGATCAACAAACACCACGTTGGTCTGGGGTTGCGCTACCACCAGACCCGGCAGGCGGCTGAGGCCCGCCGCCAAGCGCTGCGCCAAGGCGTGATCCTCGGCCAGCCGCTGCACATGATTTGCCAGTGCATAGGAGGCCGCTGCCGCGAGCCCACCAGACTGGCGCATGCCGCCGCCCGCCATCTTGCGGATGCGGTGCGCACGCGCGATCAGCTCACGACTGCCACACAGGGCCGACCCAACCGGCGCGCCCAGCCCCTTGCTAAAGCAAACAGAGACGCTGTCAAAACAGTTGGCAATGCGACGTGCCTCCTGGTACGGATCGGTACCTAGTTCTGTGGCCTGCGCCACGGCCGCATTAAACAAGCGTGCGCCGTCCAGGTGACGGGCCAGGCCGTGCTGGCGGGCCAGGTCGGTGGCTTGCTGCACATAGTCCATGGGCAGGCGCTTGCCACCAAAGGTGTTTTCCAGCGCCAGCAGCCGGGTACGGGCAAAGTGCGCGTCGTCGGGCTTGATGGCTGCGGCAATTTCAGCCAGCGCCAGGCTGCCGTCGGGCTGGTGGTTCAATGGCTGCGGCTGCAGGCTGCCGAACACTGCGCCGCCACCGCCCTCCCACCGGTAGCAGTGCGCCATCTGGCCGACGATGTACTCGTCACCCCGTTGGCAGTGCGCCAGCAGGGCGCACAGGTTGCTCTGGGTGCCAGTCGGCACGAAAAGCGCGGCCTCAAAGCCGAGCAAATCAGCAATCTGCGCCTGCAGAGCGTTGACGCTCGGGTCATCGGCAAAGACGTCGTCGCCCAAGGGCGCAGCAGCCATGGCAGCGCGCATGCCAGGCGTAGGTTGGGTGACGGTGTCGCTGCGCAGGTCAACCCGCAGGAAGCCAGTGTTTGAGGTCATTTTGGGCTCCAGGCCTTGTGATTATTGATGATCAAGCTACTTAAATGATAGCAAAATCAGGGTCGCGGGGCCAAGAAATTAGCCAGCAGCGCATGGCCGTGCTCGGTCAGGATGCTCTCGGGGTGAAACTGCACGCCCTCCACATCCAGCGTGGCATGGCGTACGCCCATGATTTCGCCGTCCTCCGTCCAGGCCGTGATCTGCAGACTGCCTGGGCAGGAGGCGCGATCAATGGCCAGCGAATGGTAGCGGTTCACGGTGAACTGCGCCGGCAGCCCGGCAAACACACCAACTTGGGTGGTACTGATGACGCTGGTCTTGCCATGCATCAGCTGCTGCGCCCGCACGATGTGGCCGCCAAAGGCCGCACCAATTGCCTGGTGGCCCAGGCAAACCCCCAAGATAGGCAACTTACCGGCAAATTGGCGGATGGCCGCCACCGAAATCCCAGCCTCAGCCGGCGAGCAGGGCCCGGGCGAGACCATCAGGCGGTCGAGCTGCCCAGTCTGTAGCCGGACCTCGATCTCGGCCAGGGTGATCTCGTCGTTGCGCGCCACCGTCACCTCGGCCCCGAGTTCTCCCAGGTACTGCACGATGTTGTAGGTGAAGGAGTCGTAGTTGTCGATCATCAGCAGCTTCATTCCAGGCCCTCCTCAACCAGCTCCGCCGCGCGCAGCAGGGCGCGCGCCTTGGCCTCGGTCTCACGCCATTCCAGCTCGGGCACAGAATCGGCCACCACGCCGGCGGCGGCCTGCACGTACAACATCTGGTCCTTGATGATGCCAGTGCGGATGGCGATGGCCACGTCCATGTCGCCGGCATAGCTCAGGTAACCGCAGGCGCCGCCGTACAGGCCGCGCTTGCTGGGTTCAAGCTGGTCAATCAGCTCCATGGCATGCACTTTGGGGGCACCAGTCAGTGTGCCGGCCGGGAAAGTGGCACGCAGCACATCCATCCCGGTCATGCCGTCCTGCAGCGTGCCCTCGACGTTGCTGACGATGTGCATCACGTGGCTGTAGCGCTCGACGCTGAAGGCCTCGGTCACCTTGACGCTGCCTGTTTTGGCAATGCGGCCGATGTCGTTGCGCGCCAGGTCGATCAGCATCACATGCTCGGCACGTTCCTTAGGGTCGTTGATGAGTTCGACCTCAGCCGCCCGGTCCTGCGCCAGGCTGGCGCCGCGCGGCCGGGTGCCGGCCAGCGGCCGAATGGTGATTTTTTGCTCGGTCTCGGCCCCGGCGGTCACGGTTTCCTGGCGCACCAGAATCTCAGGGCTGGCGCCCACCACATGGAAATCCCCCAGATGGTAGTAATACATATAGGGGCTGGGGTTCAGAGAGCGCAGCGCCCGGTAAAGGCTCAGCGGTGACTCGGTGTAGCGCTTTTTCAGGCGCTGGCCGACCTGTACCTGCATGAAGTCACCGCCCTCGATCAGGCCCTTGGCGCGCGTCACCGCCGCCAGGTAGTCGGCTTTGGCAAACTCGCGCTCCACCGGGTAACTCTGGCTCGGTTTGACCAGCGGCGCGCTGACCGAGTACTTGAGCTGCTCTTTGAGTTCACGCAAGCGCCGCTTGGCGTTGGGGTAGGCCTCAGGCTGTGTCGGGTCGGCGTAAACAATCAGGTAAAGCTTGCCCGACAGGTTGTCGATCACGGCCAGTTCCTCGCACTGCAGCAGCACGATGTCGGGGCAGCCCAGCGTGTCGGGCGGGCAGGACGCCACCAGCTTTTTCTCGATATGACGCACCGTGTCGTAGCCGAAATAGCCGGCCAGGCCGCCACAAAAACGCGGCAGACCGGGCCGCAGCGCGACCTTGAAGCGCTGTTGGTAAGCGCTGATGACGTCCAGCGGGTTGCCGTTGACACGCTCCACCACCACGCCGTCGGTCACCACCTCGGTCACGGCCTCGGTACCAAAGCCGCTGGCACGCAACAGGGTGCGCGCTGGCAGGCCGATGAAGCTGTAGCGGCCGAAACGCTCGCCGCCCACCACCGATTCCAGCAAGAAACTGTATTTGCCGCCATCGCGCGAGTGCGCTAACTTGAGGTAAAGCGAGAGCGGGGTTTCGAGGTCGGCAAAGGCTTCTGCCAGCAGTGGAATGCGGTTGTAGCCTTGTGCGCTCAGGCTTTTGAATTCGAGTTCGGAAATCAAGGACAGGTCTCTTTCAGGTCAGGCCTGACGACGCGCTTGTCATGCGACAAGGCTCAACTCAGGCGGGCAGCATGTGCTGCTGCGGTTCAATCGGACAGGGTTGAATCAGGCGAATGCTGATGCGGTGGGCAGTGACCGCCAGGGCCAGGCTCCCCGGTCGCTGAGACCTGTAACGCTGATGCGATGAATGAACATAGACTCAGTGTAGCAAACCGCGAACCCGAAACAGGCCTGCGGATGGGCCGGGAATGACCTCAACTATCCGATAAGATGGTCAACCCGCGCGGCGCTACCGCCAGGGACCACGCTCACAATCGACATCAGCCAAGGGTAAGCCATGAAGTTTCGCAACCAGATTTTGTTTTTGGGCCTGTTGGGGCTGCTCATGGCCTGCTTGGTGGGTGGCATCAGCCTGTTCAACACCCAACGCCTAACGGTGGCCATCGACAACTCGCAGCGCATGGGGGAAGCTCTGGAGCACAGCCTGGAAGCCGACATGATGCATGACGCGATCCGGGGCGACGTACTGCTGGCGCTGCTGGGCGGGCTGAACAAGGATGCGGCCCAACTGGGCGAGGCCGAGAAGGGCCTAGCCGAACACACGGGCATCTTCAACAAGGCCATGGTAGAGCTGCAGCGACTGGCGGATTCAGCCGAACTCAAGAATGCCATCGCCACCTCACTGCCACTGGTTGCCAAGTACACCGCGAGCGCGGCCGAGATGCTAAAGCTGGCCGCCAGCGACGCCGTTGCCGCACAGGCGGCAGCTCCGGAGTTTCAAAAAGTGTTCGGTGAACTTGAGCAGCAGATGGCCGCGCAAGGCGACCTCATTGGCAAGCATGTGAAGGAAGTCAACGCAGAGGCGATCGCCGAAGCTGACGGCTCGCGTTTGCAGATTGGCGTCACCTTGCTGGCCGCCACCCTCGTGTTGCTGTTGGCCGCGATTTGGCTGGCCCGGCATCTGACTGCACCCATGAACGACGCAGTCAACATCGCCGACCAACTGGCGCAGGGCAATCTGGCCGGCACAGTCACCCCCTCCGGCAATGAGGAAACCATCAAACTGCTGGCAGCCATGGGCCGCATGCAGAGCAGCTTTGCCGGCATCGTGCGGGGTGTCAAGACCAACGCGGAAAGCGTGGCGCTGGCCAGTGCCGAGATTGCGCAGGGCAACCAAGACCTGTCGATGCGGACTGAGCAGCAGGCCAGCTCACTACAGCAAACTGCGGCGTCGATGGAAGAGCTGGGCTCCAAGGTGAGCCAAAACGCCAGCAGCGCGGCCCAAGCCAATCAGCTTGCACGCAGTGCCTCTGAAGTGGCCATCAAAGGGGGCGAGGTGGTGAGCCAGGTGGTGGACACCATGAAAGGCATTAACGAGTCGTCACGCAAAATCTCCGACATCATCCAGGTCATTGACGGCATTGCCTTCCAGACCAATATCCTGGCGCTCAATGCGGCGGTGGAAGCCGCCCGCGCCGGGGAGCAGGGGCGCGGCTTTGCAGTGGTGGCCAGTGAAGTGCGGTCCCTGGCCGGCCGCTCGGCTGAGGCTGCCAAGGAAATCAAGGCCCTGATCAATGCCAGCGTCGAACGTGTGGCTCATGGCACGGCACTGGTCGACCAGGCGGGGGTGACGATGACCGAGGTGGTGAGCTCGATCCGGCGGGTCACCGACATCATGGGTGAAATCAGCGCCGCCAGTAACGAACAGAGCCTGGGTGTGGCACAGGTCGGCCAAGCCGTGACGCTGATGGACCAGGCGACCCAGCAAAACGCAGCGCTGGTGGAGCAAATGGCGGCGGCGGCCAGCAGTTTGAAGTCGCAGGCCCAGGAACTCGTACAGATGGTGGCTGTGTTCAAACTGACTGGGCAAGACGGCCAACGCGGCGCCCGGACGCTACCTGCGCCGGTCCGCTCTAGCTTGCCCAAGGCGAGCCATTACAAGGGCGGCGAGCGGCGAGCCAGCAGCACGCCGCTGGGTGCGGCAGCCCGCTCGACCACAGCAACTGCCGCCCCAGCCAAGTTGCCGCCGCAGCGCCTGGCCAAGGCCAAGGAACCCGTCGCGGCTAAAGGCAGCGACGACGGCGACTGGGAATCGTTTTAAACCAGCGCTACTTGACCAGTTGATTGAGCTGGATGATGGGCAGCAGCACCGCCAGCACAATCAGCATCACCACCACGCCCATGGCCACGATCAGCAGTGGCTCCAGCAAAGTGGCCAACTGCATGGCGCGGCGCTGTACTTCGGCACTGAGCTGCTTGGCTGCCCGCTGCAGCATCAGCGGCAATTGCCCGGTTTGCTCCCCCAAGCGGGCAAACATGGCCAGCAGGCCAGGGAAGCGTTTTTTTTGCGCCAATGCAGACGCCAATGGCGCCCCCTCACGCACCAGCACTAGCGCTTCCAGCGCATCGCGCCGCATGGCGCGGTTGGACAGAGTCTCCGCTGCGGCCTGCAGGGCTTTGAGAATAGGCACGCCCGCACCGGCAAGCATTGCCAGGGTATTGGCAAAGCGCGCCGCGTTGTAACCCAGCGCCAGTCGACCCAGCACCGGCAGAGTCAGCCAGAAGGCGTCAAATTTTTCACGAATGCCAGCGTTAGCCAGCGCTATTCTGGCGCCAATTGCACCTAAAAATAAGGCCAGCAGCAGGATCCAGCCGTGCTGTCTGGCCAGGTCGCTGAGGCCGATCATCAGCACGGTCAGCAGTGGCAGGGCTCGCTTGCTGCCCGCAAATACCTGGGCCACCTGCGGCACCACGTAGGTCACCAGGAACAGCACGATGAAGATGGCCACCAAGGTCACGATCGCCGGGTAAAGTGCCGCGCCGATCAGCTTGGCCTTGAGCGCCTGCTGTTCCTCGAGGTCATCCGCCAGACGCTCCAGAACCAAGCCCAGATTTCCGCTTTGCTCGCCAGCGTCGATCACGGCCACATAAATGGCGGAGAACTCGCGAGGGTGCAGCGCCAAGGCGCGGGCAAAGGTGGCGCCGCCGTTGACCTCGGCCCGCAAATTGGCCACGAGGTAGCGCTGTGCATCCTGTTCAGCCTCGTCCGCCAGCGAGGTGAGCGCCCGCTCCAAGGGCAGGCCCGACGACACCAGACCAGCAATTTGGCGGGTCCAGATCATCAAACCGAGCGGCTTGAACACCCGCCTGGCCCGAACCGACCCACGGGCGGTGCCTTGAGCCGCCGAATCGGCGCTAGACGCACCAGCCAGATCCACCTTGAGCGGCACCAGCGCCTGCCCGCGTAACTGGGCGCGTGCCGACCGCGCCGAGTCGGCTTCGATCACCCCTTTGCGGGACTGGCCGTCAGCGCTCAGCGCTTCAAATGAGTAAACCGGCATGGCGTTACTTTTTCGCGGGGGTTGACCGGCTTAGTCACGCGTCACGCGCAGCAGCTCTTCACGCGAGGTCAGTCCGGCCGTGACCAGTCGCTCGCCATCGTCGCGCATCAGGCACATGCCCCCCGCCAACGCAGCAGTACGGATGTCGGCCTCAGAGGCCCGGCTGTGGATCTGGGCGCGAATGGCTTCGTCGGTCACCAGCAGCTCAAACACGCCGCTGCGCCCGGCATAGCCGGTCTGGCCGCAACTGGCGCAGCCGGCACCCTGGCAGGACCGGCACAACTTGCGGACCAAGCGCTGCGCCAGCACACCCAGCAGTGATGAGCTCAGCAGAAAGGGCTCCACCCCCATGTCCGTCAGGCGGGTGACGGCGCTGGTGGCGTCGTTGGTGTGCAAGGTGGCCAGCACCAAATGGCCGGTGAGCGAGGCCTGGATCGCGATCTGGGCGGTCTCAAAATCACGAATCTCGCCAATCATGATCACATCCGGGTCTTGCCGCAGGATAGCGCGAAGGGCCTTGGCAAAGGTCAGGTCGATGCGGGCATTAACCTGGGTTTGCCCCACCCCGGGCAGCTCATACTCGATAGGGTCTTCCACCGTCATGATGTTGCTGTGTGCCGCATCGAGCCGGCTCAGACCTGCGTACAGGGTGGTGGTTTTACCTGAGCCGGTCGGCCCGGTGACCAAAATAATGCCATGGGGTTGGGCTACCAGACGTGTGAAGCGTGACAGAACGTCGCCCTGCATGCCCAGCGCCTCCAGGCTTAAACGCCCCTCGGACTTATCCAGCAGACGCAGTACTGCGCGCTCGCCATGGGCGCTGGGCAAGGTACTGACCCGCACATCAACGGCGCGGGTTCCGATGCGCAGGGAGATGCGACCGTCCTGCGGCATGCGCCGCTCGGCAATATCAAGCTCGGCCATGATCTTCAGCCGTGAGATCAGCGCCGCGTGCAGGGCCCGGTTGGGCTGCACCACCTCGCGCAGCGTGCCGTCAACCCGAAAGCGCACGCTGGAATGGCGCTCATAGGGCTCGATGTGGATGTCGCTGGCGCCGTCGCGCGCCGCCTGGGTCAACAAAGCGTTGAGCATGCGGATGATGGGTGCATCGTCCGAGGTCTCCAGCAAGTCCTCAATGGCGGGCAGGTCTTGCATCATGCGCGACAGGTCGGCGTCGCTTTCGACCTCGCTCACCACCGCCGCCGCACTCGACTCACCCTGGGCATAGGCGGCGCTGATGCGTTGCACCAGCACTTCGGCCGCCTGCGACTCCACCTGACGCACCGGGTACTTGCGCATCACTTCACTGACACCACCGGGCAGCGAGGCCGGGTGCACGCACAGCGTGAACTCACCCGACTGCTCCTCCAGCAGCACTTGCTGGGTGCGGGCAAAGGCGTACGGTAGGGGGTAACGCATGGCAGCGGCTAGCCAGACCAGAGTCAGGGCTTGGCTGGGACAGGGGTCGCGCGCGCCGGCAAGGCCGGCAATTGCACCGCGTCATTGATGGGCAGCACCGCGCTGGGTACCGGTTGTGCCTCTTTCAGGCCCGAGCGCATGACATCGTACCGGTCCAGTGACAGCCGCTCTGTAGCCGCCGCATCGCGCACCACCACCGGGCGCAGAAACACCATAAGGTTGGTTTTCTTGCGGGCTCGGGTTTCACTCTTGAACAGGTTACCGAAAAAAGACAGGTCACCCAGACCAGGCACCTTTTCCTGGTTACCCGAGTACTCGTCCTGCAGCAGGCCCCCCAGCACCACCACTGCGCCGTCTTCCACCAGCACGTTGGATTCAATCGTGCGCTTGTTGGTGGTCGGGCCATTGGTGGCGTTGACGGTGGAGGCCAGCACGCTCGACACCTCCTGGTAGATCGCCAGCTTGACGGTGCCGTTCTCGCTGATCTGCGGCTTGACCTTGAGCGTCAGCCCAACATCCTTGCGCTCAATCGTCTGGAACGGGTTCACCGTGTTGCTGTTGCCGGTGTTGGTGAACTGGCCGGTGACGAAAGGCACGTTTTGACCAATCACGATCTTGGCCTCTTCGTTGTCAAGGGTCAGCAGGTTGGGTGTGGAGAGCACATTGCCACTGCCCGACTCTTCCAGGAAGCGGCCCAGAAAGCCCAGCACATAAATGCCATTGGTCTGATTCGCCAGACCAATATTGGCGCCGCGCGCCACCCCCGGCACGCCACTGGCCGCGGCGGTCGACAGGTTGATGATGTTGCTGATGCCAGCGCCAAAGTTGGTGCCCAGCAAGCCGATATTGGGACTGCCTGCGCCGCCCAAGGCGCCTTGCCATTGAATGCCAAACTCGGCCGCACGGTCGGCGCTGACCTCGGCAATCAGGCTTTCCACAAAGACCTGGGCCCGCCGGGCATCCAAACGGTCGATCACAGCACGCAATTGGCGGTATTGGGGCTCAGGCGCGGTGATGATGAGAGAGTTGGTGGCAGTGTCGGCCTGCACCTGGCCGCCAGAGGTTACAGCCGGCGTGCTGCTGGAAGATGAGGCGCCGCCCGGCGCCGCCTGTGGTGTGGCGGCGCGCGCCTCACCACTGATGGCCGCACGCAAGGTCGCGGCGAGCTTGGTGGCATCGGCATTTTTCAGGTAGACCACGCGGATATTGCCAGCCGGGTCGCCACTGGAACCGGCATCGGGCTGATCCAGCTTGCTCACCAGCGACTTGACCAAAGCCAGGCGGGCGCCGTTGGCAGCGCGCAGGATCAGCGAATTGCTGCGCGGCTCTGCGACCAGCATGGTCTTGAACGAGGTATCGGCCTGCCCGGCCGCCGCCGGTGCTCCCGTCGATTCAATCAGGCGCAGCACCAGTGGCGCCAGGTCCGATGCAATGGCATGCTTGAGCGGCAGCACCTCCACGTCGGTCGCATTGGCAACGTCCATCGTGGCGATGATGAGGGCAATGCGGCGCAGGTTGTCAGCGTAGTCGGTGATCACCAGCGAGTTGTTGCCGGGGTTGACATTGATGGTGTTGTTGGGGCTGATCAAGGGGCGCAATACCGGCACCAGATTGTTGGCTGACTCGAAGTTAAGGCGAAAAATCTGGGTAATCACTTGGTTGACCACTGCTTCGGCCGGTGCGACCTCACCCACCGCCACCGTACCACTCTGCAACTTGGCATCTGCCTCCGGCACCACGCGGTACAGGTTCCCCGACTCGACCATGGTGAAACCTTGTAAACGCAAAGCCGCCAGGAACTGGTTGGTGGCCACGGCCCGGCTGACCGGCTTCTCGGTAAACAGGGTCATGGTGCCCTTGACCCGTGGGTCTACCACCAGGTTGACGCGCATGATGGTGGCCATGGTTCGCGCCACGGCCTCGATCTCGGCGTTCACAAAATTCAGCGTGATCGGCGCGACGCGGGCGACCGGCGCCTTGGCTGACTGGGCCTGAACATCTAAGGAAAAAAGACCTGTAGCCCCCGCCAGCAAAGCACTTATAGCTATTGAAAAAATAGCAAAGAGGGGTGACCGAAAAGCGGATGGTGTCATGCAGATTCAACCCAATTTGATGATAGAGCGTGCGCCATCGCGTTGGCCAAGGATGTTCAAAAGGTTTGCCAGTGCGTCGAGCCGCTCGAGGGGGGCGCTGGCCACGCCCTCAAAGCGCAACCGGTCGCCCACCCACTGACCAGTGCCAGTTAATTGTAGGCTGCCTTCCAGCGTTTCCAGGGTAAAAGCCACGCCTGACCCGCCCTGCACAGACAGCCGATAACTGCCCATCGGCTTGAGCGTAGACAGCCGCGACGACATATGCAGGGCGTCGACCTTGGCACGACCACTCAGGCTCAGCCGCCCCGCCGCCCAAACCGCAACCAGACCCTGGGTTGACAGCGCCAGCTGACCCTGCGGTTGCACCGTATTCCAGGGTGTGCCAAGGCCGCTGAGCACCTCCGCCGGCCATTGGCCGCTGCCGTCGGCAACCGCCACGCGCACGCTACCCCAGCCGGGCGACACAGTGACACGCCAGGGCTGCTGCATACAACAATCGGCCAGCAGCTCTGCATGCAGGGCCCAGCCGCTCAGGCTCAGTCTCCAAGCCAGACGACCCGGCAAACGGGCTGAGTCCTGGCTGCTACCGCCTCCGGCCAAGGCCAGCTGCGCAGAGCCTTGCCAGATGCTGCCCCGCACTTCTTGAAACTGCAGTCGACCCTGCGCTGCCTGTTGCACCGCGGCCGTCAGCCAGCGTGCTGGCGCGCCCAGCAGCAGCGCCGCGAGCAGGCCTGCCAAGCCGCCCCAAAGCGCCCAGCCCCAGGGGGCAGTCGTGAGTGGCGAAGCGTGTCGGCTCAAGGTGCGCCCAGGTTCAGCACCATGGTGCCGTCCCAAGTGCCCGCAGCGTTTCGGCGCAGCCGAGCCTCGGCGGGCAGCACGCGCACGTTCAATCGAACCTGCGCCAGCCATTGCGTCAACGCATCGGCCGTCATGCCCTTCAAGGTGACGGTGGCACGGTCGCCCGCCATGGCAATTTGCAGGCTGGCCGCCAGGGGCTTGACCGATGCCTCCAACAGGCGCCGCGCTTCATCCGGCGCCAAGCGGGGTTGAGCCTGCAGCGCCTTGGCCTGAGACTGCAGGCCCTGCATCTGCTGCAATTGCGCTTCCAGGTCGCGGCGCTGAGGCTCAGCGCTGCGCAAGATGGCGAGCGCCGGCGCCACCGCCAGAAGCCACAGCATCGCCAGCATCAGCAGCGTCGCACCGCCCAGCAGAGCCAGCTGCTCGCGCCGGCTGGCCTGCTGCCAACGGGCGCGTAGGGGTGCGTGCCAGCTCATCGCTCACCGCCTGACCGCATCACTACCGCGCCACTTTCAGCAGCAGCAACATAGGCCTGCGGCTTAAGACGCAAGGACAGGGCTGACACCTCGTCGGTCGTCAGCTTGAGGCCTTTTAGCCGCAGCTCACCGGCAGCAAAATCTAAGGCATCGGGCACAGCATTGGCCGGGGCCTGGGCACCAAAGGCACTCAGCATGGCCTCCAGGTCACGCCCGGAGGCTTGGCCGCTGGCGCGTTGCAGTGCCGCCAGCTCACGGCCCATTTGCAAGGGCGCATCGACCACCACCTGGACCTGAGGGAAGGTGCCGGTGAGGATGTCACGAATATTCTGGCGCTGCGTCTGCAGGGCAGTCTGCTCGCGCCAGGCCCAGGCATTCAGACCCGCCAGGTTGATCACAACCAGTGCCAAGAGAGCCAGGCGCACAGCGCGCCAGCGCGGCGACCAGGCAAGCCGCAATGCAGCGTCTGCCACGCGTTTCCAGCTTCTGGCGCCACTTGAATTGAGCAACTCGAACTGCGCCAGATCCCAGGCCGATTGCGCGGACTGCACGCGGCGAAGCGCGACCGATTGCACGGTGACGGCGTGCTGCAGCAACGCCTCAGCCTGGGCCACCACGGCGGGCTCGGCCACCACGGGCTGGTACTCGGGCCAATCGAGCAGCGCCAGCCCGACGGCCGACAGCGGCCACACCTCCACGCCAGTTGATTTAACGGCCACACAATGAGCCTCGCCCGGCGTGCCTAGCACATACAGCAGGTCGCGGCTGGCATCAGGGGCAAACTCAGGCACGATGCGGTTGACCGGGCGGCCAGACCGCTCCAATGTCTCAACGGCGGTTTTCAGCCAGCCCCGGTCACAGACCGCCACCCAGACCGGCGCATCATCACTGGTTGCTGGCTCCAGTGCGAAATGCAGTTCGGCGGTGTCGTCGAGCACCCGGTCTTCCAGCACCCCATCCAGCACCGCGCGCAGTCGCGCTGGCCCGCCGTCACGGAAGATGCCTCGGCCCAGGCTACCCTTTGGCAATTTAACCTGATGCCAGGACAACTTATGCACTGGCACCAGCGCCACCAACTCACTGGCCGCAGGCAGCAGGGCCAGCGCTGCGAGGCCGCTGTCGCCCACGCTCAGCCCGTCCGGCGTCAAAACATAGTGGTAACCGTCTGCCGCATCAGCGGTTGCATTGGGCAGGGTCAGGATCAGGGTGCTCATGGTGAATCGGTCGCGGTCATTGTAGGTTGGCGCCCACCGGTGGATTGCCCCGCCGGCGCCACAGGACGCGCACCTCAAGACCCTCACGCTGTACCAGTGTCCGCTCCACGACCACGTCCTGCGCGACCTGCAGGCGGCCGAGGATTTCAAAGAATCGGGTGCCGACGCTGTGCTGAGCAGCGTCGAATAAGGCCGCCGGATTGCCACCGACCTTGGCGGCATCGTCCAGAGTCGTCAGATGGGTCACAGTGCGCGCTGTCACCAGTCTGTGCGCGTCAGCCAGTTCAAAGGCCTCAATGCAGGCGTACACGACCTCCACCGGCGCGGTGTTCAGGTTCACCGGTGTGCGCACCGGCAGCACGGTGACAAAGGGCTGCAGCAAAGCCAGGCTGCGCGGCGAAAGACCCAGCCAGGTCAACTGCGCCAGATCCTGCGGCAAGAGAGGGGCATTCGTCGCAAAGACCGGCTCATTGGCAGGCGCTGCCGAAGCGGCGATGGCGGGCCCGCGAGCAACAGCGTCGCCCTGCGCCAACTTCAGGTTGCTGACCAAGGCCGCCAACTCACGATCAGATAGCCCGAGCAGCTCAAACAGCCGGCGAAACGCCAGCAGGCTGGGAGCGTGCACCTTGCCGTCAAGCAGCAGGTTACTCACATTGAGCCGCGATTGCAGGTCGATAATGCGGCCAGACAAAAACGCCTCCTGCGACGCTTCGGCAGCCAAGGCATCGCTCCGGTCGGTTGCGAGAAAGGTAGACAAACGAGCCTCCTCGAGAGGCACGGCCCAGGGCTCGGCCAGATGATCGGCGCCGCCCTTGCGGGCGTCCTCGCGCAGTATCAGACGGGCCCAGTCGAGCGCACCGGTCAGCACCCAGGCCGACTGCACACGGGTGCGCTGCGCCGCCTCGATCTCTATCCCGCGCCATTGCTGCCACAGGGCCGTGGCAGCCAAGGTTGTCACCAGCACCACCGTCAGCATGGCGGTCAGAATGGCGGCGCCTGCCTGACGGTGCGAAGCTGCCGTGCGGACCTTGCGCCTCATTTGCTACTTCCCAGGTCAGCGCGCATCCAGTCTCGGGTGAGCGTGCCGCTGATGGTCTGCCCAGGGCCCAGCGCCAGCACCAGACGCACGCCATCCGGCAGCGCCGGTGCGGTATTGGGGCTAGCAGGTGAAGCGGTCGTTGGGGCTAGGCGGTTGCCGCCGGTGGCGCTGCCTTCGCTCGACAAAGGGTTGGTCCACGCGTCGCCGCGGTAGAAAAAAATCTGCCAGCGCGCCAGCGGCACAATTTTCACCTCACGTTGGCGATCCTCGTCACTGGGATTTTGGGCCCACAGCGCCGCCTTTTGCCAGGCCAACTGTAACGCGCCATGGGTGCTCAGCGGCGGCGACTGCCAGCGCAGCCAGACCCCGTCACCGGCGGCGCCACGCCGGGTCCAGGCCACCACTCGCAAGCCTTGGGCAGCGCCGGCAGCGTCGTGCCGCAACAGGCGCAGCGCCCGGCCGTCCCAGTCCAGGCTGCTGGTGTTGGGCTGAACCGCCAGGGCATCCAGGTCAGCGCCCCACTGCACCAGCCCGGCCTGCAGCGCAAGCACATCATCGGCTTGCTGGCGCATCTGGTTTTGAGCCCGCGTCATGCCGTCCAACCCACGCCAGGCCAGCGCAGCCATCAGGCCCATCAGGCTGATGGCCACCAACAGTTCAATGAGGGTAAAGCCCGACGCTGACCGGCCACGCATCAGTTGCGCCCCACTACCGTGGACAGGCTCACGATCGGGGTGTCGCCGTCCAGCACCCGGGCGTCGACCCGTCGGAAATTGCTGTTCGGGGTGGGCCGCACCACCAGCTTGACCCGATAGGCATGCCCGGCCTGCTCACATTCGGTCTCGGTATCGCCCACACCAGGCATCTGTTTGCTCAGGCGAATCCTGACCAGCGCATTTTCGGCACACATCTGGCCCAGCAACGCGTCGGTTTGTCGCTGTGCATTGCGCGTCAATGCTGCGGTGGCCTGCATGCCAGCGGCCAGCGCAATGGCCACAATGCCGAGCGCTACCAACACCTCAACCAGGGTGAAACCACGGCGGCGAGCGGCCGTCATGGCGAAGTGGACTGCACCGCAAACGGGCGCAGGCCGTCTGTCGCAATGCGCACGCTTTGGCCCGGCCGACTGCGAGACTGCAGCGTCAAGGCCTGCGCGCCGATGATGGGCTCTGGCCCCAGCAACAAAGTCGCCCCCAGCGATGCACTGGTGTCGGGGTCCAGCCACTGCTTGGGGAGCTGCGCCGCATCCAGACCGTCAAACCGAAAGCCTGCCTCCTCCAAGCGCCACTGCACTGGCACCCCGCTCAGCTGAGACCGGGCCCGCGCCGCCTCGAGCAAGGCCACCAGCCGTTCGGCCTCACGTTCCAGCTGCACTTCTTTGCCATCGCGCAGGGACAGGGTCACGCCGGCCGAGGCCATGGCCACAATGGCCACCACGATGAGCAGCTCCAGGACGGTAAAGCCGGCATTGCGGCGCGGCCGGCGCTCAGGGCTGCCAGCTGCCGACATCTGCGTCTTTGCCCTCGCCACCCGACTGGCCGTCGGCGCCGAAAGACATCACATCTATCTCACCCTTGACGCCCGGGTTCATATAAATATAGGCACGGCCCCAGGGGTCTTTGGGCAGCTGGTCCAAGTAGGGCCGCCAGTTCAAAGGCACCGGGTCCACCGTGGGTTTACCCATTAAGGCCTGGAGACCCTGTTCGGCACTGGGGTAGCGCTGGTTGTCCAGCTTGTACAGCTTGAGCGCCTGCATCAGGTTGCTGACGTCGGTTTTGGCAGCCGTGACGCGGGCGTCATCGGCGCGGTCCAGTACATTGGGCACGATCAAGGCGGCCAACACGCCAATGATCAGCAACACCACCATCAGCTCGATCAGGGTGAAGCCCCGCTGGATCAGGCGGCGCAGAGAGACAGGTGGTGATGGCATGGCGGGGCTCCCTGGGGAAACAGACTCATGCAGATAATACCGTGCGTAGCTGATAATCTTTGCATGCCGACTCCTCCCTATGCACGCTGGTGGCTTCGAATCGCCACATTTTTGGCTGCGGCGCTGGCTGCCGGCAGCGCGGGCTATTGGGGCCTTAAGCTGACCTCGCCAGCGCTCGAAACAAGCACCTCTAAACTGGTGGTGCCAAGCCCATCCGCTCCCTCGCCGACCGTCATTGCCCGAGTCCTTGGCGGGGGCCAACTCAGCCCGGCCGCGACCAGCGCAGTGGTGATGGACTCTGGGGCGAGCCGCTTCAAGATCACCGGCGTGGTGGCTGGCAAGAACGACCAGGGCTATGCCCTGATTGCGGTGGATGGCAAGCCAGCACGGCCGTTCATGGTCGGCAGCCAAGTCAGCGACACCCTGCTGCTGCAATCGGTGAACAAAGCAGGCGCGGCACTGGCCGCCAGCCTGGATGGACCGATCGCGTTCCGGCTCGACTTGCCTAAATTCGAACCGCTTTAACGGTGCGCTGCCGCCAACTGAGCGCCTTTTAGCCTTGCAGCGCTTGGCGCATGGCGTCAATCACGCTTTTGTAATCAGGCTTGCCAAAGATGGCGCTACCGGCAACAAAGGTATCAGCACCGGCATCGGCCACGCGCCGGATGTTGTCCACCTTGATGCCGCCATCGACTTCCAACCGGATGTCCTTGCCGCTGGCGCTAATGCGCCGGCGCGCATCCTCAATTTTGCGCAACGCCGAGTCAATGAAGCTCTGGCCGCCAAAACCGGGGTTGACACTCATGATGAGGATGAGGTCAATGTCCTCGATCACCCAGTCCAGCACATCGAGCGGCTGGGCCGGGTTGAACACCAGCCCGGCCTGGCAGCCGCGGGCCTTGATGGCCTGAACACTGCGGTGCACATGGCCCGAGGCGTCGGGGTGAAAGCTGATCAGGTCGGCCCCAGCGTCGGCAAAGGCCGCTGCCAGCGCGTCCACTTGTTGCACCATCAGGTGCACGTCGATCGGTACCGCCACGCCGGCTGCCGTCTTGGCATGGGGCTTGAGCGCGCTGCAGATCATCGGGCCGAAAGTGAGGTTAGGCACATAGTGGTTGTCCATCACATCAAAATGGATCCAGTCGCTGCCGGCCGCAATCACGTCCTGCACCTCCTGACCCAGGCGGGCAAAGTCGGCGGACAAAATGGATGGGGCAATTCGGTAAGTCATGGTGTGCTGCTCAAAAATGACAGGGTGGACGGAATGGGCATTTTCGCAGGTAGCATTGCACCATGTCGAAGTATCAATTCCGGGTTGAAGTCTCCCCCCGTTACCTCGCCGAGCAATCGGCGCCGGAACAGGGCCTGTACATGTTTTCCTACACCGTGAAGATCGCCAATGTGGGCGCCGTACCGGCGCAACTCATTTCACGCACCTGGAACGTCAACGATGCCAATGGCCACACTGAGCGCGTCAAGGGCCTGGGGGTGGTGGGTCAGCAGCCGCTGCTCAAACCCGGTGAGGTGTTTGAGTACACCAGTGGCACACGCTTACGCACGCCCACGGGCACCATGCACGGCAGTTTTTTCTGCGTGGCAGAAGATGGCGAAAAATTTGACACCGACATCCCGATGTTCATCTTGGACGCCCTGAGCCCCAGCGGTGGCCAGGGAACCTTGCACTGAAACCGGTGCGGCAGCGCTCTAGGCCCTGACCCGTCTCATCCGCCATGAGCCAGCTCGGTGAGTTTGACCTCATTGCGCGCTACTTCAAGCACCCGGCGCGCCGTGCCGTTGTGGGGGTGGGCGATGACTGTGCGCTCTTGCAACCGCGCCCCGGCACCCAGCTCGCCATCTCTTGCGACATGCTGGTGGAGGGCCGCCATTTCCTGCCCACAGTTGACCCTTTTTGTCTGGGGCACAAAGCGCTGGCCGTGAATTTGAGTGATCTGGCAGCCTGCGGCGCTACGCCACTGGCGTTTACGCTGGCACTGGCCCTGCCGGAAGTGGATGAAGCCTGGCTCGAGCCCTTTGCCCGGGGCTTACTCGCACTGGCCGATGCCCATGGCTGCGAGCTGGTCGGCGGCGACACCACCCGCGGCCCGCTCAACATCTGCATCACCGTCTTTGGCGAAGTGCCGGTGCTCAATGGGCGCTCGCAGGCGCTGCTACGCTCCGGGGCCCAACCTGGCGATGACCTCTATGTCAGCGGCACGCTCGGTGATGCGGCATTGGCGCTCGAGGTACTGCTCGGTCGCCTCCGCGTGCCTGCCGCCGTACTGGGCGCCGCGCGGCTGCGGCTTGAGAAGCCAAGTCCCCGGGTGGCGTTGGGCCAGGCCCTGCGTGGCATCGCCAGCGCGGCCATTGATGTCAGTGATGGCCTGCTCGGCGACCTTGGCCACATCCTCCAGCAGTCTGGTGTGGGCGCCACGGTAGAAGTCGATGTTGCTACTTCTTTAGTAGCATCAAAGTCATACCATACAAGGGCTGGAGGCCAATTTGAGCCTCAACCTGCGCTGGCCGACTGGCGCCGCTGGGCGCTCGCTGGCGGCGACGACTACGAGCTGCTCTTCAGCGCGCCGCCAGCAGCACGCGGCGAGGTGGCGGCAGCCGCGCAGGCTAGCCAGACCCCGGTCACCCGCATTGGCCGGATCGACGCCGAGCCAGGCTTACGCCTGCTGGACGGGCAGGGCCAACTGCTGACCAATCGGTACACGTCTTTTGATCACTTTCGCTAGGCCAACGCCAGGGCCTAGCGTCAGCATCGACAGCAGGTGCCGCACAATCCAGGCATGACCGACGAAGCCCCACCCCACCAGCGCCGCGTGCGCTACGCCGGTACCCACCCGCGCAGCTTTGCTGAGAAATACAAGGAACTCGACCCGCTCAGCCACGCCGACGCCATCGACAAGGTCATGGCACGCGGCCAAACGCCGGCCGGCATGCACCGGCCGATTTGCGTGGCCGAGATCCTGGCGCTGCTGGCGCCGCAGCCCGGCGAGGTCGGGCTGGACGCTACCCTGGGCTACGGCGGTCACGCGCGCGAGCTGCTGGCGCGGCTAAGCCCGGGCGGCCGCTTGTTTGGCGTCGACGTTGACCCGGCCGAATTTGCCCGCACCGAAGCGCGCCTGCGCGGGCTGGGCTTTGACGCCACGGCGCTGGTGTTACACCGCATTAATTTTGACGGCGTGGCCGCGCTGCTGCCCGAGGCTGGCGGCGGATTTGACGTGGTGCTGGCCGATCTGGGCGTGTCGTCGATGCAGATCGACAACCCGGCGCGCGGCTTCAGCTTCAAGACCGACGGCCCTTTGGATTTGCGGCTGAACCAGGTGAGTGGCCAGTCGGCCTCGGAGTTGCTGCAGTCGGTCACCCGCGCCGCCCTGCGCGAGCTGCTGACCGACAACGCCGACGAACCCTTTGCCCAGCCCCTGGCCGCCGCGCTGCAGGGCCAATACCTGCAAACCACGAGTGAACTCGCCGACTTGGTGCGACACACGCTGGACGTCGCGCTACCGGCGCGCATGCCGGCGGCGGAGCGCAAGATCGAGACCACCAAGTCGCTGCAACGCACCTTTCAGGCGCTGCGGATTGCCGTCAACGACGAGTTTGGCGTGCTCGAACGCTTTCTGGCGCTGCTGCCAGCCTGCCTGAAGCCGGGCGGCCGGGTGGTGATTTTGAGCTTTCACTCGGGCGAAGACCGGCGCGTGAAGAAGGCGTTTCAGGCCGGTGAGCGCAGCGGTATCTATGCCCGGGTGGCGCCCGACGCGGTACGGCCCTCGGCCCAGGAGCGGCGCGACAACCCGCGCTCAGCCTCAACCAAGCTGCGCTGGGCGGTAGCGGCGGGCTGACGATAATGGTGCGATGACCGAGCCCGCCCCCCTGTTTGACGCGCCGCCCAGCGGCCAAGACAACGCCCCGGTTGCCCGGCCGCGCCGCCCGAGCGCCCGGTTCATGTTTGCCCACCCAGCCCACCTGCTGGCGCTGGGTTTTGGCTCGGGCCTGAGCCCGGTGGCACCCGGCACGGCCGGCACACTGTGGGCCTGGCTGGCCTTTGTGGCGCTGCAGCCCTGGATGAACGATGGCCGTTGGGCCCTGCTGCTGATCGCCACCCTGCTGCTGGGTACTTGGGCCAGCACCGTGACGGCGCGTCACATGCAGGTGCTGGACCCGAGCGCCATCGTGGTGGACGAAATCGTCGCCTTCTGGCTGGTGCTCTGGTTGGTCACGCCGACCAGCCTGCTGGGGCAGACGGTGGCCTTTGCCCTGTTCCGTTATTTCGACGCTGCCAAACCCGGGCCCGTCGGCTGGGCCGATGGTCTATGCCACCGGCTCGATGCCCGCCGTGACCGGCACGCCTGGCGCAAGGCCGGGCTGGGCATCATGTTTGACGACCTGGTGGCGGCTGGCTGCACCCTGCTGCTGATCGCACTCTGGCGTGCCTGGTAACACTTATGCTACTGAATAAAGAGCAAACTATTGAGCATTCATGCGGGCTATTGGCCGATTTACTGCTTAAGAAGCAGTTGCGGCTGGTCACCGCCGAGAGCTGCACCGGCGGCCTGATCGCCGCCGCCTGCACTGATTTGGCCGGCTCCAGCGCCTGGTTTGAGCGCGGTTTTGTCACTTACTCCAATGCCGCCAAGACCGAGTTGTTGGACGTGCCCGAACGGGTGCTGCGCCGAGCCGGTGCGGTCTGCGGCCCGGTGGCGCAGGCCATGGCCGAGGGCGCGCTGGCCCACTCCCATGCCCAGGTGGCGGTGGCTGTGACAGGGGTGGCCGGTCCCAGTGGCGGCAGCCCGGCCAAGCCAGTGGGCACGGTCTGGTTTGGCTTTGCCCTGCCCGGGCAGGTGCTAACAGAAAAATGCCACTTTGACGGTGACCGTGCCGCAGTGCGACAGGCCACGGTGCGCCACGCGCTGGCCCGGTTGGTAGAACTGCTGAACGCGGCCTGAGAGGGCTTCAGGCTGCTGGTGCGGGCCAGAACCGGCAGGAGACGCCGTGCCCGGCTCCGACCTCATGCCAGCAGGCTGTGCCGCTTTGCGCATGGTCCTCGCCAAATACACAAGGCCCTGCCTTTGGCCTGAGCCCGTGAAATTGCACATCAGCCGCTGATTCAGAGAGTTTTTTGCGCTGCAGGACCGGATCAGGCACCGGCACGGCATCGAGCAAGGCGCGGGTGTAGGGGTGGCTGGGATTGCCGTATACCTGATCGGCCGCGCCCATTTCGACAATCTGCCCCGCAAACATCACCGCAATGCGGTGCGCTACCTGACGCACCAAGGCCAAATCATGCGCAATGAACAGGTAAGACAGGCCCAAGCGGTTTTGTAATGATTTGAGCAGGGCAACAATCTGGGCCTGGGTGCTGACATCGAGCGCCGAGACCGGCTCGTCGCACACCACGAAGTCCGGACTCACTGCCAATGCACGGGCAATCACGATGCGCTGGCGTTGCCCCCCAGAAAACTCATGGGGATAGCGGCTCACCATGGCGGGATCCAGCCCCACCAGCGTCATCAACTCCGCCACCCGGGCGGTCACCGATTCGGCTGGTACGCAGCGGTGCACCCGCAGTGGCTCAGCCAGCGTCTGGGCCACCGTCATGCGCGGGTGCAGGCTGCTGTAGGGGTTTTGCAGCACAAACTGCATGTGACGCCGCATGCTGCGCAGCCCACCTCGGGAGAGCTGCCCCAGTTCGCGGCCCAACAATTGCACCGAGCCGCCGCTGCTGGCCTGCAACTGCAGAATGGCTCGCCCGGTGGTGGTCTTGCCAGAGCCAGACTCGCCCACCAGGGCCAGGGTTTGCGCGCGGTCAATGTCGAAGGACACGCGATCCACGGCCAACACAGGCGCCTTACCCGGTCGCGCCGGGAAGGTCACCGACAGATCGCGCACACGCAGCAGGGGGTGCTGGACGCTTTCGGTCATGCCAGCTTCCCGGCTACGTCGAGCCGCGGCACAGCCGCAAGCAGAGCTTGCGTATACGCCTGCTCGGGGTTGGCAAACAGGGCGTCGACCGTGCCGGTCTCGACGATGCTGCCGTCCAACATCACATGCACACGGTCTACCATGCCCGCGATCACGCCAAAGTCATGGGTGATCAACATCAGCGCCATACCCAGTTCCCGACGCAGGCGCATCAACAGCCTAAGAATCTGCGCCTGCACCGTGACATCCAGCGCCGTGGTCGGTTCATCGGCAATCAGCAGGTCAGGCTGACAAGACACGGCAATGGCGATCAAGACACGTTGTCGCATGCCCCCAGAAAACTGGTGCGGATAGTCATCCGCGCGACGCGCTGCGTCACGAATACCGACCAGGTCCAGCAGTTCCACAGACTTCTTTCGGGCCTGGCTGGCCGATGCCCCGGTATGCCGGCGCACGATGTCTTCAATCTGCGCGCCTACCGTCAGCACCGGGTTCAGCGAAGACATGGGGTCCTGAAACACCATGGCAATGCGTCGCCCGCGGATATCCTGCATCACCCGCTCTTCCACTTTTAACAGGTCTTGGCCCTTGAACAGCACGGTGCCGCCCCAGGCGACCGACGAACCCTCTGGTGCCAGGCGCATCAGCGCCCGTGCCGTCACGCTCTTGCCGCAGCCTGACTCACCCACAAACCCCACCGACTCACCGGCGCCGATGTCAAACGAAATGCCTTTGACAACCTGTGAAGCCACATCCCCACGGTTGAACTGGGCCGTGAGCCCTCTGACCTGTAAAAGCGCAGCGGGAGCACTCATCATCGGCTTGCCACGTCCAACCGTTCGCGCAAGCCGTTCGCCAGAACGATAAAGGTCAGTGTGGCAAAGACAATCGCTGCCGCCGGGCCGATCACGGCCAGCGGAGCCAGCTCCATAAATTGCCGCGCCTCTGACAGCATGGCACCCCAATTGGGGTCCGGTGGGGGCGGCCCCAGACCCAGAAAAGACAAGGCCGTGATGGTAAAAATGGTTTGCGCCAGGGTCAGACTGGTTTCTACCAAAACCGGCGAAACAATCAGGGGCAGCACATGGCGCGTGGCAATGTTGAACTCACTCACACCCACACTCCGGGCGGCCTCCACATGGTCCCAGCGCTTGACGCTGAGCACCGGACCACGCACCACCCTGGCCAGGCGCGGCGTGTACACAATGGCGATGGTCAGAATCAAATTAGGCACGCTGGGCCCAAGCGCGGCGACGACCGCAATGGCCAGCAAAAACACGGGGAAAGCAAACACAACATCCAGAATGCGCATCACCACCTGATCAGCCAGGCCACCCACATAACCGCAAAAAAGACCCAGCACCAGCCCACAGCAGACGGCCAGGGTCACCGCCACAAAGGTGATCAGCAAGGTGGTGCGACCACCCACAATCAGCCGGCTGAGCAGATCACGGCCGATGGAATCGGTCCCCAGCCAGTGCGCTGCCGTTGGACCGGCCAAGGAGTCGGCACTGGTCTCAGAGGGGTTGTAGGGCGCGATCAGGGTGCCAAAGAGAGTGATGGCAACCAGACTGGCGAGCATCAGCAAGCCGACCGACATCATGGCATTGCCGCCCCCTAGACGCTGCCGCTCACTCATAGCTCACCCTTGCATCCACCCTGGCGTAAGCCACGTCCACCAAGACATTGACGAGCAGCACAATGGTTGCGGCCACCAAGACAATGGCCTGCACTACTGGGTAGTTACGGCCGCTCACCGCGTCAAACAGGTATTGCCCCATGCCGGGGATGGTAAAGATGGTTTCGATCAGAATGCTCCCCCCCAGGAGTGAAGCCAGTTGCAGGCCGGTGACTGTGATGATCGGCGTGAGGGCATTGCGTACCAGGTACTGCCACAAGATGGTAGATGGACGCAAACCTTTGGCGCGGGCGACCATCACAAAGTCCTGGCTGGAGACTTCCAAAACCGCAGCACGGGTGTTCTCCGAAATCGTCACTGACACGGCCAGTGCCAGTGAAAAAGCCGGCAACAGCATGCTGCCCAGGTTGCCCAGCGGATCGGTCAAGAAGGGTGTGTAGTTGAATATCCCGACCTCGGGGAAGTACAGACCGGCCAGCAACACAATCAGGGTGGCGACCACAAAATTAGGGACCGCCAGGAACAAACCGTTGATCCCGCGCACCAGCCAGTCGGTTCGTCCCCGCCAACGCGCGGATGCCAAACCGCTGCTGGCGCCCATGGCCATGGCCATCAGGCCCGCTATCAGGGTCAGTTCAGCCGTGACAGCCAATCGCGGCAAGAGCTCACCCAATACCGGTTTATGGGTGGTAAACGAATCCCCAAAATCCCCCTTAAGCAGCTTCCCCAACCAGCGCAAGTACTGCTCCCAAACCGGCCGGTCCAAGCCCATATCCCGCCGAATGATGTTGAGTGCTTCAGGTGCCAGCTCGGTCGTGCCGGCCGAGGCCTGGGCAAAGTCGCCCGGCAGGGCTCGCATCAACACAAAGGCGACGACAGACACGCCCAACAGGATGGGCAGCATCCAGGCCAGGCGGATCAGAACCAGACGTCGCAATTAGGCGCCTCCTGCAGGCGTCGGGCCGGCGAGGGCTGGCTCCAGCCTACTTGTCCAACCAGGTGGTCCGGACAAAGGTCCGGATGTTGGCGGCCAAGGGCACATAACCTTTGACGTATTTGCGCCAGGCTTCCCAGCGAAGGGGGTACTGGTAGATCTGGAGGATGTAGGCTTGGTCCGCAATGTGTTTCTGAATTTGCTGGTAGGCGGCGGCTCGTTTAGTGTTGTCCAGAATGGCTCGCGCATCCTCAATCAGTTTGTCCAGCGGCGCGTCCGCCATGCCAATACCTTTGCCCTGGGAACCGGTGGACAAAAGGCGCGAAACAATGGCGTCCGGGTCTGGGCTCCAGCTCAGGGCGATGGACAGCAGGCCGAAATCCCCCTTGAGCCAAAGGCCAATTAGGGGGGCCGTCTCCATGGGTTTAATGTTGACCTTGATGCCCGCCGCAGCCCACTGCTGCTGCAGCACCTGCGCGCATTGCACATCCAGGGCGTTGGCCGCCACCACGATGTAGTCGCCCAGATCAATGCCATTGGCATAGCCTGCCTGAGCCAGCAGCTTTTTGGCCGCCACCACGTCGGTTTTGTAGTAGGGCATGGGGCCAACACCGTCATACCCTCCGACCTGACTCTCCGGCACCATGGCACCGACCTTGCCCGAACCGCCCAACACGGTCTGCAAACAGGCTTTGCGATCAGTCGCCAGACTGAGCGCGCGTCTCACCCGCACATCATTGAATGGCTTGGCTTTCATGCTCATCCAGACCGGGAAGGTCCGCGAGGTCTTGCCCGGCGCCGACGCCAAATCAGGCGAAGACTTGACGATCTGGGCAGACACCTTGGGGTCCTTGAACCAGGTCATGTCGATCGCCTTGGATCTCAATGCCGATGAGATGGAAGCCTGGTCTTTGAAAAACTTGAAAACCACCGTGTTGAGGTAGGGCTGCTTGTCCTCGTAATAGTTGGGGTTGGCCTTCAGGGTGAACTGCTGGTTAGGCTCATAGGACTCGAACACAAAGGGCCCCGTGCCCACCGGTTTGGTTTTGAGATCTGCAACACCCCTGGGCACAATCACACCGTTAGGGTTGGTTGCCAGGTAGCTTAGAAAAGTGGCGCTAGGCGCCTTGAGCTCAAATTTCACGGTGAACGGATCAATCACCGTGACCGCCTTGATGCCTGAGAACAGGGTGGCACTTGGGCTCGCCGAGGCGGGGTCCAGAATGCGGTCAAAGGTGTGCTTGACGTCTTCGGCCGTGAAGTCCTGGCCGTTGTGAAACTTGACGCCCTGGCGCAGGCGAATGATGTAGGTGGTTTCATTGGGCGCGATGTAACCGGCCGCCAGGTCAAGCTCGACCTTCATGTCAGCGTTCCAGCGGAACAGGCCCGTGTACAGCAAGGCTGTGAAGTCGTAGGACGAATAAGCCGTCAAGGTGACCGGGTCCAGCCCGATCGGGTCGGCATCTGCCCCGATCACGAGTGTGCCGCCGCGCTTGGGGCTGCCTGACTGCGCGTTGGCCAGCGGCCCCAGTGTCGCCAGTGTGCCGCCGCTGATGGCCAAGCGCAGCAGACTGCGCCGCTGCAGGCCCTCCGCTGCAATGAAGGTAGCCTCATCGGCCAAGGTTGACTCATTGATTCGAGTTGCCACAGAGCTTCCTTCCAAGGTTGGGGGGCAGACACGGCCCGATCACACGCAGCGTTCAATAATAGCCAGAGGCTTGCCAAGCGACGCGCTCCAACATGTTTCACAGCATGAAACGGAACCCTCATCCCAAGAGATGGGTGCAACTGGCACACACAGCATCCTTCCATCAAAATGGCAGGAGCCGCCCGACCCCCAAGGAGCACACCGTCATGATCCGAATCGCCACCGCTGGTTTTCAGCATGAGTCAAACACGTTTTCGTCGGTGCCGGCCAGCCTAGACCTATGGCGCCGGTCTGGCATTCTGGAAAGTGCTGACGCGATCCGCGCCGAATACGCCAGCTCTCAGTCCACGCTGGCTGGATTTTTTGCCCGGGCAGCGGAAGAACCTGATGTCGAACTGGTGCCGCTTTTTTTCACCCGCCTGATGCCGATGGGAGCCATGACGCGCGAGGCAACAGCGTTTATTTTTGACAGGATCATTGCGGCTCTGCGAGACCAAGGGCCGTGGGATGCGGTGCTGCTGCCGCTGCACGGTGCCGCCGTGTCAGAGACATGGCGCGATGCCGATGGCGAACTGGTGCGCCGCGTGCGCGAGACGGTGGGGCCGGGCGTACCGATTGGCGTGGCGCTGGACATGCATGCCAATGTGGCGCCGCAGTTGGTTGCCAACGCCACCGTGGTCACGGTCTACCAAACCAACCCACACATCGACGCCTATGAACAGGCACGGCACTGTGCCGAACTGGTGCTGCAAACCGTGCGGGGGCGTATCCAGCCTACTTGCGCGCTGGCCATGCCGCCACTGGTGGTCAACATCCTCTGCCAGGGCACGGACGATGCACCCATGCGAGACCTGGTCAAGCTGGCTCAGGCTCAAGGCGCTCGACCCGGCGTGCTCTCAGTCAGCGTGGTGGAGGGCTATCCCTACGCTGACGTCCAAGAAATGGGCATGTCGTTCATCGCCGTGACCGACGACGATGCCGCACTGGCCCAGAATGTCGTACAAACGCTGGCTTTGGCGGCTTGGCAGATGCGCGCCGAGTTGAACCATGGCGCGGCGTCCATCGACGAGGCCCTGCAGCAGGCGCAGGCTGCAGCGGCTGGGCCGGTGGTGCTGTTCGACGTGGGCGACAACGTGGGCGGCGGCAGCCCGGGCGACTCCACCTTGATCTTGCATGCCGCGCGCCGGTTGGGCATTGCCGACCTGCTGCAAGCCGTGTGTGACCCCGAGGTGGTGGCCCTGGCTCAGGCAGCCGGTGTGGGTGGCCGTATCACGGCGGCGGTTGGGGGCAAGAGTGACAGCCTGCACGGCACGCCGTTCGCCATCAGCGGCGTGGTGACAGCACTGTCAGACGGCACCTATGAAGAAACCGGACCAACCCACGGCGGCTTTCGCTTCTTCAATGACGGTGCCAGTTGCGCGCTGCGCACCGATGACGGCTACCGCCTGGTGTTGACCTCACGCAGCGCCGGATCGGCCAGCCTGCAGCAGTTCCGCGCCCTGGGTATTGAGCCTACGGCCATGAAGATCATCGTGGCCAAAGGCGTTCATTCACCCCGGCCTGCGATGACGCCCATTGCCAAGGCCATGATCTGGGTGGCCAGCGCTGGAGTGACTTCGGCCGACCTGTCGACCTTTAGCTACAAGCATCGCAGGGTGCCCTTGTACCCGCTGGAGCCCGACACCCACTGGCCCTGACAGGCTAGGCTAGCCAGCCAGGCCCACAAACACCTGCTGCACGTCGTCATTGTTGTCAATGGCGGCCAAAAAGGCCTCCACCTCCTCCAATTGCTCGGGGCTCAGGCTGGCCGGGTCCACCGGGTTCTTGGCCTTGTAGCCCAGCTTGGCCGACAGCACCTTGAAACCCTGCGCCGGCAACGCCCGGCTCACCAGGTCCAGGTCGCCCGGGTCGGTCAAAAACAGCGTGGTGCCGTCCTCGTCACCAGGCTCTAGGTCTTGCGCGCCGGCCTCAATGGCGGCCATGTCCGGGTCGGCACCGGCCACGGCCGGCTCGGCTTCGATCATGCCGAGGTGATCAAAGTCCCAGGCCACCGAACCCGCTGTACCCAACTGGCCCTTGCGAAACAGCACCCGCATCTCCGGGGCGGTGCGGTTCACGTTGTCGGTCAGGCACTCCACCATCACGGCGACGCGGTGCGGCGCAAAGCCTTCGTAGATCACGTGCTCAAAGTTCACCGCCTCGCCGGTCAGGCCAGCGCCCTTCTTGATAGCCCGCTCCAGCGTTTCCTTGGGCATGGAGACCTTGCGCGCCTGCTCCACCACCAGCCGCAAGCGGGCGTTGGAGGCCGGGTCAGCGCCGCTGCGTGCGGCCAGCATGATGTCCTTGGACAATTTACCGAAGATGCGACCCCTGGCATTGGCGGCGAGGTCTTTATGTTTGGCTTTCCACTGTGCGCCCATATTGGCAATTTCCTTAGGGTTAATGGTTCAGATTCAGGCCCAGAACGGGTCAAGCCGGCGGGTGAAACCGGCCAGGTCTTCAAAATAGGGGAGCGCGCCACCGTCGATGGCGTGAAACTCCCAATTGCTGCGGTTGGCCACCGTCGTCCGGCCCTGGTAGTCGGTAAAGTCGCCGCGCGTCGCCATCGACACCCAAACCGGGGCGGTCAGTGCCTCAAACAGGGTGTTGATGTCAGCACTGAACAATTGCGCAGACACAAAATAAAGTGGCGCGAAGCGGGCGCCTGGTTGCCGGGTTGTCAGCAGGTCGTAGCGCCACAAGGCTTCGTCAATAGCGTCCGAGCCCCAGGTTCGCGCCAGAAAGTAGCGGATCACAGCGGGCCGGGTCAGCGTGCGGTACACCCCCTCGGACCAGCGCGGCCAACGCAGCAGCCGCAGCAACCAGGGCGGGCCGACGACCGAACCCGCCGGCCCGTAACGCCGCTTCTTGCGGCTGAACCCGGTGGGGCTGACCATGGCGAGGCGCCGGATCAACTGCGGCGTCTCACAACTGGCGCGGGCCGCAAACTCGCACGAGAGGGAAAGCGCCACAACATCTGCCGCTAGGCCACCCGACTCGGCCTGAATGACCGCCAACGCCCACTGCAAGGCGTCTGTCATCAGGCGCGGGGTATAGGCCCAGTCGCTGCGATCCGAGAAACCAAAACCCGGCAAATCCAGCGCATACACCGCCCGCTGCTGGCGGTAGTGGGCAAACAAGGGCGCCACCTCGGCCGCTGAGCCAGCGGCATTAATGCTGTGCACCAGCAGCAGTGGCGGCAGCCCATTGCCCGCACCATCGGGCCGGGCGCAGTAGAGACTAAGCCGGCCAGCCGGAGAGTCCAGATCCCTGCGCTCAGCCGGAAACGCGAGGGGCAGTGTGCTGTCAATCATGCGCAAGGGGCAGTTGCTCCAAAACCACCCAGTCCTCTATGGGCACATGACTGGACGAATGGCAAACCGCCAGGCGGTCAAACACAATAATCTGCTCTTCAAAATCACCCGCCAGCAGTTGGCGCTGCCTGGCATAGGCTTCAAGCGCATCGCCATACGCCAGACTCAAATGGGGAAACGGCGACAAGCCATGAGCCGTGTCAGTGAGTAACTGGGTGGCCGCTTGCAGCTCTTGAAACGCCTGATGTAAATCAAAACGCAAAAATAGGCATCGAAAGAAATGCGGGGTGCCATCCACCAGCGCCACCGGCCAGTGCTGAACGGGCGTTTGCGCTGCAATCCGCGCAAGTGTTGGCCGCAACTGGTCTGGCGTGAGGGCAATATCGCCCTGAATGGTCACGTGAGGCGCAAAGAACGGACCACCCAGCTCGGTCGATAGCCGACTAACCGTGGCAGTCAGTGCAGCTTCATGGTCGGCACGCGGAAGCAGCCAAATGGAATACTGGGGGCGATCGGACACTGGGACACTCCTGCACGGTGGGGGACCTTGGCAAGCCAGAGATGATAGTGCCTGCAAACTGGCATAACTGGCTACCGACAAGGATTAGATGGCAGTCGATTGTCACGTGATCGACACATCTTTGCCTCATAGTTTGACCCATGGTTTTGCTAATTTTCAGTCGGACAGCTTGCTTTTGAGCCATGGCCCAAGTCCTACTTGATAACTTGACCAAGCGCTGGGGTGCTCACACAGCGGTCAATAATGTCAGTTTGCTTGTACCGCAAGGCCAACTCGTGGCCATACTGGGCCCCTCTGGTTGCGGCAAATCAACACTTTTACGGCTGATTGCTGGACTAGAAGAACCAAGCTCCGGAAGGGTCGAGATCAACGGTCAGGACGTGACCAAGCTGTCGCCCTCAGAGCGGCAGATTTCCATGGTGTTTCAGTCTTACGCCCTGTTCCCGCACCTGTCCGTGGCTGAGAACGTCATCTTCGGCTTGAAGGTGCGCAAAGTAGGTCGGGCCGACCGTGATGCGCGGCTCAAACGAGTGGCAGAACTGGTCGAATTGACGCCCTACCTTGACCGCAAGCCCGCGCAGTTGTCGGGCGGGCAACGGCAACGTGTCGCCCTGGCGCGGGCCATCATTGCCGAGCAACCCGTGTGCCTGATGGACGAACCACTCTCCAACCTGGATGCGCAGCTTCGGCATGAGATGCGGGTTGAAATCCGGGCCTTGCAGCAACGCCTGGGCATGACCATGGTTTACGTCACGCACGACCAAACGGAAGCCATGACCATGGCCGATCTGGTGGTTTTGATGCGAAACGGCGGCATTGAGCAAGCAGGTGCGCCTGCTGACATCTACAACCACCCGGCGACATCGTTCGTAGCCAGCTTTGTGGGGGCGCCCCCCATGAATCTGGTGCCAGACGGCAACATCGTCCGGGGTATCCGGCCTGAACACATCCTGCTGGGTGCGGGTGATGATGGCGACATCGCACGCAGCGGCAAGATCACTGCTGTCGAATACATGGGTGCAGACACCATAGTCACCGCACTGACTGGCCAGGCGCATCGCGTGTCCATGCGCCTACCTGGCGCATCGGCGCTGCGCCCTGGTGATGCGCTCAATTTTCACTGGAAGCAGCAGGACGAAAGTCAGTTCGACAGCACAGGCATGCGGCTCACCAAGTCGCATACGGCGCTGGCCTAGATTCGCCCCCTCATAACAAGATCACTGTCACATCCACCCAACCTGAGCCCAAGGGCTCGCAACATGAGAGAGAGAGAGAGCATGATGTCCAAAATTTCACGCCGGACCTTCACCGCATTGGCCGTGGCCGCCGGTTTTGCATCCACCAACGCGTCTGCTGCAGATGTCGAAGTGCGCATGTACTTCCCGGTCGCCGTTGGCGGGCCAGTCACCAAGATCATCGACGACTACGCCGCTGGTTTCGAGAAAGAAAACCCCGGCATCAAGATCAAGCCGATCTATGCCGGCGACTACCAACAGACCGTGGCCAAAGTCCTGACCGCCATCAAAGGCGGCGACACCCCGGAGACGGCTATTTTGCTGGCCGCCGACCTGTTCCTGTTGACCGACGAAGATGCCGTGGTGCCGATGGACGACTTCGTCAAGACCGCCGATGACACAGCATGGATGAATACGTTTTACCCTGCCTTCATGGAAAACGCCAAGCTCAAGGGCAAGACTTACGCCATCCCGTTCCAGCGCTCCACACCCGTTCTGTACTGGAACAAGGACGCCTTCAAAGCGGCCGGCCTCAACCCTGAAAAAGGTCCAGCCACCTGGGCCGAGATGCGGGACATGGCCAAGAAGCTGACCAAGAAGGACGCGTCAGGCGCTACCACCCAATGGGGTGTCCAGATTCCCTCTGATGGCAATACCTCATGGCTGTTCACCGGCATCACGACCGGCGCTGGCGCCCGTCTGACCAACGCCGATGGCAACAAAGTGGCCTTTGACGACCCCAAGGTTATCGAATCAATTCAGAGCTGGTACAACCTGTCGAAGGTCGATGGCGTGCAACCGTCAGGCTTGATCTCCTGGGGGGCGACGCCGCGCGACTTTCTTGAAGGCAAGGCAGCCATGATCTGGCACACCACCGGCAACCTCACCAACATCAAGACGAACGCAAAATTCGGCTTCGGTGTGTCCTACCTGCCGGGCATCCGGCAAAACGGAGCGCCAACAGGCGGCGGTAACTTCTACATCTTCAAGGGCGTCCCCAAGGTGAAGCAAGAAGCCGCATTCAAGTTCATCAAGTGGATGACAACGCCGGCACGCGCAGCAGAGTGGTCGGTCAAGACAGGCTATGTCGCGACGTCCGCTGCCGCCTACGACACGCCCGAGATGAAGGCCTACACCGCAAGCTTCCCACAGGCTATCGTGGCTCGTGATCAACTCAAATTTGCCGTGTCAGAACTGACCACCCATGAGAACCAGCGCGTGGCTAAGGTGTTTAACGATGCTTTGCAGTCCATCATGACAGGCTCACGTTCCGCCGAGGCAGCCCTGAAGGACGCGCAACGCGAAGGCGAACGCATCCTGAAAGACTTCAAGTAATCAACTGTCAGCAGTCAAAGCGCCAGCAGCCACCATGACCGGAACACGCAACACCGTTCATGCCTGGCTGCTGGTGCTGCCTGCCTGCGTGTTGTTGGCAGCCTTCACGCACATCCCGATCATCACCACGTTCATCCACAGTTTTTATTCAACGCCCAAACCGCGGCGGCCGTCCCGCTTCGTTGGCTTCGACAATTACGAGGCCATGCTGGCCGACCCGATTTTCTGGAAGTCGCTGTGGAATAACCTGCTTTACGCCGGTGTCTCGGTACCCGTATCGATTGCGCTCGCTTTGGCCATGGCCTTGTTTGTCAACAGCAAACTCCGGGGCCAAGGGGCTCTTCGACTCGCCTACTTCACGCCCACGGTGCTGCCGATGATCGCTGTGGCGAACATCTGGTTGTTTTTCTACAACCCGCAATATGGTCTGATTGACCAACTGCTCAAACCTTTCGGCGTCGTAGGCGTCAACTGGCTCGGCTCACAGGGCACTGCGCTCTGGTGCCTGATCGTGGTCGGGATCTGGAAGGAAGCCGGCTTCTTCATGATTTTCTATCTGGCGGCCTTGCAGCAAATTTCGACTGAGTTAAGGGAATGTGCTGCCATTGAAGGCGCCAGTCGCTGGACATTTTTTTGGCGTGTCAGCTTTCCCCTGCTAATGCCAACGACCCTGTTCGTGATGATCAACGCCGTGATCAATGCCTTCCGATTGGTAGACCATATTTTTGTCATGACGGGCGGTGGGCCAGACAACGCGACTTCCGTGCTGCTGTACCAAATCTACGTGGTCGGCTTCAAGTTTTTTGACCAAGCCTATGCAGCGACCTTGACCATTGTGCTGTTGCTCATCCTTGGCATCATCGCCATCGGACAGTTCTTGCTGGCCGACAAGCGGGTTCATTACCAATGAGCATGGTCGACAACAAAGGCCTGGCCAGCGAAGTCGTCGAGACCATCGCGGCCTGGATGTTGGGCTTGCTGTGGATACTGCCCCTGCTGTTTGCAATCTGGACCGCTATCCATCCCAGCGCCTACGTGGCCAAGTTTGACCTGTTGGCCCCCATCACCGCGCAGAATTTCATCACTGCCTGGGAATCAGCACCCTTTGCCCGGTATTTTCTGAACACCATGTTGTTGGTGACCGGTATTCTGTTGGCCCAGTTTGTCCTGTGCACCTTGGCTGCATTTGCCTTTGCCCGATTCGAATTCAAGGGTCGGGACACGCTGTTCATGTTGGTGCTGGTGCAACTGATGGTGGCGCCCGATGTGCTGCTGCTGGAGAACTACATCACCATCCGCAGGCTTGGCCTGGTGGACACACTGCCGGCAATTGCCCTTCCCTACCTAGCCTCTGCCTTCGGAATTTTTCTCCTGCGGCAAACCTTCAAAGCCATCCCCAAGGACTTTGAAGAGGCAGCACGGATTGAGGGCTGCTCGACCCTGGGCGTCCTGTGGCGCGTTTATGTGCCGCTTGGCAAGCCCATCTACCTCGCCTATGGACTGGTGTTGGTCAGCTTTCATTGGAATAATTTCCTTTGGCCACTGATCATCACAAACTCGGTCACGACACGGCCTTTGACCGTTGGTCTGGCCATATTTGCCTCAGTCGATCAAGGGATCGACTGGTCCATCATTTGCGCGGCAACGCTGATGACATCCGGGCCCTTGCTGATTGCTTTCTTGCTATTCCAGCGGCAATTTGTGCAGAGCTTTATGCAGACTGGCATCAAGTAGCGCCAACGCCGGCCGGCCTTACTTTGCTTGCCCAGGCAAGCGCGAATAAGGTCGCAACACATCGCCGAGTGCAGCAAACACAGCCGGGTTGCCGGCCATGCACTCCTGGGACTCCAGAAACTCTGTCCCCCCAAGAAAGTCGCCGACGCAGCCACCCGCCTCAGTGATCAACAGGCTGCCGCCAGCCACGTCCCAAGCCCGCAAGCCAAGGTCAAAAAAACCATCGCAATAGCCAGCAGCCACATGCGCCATGTCGAGCGCTGCCGACCCTGAGCGTCGAAGTGCCCCCGTATGCAGCATCACATCGCCCAGCATCTGCATCAAGCGAGCAAAGTGCGGCCCCGGCCGATACGGGCAACTGCTGGCCACCATGGCTTCTTGCAAGAGTGGGCGTGTGCTGACATGCAGGGGCGTTGCGTTGCAGAACGCGCCAGACCCACGCGAGGCATGAAACACATCGCCTCGCGTGACATCCAAAACCACGGCGTGCTCAATCTGGCCGGCAATGGCCAAGGCAATGCTGACGCTGTAGGCGGGATAGCCGTGAATGAAGTTGTTGGTGCCATCGAGCGGGTCAACAATCCAGACGTGCTCGGCCCCCTGCAAGCCATAGGATTGATCAGACTCCTCAGCTCGCACACAATGCTGTGGAAACGCCTTGAGCAGCATGTCCACAATCGTTTTTTCGGATGCAAGATCAATCTGGGTCACAAAGTCGTTCGGATTTTTCAGCTTGATCTGCAAGGCGGCTGGGTCTGCAGCGGCGTCCAGGATCACCTTGGCCGCGGCCTTGGCGGCTTTTATCGCGACCGTGAGAGTGGGGTGTGTGGGGCGTGTCATACCCTATGTTAAGGGCAAGGTCAGGGCCACATTCAGCAGCATCCAGCCCCGGTAATTTGCAATAGCCACAAAGTCATGGCGGCCCTCACCGTGCCGAAGGTGACACGGTCGCTGGCGCCAAAAAACCCAAGTCGGCCAGAGCAGCCGCCACGGCCAGCGGCAGCGGCGTGTGCGGCTCGGGGCCAATCAGCGCGGTGAGCCGGGCGTTGGCAAGGGCGTGGGGCGTCTGCCACAGGTAGCGCATCTCCAGCAGGGCGGCCCAGGCCGGCACGAACGGGCTGGCTAAACGCAGGATCGTCCAGGGCATGCCGGCCCGCTTGAGCGAGGCACCCGGCGCCAACCACCCCTGAGCCCGGGCGAGCGGCGTCAGCGCGTCAAGCCAGCGTTGCGCCGACAGTGAGTGCCCGGCAAAATGCAGCACCTCAAACGGTGCCAGCGCGGCACGGCGCTCGGCCACCGCCACAAAGGTGCGGGCCAGGTCAGGCAAATAGGCCCAGGCGGTGGACACATCGCCCACACCGGGGTAGGTGAACCGCCCCTTGGCCAGTTGCTTGGTCAGGGCCAGGTCAAACCAGCTGCCACGGCCAGCACCGAAAAAGTCGCCAGCCCGGATCACCACCGCACGCACACCCGAGGCGCTAATTTGCTGCTCCATGGCCAAGCGGATGCAGCCTTTGACCGTGTGGGCTTGTTGTGGCGTGTCCTCGCGCAGCAGGGCCGGCATGTCCTTTCCAAAGTTGTACACATTGCCGGGCAGCATCAGGGTGGCGTCAAGTTGGCGGCATAGGGCAATGGCTGCTGTCAGCATGGGCCCGGACTCGGCCTGCCAAGCCGCGTTGGTGTAAGCGGAAGGGTTGAGGGCGTGCACCACCACGCTGGCGCCGGCCGCAGCGGACGCCAGAGCCGCCGCGTCCTGCACGTCGACACCACGCCATTCGATACCCGGGGCCGTTGGCGGCTCGGCGCCGGGTCGCATCTGACCGATCACGTGCCAGCCAGCTGCAGCAAACGCACGGGCTGCGGCCAGGCCAAACCGGCCGCGTGCCCCCAAAACCAATACTGTCTTTGTCACGATGTGTGTCCTTCAAGTTGCTCGGTGCCCAAATTGTGCGTCGAAGTCAGTTAGGTCACAATTCCATAAATGTTGATAACAGTAATTCATATATGAATAGCAGCGCAATCAACTTCAACGACTTTGATTGGCGGCTGGTCCGGTCCTTTTTGGCCGTACTGGAGCGGGGCAGCTTGCTGGCGGCAGCGCGTTCTTTGGGCGTGAGCCAACCTACCCTGGGCCGCCACATCACCGAGTTGGAAAACCAACTCGACTGCGTGCTATTTGAGCGAACCGGCCGCGGTCTCGTGCCAACCCGCACCGCTGCTCAGCTGGCCGGCGCCGCACGTCAGATGCAGGACGGCGCATTGCAGCTCTCGCGAACTTTGGTAGGGTCCCGATCGCAGGCCGGCGGCACGGTGCGCATCACCGCCAGTGTGCCGGTAGCAGTGCATTTGCTGCCGCCCCTATTGATGGCGATGCGGCTGGCGCTGCCCGACATCCAGATCGAGATCGTCAGCAGCAACCAGGTCAGCAACCTGCTGCGGCGCGAGGCCGACATTGCCATACGCATGGTGCGGCGGACCAGACCTCGTTGGTGGCCAAAAAGCTTGGCGAAGCGGCGGTCGGCGCCTACGCCCACCGCCGGTACCTGGCACGACGCGGTGTGCCGGCCCAGCCCACCGACCTGCTGCAGCATGAGCTGATCGGCAGCGACACAGACCCGGCCATACGCCAGGGCTTTGCGGCCATGGGCACCCCGGTGCCTCGCGAGGCCTTTGCCTTGCGAAGCGACGACCTGTTGGTGCAGTGGCAGGCGGTGCGGGCCGGTCTGGGCGTGGGCTTCTTCACCGGTTACCAGGCGCGAACCGATCCCGAGGTGCTGCCGGTGCTCGCCGGACAATTACAGATCCCGCCGCTGCCGGTGTGGCTGGCCGTGCACCGCGAGATCCGCACCAGCCGCCATATCCGCGCAGTATTTGACTTTCTGGCCGCCGCACTGCCCGACGCCCTGCACGCCGGCGCTGCAGTGCGCTACCCTTCAGGCTCCTCCCTTTGAACACCGCACCCCCTATGCTACAAACGCCAACGTCCCCACCTTGGTTTGATGCTTTTGAGCGCCGTGAATTCAAGCTGCCCCAGGCCACATTGCAGGCCCACGTGCCACGCGGCGCACCCGACGGCCGCCCAGCCCTGCTGCTGCTGCATGGTTTCCCCCAAACCCATGCGATGTGGCAACGGGTTGCAGCCCGGCTGGCCCGGGATTTTTACCTGGTGATGCCGGACTTGCGCGGCTACGGCGACTCCAGCAAGCCCTCGGGCCTGCCCGACCACAGCAATTACAGCAAGCGCGCCCTGGCGCAGGATATGGCCGATTTAATGGATGCGCTGGGCGTGGCACGCTTCGCGGTCTGCGGCCATGACCGGGGCGGCCGGGTGGCGCACCGGCTGGCACTAGACCACCCAAGCCGCGTGAGTGGCCTGTGCGTGATCGACATCGCACCCACCCTGGACATGTACGCCGCCACCGACATGGCCTTTGCCCGAGCCTATTACCACTGGTTCCACTTGATCCAGCCCGCACCCCTGCCCGAGACCATGATTGGCGGCAACCCGCTGCCCTACCTGCACCACAAGCTGGGCGGCTGGGGCACCGGGGGCTTGGCACAGATCGAGCCCCAGGCGCTAGCCGAGTATGAGCGCTGCTTTGTCCTACCGGGCACCATCCATGCCATTTGCGAGGACTACCGCGCCAGCGCCGGCATTGACCTGGACCACGACCGCGAGAGCCGCGCACGGGGTGAAAAAATTGCCTGCGGCACCTTGGTGCTGTGGGGCGCGCGCGGTGTGGTGCAACGGCTGTTTCAACCGCTAGAACTGTGGCAGGCCCAGTGCGCGGGCCGAGTCAGCGGCCATGCCATGCCGGCCGGGCACTTCATACCGGAGGAGTTGCCAGAGGCCACGGCCGTCGCCTTAGCCGAGTTTTTAGCCGTTAATGCGGCAGGTACTGAGCCATGACCGCACAACTGCCACACAGCCCCAGCCCCTGGCCAACCGGCGGCTTGGCGCTGGTGATTGGTGCCAGTGGCGGCATCGGCGCGGCCCTGCTGGCTCAGCTGCAACAGGATGACCGCTTTGACCAAGTGCTGGGGCTGTCGCGCCGCAGCCAACCCGCGCTGAACCTGCTGGACGAGGCCAGCATCGCCCAAGCCGCCGCCCACGTGGCCGGGCTGGGCCTGCCGCTGCGCCTGCTGATCGACGCCACCGGCCTGCTGCATGGCCAGGGGCTGCAGCCCGAAAAGACTTGGCAGCAACTCGACCCGGTGCAGATGGCGCAGGCCTTTGCCATCAACGCCATCGGGCCGGCGCTATTGATGAAACACTTTTTGCCGCTGTTGCCGCGTGAGGGGCGTTCCGTGTTTGCCACCCTGTCGGCCAAGGTCGGCAGCATCGGTGACAACCAGCTTGGCGGCTGGTACAGCTACCGCGCCAGCAAGGCGGCGCTGAACCAGCTGGTGCGCACCGCCGCCATCGAGCTGCGCCGGCGCCAACCTCAGGCGCTGTGCGTGGCGCTGCACCCGGGCACGGTGGCTACCAACCTGTCCGCGCCCTTTGCCAAAACCAGCCTACAGGTACAAGCGCCAGACCATGCTGCGGCACGCCTGCTGGGCGTGATAGACGGCCTTCAGGCGACTGATTCGGGTGGTTTCTTCAACCACGACGGCAGCATGCTGCCCTGGTGAGGCGCGCTGCCACGGATGGTGAGAACCCCAGCGGGCGTGCCGGCCATTCAAACCGGGACATTTTTTGAAAAATACCTGACGCCAGGCAAACCCTCAAAGTGCTGGTCCTGCGTCCAGAGCAGGGCGTGGTGGGCCTGGGCCGTGGCATAAATCAGGCTGTCCGCCATGGGCAAGCCGTTTGCAGCGCCACTCAATGCCAAATTCAGATTGATGTCGACCACCTGCCCTTCGCGCATCAGGGCTACCGCCTGATTGGCCGCCGCAGGACCAAACTCTCGCAGTGCCACTTTATAGACCTCGTACAGGGTGATGATCGGGACGATCAAGGCACCGGTGTTGGCAATGCGCTCGGCGAACAAGTCAGCCCGGGGCGAATCACTGAAGTACTCCAGCCAGCAAGACGAATCCAGCACCACCCCCTGCTGCTGCACAGTGAGCTTTTTGCGCACCATCAGAACCGCTCGGGATCGTTGGGCACTTCCGTGCTGCTGAGTCCCGTGAGCAAACCCCGATACTGCGACGGCGTTTTGACCGGCACCAACTGGATCACGCCGTTGATCTCAAACACGCTCATGCGGCTACCGGGCAGGATGCCACCAGCCTCCCTGATTTCACGGGGTATCACAACTTGGAACTTGGGTGAAACGACAACGGTTTGATTTTTCATATCGATCATCATAACGTTGCACACAAATACTGTCGATCGGCAGAATCAGTCCCGAGATTAACTCAGGCGCCGTGGCACTTCTTGTATTGCCACGGGCACAAAAACAGCATTGATTTGTATAGGAAAAATAGCTCTAGCTCGGACTGCTTAACAAATGCCTAACACTGTTTATAAGAATATCAATGCCCTTTGCTCAGACGCAGCGCACCATTTCCACTATGTCTGTCAGTCAAGTAAGCAGTGAACGGAACTGCAGCACAGTGTCCGTCGAAATACTGCGTTTTTCACTACTTCCGTTCAGTTTTTGGGGCTGACGGCTTAGGCTGCTGCAACCCCAAACGCTGAGTGCCGTCACCACTGCTCACCGTTGTTGCTGCTGACTGCGCTGCTTGTTGTTGCTTGGGCGCAGCTTGTTGCAAGGGAATAGGGCGGGGTGGTGCAGCAACTGGCACAGGTTTGAACGCGGGCATCTGTTGCTTCTTCGTTGCTGTGCTGGGGTTGCGCGGAGGTAGTTTTGTTGTTGTGGTGCGTCGTTGCGCTGCCTGCTTCTCGCTCTCCTGCTTACGCAGACGCTGCAGCGACGACCACACACTGTCGTTCACCATCTTCCACAACTCCAGCGTGTCATCTGCGCTGGCAATCTCGTTCATCAACATCCCACTGCCTCCTTTTTTTTTATTTAGTCTTCACTTGCCAAAGCCTTCACGCAACTTGACGCTGGCAGCTTCGATCTGCGCGTCAAGTTCACCCGCAGCTACTGCAGTCTTGACCAACTGCAGCGCATCGTGAACATCTTGCAGCGATGCACACTCAACAGCATTTGCTTTTGCACTGAGCGGCACAGTTTTGGTGCCGTATTTGATAGACAGTGCGAACTTGCCGTTGTCCTGCTGCCACCACCACGCACGAACACGCTTTGACTGTTCCACGCTAACACGATCACCGTGCTCGTTGGTCACAGTGCGAAAGCGCTTCTGTGCGTATTGCTCTCCGTTCTGCGTAGCTGTGATCAACGCGATCTGGTCACCGATTTTTTTCAACAGCTTGTTGCGACGGTTTTGCGCAGGACTAATGCTGTGCGTATTCTTTGCAGTAATCAACTTCAGTGCAGTCAGTGTTGCCATGTCTAGCTCCATGTAATGAACATGAACACACTGTAGTGTCGGCCTTTTGGCTAGAGCAACCGAAAATGGCTGGCTGTGTCAAAGCGCCACAAGACACCCAAAACCACCTAAAAATCAGTCAGTTTTTGCACGCCTTTCTTTGGTCGAAACTAAATAACTGTAGCGAGCAGACCGATACACAGTGTCTGTGTCGTCAGTCACTACAGATAACGAGTTGCGCCCTCAGTCGTTTGGCGCCCTATACCTGGTCATTGTTGGTCGCAGGGATGGAAGTTCTGAGCTGTAGCAGAGACTTACTGCCACTACCCAGCGATGGATGCAGTCGAGGTTGCTACTCGATTGGCAGAAGGAGGATACACAAGCACAAAGTCGGCAGAGAAACACTGCGCGACACGAGCAGGCAATGCGAGCACGGCATCCTGCAAACACTGCAGCGGTAGGTAGTTGTGCTGCTGCAGATGTTGCGTTTCACCACAGCACATAAAAGGAGACAGCAAAACCGCCCTTACCCCAACAGGTTGTGCCCAACTACTGCAGTAAAGAACTCATCGAAATGTCTTGCTGTTGCGGAGCCTACTGCTTAAGGCTCCGTGCAGGTTGAATCTATCGAAATATTCCAAACAAAACTGAAGCGAAGCAAACATTGCGAGACAGTGCGAGTGAGCGCAGCGACTGAGCACTTTCGAAGCACAGGCGAACGCAGTTCGACTCAACACAGCACTGCAGCAGTAGGCATAGGGGAAAAAGGACCTGGCAGATTCTGTAAGTAGCTCACCTAAAAAAACTGCAGCACAGAAAAACGCGAGCACAGGTCCCATTTGTGCAGCTACAACAGCGCATCAAAACAGCGCTACAGCAGCGCATCAACTGGTGAACAGTAGTTGGGTAGCTGGACTGGAGACAAAACGCTTGTAGGGCTGGCAGCAGTTCAACGCGTAGCTACAGACGACCAACAGACTAAATACAACACACAAAGTGTTTGGTTGGCAGCGCAAGTCGTTGATGTGCAACGAATCATCAAAGACCCGCCAACTTGTCGAACTTCTCTTGTTCGACCAGCAGTAAAGAAAACACACTACAACAACAACGAATATTTGGAGCAACGATGGCAGCAGCAAAATCACTCACACCAGCAGACATTGAACGAGTGCTGCACTACATCAGCACACAAGCAAACACGCAGCGCAATCGTTGCATGTTCCTCGTCAGTGTTATGGCTGGACTGCGCGTCGGAGAGATTGCGGGATTGAAGATCAACGATGTTCGCGCAGCAGATGGCAGCATTAAAAGCGAACTGCTCTTGTCTGCACAGCGTGTCAAACACGGACACGCCCGCACCGTCTACATCAGCAGCAGGCTGCAGCAAGAACTGTCGGACTATGTTGCAACAGAGCAGTGGGTGTTAGATGATCAGCCCTTGTTCCATCCGTTCAACGCTCGTCGTCGTCACTTCACTGCAAACACGCTGGCGCAGCACTTCTACTGGCTATACAAACGCGCTGGCATTGAGGGGGGCAGCAGTCACAGTGGCCGAAAAACTTTCCTTACATCACTCGCGTCGCAAGGCATTAGTGTGTTCGTGCTTGCAAGCCTGGCAGGACACAAGAGCATCGCTACCACTCAAAAGTATGTGACTGTCAACGACGAGATGAAGCGTCGTGCTGTTGAGCTGGTCTGACTAGATTGAACTTCTGCATCAAAGCGTGTCCTTCAGCATCAAGGCCACTTGATAGCTGCGTCTCGAGTTCGTCAGCGTCATACATCAACACAAGTGCAGCGTTCACAAGAGCCTCACGCTGTCGCCAGTGCTTGCGCAGACGCTGGCCGACAACTGCTTGTTTTGTATCTTGTGCGTACTTGCTCCTACTGCCACGCACACGCGGGACGCATTCGGCATAGATGTCTGGCTGAAAACCATCGCGTGTGTCAACATCTCTATCAAGCCACTGCTGCACTTCAGCCGCAAGCGCATGATTAGGTAGTGGATTGCGCGTCGGATCAAGTTCCAGCTTATCACAGATCATCTGCACGGCAGACTCGTAGCATGCCTCCGCTTTGATGCGAAAGCGTTGGCTTGATGTTTGACCATGTGTGTCACGCTTCACAGCACGACGATGTAGCTTCGAAAGACTTGTGTATCTGTCACCCAACTTCAGCAGTGCCTGGTAGTCATGCAAAACGCTTGGCATGTTGTCACTGTAGTCTGCTTCGATGTGCGACAAATCAACATCAAAACTGCGCAGATATTCATCGTACTGTGCTGCTGTCAGTGCCTTGCGGAGTGCACTTGATGTGACAGCGCGATGCTCTGCCACGCGCTCAAGTGCTTGTACAAGGTATTGAAGATGCTGCGTTTCGTCAGCGTCAAGGTCTCTAAACGCTTCGCTATCCAAAGCGTTGTAGGTCAGTGTGTGTATGCGTTCCCTGTCGTCTGCACCATCTGACTTGATGCGACGCAGCGCATACAACGCAGCGTATTGAAGAACATGCTGCGTGTATGTGTCACGCTTGCTGCTTCTTGCCGCGTCCTGCTGTCTTGCGCGGGGCGCTTTTGGTAGCGGCAACTTTCTTGCCAGCCCCCTTTGTCTTCAAAAACCCGCGCAGTTCAGTCGCTGTAAATCCGTGCAACTTGCACTTGTTGCGCACATCTTCCAAATCTTCCTTGCGCAACTTTGTGAGGAGCTCTTTGCGCTTGGCTTCATGTTCCTTCTCCAGCATGTCAGCTTTTTCTCTCGCAGCTTTAACTTCTGCGTCCATCTTCGCAAGCTGTGCGCGGGGGTCTTCTTGTGTCGTTGTCATGGTTGATTGCGTAGTGTTTGTCACTTCAAATGCTGTTCTAGAAACGCTTTCGTGTCATTCATGCTTTGAGCTGCAGCAGCTTCGTTGTAACGACATGACACATAGTTCCCAAGATAGCGATTTGATCCAGTGTTATTGCATCCCACATTCTCAAATCCATGGTACGCGTTAGGATAAGTTTTGATTGTGTAGTTGGGGTGACTACGCTCTGAGTACTCACAAGTTCCAAAGACAGCAAGGTTATCCAACTCGCCATGCATCACTAACATAGGACCACGGGGCGCTTTCGGAACATATGAACATGCAGGATAGAGCGCAATGTATGCATCAAGTTCAGCTAGGCCTGCATCACCGTTTCGTCCGCGATTAAAACGACTCTCTGATGCACGCAGTACAGCCTCTCCTCCTCGACTAATCCCAAACACAGCAACCTTGCCCTTGTGCCAAGGTTGAGTTTTTATCCATTCAGCTGCAGCGATGTAGTCATCAACACGGTCTTGTGGTTTTAGAGGAGGCGGTTCAACCCCAGTATGAGGCCCTATGCTTCTACCTGAACAATGATCAATCAGCACAGCGTTGTAGCCCCATTGTCTGAAACGATCTGCCCACATATCGTCTTGTGTCAATCGACATCCACCACCATGCGAAACAATCACTGTTGCCGCTGGTCTGTCTGCATTGCGTACCGTTACTTTGAAGGGGAACTTTTCTCCCTTGTGATTTTCGAAATTTGCGCATCCAGTGACTAGTGCAGCCAACATCAGCGCACCTGTCAGTTTTAAAGCATAGTAAAAATATTTAGCCGTCAATTTTTGTCTCCAAAGTCTCATCCTGCGTAAAATTTTAGCACCATCTTCCTTGTTGCTGACACACCTGTTTCGCCGACACAGTGTGCAGAGAGTAGGGTTTACCTTTGCTGTTTCTTAACATTCGACTGTCATTCTTCAAGCGTCTGAGGGTGTCCATCAGAGTCTGCGGCTGATCTTCAGTGCTGTAGCGGAACACTAGCACTGAACACTGAGCTCTTGTCTGTAACTGCGTTTCAGGCGACACTACTACTGCCCCAAGTTCGCTGCCAGCGCCATTGTCGTTGCATCCTTTCCGTAATACTGCTCGATGATCTGCACGCTGGTGCCCATGTTCCGTGCTATATCGTAGATGGGTATGCGGCGACGGATTGCGTTGACGGCATAGAGGTGTCGCAAGCTGTAGAGCGTGTACTGCTCGCCTCTGTTGTTCTGCAGCATGTCAATGCTCTTCAGCACTGCTTGAAACTGGTCGATCAGTGTGATGACTTTGTTGCCGTCGTACATGGCAAAGAACCAGTCGCCCTTGTTTTCTTGCTTGCGTTTGGGTGAACGCACTTGACGCTGTGCTACTGCTTCATCTTGTCTGCGCTGCTCGTTGCGCGTGAGCACTCGTTCAATAAAACGAGTTGATGTTGTGCGAGGAATGACGATGCGCGTGCCTGTCTTGCCTTGTACCTTCAGCAGATAGTTTTTGTTGCCCTTCTCATCAACAAAGGGCTGCACATCACTCTCACGCAAATTGTTCGCCTCGCCAACGCGCATGCCCGAGTTGGCCAGTATCAGCACATAGTCACGCAGCAGCTCGCGTGTGTACCTGTATTCGGCGTGTTCGACTTGTCTTATCCAAGCTCGCATCCCCTCGTACAGCCGCCGATACTCTGGCACTGTGAAAGTTGGGCGAACGATGCGCTTGCTTGTCTTGTAGCGCCATGTTGGCAGTTGTGCATTGCCTCTGTATCCGCGTTCGTGTGCGTACTTAAGCACTGTCTTTGCCAGTGTCGTTTCCCACACCAGCGTGCTGTCTGTGGGATTCAGCTTTGAATTGCGCGGCCGCTTATCTACTGGTATGCGGTGGTAGTAGTCTTTGCGCCACGCGATGTAGTCAGCGAGTTTGGCGTTATCGATCTTGTTGACTGCCGTTTTGCCGCAGTACTCGTGCCAGAACTTTGACACGCGCTTGATCTGACGAAGCATGTAGATGCTAGTGGTCTGTTTGTGTGCAGTGTTGGTCGCCGTTTTCGTGCTTTGCTCGTAGTCTTTCTGCCGCATCCGCACATACTCGTTCAACACATCGCTGAACGAGCGCTGCTGCAACGGCAGCTGCTCTTGTTTTTTGAACTCGATTTCGTAGAAGAACTTGATGGCGAGCTTGCGCGCCTCGTCCAACTTGCGTGTCTTCAGACTGCGATAGATGTACTGTCGGTCGCCCTTGTACAGCCGAGCTTGAAAAATTCCATTGCGTGTGAAGACACGCACTTTGCCATCTTCTAAGTCTTCTTCGTAGCCATTAACTGTGCCGTTTTCGCTGCTCAACATACGCCTAACCCTTGCCAAAGTCTTGCCAATTGCATAACAATTGTAAAACCTTGCAAGGGTTAGTCAACCGCGCTAAATTATTGATTTATATAGAATTTAACTTAGTCCGTGGCACTTCTTGTACTTCTTGCCGCTGCCGCAAAAACAAGGGTCATTGCGGCCGGGGGTGGGCTTCGCGTAGACGGTTTCGACCCTCGGGCCAAGATGACGCCACAGCTCGCGCAAGTCGTAAACCGCCCAGATGGCCGCTGCAAAGGCTTTCATGCGTTGCAGACTGACGCTGGGCGGGCTGTCGTCGTCAGACACGGCCACGGTGGGTTCATCGGTGTCGTCTTCGGTCAGCTCCACCACGGCCTGCAAGGCGCCATCCAACAGCTTGGCCGCCTCCTTATCACGCGGTGGCACCCACTCCTCAGGCCAGGTCTCCACGGCAAACATAAAGCCCAGCGCCCAGACCTGGCCAAAGGCGGGCAGCACGTCTTGCCCTAGCGCGGCGCGCTCCTCGTCTGGTAGTGCAGCCACCGCACCGCGCACATCCATCACCTCGGGGTGATAAGCAGCCTCGTCGTCCAGGCCCTTCACCTCGGCGTCCAGCCCGACAGCAACTTCATGCCAGCGCCGCAGCCACAGGTCCATGAAGCGCTGGCGCTGGTCGGCATCGGCAAAACTGCCGCCATCGGGCTCAGGGGCTTCACCGTCATCCGCCAAGTCCAGCAAGACAGACAGGTAGTCGGCTGCTGGAATCGCGCGGCGGCAGCACACCAAGGCCGCCAGAAAACCCTCGCAAAACTCCCATTGCGGCGTTTCGTCGAAACGGCTGCGAAGGTCGTCCAGGATCAGGTCCAGCGCGTCATAGTCTTCGGGCGCCAGCGGTCCAAGCACGGCAGAGACAGTGGGTGGCAGGGGTGTGTCGGTCATCACAGGGCTCAGGGTTACGGCCCGGACTGAGCTCGGGCAACGCCCCGATTTTGCACCGACGGGCTGGGCAAAGGCGGCCGTGGCTGTTATGGTCGGGCCTTCAGGAGGTCCACGATGCTGCACCAGCTCAATGCCATTTTCCCGGTTCGTTACACCGCCTTGGCCCTGTGCGCCTTCGCGATGCTGCTGAGCCTGTTTGCGCTGCTGGCCTTTGGTATCGGGTGGAGCGCGCTGCTGTTCTCTGGTGGCCTGGTGGCGCTCGGCGTGCATGACCTGCGCCAAACCCAGCGCTCCATCCTGCGCAACTACCCCATCATTGGCCACATGCGGTTCGCACTAGAGTTCATCAGGCCAGAGATCCGGCAGTACTTCATTGAAAGCGACAACGAAGCCGCGCCGTTCTCGCGCTCCCAACGCTCACTGGTCTACCAACGTGCCAAGGGCGAACCTGACAAGCGCCCGTTTGGTACGCAGCTGGATGTGCACGCTACCGGCTACGAGTGGATCAACCACTCGGTGGCGCCCAGCCGACTGGCCAGCCATGACTTTCGCCTGACGATCGGCCCCGACACGGCGCAGCCCTATAGCGCCAGCGTGTTCAACATCTCGGCCATGAGCTTTGGCGCGCTGAGCGCCAACGCCATCCTGGCGCTCAATGCTGGCGCCAAGCGCGGTGGCTTTGCGCATGACACCGGCGAGGGCTCGATCTCGGCGCACCACCGGGTGCATGGCGGTGACCTGATCTGGGAAATCGGCTCGGGCTACTTTGGTTGCCGCAACGCCGATGGCAGCTTCAACCCCGACAGGTTCGCCGACAACGCGCTCAGCCCGCAGGTCAAGCTGATCGAGATCAAGCTCAGCCAAGGCGCTAAGCCGGGCCATGGCGGTGTGCTGCCTGGCCCCAAGGTGACGGCCGAAATCGCCGCCGCGCGGGGTGTGCCGGTTGGGGTGGACTGCGTCTCGCCAGCTGCACACAGCGCATTCACTACGCCGCTGGCGATGATGCAATTCATCGCTCAGTTGCGTGAGCTGTCAGGCGGCAAGCCCACCGGCATCAAGCTGTGCATTGGCCATCCCTGGGAGTGGTTTGCCATGGTCAAGGCCATGCTGGCCAGCGGCATCACGCCCGACTTCATTGTGGTCGATGGTGCCGAGGGCGGGACCGGCGCGGCGCCGGTGGAATTCACCGACCACGTGGGCTCACCGCTGCAAGAAGGCCTGCTGCTGGTTCACAACACGCTGCGCGGCGCGGGGCTGCGCCAGCGCATCCGCATCGGCGCGGCGGGCAAGGTGGTGAGCGCCTTTGACATCGCCCGCTTGATGGCGCTCGGCGCTGACTGGTGCAACAGCGCGCGCGGCTTCATGTTTGCACTGGGCTGCATACAGGCCCAGCACTGCCACACCGGCCAATGCCCCACCGGCGTTACCACCCAGGACCCGCTACGGCAACAGTCGCTGGTGGTGCCCGACAAGGCCGAACGCGTCTACAACTTTCACCAGCAAACCCTGCACGCGCTGCAAGAGCTGGTGCAGGCCGCCGGGCTTCAGCACCCGCACGACATCACTGCCCACCACATCGTGCGCCGCAGCAGCGACCACAAGGTCAGCTCGCTGGCGCAGCTGATACAGATTCAGCTGCCCGAAGGTGCGCTGCTCAAAGCAGACTTGGACGGCCTGCCGCTGATTTATAGCCAGCATTGGCCGATGGCGGCGGCAGAGAGTTTTGCGCTGACACATCAAATGACGCCGTCTTGAACCATCGGATGACATGTATCTACAATGTAGACTCGTTTGAGGAGGAATTTCCATGGAAGCCGTGATCCGAAAATGGGGTAACAGCCCGGCCTTGCGCCTGCCCAGCGCAGCATTGAAGGCGGCGGGCTATGCTCTGGAGCAAAAAGTGGAATTGGTCGTGTCTCGCGGGCGCATTGTGATCCAGCCCTCAGAGCAGGTGACTTACAGCCTGGACGCGCTACTGGCCGACATCACGGAGGCTAACGCGCACGGCGAACTCAGTTTTGGCAAACCGGTCGGCAAAGAGGCTTTCTGATGGCCGCACGCGGCTATGTCCCGGATGCAGGCGATGTCGTCTGGTTGGAGTTTGATCCCCAGGCTGGTCACGAACAAGCCGGTCACCGCCCGGCACTGGTGATCAGCCCGGCCAGTTACAACGTCAAGACCAGCTTGATGGTTTGCTGCCCCATGACCACCAAAGTCAAAGGACACCCGTTTGAGGTGCTGACTCAAGTCGACGGTCTGGCGTGTGCTGTGTTGTCAGATCAGGTCAAGTCATTGGATTGGCGGGTGCGCAAGGCCAAGAAAAAAGCCGCCGTCGCCTCGGAGGTGATGTTGCACGTGCGAGCCAAGATGAAAGCCCTGCTGATGATCACCTGAATTTAGCCAGCATTGACCGGCAGCGAGGGTCCCTTGGTACTGCTTGCAGGCCCCACCACCACCCCCAGCGGCAGCAGCCGTTTGGCCAGCCGCAACACCAGCGCATCCTTGCTCAGCAGCAGAGCGCGGTGGGCCACCGCGAGGTCGATGAACATCTGGTCGTCCGGGTCGCGGCAGCGCACGGTGCAGCGAGGCGCCACCTCCACCAGCGACACCCCCGCATCCCACTGCGCCAGCAGCAGCGCCACGCTGTGGTCCAGGCGGGCCAACACAACGGCGATTTTTGGGTAGGCCAGCACACGCACCAGTTCCGCGCGCATCGGCACTGTCGCCAGCCAGCGCATTTCACCTCGGGCAAGCGCCTGCTGTAGCCCCTGAACCTGGGGGTTCTGAAACAGCAGCAGGTCCAACACGATATTGGTGTCTAGCACCAACGCGCTCATGACGGCTTGCTGCGGGCCGACCCCTGCACCATGTCAAAGCGGAACAACCGGCACTCCAGCGGGCCGTTCCACATCGGCACCCGGCGCGATTCTTTGAGGCGCATCTTGCCAGGCAGTTTGAGGTCAGGCGTGAGCACCCAGGCGGTCCAGCCGGGATAGTTCTTTTTCCAGTGGGCGCTGAGCTGGCTGAAAAATGCGCCGTCGTCGCCGTCCGAAGCCGGGTTGCCGGCCATCTGCGCCTGTTCCCGGCCGCCGGCGCGCTGGGCGCCGGCCACACCGGCCACCTCGATGCGTTCGCCGTAGGGCGGGTTGACCAGCATCACGCCGGGCTCGGCACAGGGCGGCAGGCGCTGCAGCGCGTCGCCACCCCGGAATTCGATCAAGTCGGCCACGCCGGCGCGCTGGGCGTTGCGCTGGGCAAAGTCCACCATTCGAAACGCCACATCGCTCCCAAAAATAATGGGTTTTTGGCCTGCAGCCCTTGTCACCTCTGCCTCTTTAGCTTCATTTTTTATAGCATCCCAGACGTGCCGGGCAAACGGCAGGTAGTGCTCAAAAGCAAAGCGGCGGCCGCTGCCGGCGGCCATGTTGCTGGCCATTTGGGCAGCCTCAATGGCGATGGTGCCGCTGCCGCAGCAGGGGTCATACAGCGGAGGCAGGTCGCCCTCGCCGGCCAGCCAGCCGCTGGCGGCGAGCATGGCGGCGGCCAGAGTTTCCTTCAGGGGGGCCTCGCCCTTGTCCTCGCGCCAGCCGCGCTTGAACAGCGGCTCGCCCGAGGTGTCGATGTACAGCGAGCAGCCGTCGGTGGTCAGGTGGGCAAAGATGCGCACATCGGGCCACTGGGTGTCCACATCGGGGCGCACGCCGTTGGCCTTGACGCGAAAACGGTCACACACCGCGTCCTTGACCTTGAGCGCGGCGAAGTTCAGACTGGTCAGCGGGCTGTGCTGGGCCGTCACCTCCACCTTGATGCTCTGGCGCGGCGTGAACCAAGCCTCCCACGCCACCTCGCTGGCGGCCCGGTACAGGTCCTGCTCGGTGCGGTACTCGGTGTACGACAGCAGCACCAGCACCCGCTGCGCCAGCCGGCTGTGCAGGTTGAGCAGCATCACATCGCGCCAAGCGCCATTCAAGGCCACGCCACCGCGGCGTTTTTGCACAGCCTGTCCGCCCAGCCCGGTGATGTGCTGCACCTCGGGCAACAGGTACTCTTCCACGCCGGCGGCGCAGGGCAAAAACAATTGGAGTTGGTTCAAACAGAAGTCCTCAAAAAAAGCAGGTTACAGCGCCTTGCGCAGCGAGGCCGGTGCGATGCGCAGGCCCTCGCGGTATTTGGCCACGGTGCGGCGGGCGCAGTCGATGCCCTGCTCCTTCAGCATGTCAGCCAGTTGGCTGTCGCTGAGCGGCTTTTTGGGACTTTCGGCCGCCACAAACTGCTTGATTAAGGCTCGCACCGCCGTGCTGGAGGCGTTGCTGCCCGAATCAGTACCCAGGCCGGACCCAAAAAAGTACTTCAGCTCAAAGGTGCCAAACGGCGTGGCCATGTATTTGGCGGTAGTCACGCGGCTGATGGTGCTCTCGTGCAAGCCCAGTTCGTCGGCAATTTCACGCAAAACCAGCGGGCGCATGGCCAGTTCGCCGTGCTGAAAGAAGTTTTTTTGCCGCTCCACGATGGCGGTGCTGACTCTCAAAATGGTGTCAAAGCGCTGCTGGATGTTCTTGATGAACCAGCGCGCCTCTTGCAGCCGCTGCTGCAGCGCCGCGTGGCTGGAGGCCTCGCGCCCACCGGCCTTGTGCTGGCGCAAGGCATTGGCGTAGATGTCGTGCACCCGCAGGCGCGGCATCACATCGGCGTTGAGCTGGACCCGAAAACGCGCCTGGCTGCCCTTCCCGACCTGGACGACCAAGACGTCTGGCACGATGATGTTGCGCTCCACATTGACAAATCGGCGCCCCGGTTTGGGTTCAAGCCGCCCTATCAGGGCAATGGCCTCGCGCACGGCAGCGTCGCTGGCGTCGCACAGTGGCATCAGCCGTTTGATGTCGCGCCGGGCCAGCAGGTCCAGGGGTTGGCTGCAAATGCGCATGCCAAGCTCAAGCAGCCGCCGTCGGGCTGGCGTCAGGCCGCCGGCCCGCAGCAGCGCCTGCAACTGCAAGCGCAGGCACTCGGCCAAATCCCGCGCACCAACGCCCACCGGCTCCAGACTCTGAAGCAAGTGCAGAGCCACCGTGAAATGGTGCACCAGTTCCTCAAGCTCCGCCTCGTTGTCGCTGGCCAGGCCATGCGCCAGCGCGGGAAGGCTGTCTTCCAGGTAGCCGTCATCGTTCAGCGATTCGATCAAAAAACGCAGCGCTGCCCGGGCATGCTCACCCAGACGCAGCGACAGGGCTTGGGTGTGCAGGTGAGTTTGCAGCGACTCCTGCGAACGGGCCAGTTCTGTGGCGTCTAGCGCATCCTCGCCGTCCAGGTTGTTGCCCTTGGCGCGGGCCTCGCCGCCCCATTCGCTGTCGTCAGGTGCCAGCGAGGCGCTGCCATCACCCTCCCAACTCTGGCCATCGTCGTCCACGGCCGCGGTTGGGCCATCATTTTCAGCTTCAGCCCTCGTCTCTACGGGATAGTCTGCTCCTGAATATGTAGCGGACTCGGCCTCTAGATCGTCGCTTCGGACCGGTGTGTCGGCCTGCGCCAGGCCAAAGTCCTCGCGTGGCGCCTCGGTGGCCTCGCGCTCCAGAAATGGGTTGTCGTCCAGCATCTGATCGACTTCCGAGCTCAGCTCCAGCGTGGATAACTGCAGCAGGCGGATCGACTGCTGCAGTTGCGGCGTTAGCGCCAGATGTTGCGAAACACGCAGTGACAGGCCCTGCCTCATTGCGCACGCCCACCCAAAGTTTCAACACAGACCCGCCACGACACCATCAGCAATCGCATCACATCCTGAAATGTTCACCCAGATAGACACGACGCACATCGGCGTCGTTGACGATCTCGGCAGGCGTGCCTTCTGCCAGTACACGGCCATCATTGATGATGTAGGCATGGTCACAAATACCCAGGGTTTCGCGCACGTTGTGGTCGGTGATCAGCACACCAATGCCCCGGTCTTTGAGGAAGCGGATGATGCGCTGGATCTCGATCACCGCAATCGGATCGATACCGGCAAAAGGCTCATCGAGCAGAATGAAGCGTGGCTGTGTAGCCAGCGCCCGCGCAATTTCCACCCGGCGCCGCTCGCCGCCCGACAGGGCCAGCGCCGGGCTCTGACGCAAGTGCTGCACCCGCAGGTCATTCAACAGCGCGTCGAGTCGGCGGTCGATCTCGTCGCGCGTCAGCGGCTTGTCGGCCGCATCTCGCTGCAACTCCAGCACAGCCCGCACGTTGTCCTCAACGTTGAGCTTGCGAAAGATCGACGCCTCTTGCGGCAGGTAGCTCAGGCCGAGGCGAGCCCGGCGGTGGATCGGCATGTGCTCTACCGACTGGCCGTCAATGCGAATGTCACCGGCGCCGGGTCGTACTAGGCCGACGATCATGTAGAAGGAGGTGGTCTTGCCCGCCCCATTGGGCCCCAGCAGGCCGACCACTTCGCCCTTGCGTACCACCAGGGACACATCCTTGACCACCTTGCGGCTGCCATAGGCTTTTGCCAGATGGCTGGCTTCGAGCCGGCTGCCGCCGTCTGCGGCGCTGATTCGAGCCTGAGGCACGTCCAGGGTGGTCTGTTCGGTCACTTCTGCGCCTCGCCGAGCGCCTTGCTGGGCCGCAGTGCCGGCGCGGCTGACCCCGTCTTGGGCAGGGTGGCGCCCGCGTCTTCGGGTTTGGGCATCAGCATGGCCCGGACCCGGCCGGCCGGCGCGCCGGTGCTGCCTTGCGCCAAGCCACCATCGACATTAAAGACCTCGGTGGTGTTATCAAACAAAATGACTTGACCGGTCAATTCGTCATTCAGCGTGGCGCCCCGGTAGCGCCGCATTTGGGCCTGCTTGATGAATTTGACCGTATCGGCCCGGCCGTCGTACTCAATGGTTTCTGCCTCCCCCTCGATGTGCTCATCCACACCTTCGCGCTTCTGGCGGTAAAACGCCAGCTTGCCAGGCTCAGCACTGACCAGCCCGTACTGGTTGCCTTGCGCGTCTTGACGCACCTCGATGCGGGCACCCCGGATGATGATGCTGCCTTTGGTCACGACCACCCGCCCGGTAAAGACACTGGTCTGCTTCTGCTCGTCGTGACGCAAGGCATCGGCCTCAACGTTCATGGGTTTACTGCGATCGGCTTTTTCGGCTAGGGCAGACCCTGAGCACACACATAACGCTGCGATCAAAAGCCAAAAAGAGAATGGGGATTTCATAAGGCACGAATCTTGCAATGAGAGTCAGAGCCATTGTACGGCCGCCCAAGCCGTCTACCGAGGACCTGGCGCCTCAATCACGCCCTGATGCGCCAAAGCCAATCATGCCAAAAGGAACACCGCAGCCCTTGCGACAGGGCCCGGCTGGCAGCCACGGGTGGTTAGGTCAGCGACCGCTGCGAACCTCGCCGGTCAGGAACTCCACCACCTGCAGGGCACGCTCCATGCTGCGTGCCAGGGTGCCATCGGTATAAAAGCGGCCCGCCACACCCAGCGCCGGCACACCTTCGACCCGGTAGGCATTTTGCAGCTGGGCGCCGCGGGTGGCCTTGGTGGAGACCGAGAATGAGTTGTACTGCTCCATGAACTTGGTCTTGTCCACCCCCTGCTTGCCAACCCAGTCACCAATCTCGTCGCCACGCGCAAGTTTTTGCTTTTCCACATGGATGGCCGCAAAGACCTGCCCATGGAGTTTGTCCAGCAAACCCATGGCTTCGAGCGCGTAAAACAGGCGCTGCTGAGGCACAAAATCATCGCGAAAAGCCACCGGCACCCGCCGGACCGAGACATCTTTGGCCACGCCCTTGACCCAGGCATTCAGGGTGGGCTCAAAGGCATTGCAGTGTGGGCAGCTGTACCAGAAAAATTCCACAACCTCGATCTTGCCCGCGGGCGCCTCCACCGAGGCCCGCTTGTCCAGCACCATGTAATCGGTCCCGGCAACAGGCGGTTTGGCTTGGGCCAGCGCCAGCCTGGGCACAACTGCGGAACCCGCCAGTGCGGCACCGCAAACCAATGAAAAATCGCGACGTTTCATGCTCTGTTACTCCATTCAAAATCAGTTGACCCGCCTAAGGCGAGGAAGTTCCTCAGCGCTGAACCCGCACCAGGGCCGTCTCCAGGCCACTGGCATCGAGTTTTTCCTTGGCCCGATCGGCTTCTTCGCGCTTGTCAAACGGACCGACACGCACCCGGTACACGGTGCGACCAGACTGTTCACGCTCTGACACCCGGGTCTCAATACCAGCAAGTGACAGCCGGGCGCGCTGGCTCTCGGCGTCTTCCGGGGTTCGAAAAGCACCCACCTGCACGAAATAACTGAACGGCTCTGCAACTGCGCCGGTCGCTGCGGCTGCAGCTGGGGTGGCCGGGGCCGTGCGCGCCTTGGCCAGGTCGCCCAGCGGGTCAGCACTGGCAGCTGGTTTGACCTCAACTTTAGCGGGTAAGCCAGGCAGCCCGGTCGGCGTTGAGGAGGTGGTTGCAGGGAGGGCCGCGGATGCCGCTCCGGAGGCCGCAGCCAGTGGCTCAGAGGCAGCCGGCTGCGCGGGCTTGGCTGGGTTTTTGCCATAGAGCGGAGCGTTGGGGTCCCAGTCCTTGTTTTTTTTGTTCTCAGCGGCGTCCTGTTCGGCTGTGCGACTCTCGCCCTTGTTCAAAAAAGGCACGGGCACCTTGGTCACATACACCGCCACGGCCAGTGCGGCGCCCAGACCCACCAGAACTCCGATGATGAACCCGACCAGGGTGCCACCGCGTTGCTGCATCATCTTCTTCACACTCCGGGTTGGATTCACATTTTTTGCGGGGCGCTGACACCCAGCACTGCCAGCCCATTGTGCAACACTTGCGCCGTAGCCGCGACCAGCGCCAGCCGCGCCAGCCGTACAGGCTCATCGTCCACCAAAATGCGCTCGGCATCGTAGTAACTGTGGTAACTGGCCGCCAGCTCGCGCAGGTAAAAAGTGACGTCATGCGGCGCAAAGTCGGCGGCAGCAGCGGTCAGCATGTCAGGGTATTTGGCCAGCAGCAGCATCAGCGCCTGGGCCGGTCCACTGTCAAGCGCTGACAGATCGACACTGCCGAGCCTGACCCGGTCACCGCCCCAGGCAGCAAGCACCGAGCAAATGCGGGCATGGGCGTACTGCACATAGTAGACCGGGTTGTCGTTGTTCTTGGTCACCGCCAAATCGACGTCGAAGGTGTACTCGGTGTCGGGCTTGCGGCTGAGCAGGAAAAAGCGCACCGCGTCCTTGCTGGTCCACTCGATCAGGTCGCGCAGGGTCACGTAGCTGCCGGCGCGCTTGGAGATTTTGACCTCCTCACCGCCTTTGACCACCCGCACCATGGTGTGCAACACATAGTCCGGATAACCCTGGGGAATGCCGACGCCGGCGGCCTGCAAGCCAGCGCGCACCCGGGCGATGGTGCCATGGTGGTCGGTGCCCTGGATGTTGACCACTTTTTCGAAGCCGCGCTCCCACTTGGTAATGTGGTAGGCCACATCGGGCACAAAGTAGGTGTAGCTGCCGTCGCCCTTGCGCATCACCCTGTCTTTGTCGTCGCCGTAGGCCGTGGTCTTGAGCCACAGCGCGCCATCCTGCTCGTAGGTCTGTCCGGCCTGCTGAAGTTTTTGCACCGCCGCATCGACCCGGCCAGTCAGGTAGAGACTGCTCTCCAGATAATAGTTGTCAAACCGGACCGCAAAGGCCTGCAGGTCCAGGTCCTGCTCGTGGCGCAGGTAGGCCACGGCAAACAGGCGCATGTCATCCAAGGCCTCGACGTCACCGCTGGCAGAAAAGCTGCGATCGTCCGACTGCACCGTCTTGCCCGCCAAAAAGTCAGCGGCGATGTCGGCGATGTATTCCCCGTTATAGGCCTGCTCGGGCCATACCGGGTCCCCCGGCTTGAAGCCCTTGGCGCGCAATTGTGTGCTGGTGGCCAAGGTCGCAATCTGCACACCGGCGTCGTTGTAATAGAACTCGCGGTACACCGCCCAGCCCTGAGTCTGGTACAGGTTGCAGATGGCGTCGCCCAGCGCGGCCTGGCGGCCGTGGCCCACGTGAAGAGGCCCGGTCGGGTTGGCCGATACAAATTCCACCAGCAGGCGCTGCCCGCGCGGGCTCTGGGCGCCAAACTGAGCCCCTTGCGCCAACACATCCGACACCACGGCCTGCTTGGCCGCGGGCTTCAGCCGGATATTGATGAATCCGGGACCTGCGATGTCCAAGGTGTCCACCCAGCGCTGGAACGGCTCGGTAAGCAGCAACTCGGCACGCAGTGTTTCAGCCAACTGGCGCGGGTTGGCCTTGAGCGGTTTGGCAAGTTGCATGGCAGCCGTTGTGGCCAAGTCGCCATGTGCCGCCACCTTGGGTGACTCGAAAGCCGCTTTGGCGCCTGCACCCGGCAACAGGGTATCGAGCACGCGCGCCAGGGTTTCGAGCAATTCTTTTTTGACAGTCTGCATGACCGGATTTTAGGGGTGGCGCAAATGCTGCCCGCCATGCTGACCACCCACGCCTAAAAATACAGGGTTAACCCGCGTCGGCGTGTTTGCCAAGCTCCGCGTTATATGCTGGAATCCTTATGGGATTCGCCGCTTCAAACCACTTTAATAGGAACCCACCATGAAGAAATTCTTGTCGATTCTGGCATTCGGCCTATCGCTGTCCCTGGGCGCAGCCTACGCCGAAGACGCCGCCAAAACTCCGCAACAAAACAAGATGGCCACTTGTAACAAGGACGCCGGCGACAAAAAGGGCGACGAGCGCAAGGCCTTCATGAAGGACTGCCTGAGCGCCAAACCCGCTGCAGCCCCAGACAAGAAAACAGCCCAACAGGACAAAATGAAAACTTGCAACGAGCAGGCCAAAGACAAAAAAGGCGACGAGCGCAAAAAGTTCATGAGCGAGTGCCTCAAGAACAAGTAAGTCCTGAATGGGCACGGCAGAAGCAGGCTGCGGGCTGGGTGACCGAAGCGGTCACGAGGCTTGCCAGTAACCTGCCTGCCCGTAATGGTGTTTAAGAAAATCGATCCACAGCCGCACCCGCAAGGGCAGGTGCTTGGCGTGGGCAAACACCGCATAAATCCCATTGGGCGGCGCGGCATACGTCTCCAGCACTGCCTCCAGGGTGCCGGCTGCCACCTCTGACTCCACCTCCCAGGTGCTGCGCCAGGCAATACCCAGTCCGCGCAGGCACCAGTCGTGCAGCACTTGCCCGTCTGAGCAGTCGAGCGGCCCGGCCGCCTTGAGGTACACCAGCTCGCGGCCCTCGCCCTTGGGCACCGAGAAGGCCCAGCCCCGGGTTTGCGAGGCGTCGCTGGACAGCGTTAGGCAGTCAAATCGGTTAAGGTCCTGCGGGTTCAGCGGCCGGCCGTGGCGCTGCAAATAGGCCGGCGTGGCCACGCACAGGCGGCGGTTGTCGGCCAGCCGCACGCTGATCAAGGATGAGTCTGGCATGTCGCCCACCCGCACCGCGCAGTCCACCGCTTCACCCGCCAGGTCCACCACGCGGTCGCTCAGGTTCAAGGAGAGGGTCACTTCGGGATGCAACTCACGAAAACGCGGCACCAACGGTGCCACGTGCCTACGACCAAACCCGGCGGGCGCCGTGATACGCAAGTGCCCACTGGCCTTGACGCCGCCCGCCGACACGCTACCTTCTGCATTGGCCAGATCGGCCAGCAGACGCTGGCAGTCTTCCAAAAAGGCACTGCCCTCGTGGGTGAGCGTGATGCGCCGTGTGGTGCGCACCAGCAACTTGACGCCCAGCCGCTCCTCCAGGGCGTCAAGCCGGCGGCCCATGATGGCCGGCGCTACGCCTTCGGCCAGGCCGGCTGCCGTGAGGCTACCTCGCGAGGCCACCGAGACGAAGGTTTCGAGCTGCTTGAGCTTGTCCATGGCCGACGATTATGGCCCTGCGCCGCCGCCCACAGGCGGATCACCGGCCAGTCGAACGCAGTGGTATAACTAAGTCCCTCATCGTTCAGGGGCCTGTCTGTCATGGCCGGGCCAACACCCCATGAAGCAAGCCCCAGTGACAGCCGCCGACATCTTGCGCCAGGCCGAGCGAATCGGTTGGGCCCTCACCGAAAGTCGCGCCGCAGACATCGCCGAGCTGGCGGCGCCGGCCTACGCGGCCTTCGAGCGGGCTGCGGCCAAGCTGGATTTCGATGTCGACACCCTGTCGCTGTTTGCCACCCTGCAGGAGACCCGGGCGCCTGAGCTGACCGGAGGCACCAATGAGCCGGTCGGTGAGCGGGCGCCAGCGACCCTTGCCGGGCTGCCGTCCAGCCTAACCGAGGCCGCGCAGGCCCTGCGCGAAGGCCGGGTCAGCTCGGTGGCATTGACGCAGGCGGCCATTGCCGCCGCCCGGGCGGCACAGCCGCAATTCAATGCGTTCGTCCGGCTGGATGCGGCGTCGGCCCTGGAGGCAGCGCGCGCCTGTGACCAGGATCTTGCCCGAGGCGTTGTCCGCGGCCCGCTGCATGGGGTGCCTCTGGCACACAAGGACATGTTTTACCGCCAAGGCCTGGTGTCCAGCTGCGGCAGCAAGCTGCGCCAGGACTGGGTTGCGCCCTGCACCGCCAGTGTGCTGGAACGCCTTGACGCAGCCGGCGCGGTGCAGATCGGCACCCTGAACATGACCGAGTTTGCCTATGGCCCGACCGGCCAGAACGCCTTTTTGGGCGATGCGCGAAACCCCTGGAACCCCGACTACATCACCGGCGGTTCGTCCAGCGGCTCGGCCATCTCGGTGGCGGCCCGGGTGGTGTTCGGCGCGCTGGGCTCGGACACCGCCGGCTCGGTGCGCTTGCCGGCCGCCATGTGTGGGCTGGTGGGCATGAAGACCACCTTTGGGCTGGTGTCGCGCGCCGGCGCCATGCCGCTGTCGCAGTCGCTCGACACCGTGGGACCCCTGACACGCACCGTGGCCGACAACGCCCTGTTGCTGTCGGTGCTGGCCGGTCACGACCCGCGCGACCCATCTACCGCCGCCGGCACAGCACCGGACTACACGCAGCAGCTGCAAGGCCCGGTGCAAGGCATGCGCATCGGCATCCCCAAAGGCTATTTCGACCGTGACATCGAGCCCGAAGTCGCCGCCCGCCTGGCGCGGGCCACTGCCGTACTCGCCGAGCGCGGCCTGACCGTGGTTGAAGTCGATATGCCAGACATGGATGCCATCAACGCGGTCGGCTTGATGCTGACCTGGGGCGACGTGCTCGCCATCCATGGCCCCTGGATGCGGGACTGCCCCGACCAATACACCGCCCAGACCCGCGGTCGCATTCAAGTCACACTGGCCGTCTCAACGCAGGCCTATGGCAATGCCCAGCGGCTGCGCGGGCCGCTGCTGCGGGACTTCTGTCGCCAAGTCTTCAGCCAGTGCGATGCGCTGTTGGCCCCAGTGCTGCCGATCCAGGTGCCACGCCTGTCCGAAGTGGACGTGTCAGGCGGGGCGAGCACGCAGCGCGTCCTCAACGAGATCACCCGGCTGATGCGCCCAGTCAATGTGCTGGGCCTGCCGGCGCTGACGCTGCCGGGTGGCACCACCGCCAATGGGCTGCCCTGCGGTTTCCAGCTGATCGGCCGGCCGTTTGCCGAAGGTCTGCTGTACCGCATTGGCCATGCCTATGAAATGGCGACAGGATTTTCTAGTTGGGCGCCGCCGGTGCTGACACAGCCCATCTGAGCGCACTGCGCTGGGCCGGGGCGCAAAAGTCCGGCCCTCCATATTTGCTCCACAGTTGACCGGCACAGTGCCTCATCCGCGGCTAACCGAGCCAGGAATCAACCGGAGACTTCCATGCCCGAAACCATGTCAACGACCCTGACCCCAATCCGGCGCGCTGGCGCCCTGCAGCTTTCTTTAGCCCTGCTGCTGATTCTGACCCTTGGGCTGAGTGCCTGCGGCGGTGGCGCCACGGCGACCCCAGCCGACCTGGCCAACCCAGTGGCGGTCGCCCTAGCGGCGACCAACGACCGCATCAACCTGGGGCAGCAAATCTTCACCGACGCCAACCTGTCGGAACCGCGCGGTACCGCCTGCGCGGCCTGCCACCAGGCGAATATGGGTTTTGCCGGCAACCACGGCGGGCGCAACGGCGTGGCCGTGGGCAGCATGCCTGGATCGATCGGCTCCCGCAATGCCATGACCAACAGCTACCTGGGTCTGATCCCAGCGCCCTTGAGCTTTGTCACCACCGACGGCGTCACCGAGGCCGTGGGCGGGCTGTTCTGGGACGGCCGTGCCGACTCAGCCGAGCTGCAGGCATTAGGCCCCCTGCTCAACCCACTGGAGATGAACAACCTAAGCAGAAAGAGCGTGGTCGACAAGATCGCGCAGTCACGCTACGCCGCGCAGTTCAGACAAGTGTTTGGGGCCGACATCTTTACCGACACCGATGCCGCCTTCACCTCGATCGGGGTGGCCATTGCCGCCTTTGAGCGGGTCAGACTACAGCCTTTTAGCTCCAAGTACGACGCCATGGTGCGGGGACAGGCCACGCTGAGCCCGACCGAGGCGCGCGGCATGGCCCTGTTCATGGAACCGACAAAGGGCAACTGCGCCGGCTGCCACCTGATGAACCCGACCAGCGGCAAGCCCGAGGACTCGCCTTTTTCGGAGTTCACCTATTACGCCACCGGCATACCGCGCAACCCGGCCGTCCCGAAGAATACCGACCCGGCGTTTTACGACCTCGGGCTTTGCGGACCAGACCGCACGCCGCCCACACTGCCAAGCAATGTGGCGCAAGGCGTGACGATCAGTAACTTCTGTGGCCAATTTCGCATGCCCACCCTGCGCAACGTGGCTGAACGGCCTGCCTTCATGCACAACGGTTTTTTCAATAACCTGAGCGATGTGGTGCGGTTTTACGCCACGCGGAACAGCGACCCTGTGCGCTGGTACGGCCAGGCAGTTAGCAACGACCTGCCAGCCCAGTACTTGGGCAACATCGAGGTGGTGAAGGCGCCATTCAACCGCGCCGCCAACGCCGGGCCGGCGCTGACCGAGGCGGAGATCGCGGACATCGTGGCCTTTTTGCACACTTTGAGCGATGCCCCACTTGTGCCATAAGAGCAGAGTTGGCGGGTTTTTGGCGCCCACTGCTGTCACAAGGCGGCTGTATCATTGCCCAGCCGTTATTAATATTTTGAGGTTGTTCGTTGGATTACAAATTGATCGACACGGCGATGGACTACGTTCGCAAGAACGCTCTTGCTGTCGGGGGCGATGTGGTGGAGTGGCCCAAGTACGAGAAGATGGTGCTGCTGCACCTGAAAACCGAATTCGACCCACGGCCCAAGATGCCCAAGGAGTATTACTACGCCTACCTGCGCGTCAAGGGTCTGAAGCACGCCGAGTGCTTGGTCAAGATGGGTCTTGGCGCCGATGACGACAGACCCAACAGCGGAAAAAAAAGTTTTTGGAAGTTCTGGTGAGCTGGAACTGCCCCTAGCCTCGTGGGCTAGTGTTCGCTCAGTACCCATCCTCTTGGCGCGAAACCGCTCGCGCCACCACAAGGCTTTGGCATGCGTCTGCGTATCGCCCACCAGCTCTCGCTACTGCTGACCGCCGCCGTGGCCCTGGCCGTGCTGGCAGTTGGGGGCGTGAGCCTGTGGAACCTGCGCAGCGGTTTTGGAGATTACCTGCGTCTGCGCGACGAGGAGCAACTGACGCGTTTTGTACAGCTGCTGGAACGCCGTGCCGCGGCCGACCCCAGCATGAACTGGCTGCGCGGCAACCGAGAAGCCCAGCGCGACCTGATGGACGAACTCAGTGGCCGGCCAATTCAGCCGCGCATCGGCCGGCCACAGGAAGCTGGCGAGGATCCAGATGAGCCCCCGCCCAGACGCCGCCCGCCACCGCCAGGCATGGGTGGGCCGGGTGGACAGGGTGGTGGGCGACCGCCACCACCGCGCCCCGCCGAGGCCGGCAACATTGCCGAACGCCTTGTTGTCCGCGATGTGCGTGGCGACTGGTTGGCCGGGCGGCGGCAGCCGCCACATTTGGCGCGAACGGTACGCGCAGTTCAGGTCAATGGCGCCGAAGTGGCCTTTGTCGAGCTCGTTGCCGAGCCAGAACCAGAGGGCATTGATGCGCGCTTTTTGCAGCGACAGACCACGGGCATGCTGATCACGGCCTTCAGCACCATCGCCATAGCCCTGCTGGCAGCCTGGTGGGTGGCGGGGCGCTGGAGCCGCCCGCTGCGCCAGCTGCAACTGGCCACCCACCGCATCGCACGTGGCGAATCGGGGGTGCGCATTGCGGTGCCCGGCACGCCGGGCACCAGCCGCTCGGGCGCGGTGGAGATTGATGAACTGGTGACCGATGTGAACGCCATGGTGGAGGCGCTGGCCACGCTTGAAGCCAGCCGGCGCCACTGGATTGCCCAGATTTCACACGAACTGCGCACGCCCCTGGCGGTGCTGCGCGGCGAGATGGAATCGATCGAGGACGGGGCGCGCCAACCCACGCCGGCGGTAATGGCCAGCCTGCGCGAAGAGGTGGCCCAACTGACCCGGCTGGTGGATGACCTGCACACGCTGGCGGTGGCCGACCTGGGCCAACTGCCCTGCCACTTTACGGCAGGAGACGCCCACTCCGAACTGACTCGCATGGCGCGGCGGTTCGAAACCCGTGCCTCGCAGCTCGGCCTGGTGCTGTCCGTTCAGCCAGGCGTCACCGCCATACCCGTCATACCAGCCCAATGGGACTTCGGCCGGATCGAACAGTTGCTGTCCAACCTGCTGGAGAACAGCCTGCGCTACACCCGTGCGCCCGGACAGGTGCACGTGCACTGGCGAACCCTGGAGGACACCCTGCAGCTGACGGTGGAAGACAGTGCGCCAGGCGTGACAGCGTCGCAACTGGACCAGTTGTTCGACCCGCTGTTTCGTGTGGACAGTGCCCGCACCCGTACTGGCCAGCACGGCAGTGGCCTAGGCCTGTCGATTGTGCGTGCCATTGCCCAGGCGCATGGCGGTACGGTATCGGCCAGCGCCAGCCGCCTTGGCGGCCTGGCCATACAGGTCAGCTTGCCCTTGCAGCCTCCGCAAGCGCTGGACCGCCAGCCACGCCACTCATGACACCACCGCCTATGACGCTCCAACCCATCAGCACGCAACCCGCCAAGCGCCACATCCTGATCGTGGAAGACGACGTCAAGATCGCCGACATGCTGGCCAATTACCTGCTCATGCATGGTTTTGCCAGTGAGGTGTGCGGCGATGGCCATGACGCTGTCGCCCGAGTTCGCCAGCAGGCACCGGCCCTGATCGTGCTGGACCTGATGCTCCCCGGCCTGGATGGCGTGGCGGTCTGTGCGGCGGTTCGCACCTTCTCCACCGTGCCCATCATCATGGTGACCGCCCGGGTGGACGAGATCGACCGCCTGCTGGGCCTGGACACCGGCGCCGACGACTATGTCTGCAAGCCCTTCAGCCCGCGCGAGGTCGTGGCCCGCATCAAAGCCCTGCTGCGACGCAGCGAGGGCGCGCTGGCGAAACCGGTGCCGGCGGCCTTTGCCGTCGATGAGGCGCGCCAGCAAATCAACTGGCGCGGCCAGCCCCTGCCGCTGACACCGGTTGAGTTTCGCCTGATGCGCCAGCTGATGTCTCGCCCGGGCCAGGTCTTTGCCCGCGCCCGGCTGCTGGACACCGTGCACGAAGACCTGCGCGACGTCAGCGACCGCGCCATTGACAGTCACATCAAAAACCTGCGCCGAAAGCTGGAGCAGGCGGGCACCGGCGAGGCCGGCATCAGCTCGGTCTATGGGGTGGGTTACCGCTTTGACGAGACCTGAACCAGGGGCTGACGGGGCGGGGTTGGTTACAGGGGCAGGCAACCCAGCTCGCGCGGCAGTGACCAAGCGGCTTGGGCGCCTTGCGCGGTGATCAGGAACTGGTCTTCAATGATGAAGCCCCCCTCGCCATCCACATAAAACGGGGTTTCGAATGCCAGCACCATCCCGGCTTCCAGCGGCTCGTCGGCCTGGGCCGACAAAAAGGGCGGGACCTCACAAAATGTGTCATGCCCTAGGCTGTGGCCAAAGTGGCCGCGGCTGAACCGGCTGAAGCCGGCACGCTGCATGGCACGCGTCGCCCCGGCATGCACCTCGCGCATCAGATGCCCGGGTTTGAGCACCTCCAGCCCAGCTGAAAAAGCGTCGCCCAAGGCGGCCATGATCTCGCGCGTGCGCGGCCTGGCCGGACCTAGGGTGTAAGTGCGACCACTGTCGGAGCTGTAACCCTGCACCACACAGCCGACATCAAATTTGAGCACGTCGCCACGCTGCAAGCAGGCACCACCGGCCCAAGGGAGCGGCCCGACGGTGGTGTATTCCCATTGACCGCTGAGCGTCACGCCCAAGCGCTGCGTCTCAAGCGCAACACCCTCACGCCAGGCCGCAGCAATGGCGTCGCGGTGGATGCCCTCATGCACGGCCGCCAAGGCGTGGTGGATACCGGCCTCGGCAATCAGCGCCGCCTGGGTCAGCCGGGCAATTTCGGCCGGCGACTTGACAGCCTTGATTTGCCCGAGCACTTGGCTGGCATCGCGCCATTGCACCCGTGGCAGCACGGCTTTGAGCAACTCAAAATCAGCCACCGGCCAAAAATCCAGGTCAAGGCCGATGCGGGCACGGGACAGGCCGCGCGCCTTCAAGAGATCGCCCAAGGCCAGGAAGGCCTGCCGCGCGTCAAACGCCGCAGGACGCTCAAACCCGGCCGGACGGGCGGCCTTGGCAAAGGCCCGTTCAGCCAGCTCAGCCGCGCCCAGGTCTGTGTCAAGCCAGGGCCGGATATCGGCGGTCTCCACCCAATCCGCGTGCGTGTAAACCTGGGCCTGCCCCAGCGCCGCGCGGGCCGGCGCAGCAAAGAGCTCGGTGCAAACCGCCGCCAACGGCGCAGTGGCCGCGGTCGGTATCAGCGCCATCGCAGCGCCGGCGCGCCGAAAAAACGCGGCAACCCCGGCCGGTGCCCCGGTCGCCCAGGTGAAGCTCTCCGGTTTGGACACCACCACGGCGTCCAGCTGTTGCGCGCCCAGCAGGCGCTGGGCGCGGGCCCGATTGACATCACTCATGGTTTCCCTCTTTTCAGGCGTACGACAAACCGGGCAGCCATGTCGCAATGCCGGGCAGCCAGGTCAGCAGCAGCACCCCCAGCAACAGCAGCAGCCAGAAAGGCAGGGCGCCATGGGCCGCATCGCCCAGGCTTACCTTGCCTTTGCTGATGCCCACCAGCACAAACAGGTTCATGCCCACCGGTGGTGTCAGCATGCCAATCTCAATCATCATGGTCACCACCACCCCAAGCCAGACGGCGTCAAAGCCCAGACCGGTCAGCAGCGGAAACACCACTGGCAAGGTCATCACCATCATCGACAGGCCGTCAAACACCATACCCAGCAGCAGATAGATCACCAGCACCAGGGCCAGCATCAACAGGGGCGAGAGGCCCACCGAGGCAATGCTGGCCAGCAATTTTTGCGGTATCTGCAACACGCTGATCGACTGCGCCAGAATCACCGCCCCCATGAAGACCAACGCGATAACGGCAAAGGTGCGGGCCGAGTTCATGAAGGTCTTGAGGAAGCGGCCCCAGCTGAGGTCGCCCATGGTGAAACCCAGCAGCGTGGCGGCCGCCACACCCACCGCAGCCGATTCGGTCGGGGTCGCGATACCCGCAAACAGGCTGCCCAGCACCGCCAGAATCAGCACCGCAATGGGCCACAGCGCCAGGGTCGCGCGCAGGGTAGGCCCCCAGGGCTGCGGCTGCTCCTGCGGCACTTCGTGCGGGTGGCGCCGGGCCGACCACTCGACATAGAACATGAAGATCAGCGCCATCAGCAGACCGGGCAGCACGCCGGCCAGAAACAGTTTGCCGATCGAGGTGTCGGTCAGGGCGCCGTAAATCAGCAGCGACAGGCTGGGCGGTATCAGCAGGCCGAGCGTGCCGCCAGCAGCCAGGGTGCCCACCACCAGCCGCGGCGCATAGCCGCGCCGGGACAACTCGGGGTAAGCCACCGCACCAACCGCCGCCGACACCGACATGGACGAGCCGCTGACGGCACCAAAAACGGTGCAGACCGCAATGTTGGTGTGCAGCAGGCCGCCACGGGCCCGGGCAAACAGCGGCGACAGGGCCTGGTACACGCCGCCCGCCAGGCCGCTGGCCACCAGCACGTCGCCCAGCAGGATGAACAAGGGAATGGCGGTCAGGGTGAACTCGCCAAAGACGTTGAAAACGGCCTGCACCCCCAGCTGTGTTGCACCGCCTCCCATGAAGTGCAAAATGGCAAAACCGGTCAGGCCCAAGGCGCCGCCCAGCACCGCACCCGACAGGATGCTGGCCGAGAAAAACAGCCCCATCAAGCTCCAGCTCATACCATGACCTCCGGTGAGGCATCACCCGCATGGGGCTGCCAGGCACGCCACAAGGCAATGGCGCCGGTCAGTGCCATGGACCCCGTGGCCAGCCATAGGAAAGGCGCCAGCGGCAGGCGCGATTGCTCGGACATCAGTTTGAGTTGCGCCGTGAAGGCGCTGATGGCCCAAGCGTGCTGGACAAACACCACCGCAAAGGCGAGCAATACGATCTGCCCCAGCACAAACAGCAGCCGCTTGGGGCGCGGCGGCAAGCGCTCGCTGGCCAGGCTGACGCGGATGTTGAGCTCGTTAAGCACGGTGATCGGCAGCAACGCGAAAACGGCTATGGTCATCAGTAGGCCAGACAGTTCCTCGGTCAGGGCCAGCGGGCGACCCCAGCCGTAGCGCATCACCACGGCCCCCAGCACCAGCACAAAGATGCCGGCCAGGGCACCAGCCCCGACCATGGCCAGCATCAGCGCCAAGCCACGCCAGAGCCGCTCCAGAGCGACCACCCAAGGCGCCGGGCTCAGTGGCGACTGCACCATCATTTCGGCAGGGCGTCCAGTACCTTCTGGCGGTAGGCAATGGCATCGGCGCCGGTTTCCTTGGCCAGCACGTCCCAGGTCTCTAGGGCAGACCGGCGGATCGCCGCCTTGTCGGCCGCAGGCAGGGCCGGGTGGTAGGTCACACCCTGGCTCTGCAGCTTGTCCCGTGACGCGTTTTCAGTCGCGGTGTCGGCATCGAAATTGAAACTGACACGTTCAAGTTCTGTCACCGCATCGAGAAAGCCCTTCTTCAGGTCTGCCGGCAAGGCGGCCCATTTGGCTTTGTGGGCCAACAGGGCGTAGGGGGCCGGCGGAAACGGGAAGCCCGTGGGCGTGACGTGCTTGGCCACCTCCTGCAGGGAGATGGAGTTGGCAAATCGTGGTGCGTACAGGGCGCAATCAACCACCCCGGTCTGCAGCGCCGCATACAACTCGTTTTGCGGCACGATCTGGGCAGCTACACCCAGTCGTTTGAAGGTTTCCACCTGCTCACGGCTACCAACGCGCAGCTTCTTCTTCTTCAGCTCTTCCAGCGTCTTGACAGGCTCGCGGCAAAACAGCGCGGCGTCCACGATCGAGAAGCCGAGGAAGCCCGGGACTTCCACGTTCCATTTGGCGATCCCTTCCTTGAGCACCGACCTCAGAGCCGGCAGGGCTTTGAGGTGCTCATCGGCACTTGCCACCAGGCCATAAACGTAAATATTGGCCAGGGCGGGCGCGTCACGGCCCAGAAACGGGGGCCAGATGTAGCCCAGCTCGGGTGTGCCGGTCTGCATGAAGCGCATGGCATCGGCATCCTTGAGGCCAAGCGCACCCCCCTCGGAGACAGAGATCTTGAGCTTGCCGCCGGTGCGTTTTTCCACATCGGCCGCAAAGGTGCGGATCTGCGCCGACTCGGGGCGCGAGGCTGGGTAGCTGTTGTTGAACCGCCACTCAGTCTGGGCCTGGGCCGGGACCTGCAGCAACAGGGCCACACCAACCGCACGGGCAAGGTTCGTCAAGACATTCAGGGTTTTCATGGATTCTCCAAAGACAGGATGAAAGGGTCGTCAAGGCGCCATTCTAAGGAAGGCAACAGGCGGTGAAGGACGAGGCAGGGCTACCTACCCGGTGGCAATCCGAATTCATGGATCCCCGGTCGAAGCCGGGGATGACGCTTTGAGGCCGTCATCCACCTGGCAACGGGGACCCATGGCGGGGCTGGCTCAGGCCACCACCCGCCGCGCCACAAAATCGGCCACCTGAGCCTCGTTGTAGCCCAGCGCGGCCAGCAGCTCCAGAGTGTGCTGGCCCCGGGTTGGCGGCTGCAGACGCACGCCCAGGCGCTGCCCGGCCATGGTGAAAGGGAACAGCGCGGTGCCCACGCGCTGGCCGGCGCGCTCACCGTCAGGCAGGGTGATGTCGGCCAGGCCGCCGGTGGCCAGCAGGTGCTCATCCTGGTACAGCTCTTCGGGCTTGCGGATCGGCGCAAACGGCAGACCGACCCGCTCAAACAGCGCCGCCAGCTCAGTGGCACGCCATTGGGTCAGCCGCTCGCGCAACTCCGGCATCAGGATGGCTCGCCCCTGCACCCGCAGGTTGTTGCTGGCGTACTGCGGCAGGTCGCGCAGATCAGCCAGGCCCAGCGCATCGCAAAAGGTGAGCCATTGGGCATCGCTGACGGCGGCCAAAAAGATCTGTTCGCCATCCTTCACGGTGAAGATGTCGTAAATGCCCCAGGCCGAGATGCGGTCCGGCATGGGCGCGGCAGCGCGGCCGGTAATGGCGTACTGCAGCATGTGCTGGCCGACCAGAAACACATTGTTCTCATACAACGCGGTCTGCACCTCCTGGCCGCGGCCGCTGATGCCGCGCTGGATCAGCGCGCCCATAGCGCCGATGGCACCAAACATGCCGCCCATGATGTCGTTCACACTGCTGCCGGCGCGCAGCGGGTCGCCCGGACGGCCGGTCATGTAGGCCAGGCCACCCATCATCTGCACCACCTCATCCAGCGCGGTGCGGTGATCGTAGGGCCCGGGCAGAAAGCCTTTGTGGCTGACATAGATCAGGCGCGGGTCGGTCTGGCTCAGTGCGGCGTAGTCCAGCCCATACTTGGCCATGGTGCCAGGCTTGAAGTTTTCAGCCACCACATCAGCCGTGCCGGCGAGCCGACGCGCCAGCGCCGCGCCCTCGGGCTGGTGCAGGTCAATGGCGATGCTCTTCTTGTTGCGGTTGAACATCGGAAAGAAACCGGCACCGGCGCCCAACAGATGGCGGGTGCGGTCGCCCTCGATCGGCTCCACCTTGATCACCTCGGCCCCCAGGTCAGCCAGCACCATGCCGCAGGTTGGGCCCATCACCATGTGGGTGAACTCCACCACGCGCAACCCGGTCAGGGGCAGGGCGGGATCAGTGCTGAGTTGTGTCGTCATGCCGCCATTGTGCAACGGTCTGCAAATTGACCCACTCCTTGATTACTCACTTTTTTGTCACGGATTCTTGAATAAATAAGGGGTTAATAGTTGCTCTGGTATGCAATACAGTGGGTGTCATGAAAACTCGACCCACAACGCCCGACAAACGCGAAGCCTTGGCCGTGCCGCAGGCGGTGTTGTTTGACGCCTACGGCACCTTGTTCGACGTCTACAGCGTGGCACTGGCAGCCGAACAGTTGTTTCCCGGACAGGGGCAGGCGCTGAGCCTGCTGTGGCGCGACAAACAAATTGAGTACACCCGGCTGGTGACCACCAGCAACCACGGTGCGCACTACCGGCCGTTCTGGGAGCTGACCCGGGCTGCCCTGGTTTTTGCTATTAAAAAACTAGCTGCAACCTCAATAACCACGGGGACTGAGGCCAGTTTTGACCAAAATTTTGACCAAGCGATCGACCGCCTGATGAACCAGTACCGCAGCCTGAGCGCCTTTCCGGAAAACCGCGAGGTGCTGACCGAGCTGCAGCGGCGCGGCATCCCGACCGGCATCCTCAGCAACGGCGACCCGGCCATGCTGCAGCTGGCGGTCAAGTCGGCCGGGCTGGACGGGCTGCTGACCCATGTGATCAGCGTGGACCCGATCCGGAAATACAAGACCCACCCGGACGCCTATGCGCTGGGCGAACAGGCCACCGGGCTACCGGCCAGCCGCATCGCCTTTGTCAGCTGCAACGCCTGGGACGCGCTGGCCGCCACCTGGTACGGCTACCAGACGCTGTGGGTCAACCGCTACCAGCAGCCTTTTGAAGAACTCGGCACCCAGCCCACCCGCACCGGCAGCAACCTGCGCGCGGTAATCGATTTTTTTCCGTCCCCAGCCCTGAATGAGGTTTGACCCCATGACCGACCGCACCCCCGCCCACCGCCTGCAGGTGGCGACCGAACTGCACCGCTTCATCGAAGACCGGGTACTGCCCGGCACCGGCATCCGCCCGGCCGAGTTTTGGAAGGGCTTTGACGCCATCGTGGCCGACTTGGCGCCGAAAAACCTGGCCCTGCTGGCCGAACGCGACCGGCTGCAAACCGAGCTGGACACCTGGCACAGCGCCGACCCCGGCCCAATACAGGACATGGCGGCCTACCGCGCTTTTCTGACGCGCATCGGCTACCTGGTGCCCGAGCCGGGCAAGGTGAAGATCAGCACCACGCAGGTCGACGCTGAGCTGGCCAAGCAGGCCGGCCCGCAGCTGGTGGTGCCGGTGCTCAACGCCCGCTATGCCCTCAACGCCGCCAACGCGCGCTGGGGCAGCCTGTACGACGCGCTGTACGGCACCGATGTGATCAGCGAAGCTGAGGGCTGCGAGAAAGGCCGGGGCTACAACCCGAAACGCGGCGCCAAAGTGATCGAGTACGCCCGCCATGTGCTGGACCGCACCGCGACGCTGCGCCGGGGCTCGCACCTGGATTCGGTCGGCTACCGCATCAAGGACGGCAAACTGTCGGTCAAACTCAAGAATGGCAGCAACACCAGCCTGGCCGATGCCGCGCAGCTGGTCGGTTACCAAGGTGAGGCCAAAAGCCCATCGGCGGTGCTGCTGGTGCACCACGGCCTGCACCTGGACATTCGGATCGATCGCGCCACGCCCATCGGCACCACCGACCCGGCCGGCGTCTGCGACCTGGTGCTGGAAGCCGCACTGTCCACCATCCTCGACCTGGAAGACTCGGTGGCAGTGGTCGACGCGCAGGACAAGGTGCTGGCCTACAGCAACTGGCTGGGCATTTTGCAGGGCACGCTGACCGAATCGTTCCAGAAGGGCGGCCAGACGCTGACGCGCGGCCTGAATCCGGACCGGCTCTACACCCCACCCGCAGGCAAGGGTAAGCAGGTGAGGCTGCACGGCCGCTCGCTGATGTTCGTGCGCAATGTGGGCCACCTGATGACCAACCCGGCCATCCTGTACACCGCCAAAGACGGCCAGGTGCGCGAGATCCCCGAAGGCATTCTGGACGCGGTGGTCACCACCACCATCGCGCTGCACGACCTGCACAAGACCGGCAAGGACGCCATCCGCAACTCGCGCCAGGGTTCGGTCTACATCGTCAAGCCCAAGATGCACGGGCCGGCCGAGGTGGCGTTTGCCGCCGAGCTGTTCTCACGGGTGGAGAAGCTGCTGGGCCTGCCGGACAGCACGGTCAAGCTCGGCATCATGGACGAGGAACGCCGCACCAGCGTCAACCTGCAGGCCTGTATTGCCGCAGCCGCCAGCCGGGTTGCGTTCATCAACACCGGCTTCCTGGACCGCACCGGCGACGAGATGCACAGCGCCATGCAGGCCGGCCCGATGATCCGCAAAGGCGACATGAAGAGCAGCGCCTGGATCCAGGCTTACGAGCGCAACAACGTGCTGGTCGGCCTGGCCTGCGGCCTGCGCGGGCGGGCCCAGATTGGCAAGGGCATGTGGGCCATGCCCGACCTGATGAAAGCCATGCTGGAACAAAAAATCGGCCACCCCAAAGCCGGCGCCAACACCGCCTGGGTGCCCAGCCCCACCGGCGCCACGCTGCACGCGCTGCACTACCACCAGGTGCTGGTGTCAGACGTGCAAAAGGGCCTGGAAAAAATCAAGGCCGTTAAGGAACGCGAGGCGCTGCTGACCGGCCTGCTAAGCATTCCAGTGACCGCCACGCCCGACTGGAGCGCGGCAGAAAAACAGCAGGAGCTGGACAACAACGCCCAGGGTATTCTGGGCTATGTGGTGCGCTGGGTCGACCAGGGCGTGGGCTGCTCCAAGGTGCCCGACATCCACAACATCGGGCTGATGGAAGACCGCGCCACGCTGCGCATCAGCAGCCAGCACATCGCCAACTGGCTGCACCACGGCGTGGTGAGCGAGGCGCAGGTCCGCGAAACCTTTGAGCGCATGGCGGCCGTGGTGGACGGCCAGAACGCCGGCGACCCGCTGTACCAACCCATGGCCGGCCACTTCGACACCTCCAAGGCCTACCAGGCCGCCTGCGACCTGGTGTTCAAGGGCCTAGCCCAGCCCAGCGGCTACACCGAGCCGCTGCTGCACGCCTGGCGACTCAAGGTGAAGGCGGGCTGAAGCGTTTCACCAACGTAGGCCTTGCTGGAACCCGACAACGTGATCGCCACCCCCCATTGCACCGGCAGCTCGGTCGAACCGTCCTGGGCGTCCATCCTGCGCGTACCGCCGCGCCGATGATGCCACTGCGTAAGGCATCCCTGGCAGCGATCGCGTTCACGCTGGCGGCCACCTGCCTGTTTGCGATGATGGACACCACCACCAAGTACGTGGTCCAGACTGTGCCGGTGCTGATGGCCTTGTGGGCGCGCTACTTCCTTCAGGCGCTGGTCTCCAGCCTGTGGCTGTGGCCGACGCATGGGCGCGCCCTGCTGCGCACCCGCCGGCCCTGGCTGCAGACCCTGCGCGGCCTGTCGCTGGTGGCGAGCACACTGTTCGCGATCCTCAGCGTGCGCTTCATGCCGGTGGGCGAATTCGTCGCGATCGTCATGCTGGTGCCGGTGATCGTGACCCTGATCTCGGCCACCTTGTTCCGGGAGCGGGTTCGGGCGACGCAATGGCTGCTCCTGCTGGTCGGCTTTGCCGGCGTGATGCTGATCATCGAGCCGGCCCAGCCGCGCTTCGGCTGGAACACACTGTTCCCGCTGGCCTGCGTGGTCGCCTCCGTCGCCTACCAACTCAGCAGCAGCCACCTCAGCCGCACCGAGCCGGCCAGCACAGTGCACTTTTGGAGCATGTGTATCGGAGCGATCGCCGCCAGCCTGCTGCTGCCTTGGGGCTGGTCGACTGTCGATTCCGGTTTCATGTGGCTGCTGATGGTGGCCATGGGGGCGATGGGCGCCGTCAGCCATTTCCTGCTGGCCCTGGCCTACCAGCGCGCGCCGGCCACCGAGGTGGTGCCCTACATGTACTCGCAAGTCGGCTTCGCGGTGCTGTTTGGCTGGATCGTGTTCGGCGAGTTGCCGGGCACGCTGGCTGGCGCCGGTATCGTGCTGATCATCCTGTCGGGACTGGGCAACGCCTGGCAGCTTCGGCTGCGCCTGAACGTGCGGCAACAGGGCCAGAGCCGGCCACTTTGACAGCGTCAAAGCCCACCAGGCCGGCTGCGAGCTGGTGTTCTCAGGTCGTCGGCAAGTCGGGCTCCCTCGCCCAAGTGCGATGATCCTCGTTCGTATTACCCGGAGCGTGCCATGACCCACTTTCTGCCTACCGACTCTCCCGCAAGCCAGGGCATGTGCCCGCAGCGCCTGGAACGTGCTTCTGCCCTGCTCGCCGCCGAGGTGGCTGAGCGCCGTGTAGCCGCCGCCTCGATGCTCGTGGCCCGCAATGGGCGTGTGGTGCAGCACGTGGGCCATGGTGCCGCGCCCGATGCGGTGTACCTGCTGGCCTCGATCACCAAACCGGTGAATGCAGTGGCGGTGATGTTGCTGGTCGAACGTGGCCTGGTGTCGCTGGACGACCCGGTGGCACGGTATCTGCCGGAGTTTGCGGGGCCCGATCGGGCGGCCGTGCGGGTACGCGACCTGCTGACCCACACCTCCGGCCTGCCCGACATGCTCCCAGAGAACCTGGCACTGCGACGCGCACACGCCCCGCTGAGCGCCTTCGTGCAGGGCGTCTGCACCACGCCGCTGCTGTATCCGCCGGGCACCGGTTTTGATTACCAGAGCATGGGCACGCTGCTGGCCGGTGAGATCGTGCAACGGGTTTCCGGGCGGTCCCTGCGCACGTTCTACCAGCAGGAAATCTTCGAGGTGCTGGGCATGCACCAATCCTCGCTGGGACTGGGCGGACGCCCGATTGCCAACACCGTCTGGTGCCAGTACGAGAACAGCCCGGACGTGGCACTTTTCGGCGCTAACACCCCTTATTGGCGCGACATGGGCCACCCCTGGGGCGGCATGCACTCCACCGTGAGCGACCTGGCGCTGTTACTGCAAGCATTCCTGAATGGTGGGGCGCTCGGGGGCCGCACGCTGCTGGGCCGTGCCGCGGCCCAGCGCATGATCAGCGACCAGAACACCGCCATCGGCAAACCCTGGGGCTTGGGCTGGGGTCTGGCGACCAGCCCGGTATGGGTCTACTGCGGCGAGCTGGTGTCGCCACGCACCTTCGGCCATTCGGGCGCGACCGGCACGCTGGCCTGGGCTGACCCGGACACGCAGTTGCAGTGCGTCATCCTGACCTCCCGACCCACGGCGCATGACGATGGCCGCCTGCTGCGGGTGGTCTCCAATGCAGTGGCAGCGTCGGTGGTGAGCTGATGGAGCCGATGAGCCACGCTGCTGCACGCGTGGCTGCTGAAGGTGAAGGCCGGGTGATGAGTGGGGTCTGCCGACCCACCACAATTGTCGTAACATACAAACAAAGACACTGACAGGAGGGCAACATGGCAGTCCACACCTTTTCAAGCCGGGACTTCACGCGCGACGTGTCAGCCGCCAAACGGGCAGCTGTCGATGGGCCGGTGTTCATCACAGATCGAGGGCGGCCTGCATTTGCACTGCTCAATATTGACGATTACCACCGCATGGTGGGTCAGAGTGAACCGACTCTCCTGGCGGTGATGGATGGCATTGCAGGCGGCACGGACATTGAGTTCGACCCGCCGCGTTTGAACTTCCAAAGCCAGGCCGTCAAGTTGGATTAGGGTTTGGCGATGTTTGTCCTCGACACCAATGTCGTCTCCGAGTTGCGCCATGGCAAGCCCAATCCATCGCCTGCAGTGCGCGACTGGGCCGGGGCGCAACCCGCCAGCAGGCTGTACCTGTCCGCCATCACCATTCTTGAGTTGGAACTGGGCATCCAGGCTCTGGAGCGCCGCACACCACCCCAAGGCAGTGCGCTGCGCTTCTGGTTAACCGGTGTGCGAGCCGCGTTCGCCAGTCGTATCTTGCCGTTTACCGACAACACTGCGCCTGTGTGCGCTTCGCTGCACATCCCCGATCCACGGTCCGAGCGTGACGCCATGATCGCCGCTACCGCGATGGAGCACCGCTTCACCGTTGTCACCCGCAACACGGCTGACTTTGCCGGCACCGGTGTGGCGCTTGTCAATCCGTGGGGCGTTTGACACCGGTTTTTTTCATTTTGCGCCCGAACGGCTCACTGACCTTGATGCGAGGTTTGCCATCGTCGCCTTGCAGTGATATGGCAACCAAGTCCCCGCGCTGCATCAGGCCCAATTGCTATTCATTAAATAGCTACTTCGCCTTATTCCACGGGGGCTGGAGGCCGATTTTCTATAAATTCTCAGGACTCTACCCGGATCACACCTTGAGCGGCCAGGGCGGCAATGTCGTCATCACTGACCTGCAGGGACTGCAAAATGGCCCGGGTATGCTGCCCCAGGCGCGGGGCTGCGGCCAGAGCCTGTCCCGGGTCGCCGTCCGCCTGATAGCCACCGCCAAAATCACGCAGCACGCCGCCGGGGTACACCGTCTGCCGCACTGGCAGCGTCATGCGCCCACCACCCATCAAATCGGGCAGGACCTGGCTCAAGGGATGCAGCAAGGCGCAGGGCACCGCCAGGCTCGCCAGAGCAGCCTCCAGCGCAGCAGCCTCACGCTGCCCCATGGCAGCAGTCAACAGGGCGTGAATGCGCTCTGGCGCCAGGCCCACAACAAAGCCGCCGTTTTGCAAGGCGACCTGGTCGATCAAGGTGCCGTCTTGCGTCAGGTCCGGCAGACCAAGCACCTCACACAGGGACTGAAATTGGAGCGCCGTGTTGGCCGCGATCGAGATCCAGCCGTCAGCGCAGGCAAAGGTGGCCGCACCTGGGCTGCCTGAGAACCCCCGATTGCCCACCCGCGGCGCGTCGTGGCCGCTCAGCGCTACCTTGGAGACCTCGGGCCACATCAGTTGCAACGCAGCCTGCGCCATCGAAATATCGAGCCGCGCACCCACGCCCTGGCGCTCGCGCCGCAGCAGGGCGGCGAGGATGGCCTGGGCGGCCACCATGCCGGTGGCACTGTCAATGACCGGGAAGCCCACTTTCATCGGGTCCTGTCCCGCCTCCCCCTGCATCCAGCCCATGCCCATGGCAGACTGCACCACGTGGTCATAGGCCGGGCGCGGAGCCCACTCGCCCTCTTGGCCAAAACCAGAGATGCTGGCGTACACGATGTCGGGTTTGATCGCCCGCACCTGCTCGTAATCAAAGCCCAGGCGTGCCACCGCCCCGGGGCGGTAGTTCTCAATGAACACATCGCTCTGGCGGATCAGCTCAGTCAGCCACTGCCGGGCGCTGGGATGCTTGAGATCGATCGCCAGCGACTGCTTGCCCCCATTGATCGCGGCAAAGCCCACGCTCACGCCTTGGTCGAGCCGATCTCGAGCCCAACGCAGGATGTCGCCCTTGCCAGGCGGCTCAACCTTGATCACCTCAGCCCCTTCAAGCGCCAGGTAGTGAGACGCCGTAGGGCCAGCGATCACATGCGACAGGTCCAGGACCCGAATGCCCTGCAAGGCTTGCATGCTCATGAATCAGTCTGCCTTGACACCAGCCATCTGGATCAGGCGTGCCCACTTCTGGGATTCGGCCACCATAAACCGGGTGAAGGCCTCGGGCGACTCAGACAACTCAGGCTCTGTACCGGCCGCCAGGTAATGGGCCCGCAGTTCGGGGTCGGCCAAGGCTTTGCGCGTGGCAATGAAGATCTGCTGGATCACTGGGCTCGGCGTATTGGCCGGCGCCCACAGGCCACCCCATGACTCCTGGACAAACAGGTCATCGCCATACAGCTCCTTGAGTGTGGGCACATCGGGCAGCGAGCTCATGCGCTTGGCACCCGTCACCGCCAGGGCGCGCACCTTGCCGGCCTTGACAAAGGGCACCGAGGTCCCGGCGATCGGGAAGGCGTACTGGATCTGGTTGGACAACAGCGCTGGCACCAACTCCACTGACCCCCGATACGGCACGTGGACTGCGTTGAGCTTCAAGACGCCCACGAAGGTGGCACCGGCAATGTGGGCCGAGGTACCGATTCCGCCCGAGCCGTAGTTGAGCTCACCCGGCTTGCTGCGAATCAGCGCCTCCAGTTCCTTGGCCGATTTGATCGGCGAGTCGGCGGGCACGATCAGCACCGCGGGCGTAGTGCTGGTCTTGGAAATCGGCAAAAAGGTCACCACTGGATCAAACTTGGCCTCTGGCCTGAGAATTTTCTGGACCACCTGCGAGATGGAGCCCGCCAACAATGTGTAGCCATCGGCCGGCGCCTGCGTCACCACCTCGGCCGCCAAAATACCGGCGGCGCCCACCCGGTTCTCGACCACCACCGCACCACCCAGGGCCTCGGCCAGCTTGGGGGCCAGGCGCCGGGTCTCGATGTCAGGGCCACCGCCAGCAGCAAAGGGCACGACGATCTTGACCGGCCGGCTGGGGTACGACTGAGCCAGGGCCTGAAGCGCCAACAGACCGCCAAGTGCGACCAGCGTGAAGCGGCGAAGCATTGAAAAAACTTGCATGGTGTGTCGCCTCATTTTTGAAAAATCCCAATCCGGCCTCAATGTAAACTGCGTTGGCATATCGGTCAATTGCCACGATGAGTCTCTGCCCTGGCGCCACTTGCCGCGTCCGATGTACCCGATTGACGACACCACCACCTGGAGCCCCTAACCCATGGACCTTTCCCGCTTTCCCCGCCGCCGCTACACCATTGGCGCCACGCCGCTGGAGTTTTTGCCCAATTTCACCCGGGCTCTGAGCCCGGACGGGCAAGGCCCCAACATTTGGATCAAGCGCGACGACATGCTGGGCCTTTTCCCCGGCGGCAACAAGACCCGCAAGCTCGAATTCTTGGTGGCAGACGCCCTGGCGCAGGGTGCCGACACGCTGATCACCTGCGGCGCGCCGCAGTCTAACCACTGCCGCATCACGCTGGCAGCGGCGGTGAAAGAGGGGCTGAAATGCCGCTTTGTCATCGAAGAGCGGGTACCCGGCAGCTTCCATGAAGATGCCAGCGGCAACCACTTTCTGTTCCGCCTGATGGGCGTGGAGGCGCTGACCGTGGTGCCAGCCGGCAGCAACATGGCAGCGGCGATGCAGCAGGTCGCCGACGAGCTGGTGGCACGGGGCCGCAAGGGCTACATCATTGCCGGCGGCGGCTCCAACGCACTCGGCGGACTGGGCTATGTGGCCTGCGCGCAGGAGTTGCAGCAGCAGTTTTACGAGCAGGACGTGCGCATCGACCAGGTGGTGGTGGGCTCGGGCAGCTCAGGCACCCACGGTGGTCTGGTGGCCGGGTTTATTGGCAACCACATCAACATCCCGATTGTGGGCATTGGCGTCAGCCGTGACCCGGCCGACCAGGAGCCGCTGGTCTACAAGGAAGCGCAGGCCGTGGCTGACCTGCTCGGCTTAGGCCTGACCATCCCGCGCGAGGCGGTGGTCAGCGTGGGCGGCTTTTGGCAGCCCAAATACTCCATCCCGAACGAAAAAATGGTGGAAGCGGTGCAACTGCTGGCCCGCACCGAAGCCATCCTGCTCGACCCGGTCTACACCGGCAAGATCATGGCCGGCCTGATCGGGCTGGTGCGCCAAGGCTTCTTCAAGCCCGGCGAGAACGTGCTGTTCCTGCACACCGGCGGCCTACCCTCACTGCACGCCTATGAAGCCGTGGTGCTGGGCAAGACGCCGGTGGCAGCCTGAGCCTGATGCAAATTTTTTCTCAGGGGGTTAAACTAAGTGCTACGTCTCGGAATGCCATCCGACATTAACAGGACACAGCATGCAAACCTCCACACTACGCGCCGCAGGTGGCTCGATCGCAGTCACTATTCCGCAGTCGCTGGCCAAGTTCACCGGTATGCAAGCTGGCGACAAGGTTCGCTTTGAAGTTGAAGCCGGGCGTTTGATCATTTCGCCGATCAGCCGTCGCAAGTACAGCTTGCAAGAGCTGCTGGCCATGCAAGGTGACGAGCCGCTGGTCATCGACCAGGCTTGGGACAGCATGCCCGCCGTCGGCCAGGAGGTTCCTGTTTGAGTCGCCGGGTTTGGCAGCGCGGCGACATCGTGGTCGCCAGCTTCGACCCGACGCTGGGCCAGGAGCAGCAAGGGCGCAGGCCCGGCATGGTCGTGACCCACGCCGATTTGAACCGGCTGGGCATGATTGGCCTGTGCCCCATCACGCAGGGCGGCATGGGCGCACGCAATGCGGGTTTGTCGGTCAGTTTGATGGGCACTGGCACGCAGACGCAAGGCGTCGTGCTGGTGCACCAGTTCAGGATGATTGACCCGTCACAACGCGGTTTGACCCTGATTGAGCAAGCGCCGGACGATTTGGTGGAGGAAGTGCGGGCGCGGGTGGCCGCAATGCTCGATTGACCACCAAAAAAGCCACTGACAGCCGAGGCTGGCAGTGGCTGGCAGGGGCCAGACACGCTTGAGGCGTTTGGCCAACCCGCAGGGCCTTATTTGAGTCCGGCCTTCTTCACATAAGCATCGGTCACAAAGGCGGCGTAGTCCGGCTTGACCTCCTGAATCCGGCCCTGCTCCTTCAAGAAAGCAGCCGTGCTGGTCATGGCCTTGGCGGCGCCGCCACCGAGCCAGGCAGCGCTGAGCTGCTGAGCGGCCGTGGGGAACTTGTACAAGCTCATGGCCGCCGGCACGTCTTTCGCGTCAGCCTTGGTCATCTTGGCGATGGCCTTGACCTGCGCGGTATCCGCCGTCCACTTCTTGCCGTCCTTACGGTACTCTTCGTCGGCCTTGGCCAGAGCCTTCACCAGCGCCACCATGAAAGCTTCGTTCTCGGACGCCCACTTGGCGTTAACAGCAAAGCCGTCAAAGGTGGGGAAGCCCTTGGCACCAATGCTGCCCGAGCTGGCGATGGACTTGCCCTTGCCCTTGATCTTGGACAGCACCGGGTCCCAGATGAAGGCCGCGTCAATGTCACCCCGCTCCCAGGCGGCGGCGATCTCGGGCGGGCGCATGTTCATCACGTTGACCGAATTGGCGTCCAGACCTTCCATTTTCATGATCGCCATCAGTTGGTAATGGGCGGTCGAGACAAAGGGCGTGGCCACTTTCTTGCCTTTGAGGTCCTTCACACTGTTGACGCCCGAGCCGCTGCGGGCAATCAGGGCCTCGGCATCGGCGATGTCGTCCAGGATCCAGAACAGCTTGATGTCCTGGCCCTGGCTGGCAGCCGCTGTCAATGGGCTGGAGCCAACCTGGCCGAGCTGCACGTCGCCCGAGGCCATGGCCTTGATCACGTCGCCGCCGCCACCAAACAGCCGGAAGTTGATTTTGTAGCCGGTGGCTTTTTCCAGCTCGCCCGAATCCATCAGCGCCTGAAAGGGCACCAGCATGTCCTGGTGCGCAATCGTGACTTCTTTTTTGGCCTGGGCCAACACGCTGCCACTGGCCACCAGGGCCGCCAAGGCCACACCCATCCACTGTCGTTTGTTCATCGTCATCATTTGCTCCTTAATAAAAATAACACCCTGAAAAACTCGGCATCCCAACTGCCCATTCGACGCCGGCTCTGGCATCGACATGGTGCGTTGCATCATAGAACCCGGCACTGGCGTGCTGGCCTCGTGAAAACCCTTGCGCAGCGGCTAAGGCGATCACGCCTGCGCCGCCAGCACCTGCGCCAAGCTGTCTCGCACCACCGCTGCAATGGCCTGGCAATCCGGCTCGCTTAAGGTCAGCGGCAGCCGCATGTCGCACAGGCCGGCCATGACCCGCTCGGCGTTGGGCAGCACCTGCGGTTCGCCAAAAAAACGCCAGTGCTGCCAGACGCTGGTAAAGCCCTTGGGCTCGTCGGCACCAAACCACTTGATGTGCAAGCCACGCGCTGCACACAGGGCCAGAAAGTGCTGTATGGCCTCTCGCCCCAGGCCGGGCAGGGAAAACTGGATCGAGCTGGCCACAAACTGCTCCTTAGGCAAGCGCTGCGGCAACTGCAAGCCTGGTGTACCAGCCAGGGCCTGGCTGAGCCAGTGGTAGCGCTGGTTCCAGCGCCGGCCCCGGTCGGCCAGCACCGGGCCGAGTTGCGGCAAGGCCAGCGCGGCGGGCAGGTTGCCCATGCGCAGGCTGAAGTTGGGCGTGCTGTATTTCCAGCGCTTAAACACCACCTCGTCGGGCCGGGCGCCGTGCGCGGCGTAAAACATGTAACTGCCGGAGTACAGAATGGCCCGTGCAGCCAGGTCAGGGTCGCGCGTGACCAGCAGGCCACCTTCGCCGCTGTTGGCGTGCTTGTAGCTTTGTAGGCTGAAGCAACCCGCCAGGCCCCAGGTGCCGGTGGCCCGACCGGCCCAGCCCGCACCCATGGTGTGGGCGCAGTCCTCGATCAGCGCAAGACCATGCTCGGTGCAGACCGCACTCAGCCGTGCCATGTCACAGATGTGGCCGCGCATGTGCGACAGCAGCAGGGTTTTGGCGCCGCTGCTGCGCGCCTTGCGCGCCAAATCGGCCAAGTCGATGGTGTAGTCGTCGCACACGTCCACCAGCACCGGGCGAGCCCCGGCGTGGGCCAGCGCGCCCGGCACCGGCGCCAGGGTAAAGCAATTGGACAGCACGGCATCACCCGGCATCACGCCGGCACTTTTGAGCGCCACAAACATGCTGGAGCCACAGGAGTTGAGCGCCACGCAATAGGGCAAGCCCAGCTCGGCCGCAAAAGCGGCTTCCAGCGCCGCCACCGGGCTGAGCTTGCCGTCGGTCTCGCCGTAACGGTGCAGCTTACCGCTCTGCATCAGGGCCAGGGCAGCAGCAACACCATCGGGTGGGATCGGCTCCTGCTGGCTCAGGTCGATGTGAAGTTTGGGTATGGGCGCAGCCATGGTGTCAGCGCCCATACCGCCCGAGCGCACCCAGGTCAAAGGTCTGCTCCGGAAAGTATTTGGCCAGCCGCACGTCGCCGGTTCGGGCATGGCCCTCCATGCCTTCCAGGCGCGAGATGCGCGCTGCCACCTGGCCCACGGTGCGCGAGGCCTCCCGGTTCAGGCGCTGCCAGGTCACGGTCTTGATGAACTTGCCCACCGACAGCCCGCCCGAGTAACGCGCCGCACCCCGGGTCGGCAAGATGTGGTTGGGCCCGCTGCATTTGTCGCCATAGGCGACTGTAGTTTCCTCACCCAGGAACAACGAGCCGTAGTTGCTGAGGTTGGCCAGCCACCAGTCGAGGTCACGCGCCATTACCTGCACGTGTTCGCAGGCGTAGTTGTCGCTGACCTGCACCGCCTCTTCGCGGCTGTCGACCAGCACCACCTCGGCATGGTCGCGCCAGGCCGCCTCGGCCGCCTGACGCGCCAACTCGGGCAGGGCGGCGATGAATGAGGGCGCCAGCGCCAGCACCTGCTCGCCAAGGGCACGCGAGCTGGTGATCAGCCAGACCGGCGAATCGGGCCCGTGCTCGGCCTGGCCGATCAGGTCGGCGGTGACGATGGCCGGGTCGGCGCTGTCGTCGGCAATCACCGCCGACTCGGTGGGCCCAGCAATCACGTCGATACCAACCCGGCCAAACAGCAGCCGCTTGGCCTCGGCAACAAAGCGGTTGCCCGGGCCGACGATGATGTCAGCTGGGCGTCCGGTGAACAGGCCATGGGCCAGCGCCGCCACACCCTGCACCCCACCCAGCGCCAGCACCGTGCTGACGCCACAGAGTTGCATGGCGTACAGGATGGCGGGGTGAATGCCATCCTGTGCGTGGGCCGGCGTGGTGGCAATGATGTGGCGCACCCCAGCGACCGACGCGGTGCCGACGCTCATGATGGCGCTGGCAGCGTGCGCATAACGGCCACCCGGCACGTAACAGCCCGCCGTCTGACACGGGATCAGCCGCTGGCCCACCGTCAGGCCCGGCATCAGTTCGGCAGAAAATTCCTGCATCGAATCGCGCTGGCGCCGCGCAAAGTCCTGCACCCGGTCGCGCGCAAAGCGAATGTCCTGCTTGACGCCCTCGCTCAGCGCTGCCTCGGCCCTGACAAAGGCCTCAGGGCCCACGACCACCGGCCCGTGCCAGCCATCAAGCTCAGCGGCATAGGCCTGGGCCACAGGTTCGCCTCCGGCGGCGATAGCGTCCAGCATGGTGCGCACTGTTTCGGCAGTAGCGGTGTCATGGGTGGCTACGGGCGGCTGGGCCCGTTTGAGGTAGGAGATCGGCATGGCGACCATAGTAAACAAAGGACCTGCCTGCGCGTCATACCAGTTGTCATGAATTGATAGGGCCAGAACAATGCCCCGCACTGCCCGGGCCAACATTCTGCGGCTGGGCGATCTGGTGGCGCCGACCTAGGAAGATGCAGCGGGCGGCTGTTTACCTTGACTCGGGTCAAAGTCAATCAGGTTGTCGAGGTCGAGCGACGGCTCGGCCCCAGCGACTGCTGGCTCTGCCAAATTGGCGACAGACTCTTGCGCCGGCTCGGTTGCGGCCTGAATTGGATCGGGCTGACCTTCGACAGACTGAACTGAGGCTGGTGCAGGTGCTGGCGATGGTTGGTTTGCCACAGCAGTCGTCGCGGCGGCCAAGCTTGGGGTCATGATTGGAGGCATGGACGGGTCCAGATCAGCAGCCGGCTCGGTCTGGGTCATGACTGAATGGCTCCACCATTCGCCCCGGTCGGCCTGCAAGCGACGCAACCGGGCCCACAGCAAGGCCACCGCGAGCAGGCTGGCAAGCACCAGCGCTACCAGGCCATACAGCAACTCGGATGGCCAGCTCTGGGACTCCGCTTGCTGAAGGCGGGACTTCATGTCCGTCAGGCTTGCCTCCAAGCGCGCCGAGCGGGCCAGTGCCGCTTTCATGTCGCGCTCAAGTGCCTGGATTTTTTGCGCCACTGCGTCTGCTGCAACCGGCGCGGCCACGGCCAACACGGCAGCAGATGCTGGCGCAAGAGCTGGGCTCAAAGTCAGCCGAGGGCCAGTTGGCGGGGCAGCACGTGCGGGCAAATTGGCGGCCGGCGGGGTAACTTGCGGGGTGACCGGCGGGGTAACTGGTGCAGCGACAGGTTTGGGCAGAATGGGAGCACTGACCGGCTTGGCCACCGGCACCAGCGGCAAGGCGGCCGTTGCCGCTGGAGTCGTGGGCGCGAGTGGCTGGCTGGTCAAACCAGCAGCCTGTCCGCTGACAACAGGTGTCGCCGTCGCCACTGTCGCGGAGGCCGAGGCCGGCAGGGCAGGCTCAACGAGTGTCGCCGGAGCCACCAGTGGAACCACGGAGGCCAGCCCTTCAGACGGCGGGTCGGCCAGCAGCACGTAACGGCGCGCGGATTTCTGGGCGCAGCCGGCACGCAGTAAAACGGTCACCACCGGCTCGTCGACTGGTGTTGAGGAGACGATGCGGGCATTGGCGATCTGCCCGGCTGCCGCGGCATCAAGCGTCACGCGCACCAACCGCTGATCCTGACGGGCATCGGCATGGAACACCTCCGCATCCAGGCACAGGGCAGCGCTGTCTTCACCAGGGTCGGTCTGGATCTGTACCGAGACGTCGAGCGGGCGGCCAATCAATGCTGTGCCCTGCATACGACCCAGTCCCAAAGCCTGTGCGTCCAATATGCCTACGCACAACAGGAGCCAAAATAATGTGGCTTTGCCGTCGATGGTGACCTTCTGTGTCATTTAACATCCAATCGTGTGCACGCTTGTCAGCAAACCTATATATATGGAGAACTATTATGCCTACCTACCACATAGAAATGATGGAGGGTCGCACGATCGAGCAAAAACGCCGGCTGGTGCAAGAGATCACCCGCATCACGGTAGAGGTGCTGGGTGGATCGCCTGAATCGGTGGACATCCTGATCACTGACGTGAAGCGCGAAAATTGGGCAACGGGCGGCCAGCTCTGGACCCAGCCCCGAAGTTGAGACCCAGTCGTAAACAGCACAAATAACGGCACGACAACAGCACCTCACACCCCTGCTATGTGCCAACTGCTTGGTATGAACAGCAGACTGCCCGCCAGTTTGACCCTGAGCTTCACCGGGTTTTCCCAGCGCGGCGGCTGTACCGACCACCATGCCGACGGTTGGGGCATCGCCTTCTTTGAGAGCGATGGCAGCGACCCGGGCCGGGGTGTGCGCTACTTTGTCGACAAGGAAGGTGCGGCCACCTCACCGATTGCGCAAATGCTGCGCAGTTATCCGATCAAAAGTCACAACGTGGTGGCCCATGTGCGCAAGGCCACGGTGGGCGCCGTGAATCTGGAAAACTGTCACCCCTTTGTTCGCGAGCTGTGGGGCCGCTACTGGGTATTTGCTCACAACGGTGACCTGAAAGACTATGCGCCGGCGCTGCACGGCAATTTTCACCCCGTGGGCAGCACCGACAGCGAGTTGGCGTTTTGCTGGCTGCTGCAGGAGCTGGCCAAGTCCCACGCCGGCGTGCCCAGTGTCAATGAGCTGACCTTGACGCTGGCAGAGCTGGTGCCGCAGATCGCACGGCATGGCAGCTTCAATTTTCTGCTGAGCAATGGCCAGGCGCTGTGGGCCCATGCCAGCACCAAGCTCCACTATGTGCTTCGCCAGCACCCTTTCACCGAGGTGCACCTGAAGGACGACGACGTCAGCGTCGATTTGTCCGAGCTCAACGGTCCACAAGACCGGCTGGCCATTGTCGTCACCGAGCCGCTCACCACCAATGAAGACTGGGTGGCGATGGCTCCCGGCGAGCTGCGGGTGTTCATTGAAGGCAGCACCACATCAGCCAGCACCGCCGCAGCTGCAAAGCTGGCGGCTTTGGCGTTGGCTTGATCCCTCAGCGAACCAGGGCCCGGGTCAGTGCCTGAATGAACAGGGCGGCCACATCGCAACCGGTCTGGTCAAAAATCTCTTGAAAGCAGGTGGGGCTGGTGACGTTGATCTCGGTCAAGCTATCGCCGATGATGTCCAGACCCACCAGCAACAGGCCGCGACCGTGCAGCACTGGGCCCAACGACTCGGCAATGAAACGGTCCCTTTCGCTCAAGGGCTGCGCCACGCCCTTACCACCCACCGCCAGGTTGCCACGCACTTCGCCGCCCTGCGGAATGCGCGCCAGGCAAAACGGCACTGGCTGGCCACCGATCACCAGCACCCGCTTGTCACCCAGGGCGATATCAGGCAGAAACTTCTGCACCATCACCGTCTGCTGGCCTTCGCGGTTCAGGGTTTCGGTGATGCTTCCCAGGTTCAGGCCATCGTCTTTGACGCGAAAAATGCCAGCTCCGCCCATGCCGTCAAGCGGCTTGAGGATGATGTCGCGGTGCTCGGCATGAAAGCGGCGAATGTCGGCCGGGTCACGCGTCACCAGCGTCGGGCCAGTGAACTGCGGAAACTCCAGGATCGACAGTTTCTCAGGGTGGTCGCGCAGGGCCCGCGGTTTGTTGAAGACCCGCGCACCCTCGCGCTCGGCCTGCTCCAGCAGGTGGGTCGCGTAAAAGTACTCGCTGTCAAACGGCGGGTCCTTGCGCATCACCACAGCATCAAAGTCCTTCAGTGCCTGCGGCCGCTCATCAGGGGCCTGCTGCGCGGCACGGTACCAATGCACCGGGTCACCGGTGAGGGTGATGTCGCGCACATAGGCCGTGACCGGCCCGCCACGCTGCCACATCAGATCACGCACCTCACACACGCTGATGGTATGACCGCAACGCTGGGCCTCGCGCATCATGGCAAAAGTGGTGTCCTTGTAGATCTTGAAGGACGAGAGGGGATCAGCAACAAAAAGGAGATTCATTAGGGCTCAGGAACGGTTTCGTCCGTACTGTTGTACAAAAAGTGTCAGCGCTCCGGCCAGCACACCCCAGAAGGCAGCGCCAACGCCGGCAATCACGACACCGCTGAGGGTGACCAAAAAGGTGACCAACGCAGCCTCGCGGTGCGCTTCCTCGCGCAGTGCCACATGCAGCGCGCTGCCAATGGTGCCCAGCAAAGCCAGCCCGGCAATTGCCGCGATCAGCTCTTTGGGGAAGGCGGTCAGTACAGCGACGACCGTGGCACCAAATAACCCGATCAACACATAAATGGCACCACAAACCACGGCGGCGGTGTAGCGCCGTTGCGGGTCCGGGTGGGCCTCCCGGCCCATGCAAATGGCAGCGGTAATGGCACTCAAATTCAAGGCAAACGCCCCAAACGGCGCCAGCAGCAAGGTGGCCACCCCTGTCAGGGTGAGGATTTTGGAGATCGGGATGCCACTGCCCGGCGCCGCACCCGGCGCCTGGCCGAAGCCTGCCGCCTGAATCGCCGCCACACCGGGCAGATTTTGCGAGGCCATGGTCACCACAAACAGCGGCAGAGCCAGGCTGACGGCCGCCTCCAGCGTAAACACGGGCGCTACAAACACCGGCACTGTCAAGGAAAAATCGACTCTAGTCCCCGTGAATCCTTGGGTTATAGCTACAAATAGTATAGCAATCAGCAAGGTCAGCGGCACCGCGTAGCGCGGCAGCACCCGTTTACCAACCACGTAAGAGGCCAGCATCACCAGCACCAGCGGCAGGGCTGTTTGCGCCGCCAAAAAGCCCTGCAGGCCAAACCGGGTCAGCACACCAGCGAGCAGGCCCGAAGCAATCGCCAGCGGCAGGTGATTCATGATTCGCTCAAACCAGCCGGTCACGCCAAACAGGGTGATGAGCGCTGCGCAAACCATGAAGGCGCCCACCGCATCTGCCATGGAATAGCCGCCCGCCAGATTGGCAGTGGCGAGCACGGCTGCACCCGGCGTGCTCCAGGCCACCATCACCGGCTTGCGCAGCCACAGCGAAGGCACCAAGCTGCACAAACCCATGCTCAGACCTAGCGCCCACATCCAGGAGCTGATCTGCGCCGGCGTGGCATCAAACGCCTGTGCCGCCTGAAACACAATCGCCACCGAACTGGTAAACCCCACCAACACCGCGACAAAACCAGCACTGGCAGTGGACAGACTCAGGTCGCGAAAAAAACGCATCAGTGGCGCCTAGATTTCGATCTTGGAGCCAAGCTCCACCACCGAGTTGTTCGGCAGCTTCAGAAAATCCGCGGCTGCACTGGCATTGCGGTGCATCTGAGCGAACAGTTTTTCGCGCCACTGCGCCATACCCCCGCCAATGGTGGGAATGACGGTGTCGCGCGACAGGAAATAGCTGGTGGTCATGACGTCGAGCTCGCAGCCCCGGCCCTTGAGCTGCTGCAGGGCCTTGGGCAGGTCGGGGTCGTTCTTGAAGCCGTAGTGCACCACCACTCGCCAGCAATCGTGGCCCAGCGGCTCGATTTCGACACGTTTGTCCATGCCAATCCACGGCACCTCGTGGTTGCGCACGGTCACAAACAAGTTGTTTTGGTGCAGCACCTTGTTGTGCTTGAGGTTGTGCAGCATGGCATTGGGCACGGTGCCGGGTTCTGCCGTCAGGAACACGGCCGTGCCCTCCACCCGCACCGGCGGGCTGACAAACACCGCCTCGAGAAAACTGGGCAGGTCGATCGCGTCGTCCCGCAGGCTGGCATTGAGTAGGCGCCGGCCATCGTGCCAAGTCATCATCAGGGTAAAAATCCCGCCGCCCAGCAGCAGCGGGAACCAACCGCCATCGAGCAGCTTCAACATGTTGGAGGCCCAGAAGGCCAGGTCCACCACAAAGAAGAAGCCGGTCGCGGCAAGGCACAGGGCCAGCGGGTAGTTCCAGCGGTAGCGAATGACGTAGAACGTCAAGATCGTGGTGATCAGCATGTCGGTACATACCGCAATGCCATAGGCCGCCGCCAAGTTGCTGGACGACTTGAACAGCACCACCGCCAGCACAATGGCCACGAACAGGCCCCAGTTGACAAAGGGCAAGTAAATTTGACCAGTCTCCTTGACGCTGGTGTGCTGCACTTGCAGACGCGGCAGGTAGCCCAGCTGGATCACCTGCTTGGTGACCGAAAACGCACCCGAGATCAGGGCCTGCGAGGCAATCACCGTGGCCATAGTGGCCAGCACCACCAGCGGCACCAGAGCCCAGTCAGGCGCCATCAGGTAGAACGGGTTCTTGACCGCCGCCGGGTTCTTCAGCAGCAGCGCGCCTTGGCCAAAATAGTTCAGCGTCAGCGCCGGCATGACGATGGCAAACCAGGCGACACGGATCGGCTTCTTGCCAAAATGGCCCATGTCGGCGTACAGCGCCTCGCCCCCGGTGACGCACAGCACCACTGCGCCCAGGATGATGAAAGTGATGCCCGGGTTGTGCCACATGAACCCCAGTGCGTAATGCGGGCTGATGGCCCACAAAATGGCCGGATTGGACTGAATATGGACCAACCCGAGCAGGGCGATGCAGGCAAACCAGACCAGGGTGATTGGCCCAAAAAACTTGCCGATGCCGCTGGTGCCGCGTTTTTGCACTGCGAACAGGCAAAACAGGATGATCAGGGTCAGCGGAATCACATAGCGCTTGAAGGCCGGCGACACCACCTCCAAACCTTCCACCGCCGACAGCACCGAGATGGCCGGGGTAATCACACCGTCGCCGTAAAAGAGGCAGGTGCCAAAGGTGCCGACCACCAGCAACACCCGACGCACCTGGGGTTTGTCCTTGACCGACTGGGAGGCCAGCGCCAGCATGGCGACCAAACCGCCCTCGCCATTGTTGTCAGCACGCAGCACCAGCACCACGTACTTGAGCGACACGATGACGGTCAGCGTCCAAAAGAAGATCGACAGAATGCCGTAGACGTTATCTGGGGTGAAGGGCACGTGTCCAGAGCCGAACACTTCTTTGACAGCATACAGCACACTGGTGCCGATGTCGCCATAAACCACGCCGATGGCGCCCAGCGTGAGCGCAGTGAGAGACGATTTGGATGCTGACACACATTGACCCCGGCTCATTTGTCAACCGGGGATCCGTTCCATGGGGGACCGCCATTGTGCGCCCGTCGCCCGGAACTGCAAGCATCTCAGGCGACTTGCCACAAGATCACAGTGTGATTGTTGCAATGCAGCAACTCATCTGCCGCTTTGGCGGGAACACCGGGCTCAGGCGTAGGTTTCGGCCTCCGGGTCGGTGGCTTCGAGCTCATAGCTGGCGGCCAGCATCGCCGCCCGCGCCACCACACCGTACATGTAGAAGCGGTTCGGCGCACTGGCGCCGGGTTTGACGCCGGGTTGCGGCAAGTGGGTGCTTTGCTCAAAGGCCAGCGGCACAAAGCTGGCGCCCGGTGCGCAAAGGTCTTCATCTTCGCCGCGGTCGGCGTGGATCCGGTAAAACCCGCCCACCACATAGCGGTCCATCATGTACACCACGGGTTCCGCCACGGCGTCATTGATTCGCTCCCGGGTCAGCACCCCCTCTTGCACCAGCATGTCCTGCGGACCGGCACCGGGCGCGGCGTGCTCTAGCGTCTGCACCAGCTCGGCCACGCTGCGCGCATCGCGCACCGTCACGATGCCCATGCCGCGGCTGCCGTCGTCGGCCTTGACCACTACAAACGGCTTCTCCTTGATGCCGTATTCCTTGTACTTGCGCCTGACCTTGGTCAGCAGCGCATCGACCTGGCCGGCCAGGCTGTCACGCCCGGCCGGCGTGCCCAAATCCACCGCGCCGCCCCGCTCAAACAGCGGGTTGATCAGCCACGGGTCTGCACCGAGCAATTTGCCAAGCCGCTTGGCGACCTCTTCATAGCACTTGAAATGGGTGCTTTTGCGCCGGGTTGCCCAAGCCGCGTGCAGGGGCGGCAGCAGGTACTGCTCGTGAATTTCCTCCAGGATGCCCGGCACACCGGCGCTCAGGTCGGTGTTGAGCAGGATGGTGCAGGGGTCAAAGTCCTTGACCCCCAGCCGCCGTTTGCCGCGAATCACCGGCTCGAGCGTGACCGTGTCGCCATTGGGCAACTCAATCGTGGTGGTTTTGGTGATGGTTGGGTCAATGGAGCCGATGCGCACATTCAGCCCGGCCATGTGAAACAGCTGCCGCAAGCGAGCCACATTGGCCAGGTAAAAGGTGCTTTGCAACTGGTTGTCCGGGATGACCAGCAGGTTACGCGCTTCTGGGCATATTTTTTCAATGGCGGCCATGGCCGCCTGCACCGCCAACGGCAGCATCTCAGGCGTCAGGTTGTTCCAGCCGCCCGGAAACAGGTTGGTGTCGACCGGCGCCAGCTTGAAACCAGCGTTGCGCAAGTCAACCGCGCTGTAAAAGGGTGGCGTGTGCTCCATCCACTCCAGCCGGAACCAGCGCTCTAAGGCCGGCATCGAATCCAATACGCGTTGCTCAAGCTCATTAATGGGGCCGGTCAGGGCGGTAACCAGGTGCGGAACCATGGCGGTCTTTCTCGAGGGGTTGTCTTGGCCGGTATAGGCCAAGATCAACTGGGGTCGGATCGAGTGTAATCAAGCTCTAGCGTCGCACCCTTTAGGCCCCAACGGACCCGTCAGGCACCAAGACGCAAGCACTGATCAACCAGCTGGCATCGGTCTGTCGCTGCAGTGTGTACATCGCCAACCAAGATTTACCGTTACTGTCACGCATCTGCACCGGCTGCACAAGCGCCGCTTCCAGCGCCTTGGGCGTCAGAAACAACAAAGCTGCGGGCCGATACACCACCGGGTAGCCCTGCCGGACCATGGCCATGAAGCGTTCCGGTGTCTGGAACAGACTTCTAATATTGGGCGCAGCGTAGGAAAAAGCCAGCTCCGCGTCTTCCGCCGCAAAAGCAGCCAGTTGGGCGCGCACCGTGACCTGCACCGCCTGCGCGTCCTCAATGCTGACCGCCGCCCGGGCAGGAGACCCCAGCAGAGCAGCCGAAGCCAAAATTACCAACAAGAAGAACCGAAATGAAAATGGCAAGTGGCGCATGGGACTCAGCATGGTAGTGGCGAAGACGCCATCATGCCGCATCGGCATCATCATGGGGCACCCAGCCGCTCACTGGCCCTCACTGGCCCAATGGCCGACGCCGATCAGGCCGGCGTCGGCGCCCAGGCATGCTGGCGACACCGCGACGCGAAAACGCGCTGGCAAGGCTTGCTGGGCCTTCCTGATGGCCTCGATCATGCCGGGGGCCAGGCCAACGCCGCCACCCAATCGCACTTCGTCAAGATCAAGCAGGGCGTGTGCATCGGCCAGCGCTTGCGCCACCGCCTGGGCGGCGCGTTCAAGCAGCCGACAGCACACCGGGTCGCCCGCGTGCCAGCCGGCAAATACAGATTCCGCGTCCAGCGGCCTACCCAGCAGACGGGATGCCTGCCGGGCCAGTGCAGTACCCGACGCCAAGGTCTCCAGGCAATTGAGCCGCCCACAACCGCAGCGGGTGTCACCGTCCAGCGGCGCCAGTCCGCTGCTCACATGGCCAATGTGGCCAGCCAGACCTCGCACGCCGCTGCGCAGCTCGCCGTCCAGCACCAGGCCACCCCCGACCCCTGTAGACAGTGTCATGAACAGCAGGTTGTCGGGCTGGCGGTCGCTGGCCACAAATTCACCCCAAGCCGCCGCCTGAGCGTCATTCAGCAAAATCGCCGGGCATTGCCAGGCCTGCGTCAATGCATCTGCCAATGCGTAGCCGTCCCAAAACGAAATCAGCTGAGGGTTGACAGCCGTCCAAAACCGCCCGTCGGTCAAGCCGGTAACGGCTGCTGCCACCCGGCTCATGCCGGGGTAGGCTCCGGCCATCAAGGCCAAGGTCTGGCTCCAGGCCTCTGGGGTGGGCGGCATCGGCCATTGACGCCGGTCTTGCAGGCGGCCACCCACCCAGCGCGCAGCCGCGACCTTGGTGCCACCAATGTCAAGCACCAGCATCGGGTACCGGGGGGCTGAGCGCTTGGACAAACCAGCTGGTGATGTGCTCGACGCGGGTAATGGCAGAACCAACCGTCACCGCCCGAGCCCCTTCGTGCAGCGCCTGTGTGGCGTGGGCTGGCGTGCGCAGCCGCCCCTCGGCCACCACCCAGCAGCCCTGCTGGCTGAGCTGGCGGATCAGGGCCCAGTCTGGCGGGCTGTCGTCTGCGCACAGCGTGTCAGCGGTGTAGCCAGACAAGGTGCTGCCCACCCAGTCGAAGCCCAAGTCCCGGGCCGCCAAGCCATCAGCAAGGCTTGAGCAATCGGCCATGGCCAGGCAATGGCCGTCCTTGATCCGTTGCAACAAGGCAGCCACAGTCACCGGGCGCGGCCGTTGCGTCGCATCCACCGCCACCACTGCGGCACCAGCGGCACACAGGGCGTCCACATCGTCCAGCAGAGGGGTGATCCGCACCGCGCTGTCGGCAAGGTCACGCTTGACAATGCCAACCACCGGAATGCTGACCTGGGCCACCACCTGCCTCACCCGGGCCGCGCCCTCAATGCGCAGCGCAATGGCCCCCCCGGCCTGGGCCGCCAGCGCCATGGCGACCACAATGTCATCGCTATCCATGGCGCTGCCCTCGAGCGGCTGGCAGGAGACGATCAAGCCCCCCGTCCAGCCCATCGCCCATGCCTTCGTCGACACGGCGTACTTTCAGCCGCCCAGCAGATTCAGCTCGATCAGGTGCTGGCGTACCCGCTCCACAGCCGCTGGTGGCAGTGGCCGGTTGGGCTTGCCCATGTGATGGCTCTGGATCAGGCCCATGAGCTTGAGCGCGGTCTTGAAGCTGCCCACACCCGAAGCCCCGGCACTGAGCTCGTTGGCGGCGAAGAACACCATCTGGAACAGGCGTATCAGACGGTCCTGCTCGGCCCTGGCCTCTTGCCAGCGGCCGGCACGGGCATGGTCATACAGGCGCACGTAGCCATGGGGGTCAACATTGGCCAGGCCGGGCACGATGCCGTGGGCGCCACCCAGCAAAGCCGCATCGGCCACCACCTCAGAGCCAGTGAACAGGGCGAAGTCGGGCAGGTCCTGCAGGTCACGCAGCAGCATGCGGAAGCCGCCCTCGTCACCGCTGCTGTCTTTCAGCGCCACCACCACCTGCTCGCGGGCCAGCGCGTTCACCGTGTCGCGCGCCAGCTTGATGTTCACGCAGACCGGAATGTCGTAAGCCACCACCGGCAGGTCAACCGCGTCACGCACATACCTGAAATGGTCCAGGGTCTCGGCCTGGTTGGTACGGGTGTAGTAGGGCGCGGTCAGCACCAGCGCCTGCGCACCCAGGGCCTGGGCCTGGCGGCCATGGGCGATGCAGTGGTCGGTGGTGGCATCCATCACGCCCACCAGCACCGGCACGCGCCCGGCCGCCTCCTGCACTGCGGTCTCGATCACCAGCCCGCGCTGGGCCGGATTGAGAAACACGCATTCGCTGGTGGAACCCAGCACGAACAGGCCGTGCACACCACCGTCAATGAGGTGGCGCAATACCGCACGCAGGCCCTGGGGGTCAATCTGTCCATCATGGTCGTAGGGCGTGGCAACGGGGGGAACAATGCCGTGAAGCTTGAGCGTTGAGGTCATGGGTAAAACAATCGGTCAGGACATGAACAGCCTGGGCAGGGCCAGGATGAAGGGTGGGTACATGATCATCAGGATCTGCACGATGATCAAGGGAATCAGCCAGGGCATAGTCGCCCGAATCAGCCGGTGCATCTCCACACCATGGCTCTTGGACACCACGAACAGGATCATGCCCATGGGCGGTGTGAGCGTGCCAATCATTAGCGTGAAGATGATGTTGACGCCCAGGTAGACCGGGTCGATGCCCAGCGCGGCAGCCAGCGGCATGAACGAGGGCACCAGCACCAGCAGCAGCGCCAACACCTCGATGAAGCAGCCCAGAATCAGCAAGAGCAGGGTCACGGCGAACATGAACTCGGTCGGCGTGCTGGCCACAGACATCAGCAGCGAAGCGATCTGGTCCGGCGCCTTCTCCCGCGCCATCACCACCCCCATCATGGACACGCCGCCAATGATGAGTGCGATGGTAGAGGACATCACAGCCGTCTCATAAATCGCATCCCACAGCTTGCGCCAGGTCAGCTCACGGTAGACCAGCAGGTCGATGGCAATCGCATACAACACCGTGACCGCCGCGGCCTCGGTGGGCGAGAACACGCCGCTGAAAATGCCACCGATGATGACCACCGGTGTGAGCAGCGCCGGAAACGAGATGATGAATGAACGACGGATCTGCCGCCAGGTGGCGCGCGGGTGCACCGGCAGGCTGATGCGTCCGGCCACGATATACAGCATGATCATCATGGCCAGCGTGCACAGCAAGCCCGGCACGATACCGCCCAGGAACAGGCCGCCGATCGACGCGCCGGACACCACGCCGTACACCACCATCGGGATGCTCGGGGGCACCAGCGGCCCCAGGATAGACGACACGGCAGTGAGCGCAGCGGCCAGGTCATGGGGGTAGCCCGCCTTCTGCATGGCCTCGGCTTCAATCTTGCCCAAGCCACCGGCATCGGCCACCGCCGAGCCAGACATGCCTGAGAAAAACAGGCTAGCCAGAATGTTCACATGCCCCAGCCCGCCGCGCACATGCCCGACCAGATGCGTGGCAAAACCAAACAGGTTGCGGGTGATGCTGGAGGAGTTGAAGATGCTGGCCGCCAGGATGAACAGCGGCACCGCGATGATGGGAAAGCTGTTGAGACCATCCACGATGCGCTGAACCGCAAAGTTGATGCCGATCCCGGTGTACAAAAAGTAGCCGACCGACACCACGATCATCGATACGGCGATCGGGATGCCGACAAAAATCAGCACCATCCAGGTGACGATGAAAATCAGGAAGGTCATGAGGAACTCCAGGGCTCTGGCTGGCGCTTGCCCGCCAGCCGCAAGAACAGCCGCATCGCCCACAGCAAGGCGCCTACCGGCAGCGCCGCGTACAGCACCGCGTCGGAGACCATCAGGGTCACCGATTCATCATTCCAGGTGCGCAGCACTCCCTTGAAACCCAGCCACGCCATGTAGAGGGCCAGTACACCCGTCATGGCGTCAATCACGCGGTAGACCGCGCGGCGAAACGCCGCGCTCCAGAGCGACGGCACCATGTCCATGCGCAGGTGCTGCTGGTACCGCTCAGCCTCACTCAGGCCCAGGCAGGCCATCCAGACCCACAGCCAGCGGATCAACTCCTCTGTCCATACCTGCCCAGGAAACAGGCCCAGGCGCCCAGCAATCTGCAAGAGGATGACCGGGCTCAGGGCGATCAGCAACAGGGTGCTGAGCACCCCCTCAGGCGAGTAGCGGTTGGGCGTCATCGCGGCAGCGGCCGTTAGTTGGTGGCCATGATGCGGGTGATTTCGCCCTTGCCGAACTCAGTCTCCAGTGTGTCGTAATACGGCTTCATGGCGGCACGGAAGGGCGCCGTGTCGACCGTGGTCACGCCCAAACCTTTAGATTTGAAAAACGCCACCAGGTCAGCTTCGCTCTTCATCACGCCGGCCGTGGCCACCTTGCCGCCCGCCATGATGGCCTCCTCCAGCCACTGCTTTTGGGTGGGGTTGAGTTTCTTCAAGGCTTTGTCACCCACCAGAATGGCCGAACTGGCAATGAAGTGGCCGGTCAGGGCGATGTGCTTCTGCACCTCGTAGACCTTGGTGGCCTCGATGGTGGGCAGCGGGTTCTCCTGGGCATCCACCTGCTTGGTCTGCAAGGCCATGTAGAGCTCAGCGAAGGCGACTGGCGCTGGTGTGGCGCCAACGGCCTGGGCGTAGGCGATCAGGAAGGGCACATTGGGCGTGCGCATCTTCAGCCCCTTGAGATCGGCCATGGAATTGATCGGTTTGTTGGCGGTGGTATGGCGGGTGCCCTCGTACCAGACGTCCATCAGGTGCACGCCTTTCTCGCGGAACTTGGTGTCCATGCGCTGGCCGTACGGACCCTTGACGACCTTTTGCAGATGCTCGTAGCTGGAGACCACATAGGGGGCGCCAATCAGCTTGAGCTCGGGAATGATGTAGCTCATGTCGGGGTAGCCCGTCATGGTGATGTCCAGGTCACCGGCCTGGGTCTGCCCGACCATGGCCTTGAAGTCGCCGAGCTGCGCGCCAGGAAAGACCTTCAGCGTCATGGTGCCCTTGGACGACTCCTCGAGCTTGCGTTTGACCTCCAAGATGCCCTTGTAGACCACATGGGTCTCGGGCAGCTGCGTACCAAAGCTCAGGGTCAGGTTTTGCGCCATGGCGGAAGCCGAGACACACAGTGACAGTAGGGCAGCGAGTGGTTTCCAGATTTTCATCATCAGTCTCCTTACGGTATGGTTATGGAACAGTTGGCAAAAACTTATCAGTGCGGCAGCGTCGTAGGCGCGTACATCGCGTCAAGACGGCGGGAAATTTCTTGAAAATGGTGCCGATGTGCGCGCTCCAGTGCCTGCACATCGCCAGCCCGCAACATCACGGCGACTGCCAGGTGGTCATGGGCTGTGGCGCGCTGCGCCTGCGCATCCGGCGCAGGCAGCCGGTCAGCCAGTCGGTTAACGACCTGCCAGAACAGATCGACCAGGCTCAGCAGGAAGGTATTGCCCAGGCAGCGGAACAGGGTGGCGTGAAAGGCGCGGTCAAGCTCGGCAAAACTCTCACCCAGCGCGCTGCGCTGCAGCATTTGCTGGGCCAGGCCCTGCAATTCATCGATGTCCGCGGGGCTGATGCAGGCCACCACCTGCGCAATCATGCCGACCTCCAGCGCGCAACGCACCTCCAGCAACTCGCGCAAACTCGAGCCCTGCGCAGCAATCGAGTACGGCAGGTTGTGCAGTATCGGATCAAACGAAAAATGCGCGACGAACACGCCCTCGCCGTGACGGGTGCGGATGATGCCTAGGGACTCCAGCGCCTTCAGGCCTTCACGCAGCGATGCCCTTGACATGCCGAGTTCCTGGCACAGCTCCGCCTCGGACGGCAGCGGATCACCACCCTTGAGCTCATGCTCCTCAATGTAGCGCTTGACCTCGGTCGTGGCCAATTGGTACGCGGGCAATCGGGTGAAGGTTTTCACGATGAGGCCAAAGGCAAAGCGGTTTGTCGGAGTTCAGATGTCAGACATGTTGCATGTATTATTCGCAGGCACCCCCGTCCTGCACAGGGTGTTTACCCTAGTGCAGTTCTTCAACGGCGAGCTACCAGTCTGGAGTCCGGATTCATGACCCTGTCCTCACACCCACAGCCGCAGGGCATCTGGGGCACCATTCTTTTGCCCATCACCGAGCACGACCAGATTGACTGGGGTGCACTGGCTGAAGAGCTCGATGTGCTCACAAACAGTGGTCTGGCTGGTATCTACGCCAACGGCACGGCGGGCGAGTTTCACAACCAGACCGAGACCGAGTACGAGCAACTGGTCAGCCTGGTGGCGCAAAAAGCTCGGGCCGCCGGCATGCCCTTCCAAATCGGGGTCTCCAACACCAACCCACGCGTCGCCCTTGAGCGTCTAAGGCGCCTGCAAGACGTCCACCCCAGCGCCGCTCAGTTCACGCTGCCCGATTGGTGGGCACCGTCTGCGCCTGAGCTTGACAACTTCGTCGGCGGTCTCCAAGCAGCAGCGGGAGACATCCCACTGATCCTCTACAACCCACCACAAGCCAAATTACGACTGAGCCTGGCGCAAATCGCCCAACTCAGGTTGCTGGCACCCAATTTGGTGGGGGCCAAACTGCCGGGCGGCGATGCCGCCTGGTACGCTGAGCGCCGCCGCTTGCTGCCAGGTTTTTCAGTGTTTGTGCCCGGTCATACCGTCGCATTCGGACGCCCTCTCGGCGCCGATGGGGCTTATTCGAATGTGGCCTGCCTCGGGCCTCGCGGTGCGCTGCACCACTGGCAACTGAGTGCCACGGCACCCGAGTCTGCGGTGGAACTGGAGCGCCGCATCCAGCAATTCATGGCGCAACATGTGTTGCCTCTGGTTGGCAGCCACGGGCTGTCACACCCGGCGCTGGACAAAATGATGGCAGAGGTTGGCGCCTGGGGCCCGGTGCGGGCGCGCATGTTGTGGCCCTATGCCTCAGCCCCGCAAGACGCTATCGAGCGCGCCCGTACTGCACTGCGCGACCTTTTGCCAGAGTTCCTCTGACCAGCCCGCCAGTCAGCCCCGCACTTCGCCCTCGCCCAGCACCACGTATTTGAGCGAGGTCAGGCCTTCAAGGCCGACCGGGCCACGGGCGTGAAACTTATCAGTGGAGATACCGATTTCTGCGCCCAGCCCATACTCAAAGCCATCGGCAAAGCGGGTGCTGGCGTTCACCATCACGCTGGCCGAATCAACCTCGCGCAAAAACGCCTGGGCGTGCATGTGATCGCGGGTGATGATGGCGTCGGTGTGGTGACTAGAGTAGCGGTTGATGTGGGCAATGGCCTCGTCCAGCCCGGCCACCACCTTGATGCTGATGATGGGCGCCAGGTACTCCTCGCTCCAGTCGCTGTCTTGCGCCGGAAACAGATTTGCTACAGCATTAGTAGCAACACCTTCAAGCGTAGCAAGGGCTGGAGGCCGATTTGACTCAAAGATAGCCAGGGTCTCGGGGCAGCACCGCATCTCGACCCCCTTGGCGGCAAAGATGGCCGCCATAGGTGGCAAGAATTCTTGGGCCACACCGCGCGCCACCAGCAGGCTCTCGGCGGCGTTGCAGGGGCTGTACTTTTGGGTCTTGGCGTTGTCGGTGACTTTGAGCGCCATGGCCAGGTCACAGGGGTCATCTATATAGATATGGCAGTTGCCGTCCAGGTGTTTGATGACCGGCACTTTGGCATCGCGGCTGATGCGCTCGATCAAGCCCTTTCCGCCGCGCGGAATGATGACATCCACAAACTGCGGCATGGTGATTAACTGGCCGACCACGGCGCGGTCGGTGGTTTGCACCAGTTGCACGGCGTCGGCCGGCAGGCCGCTGTCGGTCAGCGCGCGCTGCACCAGCAGGGCCAGCGCCTTGTTGGACTCTATGGCCTCCGAGCCACCACGCAGGATGCAAGCGTTACCGCTCTTGATCGACAGGCTAGCGGCCTCGATGGTCACATTGGGCCGGCTCTCGAAAATCATGCCAAACACGCCAATTGGCACCCGCATCTGCCCCACCCGGATGCCGCTGGGCTGCTGGCGCAGCCCCGTGATTTCGCCGATCAGCTCAGGCATGGCAGCGAGTTGTTCGCAGCCCTGAGCGCAGGTTTCCAGCACCTGCGGCCCGAGCTTGAGCCGGTCGACCAGCGGCGCGGCCAAGCCGGCAGCGACGGCACGCGCCAAGTCCTTGGCGTTGTCGGTCTGCAGCGCCGGGGTGGCCTCGCGCAGCAGCGCGGCGAGGCGTTTCAATGCTCTATTTTTTGTAGCTGTATCGGCTTTGGCCATCAGGGCCGAGGCCGCTTTTGCCCGGGCGCCCAGATCAAGGCTGTACTGAGTGATGTCGAGCGCATCCATACCCGAGCCCTGCCCTACCAGGCGGCAATAGCGCCATCGGTGCGTGGCTCGGTGCCGCCGCACAGCACGCCTTGGGCGTCACGCCAGATGATCTGGCCACGGCCAAAGGCAATCCGGTTGCCCGACCAGCTGACCTCATGACCCAGCGCCGCCAGGCCATGAAAAAGGTGCTCAGGTGTGGCGCGCTCGATGTTGACACGCCGTCCGCTCTCCCACTCCCAGCGCGGGGCATCGAGCGAGGCCTGCGGATTCAGGCCAAAGTCGACCGTGTTCATAACCATCTGCACATGGCCCTGCGGCTGCATAAAGCCGCCCATCACGCCAAACGGCCCAACCGCGGCGCCGTCTTTGGTCAAAAACCCGGGGATGATGGTGTGGTACGGCCGTTTTCCGGGCGCCAGACAGTTGGGGTGGGCCGCATCGAGCGAGAAGTTGTTGCCACGGTTGTGCAGGCCGATGCCGGTGCCGGGCACTACCAAGCCGGAACCAAAGCCCATGTAATTGCTCTGGATCAGTGACACCATGTTGCCCTCGGCGTCGGCTGTGCTCAGGTAGACCGTGCCGCCGCGCGGCGGCTCGCCCGGCAGGGGCCGGGCCGCCTGCGCGCCAATCAGGGCGCGGCGTTCGTCGGCATAGGCGTCCGACAGCAGGTCAGCCACTGACACCCGCATGTGCGCTGGGTCGGCAATGTGGGCCAGGCCATCGGCAAAGGCCAGCTTGATGGCCTCGATCTGGCGGTGGTGCGTCAGCAGCGTGTCGCGCTCCTGGAAATCAAAACCCTTGAGGATGTTGAGCGCAATCAGCGCCACCAGGCCGTGCCCGTTGGGCGGAATCTCCCAGACGTCGTAGCCGCGGTAGTTGACGCTGATGGGCTGGCACCAGTCCACCTGGTAGGCGCCCAGGTCGTCCAGCGTCAAATGGCCACCCGCGGATTGCACGCAGGCGGCGATCTTCTCGGCCAGCGCGCCACGGTAAAAACTGGCAGCGCCGGTTTGGGCAATGTCTTGCAGGGTGTCGGCATGGCCGGATGAGCGCCAGATTTCGCCGGCTTGCGGCGCACGCTCAGGCGCAAAAGTCTCAAACCAGGGTTTGAAATACGGGGCCTTGAACTCTTCGCGAAACAGCCGGGTGGCTTGCTGCCAGGCAAAGGCCACGGTAGGTGATACCGGAAAACCATCGCGGGCCAACTCGACCGCGCGGGCCATCGAGGTGGTCAAGGGGAGACGCCCGAAGCGGCTGGCCAGCGCCGCCCAGGCTGCCGGAGCCCCGGGCACGGTGACCGGCAGTGGCCCGTACTTGGGCATGCTGGTGTGACCCAGACCGGTCATGTGGTCCAGGGTGAGGCTGCGCGGCGCTGGACCGCTGGCGTTCAGGCCGTGCAGCTTGCCGCCATGCCAAACCAGCGCAAAAGAATCACCGCCGATGCCGTTGGCGGTGGGCTCCACCACAGTCAGGGCGGCCGCGGTAGCAATGGCGGCGTCAATGGCGTTGCCGCCGGCCTGCAAGACAGCCAAGCCGGCCTGTGCAGCCAGCGGTTGCGAGGTGGCGACCATGCCGCGGTTGGCATAAACCACCGTACGGCGGGAGGCGTACGGGTAATGGGAGGCATCAAGGTTTAACATAGTCACACAATGGTAGCATTCATAAATCACGTTCCCGCCCGGAGATCTGCGACCATGCACTGCCCACCAACACCCCAAGTACAGCAACTGCCACAAGGGGGCAGACTATGACCTGGTCCATCCTGGCCCGCGAGCCCGACGGCCGCTTTGGCATCGCCATTGCCAGCCGGTTTTTCTCAGTCGGCTCACTTTGCATCCACAGCCGGGCCGGCGTGGGAGCGATCGCAACCCAGGCGCTGATGAACCCGCTCTATGGCCCGCAAGGTTTGGCGCTGCTGGCGCAAGGCCTCTCGGCCCAGACGGTGCTGAGCGCGCTCACTGACGCCGACGCCGGCCAGGCCCAGCGGCAGCTGCATGTGCTGCCGGTCCGAGGCCCGGGCGTGGCCCACACCGGCAGTGACTGTGTTGACTGGTGCGGCCACCTGCTGCAGGACAATGTCAGTGTGGCTGGCAACATGCTGGCCGGGCCCCGCGTGATTGAGGCGACGGCTGAGGCCTTTGCCGCCAGCGCTGGGCAGCCACTGGCGCTACGCCTCATCAGCGCCATGCAGGCCGGCGAGGCGGCTGGTGGTGACAAGCGCGGCAAGCAGTCGGCAGCGCTGCGCATCCAGGGCGGCCAGGATTACCCTGAGCTGGACCTGCGGGTAGACGATCACGCCGAGCCCTTGGGCGAGTTGCAACGCCTGCATGACAAGAGTCTGGAGCGCTTCCAGCCCTTTATTGCCTGCCTGGCGACGCGCGAGCGGCCAGCCGGCGAGCTGGAGCGCAGCCGCATCGAGGCCCATATTGACCAATTCCATGCGGCCTGGCGTGCCCGGGCCTGAGCGTGGCGCTGCTTGAAGTCACCGACCTGAGCACCCGCTTCGTGACTTAAGGCGGCGAGTTCGCCGCAGTCGATGGCATCAGTTTTTCGATCGAAGCGGGCAAAACCCTGGCCATTGTGGGCGAGTCGGGCTGCGGCAAAAGTGTCACCTCGCTGTCCATCATGGGCCTGGTCGGTCCAGCAGGACGGGTGGCCGCGGGGTCGATCCGGTTTGACGGGCGCGAACTGCTCGGGCTGGCCCCGGCCGACATGCAAGCCCTGCGCGGCAACGCCCTGGCCATGATTTTCCAGGAGCCCATGAGCTCGCTGAATCCGGTCTTCACGGTCGGCGAGCAGATCGTCGAGGTGCTGCTTCGGCACCGGCAGATTAGCCGGGAAGAGGCGCAGGCGATGGCGCTGGCTATGCTGGAGCGGGTTCGCATCCCGGCGCCGGCGCAGCGCTTTCACGAACACCCCCACAAGCTCTCCGGCGGCATGCGCCAACGCGTCATGATTGCCATGGCCCTGGCCAATTCGCCCAGGCTACTGATTGCCGACGAACCCACGACGGCGCTTGACGTGACCATCCAGGCGCAGATTCTGGAACTGATGAAGAGCCTGCAGCAAGACAGCGGCACCGCGGTAATGCTGATCACGCACGACCTCGGCGTGGTGGCCGAAGTGGCCGACGAGGTGGCGGTGATGTACGCCGGACGCATCGTGGAGCAGGCGCCGGTAGCGGCCCTGTTCAGCCAGCCGCAGCACCCCTACACCGTGGGCCTGCTCGGCTCCATGCCTCGGCTCGACGGGCCACAGACCCGACTGGCCGCGATCCAGGGCCAAGTGCCGGGCTTGTTCGAGCGGCCGGTCGGCTGCAACTTTGCGGCCCGCTGCCCCTTTGTCGTGCCCCGTTGCACCCAAGAGAAGCCACCGCTGCGCGCGCTGGGCGGCCAGCATCTGGCCGCCTGCTGGCGGGCGCCGCTGGATGTAGACGCGCTGTTGCCCTCAGCGGCTGAAGGTGCCCACGCATGAGCACCCCAAGCACCATGACCAACCCACCCCTGCTGCAGGTCAGCGGCCTGGTCAAGCACTACCCGGTGCGCAGGGGCCTGTTCAGCCGCATCACCGGTGCGGTACGGGCGGTGGACGGCGTGGATCTGACCCTCGAAGCCGGCCAGACGCTGGGCATTGTGGGGGAGTCAGGCTGCGGTAAATCCACGCTGGGCCGGCTGGTGCTGCGCCTGATCGAACCCACACAGGGTCGGGTGGTGTTTGCCGGCACCGACCTGGGGCACCTGGAGCCGGCGGCCTTGCGGGCGCAACGCCGGCAGATGCAGATCATCTTCCAAGACCCCTATTCCTCGCTCAACCCGCGCATGACGGTGGGCCAGATCCTGACCGAGCCGCTGCGCCTGCATGGCCTGCATGGCAGCCGGCACGCCGAGCGGGTGGCCGAGTTGCTGCAGACGGTGGGCCTAGCGTCTGAGCACGCCGGACGCTACCCGCATGAGTTTTCGGGCGGCCAGCGCCAGCGCATCGGCATCGCCCGAGCACTGGCGGTTGAGCCCAAGCTGATTGTCTGTGACGAGGCGGTCTCGGCGCTGGATGTGTCGGTGCAGGCCCAGGTGGTCAACCTGCTGCAGGACTTGCAGCAAAGGCTTGGGCTGGCCTATATCTTTATTGCCCATGACCTGGCGGTGGTCAAGCACATTGCCAGCCACATCGCCGTGATGTACTTGGGCCGGGTGGTGGAATACGCCACCAAAGAAGCACTGTTTGCCCAGCCACGCCATCCCTACACCCAGGCCCTGCTGTCGGCCATTCCTCTGCCGCAGCCCGGTAGCCAGCGCCAGCGCATCCTGCTGGTCGGCGATGTGCCCAGCCCAGCCAACCCGCCGCCGGGTTGCCCGTTTCACACCCGCTGCCGCCATGCCCAAAGCCTTTGCTCGAAAGAGCCGCCGCCCCTCACCGGGCCAGACCAGCATGCTGTGGCCTGCCATTTCTGGCGCGACATCGAGCCCCCGCCGCCAATGGGCAGCAGTCCGCCTAACATCAGGCTGCAACGCCTGCAATCCGCTTTTATCAACTGAGAAGGAAACCGACATGATCAAAAAATCTCTGGCCACGGCAGCCTTGCTGCTGGTCGGTCTGGCCCAGGGCCAGACCCTGCGCGTGGGCTTGGCCGAAGACCCTGATGTGCTCGACCCGACCCTGGCCCGCACCTTTGTCGGCCGCCTGGTGTTCTCGGCGCTGTGCGACAAATTGGTCGACGTGGACGAAAAGCTGACCATCGTGCCGCAGCTGGCGCAAAGCTATGAGTGGTCAGCTGACAGCAAGGCGCTGACCATGAAAATTCGCCCTGGCGTCACCTTTCATGATGGCGAAAAGCTCGACGCCGCCGCCGTCAAGTTCAACCTGGACCGCCACAAGACTATGCCCGGCTCGAACCGCCGTGGCGAGCTGAACCCGGTCACCAGCATCGATGTGGTCGACCCGATGACAGTGCGCCTGAACCTGAGCGCGCCGTTTGCCCCGTTGCTGGCCATTCTGTCTGACCGCGCCGGCATGATGGTCTCGCCTAAGGCCGCGCAGGCCGCTGGCGACAAGTTCGGACTCAAGCCGGTCTGCTCGGGCGCCTTCAAGTTTGTCGAGCGGGTGGCGCAAGACCGCATCACGCTGGAGCGCTACGACGGCTACTGGAACAAGGCGGCGATCAATTTCGCCAAAGTCACCTACACACCAATACCCGACGCCACCGTGCGCCTGGCCAACCTCAAGTCAGGTCAGCTTGATTTCATCGAGCGCATCGCCTCGTCCGACGTGGAAAAGCTGGAGATCGAGAAGAAGTTCAAGGTGTCCCGCATCACCGAAATCGGTTACCAGGGCATCACCATCAACATCGGCAAGAGCGACAAGGCACAGCAAAATCCGCTGGGGCGCGACCCGCGGGTACGCGAAGCCTTTGAGCTGGCGCTGGACCGCCAGGGTCTGGCCCAGGTGGTGATGGACAACGAGGCCAAGGTGGGCAACCAGTGGGTGTCCCCGACCAACACCTATTACGCCAAGAACGTGCCTGTCCCTAAGCGCGATGTCGAGAAGGCACGGGCCTTGCTTAAGGCCGCTGGCGTGCCGAACCCGAGCTTTACCCTGGTCACGCCCACCACCTCGGATGCGCAGCGTATCGCGCTGGTGATCCAGGCCATGACGCGGGATGCCGGCTTTGACGTGAAAATCCAATCAGCCGAATTTGCCACCTCGCTCAACATGGCCGACAAGGGCGACTTTGACGCCTATGTGCTGGCTTGGAGCGGCCGCCCTGACCCTGATGGCAACCTGTACAGCTTCCACGGCTGCAAGCAGCCACTGAACTACGCCGGTTATTGCAACGCCGATACCGACAAGCTGTTGGACCAGTCACGGGCCGAACGCGACCCGGCCAAGCGCAAAAAGCTGTTTGAGCAAATCACAGCGCAGATCATGAAAGAGCGGCCGGTGATTTACCTGTACCACCGCAACTGGCTGTGGGCCTACAACCCCAAGCTCAGCGGCGTGCGCGAGATCCCGGACGGCCTGCTGCGGGTCAGCGGCCTGAAGCTGGCGCCCTGACCGCTCACCACCCATGTTCGAGTTCCTGCTCAAGCGAATCGCCAGCATCATCCCCACGCTGGTGGTGGTGTCGATGCTGATCTTCGGGCTGCAGCAGTTGCTGCCCGGCGATCCGGCCAAGATTCTCGCGGGCGAAGAGCAGGACCCGACTGTGGTGGCCTACCTGCGCGCCAAACTGCATCTGGACGAGCCGCTGCCGGTGCGCTATGGCTACTGGATCGGTGGCGTGTTGCAGGGGGACCTGGGTGAGTCGGTACGGACCCAACAGCCGGTGCTCACGCTGGTGCTGAAAAAATTACCGGTCACGGTGGAGCTGGCCCTGCTGGCCATGACCATCGCCCTGCTGATCGGCATCCCGGCCGGCATTGTGTCCGCGGTGGGGCGCGGCACCGTCTGGGATACGGTGGCCAATGTGATGGCGCTGTGGGGCATTTCCACGCCTAATTTTTGGTTGGGCATCCTGATGATCATGCTGTTCTCGGTGCAGCTGGGCTGGTTGCCGGCGTCGGGCTATGTCAGTCCGTTCGAGGACCTGGGCGCCAACCTGGCCGCCATGATCATGCCGGCCTTTGTGCTGGGTAACGCGATTGCCGCAGTGCTGATGCGCCACACCCGCAGCGCCATGCTGCAGGTGATGTCAGCAGACTATGTGCGCACCGCCCGCGCCAAGGGCCTGAGTGAGCGGGTGGTGGTGCTGAAGCACGCGCTGCGCAATGCGCTCACCCCCATCATCACGCTGGGCGCGCTGGAGCTGGGCACCCTGCTGTCGGGCGCGGTGCTGACCGAGCAGGTGTTCACCATCCCCGGCTTTGGCAAGCTGATCGTAGACTCGGTCTTCAACCGCGACTATGCGGTGGTGCAGGGCGTGGTGCTGGTCACGGCCACCACTTACATTGTGTTGAACCTGCTGGCTGACCTGGCCTACTTTGCCGCCAACCCGCGGCTGCGGAGCTGAACCCGTGGCGCGCTTGACCGCGAGTCCGAGCCGGCTGGCCTGGCGCCGCTTTGCACGCCGGCGGGCGGCCCTTCTGGGGGTGGCCATCGTGCTCAGCTTCATCGTTCTGGCATTGGGCGCATCCTGGATTGCCCCGCTGGACCCGATCGCCACCAGCTGGGGCGCCATCCGCAAGGCGCCCAGCGCGGCGCACTGGTTTGGCACCGACGAGATCGGGCGCGACGTGCTGTCGCGCGTGATCTGGGGCACCCGTGCCTCGCTGCTGGCGGGCGTGGTGTCGGTCTCGATCTCGCTGCTGCTGGGCGTGCCGATCGGGCTGGCGGCCGGCTTCATGGGTGGCGCTGTGGACACAGTGATCTCGCGCATCACCGATGCCTTTCTGGCCTGCCCCTTCCTGATCCTGGCGATCGCATTGGCCGCCTTTCTGGGGCCAAGCTTGAGTAACGCCATGATTGCCATTGGCGTGTCGGCCACCCCAATTTTTGTCCGCCTGACGCGCGCCCAGGTCATCAACGTCAAGGTTGAGGACTACATCGAGGCAGCGCGCGCCGTGGGCAACCCGCCCTGGCGCATCGCACTGCGCCATGTGCTGCCCAACATCACTGCGCCGCTGATCGTGCAGGCCACGCTGGCAATTGCCGCCGCGGTGATTGCCGAGGCCAGTCTGTCCTTTCTGGGCCTGGGCCAGCAGCCGCCAGCGCCCAGCTGGGGCAGCATGCTCAACACCGCCAAGAACTATGTCGACAACGCCCCCTGGATGGCGATCTGGCCGGGGCTGTCTATCTTTCTGCTGGTACTGGCCTTTAACCTGGTCGGCGACGGCCTGCGTGACGCGCTGGACCCGCGGCAGCGTTAACCAGTCGCAGGTCGATGACTCACGCAGTTCGCCCTTCAGAAAGCCGAACCATTCCAACCAGACTGTCGATCTCGGACGCATTGCCTCGTTGACTTTTTGCATAACGCAGTTGCAAATACATGGGATCGAGGTCGACATCGAGCTCAACCATCGTCCCGGCGGCCAGATCGGATTGCGCGCTGCGCAGCATCAGGACACTGACACCCATACCAGCCAGCACCATCTCGCGCAACATTGTTATTTCCTGGGCCTGCGAACGGATCGTCAACGGCGGGACGCCTGCGGCCTGCAGCATGCTGGCCACCGTACGCCCGAAATACGAATTGCGGTAGGCCGCCACAAAAGGGTGCTGCGCGAGCCTCTGGGGCGAGATGCGCGACTGGCCTGCCAACGGATGGTCCGGTGTGGCAATGAAGGCAAGCCGGTACCGGCCCAGAGGCGCGGTCAGCAGATCAGGCACTTCGCCGTTGCTCAATACAAAAGCCAGATCCACCGCACCACTCTTGAACATGGCATGCACTTCTTCGAAAGTGCCGGTGTGCGCGATCAGCTCAATATGCGGAAAACTTGCTGAGAAAGCCTCCAGCGGTTTTCTCAGCAAACTGGTGGCAAAACGCTGGGACGCAAAGCGCAACTGGACGGTGGTTTGTCCGAGTTGGGTCGACAAGTTCTCGACGCGCTCCAAGGTATCGAGGGCATAGGCATAGAGGGTGCATCCGGCGTCTGTGAGACGGGGGGCCCTGCCGGGCACCCGTTCAAAAAGTGGCCCCCGCACGCTTTTTTCCAGCGCGCGAATATGAGCACTGACCGACGGTTGTGAAACGTTGAGCGCCGAAGCAGCCGCACTGAAGCCGGCGTTTTTAACCACGGCAACGAACACCGCTAGCCTTCGCGGTGTGGCGTGCAGCATCATTTGTATCCTCAAAAAGAACCCATAACCATCATACTATGCATCCATAACCTGCCGACCCGTTGCCTGACGCCACGCATCGCGCTCCAATGAGTCTCACCCATACAACAGAAGGACACACATGCAGCCATCGAACTCAGTGACCCGTAGACAGGTGGGCCGGTTCGCGATCGCCGCTGGCCTGGCTGCAGCGACGGGAAGCGCCCTGGCGCAGACTTGGCCAGGCAAGCCCATTCGGATCGTCTATCCCTACGCGGGCGGCGGTGTCGGTGATGCCATCTTCAGGCTGTTCGAACCGAGCTTGGAGCAGCGCCTCAAGCAGCCCTTCTTCATCGATAACAAGGCCGGCGCGGCGGGAAACATCGGTACCGGCGATGCGGTCAATGCCGCGCCCGATGGCTACACCTTCTTGCTTGCACCCACTGGCAATTACTCGGTCAACCAGTACCTGTTCAAATTAGGTTTCGATCCATTGAGCCAGCTCGAACCGGTGGTCGCCATCGCCGACGCACCGCTGCTCGTCGTGGTCTCCCCGGGGGTAACCGCCACCTCTCTCAAGCAATTGTCCGACCAAGTACGTGCCACCGGCAGCCGGTTCAATTATGGTTCTCCCGGAGCTGGTTCGCCGTCTCACCTGGCTGGTGCCTCGTTCTCGCTGATGCATGGCAATGCGGTGGAGCACATCAGCTTCCGCGGCACCGCCCCGATGACGCAATCCATGTTGTCCAATGATGTGCAAATGGCATTCCCGACCCTTTTGGCCGTCGCAGCGCAGGTGAAAGCAGGCAAACTGCGTCCGCTGGCCGTGTTGTCCAAACAACGCATCCCGGAACTGCCCGAGGTGCCCACCGCGGCGGAGGCCGGCTTTCCAGAGCTTTTGTTCGGCAACTGGTGGGTGTTGTCCGCCCCGAAGGGAACTGCCCCGACGGTAATCAGCCGCCTGAGCACCGAGATCCGCCAACTGATGGCCGATCCGGAGATTAAACGCAAGCTGGTGGACATGGGTCAGATGCCCCTGGGTTACGGGCCGGCAGAAACAGCCGCCTTCATACGCGCCGAGTCCACTAAATACAAGACCCTGATCGAGCGCACCGGTATCCGGCTCGACCCCCAGTAATTGCAGGCAGAAAGGATACCGGGATGAATTCCATTGGCGTTGACATTGGCGGCACATTCACCGATCTTGTGGGCTACCTTGACGGCACACTGGTCATCTCCAAAACACTCACCACACCGGCCAATCCGACGCTCGGCGTGGCCAAGGCGCTCGAACTAGCGCAGACCCGCATTCAGGATCTCGACGAGTTCCTGCATGGCACGACGATTGCCATCAACACGGTGCTGGAACGCAAGGGCGACAAGACCGCGCTGCTGACCACCGACGGTTTTCGCGACGTCTACGAGATCGCACGCGGCAACCGGCCCGATGCCTTTGATATCGGATTCCAGCGCGCGCAGCCCCTGGTGCCGCGGCATCTGCGCTTTGAGGCGCGCGAGCGCCTGGACGCGAAGGGCGACGTATTGACGCCGCTCGATGAAGAGGCAGTGCGCGACGTAGGCCGCAAAATGATCGATGAGGGTATCAGCGCGATAGCGGTGTGCTTCCTGCACTCTTACGCTAATCCAGCGCACGAAGCGGCTGCCGGCAAGATCCTGCGCGAGATGTGTCCGGGTCTGTTCGTGACGCTCTCACACGAGATCCTGCGTGAATTCCGAGAATACGAGCGCACCTCCACCACCGTGCTCAACGCGTACGTGGGACCGCGAGTGGCGAAGTACCTGAAAACGCTATCGAACCACATGGACGAGAACGGTTTTGATGGCACCATCCACATCGTACGTTCCAACGGCGGCAGCATGTCGCTGGCCCATGCTGCGGTCGAACCGGTGTCGATGATGGAGTCGGGTCCGGTCGCCGGCATGATCGGTGCGGGCTCTGTAGCCAAGCTGCTGGGTATCAAACAGGCTATCGGCTTCGACATGGGCGGCACCACAGCCAAGGCCACACTGATCACCGACGGGGTGCCCGGCATCGAAGAGGGCTATTTCATCGGTGGTTATGCCACCGGCCAGCCCATGCAGTTGCCAGTGGTGGCAATCGTTGAGGTCGGCATGGGCGGCGGCAGCATTGCCTGGCGCGACGGCTCGGGCGGCATGCACGTGGGACCGCAAAGCGCCGGCTCAGACCCCGGCCCGGTGTGTTACGGCAACGGCGGCGTAGAGCCCACCATCACCGATGCCAATGTGATTCTGGGCCGACTGAACCCCAGCCGGTTTCTGGGCGGTGGCATGGCCCTCAACCTCGACGCTGCGCGCCACGCGATAGCCACCCGTATCGGTGATCCGATGGGCCTGTCCAGCGACGAAGCGGCGATGGGCGTGGTGCGGATCGCCGACTCCTCGATGGCGCTCGCCGTGCGAGCGGTGTCGGTGCGCAAGGGCGTTGACCCTCGCAACGCGGCCATGATCGCCTTTGGCGGCGCCGGCCCAGTCCACGCCGCAGCGCTGTGCCGGGAAATCTATGTCCCGACGCTGGTCATCCCCAAGCTGCCGGGGAACTTCTCGGCGCTAGGCATGCTGTTGGCGCCGTGGCGACACGACGCCGTGCGTACGCTGGTCGGGATTCTGGGCCGTCTCGATGCAGTGCGGGTTCGCGCCGCTTTCGACGAGCTGCATGCTGCCGCGCACCAGCGCTTGACCGCCGATGGCATTGCCCCGACGTCGGCGGTGTTCGAGCTCGGTGCCGACCTGCGTTATCGCGGCCAGGAGCACACCATCCCCGTGCCACTGACATCGGTGGATGCCCTGGTGCATGCTGACGCGGTGGTGACGACCGCTTTCCACGCGCTGCACGACATGCGTTATGGCCACGCCGCCTCAGGCGAGACCATAGAAGTGGCCAACCTGAGGCTGACGGTGACAGTGCCGCGCGGTGGCGATAGCGTCGAGCAGTTCCTGGCACAGCCTTTTGTGCCGGAGGACTCGCGCCCAGAGCAGCGACGCCCGGTCATTTTTGAAGACGCCGAGCGTCCGCTCGATACGAGCATCCTGTGGCGCCCCTGTTTGCCACCCGGCTTCAGTGTGCAAGGCCCGGCCATCATCGAGGAGTCGAACTCGACCACGGTTCTCTTTCCTGGCGACGTTGCACGCGTGACTGAACACGGCCACCTCGTCATATCCATCCAACTGTCGCAGGGAGAAGTCAATTGAACGCCACCATCTCGGCGAAGACCGCGGCCATAACGCCCGCCAGGCCCAAGGTCAACCCGATCACGCAGGAGGTGGTGAGCAACTCGCTCATCGCCTACGCCGACGAAATGGCTATGGCACTGTGCAAGTCGGCCTACAACATGATGATCTACGAGGTGCGTGACTTCTGCTGTGGCCTCATCGACACCGAAGGGCTGATGATCTGCCAAAACACCGGCGGCCTGCCTATCTTTCTGGCCGACCTGGGTATCGCCGTGAAAGACGGCATCGACCGCTACGGGCTGGACGGCTTTGCGCCCGGCGACGTGGTCATCATGAACCACGGTGGCGTGTGTGGTCAGCATCTGAATAATGTGGTGGTCTACACGCCGTGTTTCCATCAGGGCAAAGTGGTGGCCTTTGCAGCCAATCGCGCACACTGGGTGGACGTGGGTGGCATGCGCACCGGCTTTGGAAACTCGCAGACCTACGAGATTTACCACGAGGGTCTGCAGATGCGCTCGGTCAAGGTCTTTGATGCCGGCAAGCGCAATGAAGGCGTATGGCAAATGATCACCGACAACATTCGTTTTCCCGAATCTTCGCTGGGCGACCTGCGGGCGCAGATCGCGGCCTGCCACATCGGCGAGCGCCGGATAGGTGAGTTGCTGTCCAGATTCTCCGTGCAGTCCGTCAACGACTGCATCACGACGTCCTGGGACCAAGCCGAGATGGAAGCGCGCGCCGTGATCGAGAAGATTCCTGATGGCTGCTACAGCGCCGAGAGCTGGCTAGACAGCGACGGCCGCAGACTGGACGTGCCACTGCGCGTGAAGGTGACCGTTGAAGTGAAGGGGTCTGACCTGACCATCGACTTCTCCGAGATGCATCCCCAGGTCAACAGCCCGCTCAACTCGGGTTTCTCGGGCGGTCTGTCGGCGGCACGCGTGGCCTTCAAATGCCTGACCATGCCGCAGGCGCCGGTCAACGAAGGCTGCTTCCGCGCCCTGAAACTGATCTCCCCCCAAGGCACTATCGTCAACGCCCGTTGGGGCGCGGCGCTGGGGCAATGGAGCGTGGCGCTGCCGACCGTCATCGACACCATCCTGCGTGCGCTGGCGCCGGCCCTGCCGGGCTTCGTGCCGGCGGCGCATAAGGGTGATATGGGCGGGTTCTCGTTCTACGGCATGCGCGAGGACAACGGTGCGCGTTATGTGCTGATCAACATTTACGGTGGTGGTTGGGGCGGTCGCTCGACACAGGACGGCGCTTCGTGCTCGGTGTCGATCTGCCAGGGTGATGTTCGCAACACACCAGTGGAACTGCAGGAGATCCATTACCCATTCCTTATTGAATGTCTCAAGCTTCGCGAGGACAGCGGCGGGGCAGGCGAGTTCCGAGGTGGCCTGGGTTTGGAAATGCGTTACCGCTCGCTTGGCAGGAGCACCATCAACGTCAATTTGGAGCGCACCTTCGAGCCGCCTTGGGGTATGGAAGGCGGCAAACCAGGGCAGGGAAACCTCGCGCTGATCCACAGCGCCGATGGTACGGAGCGCTACGTCAAGAAAGAAACCAACATTGGGATTGGTGCCGGAGATACGGTGAGCTTCTGGACAGCAGGCGGCGGCGGTTATGGGGCGCCGGCAAGGCGTGACCCGACCAGCATCCAGCAAGACCTGGTTGAGGGCTACGTTTCCATTGAAAGCGTGCAGCGTGACTACGGTGCCACCGCAAATGAGAAGGAACGAGCATGAGTAAGGCGCTTCAACGGCAGCGGTCCGGGCGCCTGCGCGAGGCCATGAGCCTGGCAGGGCTGGACGTATTGGTGGTGGCAGGTGACGCTTGGCGCAGCGACTACTTTCGTTACGCCATCGACGTGACTCCGATGGAGGGGCTGGCACTGGCCGTTGTTTGGCGCGATGGCGCAACGCAAGTGTTTGTCGAAAACCCGGCGGAGGCCAGCCGCATTGCAGCGGAACAGCCGATGCTCGAAGTGTCCTGGGGGCCAGCGCCGATGGCGCAGGTCGAGGCCGTGCTGGCCGCTCTTGGGCCCGAACGTCTGGGCCTGGCGCCCTCGCACGTGCTGCCCCTGCGATTGGCGAAGGGCCCAGGCGGCGCGACGATTGCGGCGACCACGGCCATGCTCGACAATTTGATGGTGCGTAAGAGTGCAGAAGAAGCTGACGTGGTTGCGCGCGCCGTGCGACTGGCCGACGAGGGGTACGCCGTATTCCGCCAAGCCGCGCGCGTGGGCCGGCGCGAATACGAAGTGGTAGCCGATCTCGAGGCCTGGTTCCGATCACAGGGATGCCCCGAAAACTTCATGATCATGGGCTCGGGTGGCCAGGAGGTGCGCAGCATGCATCCACCTGGCGAACGCGTACTGCAGGCCGGCGATCTGGTGACCACCGAACTCACGCCATGCCTGGAAGGTTATTACACGCAGATCTGCCGCACGCTGGTTCTGGGACAACCCACGCCTTTGCAGATCAGGTCGCATGCGGTCTACGTCGAGGCCATGGAAGCAGGCATCGCAAAGGTGAAACCCGGTGCCACACAGGGCGAGGTGGCCAAGGCCCTCAATGATGTGTTCCGGGCCCACGGCCTGGGCGAATACATCACCAGCGCCTACACGCGTGTGCGCGGCCACGGCCTGGGGCTGTATGTGGATGGTCCGCACGTGCTGGAAGACGTGACGCTGGTACTTGAGGCGAACATGACCTTGATCGTGCATCCCAACACCTACCATCCCGACGTCGGCTATATCGTCTTAGGCGACGCCGTTCGCGTTACCGAGACCGGTTGTGAAGTGCTAACGCGCACCCCGCGCGAGCTTTTCGCATGCCCATGAACTGACAAGGAGCTTCATCATGCGTCGCGGATTCATGCATTGGTCTCAACAAGAGTTGCCCCCGGCCGCGCTGGATGCGCGCGTGGCGCGGCTGCAGTCGGTCATGCGCACCCAGGGCCTGGGCGCCGTGTTGACCTACGCCTCTTTCGCCCAGCCAGCGCCTCTGCAATGGTTGTGCAACTACATCCCCTACTGGAGCGAAGCGGTGCTGGTGGTGTGGCCCGAAGGCCCGCCCACTATGCTAGTGGCCGGTACGCCGCGCACCCACGGCTGGATTCGTTCGGTCTCGCACATGGGTGAACTGGTTGCAGCACCGAAGCCCGGGGCGCGAGCCGCCGAAATTCTGGCGAGCAAACTTTCGGCTCAGGCGCTGGTGGGCGTGATCGGTCTGGATTCGTTACCGTGGACAACGGCTGAGCCCTTGCTGGCGGCGGGCTGGGGCCCGCGTCTGGTTGATGCAACTGCCGCCTATATTTCCGTGCGCCACCCTGGTGATGACGCCGAACACGCGATGGCGCGCACGGCGCGAGCGATCGCCGAACACGCCATAGCCGCCATACCGGCCACGGCTCGCAAGTCCTCTGAGGTGCTTGCTGCCTTGGACGGTGCCGCTCGCCTGGCCGGTGCCGAAGAGGTGTTGCCACGCATCGCCCCCGACTTGGGACTCAGCGCCACCCTGCTGCGAATCGAAGGTGACCAAGAGCTGGGCAGCCGTTATGCGGTCGATTGCTCCATGGCTTACAAGGGTGTGTGGGTACGTGTGGTTCAAAGCGTAACGGGCGGTGAACAGCCGGCCCTCTGGGGCGACGCCAAGACCTGGTTCGACCATCTGCTGCCCAAAGTTGGCGGCTCGCGCAGCATGGCCGATTTGGTCGCCACGGCACCCGCCGAGGTGACCCACTGGGCATTGGAAGCCAGCATTGGCGTGGCGCCGCTGTCGGTGGTCGCCAGCAGCAACTGGCCTTCGGAGCAAGTGTTGCCACCGAACAGCCTGGCTGTGTTCTCGGTGCAATTGGCGCTGTCTGACGGCCTCTGGCTGCGCAGTGCGCCGCTGCGCCTGGGTGCCGGTGCACTGGCTAAGGCCAGCGCCGAACCCGTTACGGCCTGAGGCGCCATGGCCCCTTCGTCGGCGGCTTTGGCCATTGACAGGCTGGCGGATTTTGCGGCTAGCGCGTCATCGACCGTTTGCAGAGACCATCTGGCCTTGCACACGGCAGATGCCATGGTGGCATTTCTCGCCGGGGCAGCCACGGCTGAGGGCCAAGCGCTGCAGCGCTTCATGGCTGGTGCCGATACCGGCGCATTGGGGCGCGTGACGGCTAACGCAGCCGTAATGCGGCTGACCGAGATTGATGACATCCACCGGCCCAGTTGCGTCACAGTGAGCGCGCTCACCGTTCCTGTGGCGGTGGCCTTTGCGCGGGACAACACCACGTCCGCGCAATTTCTCGATGCGCTTTACGTCGGTCATGAACTTGCACTTCAGATGGCCCTTGCCGCAGGTGGTGCTCGGCTGTTGGCGCGTGGCCAGTGGCCCAGCCTGATCGTTGCGCCCTTCGGCGCCGCGGCCACGGCGGGCCGCCTGCTGGGGCTCACGCCAGCGCGCATGCGCCAAGCGCTTTCCCTGGCCGTCTCGCACGCACCACGGCAGCCCGGGCGTTTCCAGGGCGCCCGGTCGGGGCGCTGGCTGCTGTTTGGCGAGGCTGTTCGGAGCGGCTGTATGGCCGCGCTGGCTGCAGCCGACGGCATCGACGGCGACCCTGAATTGCTGAGTGCCGACTGGCTGCGTGCCGTTGGCGGTGACCTGGCTGCGCCCGAGTTGCTCGCGCCCAGCGGGCAATTGACGCGCGGGCTGAGCATCAAACCGCATGCATCCGCCAAGCAGGGCCTGACGGCTATCCATGGGTTGCGGCGCTTGCTCGCGGAGGGCACCTTCACACCCGAACAGATCGATTCCATTGAGGTCCACGTGCCGCCGCCTTATGCCGCTATGCTGGACCGTGAGCCGCCACGCAACAGCCGTCTGTCGACCCTGATCAGCGCGCCGTGGCAACTTGCACTGGCCACCTTTCAGCCTGCCTTGCTGGACGATGTGGCGCGAGAGGTCTGGCCCGAGGATCCGCGCCTGCCGGCTCTGGCCGCACGCGTGCGTGTTGTGGCTGACCCCACCCTTGACGCGCTTTACCCGCGGGCCTTTCCCGCGCGCCTGGTGGTGGTTGCCGCAGGGAGACAGCATGAACTCCTGGTGACCGACGGCCCGGGCGATCCGGCTCAGCCTTTCGATGCAGACCAGCTCATGGACAAGGCGCGCCGTATGCTCGGTCATGGGGAGGCCGAACTCGACGCGGTGCAAAGCGTACTCGGCCTACCCTCGACCCCGTCCGCCGTACGTACGCTGCGTGTCGTTTTCGGTTACGCTGCGTGGCGCTGAGCGGCGAACCCTTTACCCATTTCATCGCGCTAGCACGAACGACCGGAGCCCAATCTCATGCGCATCATCGATTCCCATTTCCACTGGTGGCCACGTTCTGTGTTTGAGGAGGCCATCAATCGCACCGACTATCCTCGCGTCGAACGCAACGACAGCGGAGGCTTCAACCTTTGCCGCAATCCCGGCATGACAGGGCGTTCGCGTCAGGGCGCCGAGTGGTTCAACCTCGACGACCAGCTCGCTCACATGGCAACGCTCGGGTACGACGTCGACGTGATCTGCTCCATAGGCCCGTTCTCCCTCTATTTCTCGGAGATTCCGGTGGAGGAAGGTCGCAAGCTGGCGATGCGCTGGAACGAGGAAATGGCTGGCGCCCAGCACCGTCATGCCGGACATCTTTGGGCCACCGCCGCGCTGCCACTACAGGACACGCAGGTGGCAATTGAGGTGCTGGAGCACGCGGTCGGCTTGGGGCTGATCGGCGTCAATATCCCCGGCAGCGTGGGCGTGCACGAGAACATCGATGCACCGCGACTAGAGCCACTGTACGACCGCATCGAGGCGCTCGGATTGCCAATCTTCATGCACCCCACTGACGCCCAGTTCCCGGACATCCTCGACGGTTACAACGGCGCGCTGTATGGCAGCCTGGGCCGCGTGATCGACGTGAGCGTGTCGGCTTACCGACTGGTGCTCTCCGGCATCATGGAGCGCCATCCAGACTTAAAAATCGTTATGTCGCACACGGGCGGCGCACTGCCCTACCAGGCCGGCCGGATGGACAAGAACTCCGGCCGCGCGAATCTGCCAAAGTCGCCCACCACATACATCAAACGCATGTACACCGACACGGTCAACCCGCATGCGCTGGGCATGCGATTCGCCCTTGAATTTTACGGCGTTGACCACATCATGTACGGCACCGACTACCCGTGCTGGAGCCCCGCTGCCTGCTTGCAGATTTTGAAGGAAATTGGCCTGTCCGCGGAGGACCGCCAAAAGGTCATGTACGACAACGCGCGGCGCTTCTTCAACCTGGATGCACATTGAGCGCCCCCGCTCGAGTGTTGCCCTGAAGTTCTTTGCAAGGCCGCCCTTAAGGACGGCAGATTCATTCGGGCGTAACGCCGGCTTTCTGCATGACCTTCGCCATCAGCGGCGTCTCGGTCTTGATCTGGTTCATCAGGGCTTCCGGCGTCCCGGTCACGATTTCGACACCGATCTGGGTGGCCCTCTCCTTCATGGTCGGCGTCTTCAGCAAAGCAACGACCTCTCGGTTAAGGCGGTCCACCAGCGGCCGCGGCATGCCTGCAGGTGCAAACAGGCCGAACCAGGGCAGGAGGTCGACGCCCGGCACACCGGCCTCAGCAATCGTGGGCAGATCCGGGCGCTCTTCAGATCGTTTGAGCCCGGCCGAGGCAATCACACGTGCCTTGCCCTGCTTGACCTGCGACATGCTGTTGTTGCCGTTGAAGTAGATGTCGATTTGGCCCGAAATCAGCGCATTGGTCGCTTCGGGCCCGCCCTTGAACGGCACGTGCAGCATGTCCACCCCGGCTTCAGACTTGAACATTTCGCCCAGCACGTGCGAAGCGGTGACGGCGCCGATAGAGGCAAAGGTCAGCTTGCCCGGCTTTGCCTTGGCCAGCGCGATCAGCTCCGCAGTCGACTTGGCAGGCACCGATGGGTTGACATACAGGTACATCGGTGTCACGAACATCATGGTGATCGGCGTGAAGTCCGCCGTGGGGTCATAAGACAGCTTCTTGCGCACGACCGCGTTCAGCACCAGCCCGCCTTGCGTGCCCAGATACAGCGTGTAGCCATCCGGTGCGGCACGAGCCGCCAGTTCGGCACCAATCACCTGGCTGGCCCCCGGTTTGTTTTCCACCACGATGGGCTGGCCCAGTTGCGGACCCAGTTGCTGCACTAACGCGCGCACAAACAAGTCGCCGATGCTGCCGGCCGTGAATCCGACAATCAGCCGCAAAGGGCGTGTGGGGAAGCCATCTACAGGTGCTTGTGCCCCGACGTCGGTCAGCATCCACGGTGCAGCTGCAGCACCCAGCAAGAGAGTGCGCCGGCGTACCTGAGTTTTGACGTTATGAATGTGCGGATTGGATATTTTGAGAGTTGGTATAGCATCAGCTTCAGTTGTGCAGGTCGCTATTTCAAGGGTTGGCGCGGATTTTGGCAATGCTGCATTACGTTATGGGGAGATAACATCGTAGTTATGACTGCTGGCACCTTTGGTCTTAATTTTATCAACAGGCCTTCACGCTACGCTGGTCCAGAGGCACAGGAACGAATTGAGAGGCAACGAGGATACTGGCCCAAATGGAACAGGCCCAGCGTCAACTTGAATTTGGAGACTGAGCGCGACAGGGCTATTTCCACGGCTGCGCGGACTGATTGACCAGGCTTGCCGGGCAGGCAAGCGCTGCCCGATATCACTGCCCCGACCCTGGTCATCCACGGCAGCCAGGATGAGGTCAACCCCAGCGCAAACGGAAGGCTGCTGGCAGGCCGAATTCCCGGGGCCGAACTGCAGCTGCTAGATGGCGCGCGGCACAGCTATTTTGAGGAGTTCCGCGCAGTCGCGAGCCCGCTTGTGCTTAAATTCCTGTACCGTCATCCGCTGCCGGCATGACGCCGGCAGCTCCCATCGTAGAGTCACCGAGACACCATGTCCACGCCAGAACATAGCCCTGACCCCCTCGTGGTTCAACAAGTCACACCACATGGCGTGCTTCGCGCCGGCATCAACATGAGCAACTTTTTGCTGGTCAACGGCAAGAACGAGAGCGGCGACCCGGTGGGTGTAGCGCCCAGCATGGCTGCAGAAGTCGCCAGGCTGCTCGGTGTGCCCCTGCAGTTGGTGCCGTTTGCCAACCCGGGTCTATTGGCCGATGCTGCGGGTACGGACACGTGGGACATCGGCTTGTTCGGTGCCGACCCTCTGCGGTCCCAGACTACCGCCTTCACTCCTGCCTATTGTGAAATCGAAGCCAGCTATTTGGTGCCGCCTGGCTCCTGCTTGAAGTGCGTGGCGGACGTGGACCAGCCCGGTGTGACGATCGCCGTGTTCGCCCGCAGCGCCTATGGCCTTTGGCTAGAGCGCAATCACCAGCATGCGACGCTGCTGCGCTTCGACGGGGGTGGCGCGGCACTCGACCGCTACCTCAACGGCCAGATCGACGCACTGGCCGGGCTGCGGCCTGGGTTGATCGGTGACTTGGCCAGGGCGCCCGGGCATGTGATCCTGCCAGGCGGGTTCATGGCGGTACAGCAAGCAATCGGCTGTGGCAAGGGCCAACCCGAAGCCGAGGCCTTTCTCCGTACCTTTGTCGAGGACGCCAAGGCATCGGGGCTGGTGGCCAGGCTGATCGCCCAGCACAAGGTGCAGGGTTTGTCGGTTGCGCTGGCCGCTTAAGTTAAACCCATCTCACCCTGTGCCATGTTCGCCACCAGGTAATCAATAAACACCCGCACCTTGGCCGGCAGCAGCCGGGTAACCGTCAAGGCGTAGGCGGAGACCATCGGCGGCGTCCAATCCGGCAACACCCGCACCAGGCGCTGAGCAGCCAAGTCCGCCTGGACCCAACTGTCGGCGGTCTGGACAATGCCTTGGCCGCTCAAGGCCAGTTGCTGCAAAAGACCCCGGCTATTGGCGATGAACTGTCCGCCCACTTCAACGCTTTGGCTGCTGCCGTCGCGGTGGAACAGTACCCAGGGGGCGTCTTTCATGCGCAGGCATTCGTGGCCTGACAGGTCTTGCGGCTGCTCTGGCGCGCCGCGCTTCTGCAGGTAGTCGGGCGAGGCCACCAGCACCGTGCCCAGCCTGGCAATCGGGCGGGCGATCAGACTCTGGTCTTTCGGCGGCCCCATGCGAATGGCCACATCGACTGGATCGCCCACCAGGTCGGCTTGGTTTGGGGTCAGGTCCAGACTGAAACGGATGCCAGGGTACCGGCGCGAAAAATCGGCCAGCAGCGGGCTTAGGTAGATCACGCTGAAGTCGACCGGCATCGAGGCCCGAATGACGCCACTGGGCTGAGCGTGCAGGTGGGTGAGTTCCTGGTGCGCCAGCGTCGCCTCCTGGATGATCCGCTGGCAGTTGTCGAAGTACAGGCGCCCGCCCTCGGTTAGCTCGACCCTTCGGGTGCTGCGGTTGAACAGGCGCAGGCCCACATCGCGCTCCAGCTCGGCAATGCGGCGCGACACCGTAGAGTTGGGCAGACCCAGCACCTCAGCGGCACGCCGAAAGCTGCTGGCCTTGGCCACCTCGACAAAGAGGTTCATGTTTCTGAAGATATCCATGGCTTGATTGTGCCGCCAGTGCAGCAATCCATTCCATTTGATGGACTTTATCCCGTTGACATTGCTTCGGACAATGACTCCCTTGATCAACTCAGCAAAGGACCCTGCCATGAACCCTTCAAACCCGACGCCCGTAGCGGGCACTGCCGCCAAAATTGGCGGCTGGCTCTTCGCGCTATGGAGCGTGCTGCACATCTGGGTTGGCGCCGAAGGTGTGCACCAGTACCTGAAGGGTGGGACGTCCGGGCTATGGAACATGCTGATCGGTGGTCGCGCCGTGCCGCGGGCGGCCTTTGTGCACGCCACCGACCCGGCGACGCTCTTTGCGCAGGGGCAACTGATCCTAAACTTTTGCCTCGATGTCGGCGGCTACGGTGTGCTCGGCTTGTTTGTCGCCTGGTTGATCATCAAACGAGCGTCTTGGACGGGTTACCTGATTGGCCTGCTGGCCATTGGCGTCGCGGACTTGTCTTTCCTGTTTGCACTGGTACTACCCGGCGTCATCGAATTCAATGCGGGCACCTTGGGTGGCCCGGTGTTGTGGTTCCTGGCGGTCCTGATCACGCCACTTGGCCTGCCGACCTGGCGCAGGGCCTGAATCGCACTACCCACAAAGGTATTCTCATGTCCGCTGAAAAAATTCTCGTACTCAATTCCACCGGCAAGGTTGGGCGCAATGTTTGCCGGGCGCTTAGAGAAGCCGGTTTTGAGGTGTATGGCACCACGCGGTCCAGCAACAACAGACTGGCCGCCCAGGGGGGGAAGCCGGTGGTTTGCAACTACACGCTGCGTGCGGAACTGGACCGAGTCTTGGTCCAAAGCGGCGCCAAAAAAATGTTCGTCATCACCGACTATTTTGGTGCTGCCAAGAAAAGTGCTGATCTGGAATTTCAGCAAGGCCGTGCCGCCGTCGATGCCGCCAAGGCGGCCGGGGTTGAGCACCTGGTGTTCATGAGTGTGGCCGACGCGGAGTTGTTTGACGAGCATGTTAAACACCTGCACGCCAAGCTGGCCCTGGAGAAATACCTGCGTGCATCTGGAGTCCCGTTCTCGATTCTGCGGCCCTGCGCCTTCTTTGAGAACCTGGACGACGCCGCCAACTGGAACCCCTTGAAAAAGGGCGTCGTCAAGTTTTTGTCGCTGCAAGACTGCAAATACTGCGCCACGTATGACATTGGCCGAGCGGCCGCGATTCAATTGAAGAACCCACAACAATGGCTGGGCATGACGCTCGATGTGATCGGCTGGCAAGGCGACTTGTCGGAAGTGGCGGCAGCCATGTCCAGGGTCAGCGGCCTGCCCGTCAAAGCACGACTGGCGATGCCACTGTTTTTGCGCCGCTTGCTGCTCAAAGATTTGCACCACATGTTCTTGTACTATGAAGTGCAAAAAGGCCCACGCGGAACGCCACAAGAGTTCAAGAAAATACTGCCGGATGCGTTATCCGCCGAAGACTGGTTCTACTTCCACGGCCAATACTCAAACGGCGACAAGATCGTCCAAAGTGCCTAGCCGCACTGGCACGGCTTGTTCCCAGCACCAACCCATGAATGAAAGTACACCATGACAGCATCCCTACCGAACAATTCGCATGACGCAGCGCCTAAAGGCTACTGGATCGTCTTCGCCACCATCAACGAGCCCTCGCGCTTCGGCAACTACACCAGCGTGGCGGGGCCGCTGATTGCCGCACAAGGCGGTCGCGTATTGGCGCGCGGTGACTTGGCTACGGTGGTCGAGGGCGCGGTGCGAGGGCGGCCCTATCTCATCGAGTTCCCCAGCTACGCAGCAGCACAAGCCTGCTTCAACTCTGCGGGCTACCAAGAGGCGATCGCTCTGCGCGCCGGCGTGGCGCAGTTCCAGATCGTCATCGTCGAAGGGTTTGTACCGCCTGCGGCTTCACCGCGTTAATGCCTACACTGGCCATCTCTGATCAAAATGCCGGATATGCCTACTTCAAGACCTCTCGCCACCCGCACCTCCGGGCGGCGCCACGGCCCGATCACACGGCTGATGAGCCCGGGTGACATCGGGCAACAGATCAAGCCCTTCATTTTTTTGGATTATGTGGAAGCGCCTGGCGGCGGTGGGCCTAATTTCGGGTTTCACCCGCACTCCGGCATCGCCACGCTGACCTACCCGCTGACCTTTGACATCCGGCACGAAACCTCGTCGGGGCAGGTGGATGTGGTCCGCCAGGGTGGCATTGAGTGGATGGCGGCGGGCAGCGGCATCTGGCACCGGGCGCAGCCGATGCCAGCCGATCCGCCGGCCCAGACGCTGAAGGCCTTTCAGATCTGGTTCGCGCTGCCGCCCTCGCATGAATTGGCGCCCGCGTCGGCCCTGTTCCTGCACCCCAATGAGGTGCCGGTTGCCGGCCCGGTGCGGGTGCTGCTGGGTGCGTGCGGTGAAGCCGTCAGCCCGATCCCGGCACCCTGGGACCTGAACTATTACTGGGTCACCCTGCAAGACGGCGAGCGCTGGCACTACCAGCCACCGGCCACGCATCAGGTGGCATGGACGTTTGCTCAGAGCGGCACGCTGCACGTCGCCGGTACGCGTCTGGTGCGGGAACTGGCGGTGTTTGAAGACGGTAACACCGGCATCGATTTCAAAGCCGAGGGCGACTGCACGTTTTTGCTGGGCTCAGCGGCCAAACACCCCCACGAGCTGGTGCTGGGCCCCTACTCGGTGCACAGCTCGGCAGCCACCTTGGCCTCCGGAGTGCGCCACATTGCGGCGTTGGGCGAGCAGTTGCAACAGCAGGGGCGGCTGCCATGACGGCCCAGGCCGTATTGGACTTCTGGTTCAAGGAGATAGACGCCAAGCAGTGGTGGACAAAATCGGCCGAGTTTGATCGGCTGATCTCTTCGCGCTTTGGCAGCCTGCACGCCGCCGCAGCGCGATGCGAGCTTTACGCCTGGCGCGAGACGCCGCAGGGAAGCTTGGCCGAAATCATCGTGCTGGACCAGTTTTCGCGCAATATGTACCGGGACCAGCCACAGGCCTTTGCCTGCGATGCGCTGGCTCTTGCGCTGGCGCAAACTGCCGTGGCTGCTGGTGCCGATGCCGCCCTTGAGATCCAGCAACGGGCGTTCATGTACATGCCTTTCATGCACAGTGAATCGCCACTCATCCACAGAACAGCTCTGGCGCTGTTCAGCCAGGCTGGGCTGGAGAGCAGTCTGGCCTCAGAACACCAGCACAAGACCATCATCGACCGCTTTGGCCGCTACCCGCACCGCAACGCTGTCCTCGGGCGGGCTTCCACTGCCCAGGAGCTTGAGTTCCTGGCCGGCCCGAGCTCGTCTTTCTGACATTTTTCTCATTGCATGACCCATGTCCAGGGTATGCAGCCACATCGGCACCGCACGGGCCGAAGCCGGGTACCGAGGCGTCAGCTCAAGTTTGGCGGTAGCGCGTCAGTAGGCCGCGGGTCGCCCCGGCATAGTCGGCCGGGCTGACCGGCAACAACCAGTGCTTGAGGCGCGTCAGTGCGCCCAAGGGCAGCCGGATGTCTTGCAACAACTCGTCCACATGGTGCAGGGAAAACGGCACCACATTGGTCCCTTTGGCGTGCTTGCCCTCATTGCGCTTGTCGATCCAGTTCAGCCGCTCAGTGATGTCGCTGTCCTGCGCCGCCGGTGGCGGCAACTGGAGTTGCCCGCCCAGCAGGTCGGCGATCCACAGTGCGGCGACTTCGCAGCTCAACTGACTGAACAACGATGAGTTGTAGCCATTGAAAGCCAACCGCGGCACGTGGACCGGCAAGATTGACCGGTACAGTCGGAAGTTACCTTTTGCATCGGTGACACTGGCCATGACCGCGTCTGGCAAAAATGGCACGCTCTGCCGCCAACCTGTGCCGCACACCACCATGTCGACAGGCAGGCGCTCGCCCGTGCTCAGCTCGGCAAACTTACCGTCAGGCCCAGCCACCAAACGCTGGATCACCGCGTCCCGGCAAACCTTGATCTTGCCGGCCGCCACGCTTTCAAAAAAACCTTCGGTGACCAAGCTCACCGTGCTGCGTGAAATGGTCTCGAAGGGAATCGATGGCAGCAACCCCAGCGCCTTCAGCTTGCACTGTACCGTGACCACCCATTGCACCTGACTCAATAAACTGTTACGCACCGGCTTACCCGGGCCATGCAAAAAGCGCTCAAAACCCTTGACCCGGATGTACTCAAACAGCGCCTCGCCCATGCGGGTGAGCAGCAGGTACTTGTAATTCAGCACATTGAGTAGCTTTTTGGGCATCTTCCAGATCAACTGGCGAACCACCACGGTTGTCGACGCAGCATCGCTGGACAACGCCTGAGCCAGGTCACACGACGATTTGCCATAGCCGACCACCATCACATGACGACCTTTGACCAAGGCATCGCCTGGCCACTGACTGCTGTGACAAACCACGCCACCGGCGGCCTGGAACGCTTCTGCACCCTCAAAGTCAGGCAGCATGGGCTGCGAGAAGGTGCCGTTGCACACCACCAGGTAATCAAAACTGTGCTGCGTTGCTTGGCCGGTGACCAAATTCAAGCTGGCCAATTGCCAGCCCTGTCCGTCTGCCGCAGGTTCCGCTCGGGTCACTTCCGTGCGCAAATGGATCAGCGGCACCAACTCAAAGCGTTGGGCGTAGGCCGCCAAGTAACGCTGCACCTGCTCGCCCGAGGGCCACTCCGGGTAGTCGTTGGGGTAGGGGAAGTCAGACAGCGCATAGGTGGAGCGCACATTTTGTGTCGTCAGGCCGGGATAACGGCGTGACCCTGCCCAGACGCCACCGACTTCGCTGTCTTTTTCATAAACCGTGACCTCATGGCCCATGGCCTTGAGGATCTTGGCCGTACTCAGACCAGCAAAACCTGCACCAACCACTGCGATTTTCATGGCAAGACGCTCCAGCAATAAATCAGACTCGCGCCTGTAAAGAAGTGGTACTTAGAACCGCCGGGGTTCTAAGTACCGAATGATTAACACTTATTCTAGCCAGCGGCATGCACAGGCTGCACAGCATCTGAGCCAAGCGTTGCAAAGCGCCCCACCCGTCCTGCGGCCAATCGGGCTGCTTGAGCCCTTTGACAATGCCATCAACATCATGCGCCGCTTGCAGCAACTCGGCCAGCTGCGCTTCGCCCAGCCGCGGCAAGACGCGCTCGAACAGCCGCTCCTTCACACCCCAGACCCGCTGCTCACGCAAAGCCATTGGTAATGGGCGCCCTTGGGCCATGGCGTCCTTGACGCGTTTGAGGGCGCGAATGTCTTCGCTCAAGGCCCAATGCACCAACACCGCGGCCTCGCCCTCGGCCTGCAAACCGTCCAGCATGCGCTGCACCCGCGCCGGTTGGCCCGCCAGCACGGCCTCTGACAGCTTGAACACATCAAAACGGGCGACATTCAGCACCGCCGACTCAATTTGCTCAAAGCCCAGCTCGCCGGCCGGGTAAAGCAAGCCTAGTTTTTGGATCTCCTGGTGCGCCGCCAGCAGGTTGCCTTCCACGCGATCAGCAAAAAATTGCAGGGTGCGTTGGCCTTCTTCGCCACCACGCACCCGTTGCCCTTGCGTAGACAAGCGCTGTGCAATCCACTGCGGCAGCGCCTGCCGCTCGACCGGCTCCACGGGCAGCGTGACGCCGTGGCCATCAAGTGCGGAAAACCAGGCACTGGCGCGGGTGGCCTTGTCCAGCTTGGGCAACATCACCAGCGTGAGCGTGCTGTCATTGCCCTGGGCCGCCTCCGCCAAGCGCTGCAGCGCCACGCTGCCATCCTTCCCCGGTTTGCCCGAAGGAATGCGCAACTCCAAGATTTGTCGGTCGGCGAACAGGCTCAGGCTGCCACCAGCAGCCAGCACCTCGCTCCAGTCAAAATGGGCGCCGGCCACGGTGTAGGAATTCCGCTCAGTGAACCCCTGAGCGCGGGCAACAGCGCGAATCGCGTCGGCTGCCTCCTGGATCAGCAGCGGCTCGTCCCCATACAGGGTGTAGAGGCTCTTGAGTCCGCGTTGCAGGTGGTTGCCAAGCTGGCTGGCGGAGAGTTGCATGGGCTCAGGGAGGCGTCAAAGACTTGACAGCAGCCAGCCGCCTCAGCAACTGCTGCACGATATCGGACTGCATGTCACGGTACAGCAAGCCCTCTTCGGCTTCTTTGGCCAACACAGCAGATTCATTAAAGCTGATGTCACGCTGCTGCAGGATGTCTGACGGCGCGATCAGTGCCTGTCCCTGCGGCGTACGCAAGCCAAAGCGGACCCGGATGCGCAGTTGAAACTCCCGAACCTGGCCCGAGGCATTGACACCCACCACGGTTTTTTCACGCTGCTCCTGGAACAGATCCAGCACCACCTGAGCCTGGGTCAGCGGCGCCTCTGGTGGCAGCACCTGCACCGTAGTGCCAAAAGAGCGGCGCAACTCGATCGCTAAAGGCCCCCCAGGATGCGGCAGGACGGCAATCCGATCAAAGGCATAAGTCTGGCTGGCGCGCAGCCGGAAGCCACAGCCCGCCAGCGCTAACCCGACCGGCAGCAGCAGGGCAAGGAGCGGGCGGCGTTGCATAGGCACGGCGCGCCTAGAGCACCAGATTGACGAGCCGACCGGGCACGACGATGATCTTTTTCGGCGTGGCACCACCAGTGAGCTTCACAAAGACCTCGCTGCCAACGGCCAGCTGTTCCACCACCTCCCGCGAGGCGCCTGCCGGCACCACGATGGCGCCGCGCAGCTTGCCGTTGATCTGCAGCACCAGCTCGATTTCATCCTGAACCATCGCCTTCGGGTCCACTTGGGGCCAGGGCGTGTCGAGAATATCGCCCAGCACGCCGGCATAGCCCAACGATTGCCACAGGCTGTGGGCAATGTGTGGCGTGGCCGGGTACAGGCAGCGCAGCAGAATGCCGAAGCCCTCGATCTGGGCAATCGCACCGCCCGGCGTGTGTGCTGCCTTGAAGTCGTCCAAGGCGTTGATCATTTTCATGGCGCCCGACACCACCGTGTTGTACTGCATGCGCTGGTAGTCGTAATCGACCTGCTTGAGCACCGCGTGAACGTCCAGCCGCAAGGCCCGCGCTTCTTTGCCAAACTGCACATCATTCAGGCGCTTAGCCCCCGCCACTGCTGCCTCTAGTGCTCCTGAATCCATAGCGGCAAGTTTGTAGCCAAAGTTCCAGACCCGTTTCAGGAAACGGTAAGAGCCCTCCACCGCCGCATCGTTCCACTCCAGCGTGGCCTCGGGCGGGGCGGTGAACATGGTGTACAGGCGAGCGGTGTCGGCACCGTATTTTTCGATCAGGTCCTGCGGGTCAACCCCGTTGTTCTTGCTCTTGCTCATGGTGCCGACCCCCTCATAGGTGATCAGCGTGCCAGCAGGCAAGGCACCCTTTGCCGCCTTGAGCCGGGCGCCGGTTACCTTGCCAGTTTCGTCGTGCAGGTCTTCGACCTCGTGCGGCCAAAAGTACTCGACACCGCCCTTGTCGCCCTTGCGCGAGTAGATGTGGTTAAGCACCATGCCCTGCGTCAGCAACTTGGTAAAAGGCTCGTCCACCTTGACCAGCCCGAGATCCCGCATCACCTTGGTCCAGAAACGAGCGTACAGCAGGTGCAGGATGGCGTGCTCAATGCCGCCGATGTACTGGTCCATCGGCATCCAGTAATCGGCACCAGCGGCCACCATCGCCTGGTCGTTCTTCGGGTCACAGTAGCGCATGAAGTACCAGGAGCTGTCGACAAAGGTGTCCATGGTGTCGGTTTCGCGCCGCGCGGGCTTACCGCAGACCGGGCACACCACCCCGGCGTGAAAGCCGATGTGCTTGTGCAGAGGGTTGCCACTGCCGTCGGGCACGCAGTCCTGCGGCAGCACCACCGGCAGGTCTTTTTCCGGCACGGGAACCGCACCGTGTTCATCGCAATGGATGATGGGAATCGGCGTGCCCCAGTAGCGCTGCCGGCTCACACCCCAGTCACGCAGGCGCCAGGTGGTTTTTTTCTCACCCAGGCCGAGTGCCACAAGGTCAGCTGCAACCGTCTCGACACAATCTGCGAAAGTGAGGCCGTCGTACTTACCCGAATGGATCGCCAGGCCGGCGCCTTTTTCGCCATACCAGTCCTGCCAGCGGCTAGCGTCAAAAGCTTGAGAACCGAGGCTGACCACCGGCTGGATCGTCAGGCCATATTTCAGGGCAAAGGCGAAGTCGCGCTCGTCGTGCGCCGGCACCCCCATCACGGCGCCATCGCCGTAGCTCATCAGCACGTAGTTGCCAACCCATACCGCCAGTGGCGCGCCGGTGAGCGGGTGCTTCACCACCAAGCCGGTGGCCATGCCTTTCTTCTCCTGGGTCGCGAGCTCGGCCTCGGTGGTACCGCCGCGTTGGCACGCCTCGATGAAGGCGGCCAGCGCCGGGTTGGTCTGCGCCGCGTGCTGCGCCAATGGGTGCTCAGGCGCCACTGCGCAAAAGGTCACCCCCATGATGGTGTCGGCCCGGGTGGTGAACACGTACATGCGGCCGTCACCGATCAGGGCACCGTCGCTGGCCTGAATGTCGTGGGTAAAGGCAAAGCGCACGCCTTGGCTCTTGCCGATCCAGTTCTCCTGCATCAACTTGACGCGCTCAGGCCAGCCTGGCAGTTTGTGTTGTACGTGGTCCAGCAGCTCCTCGGCGTAGGCCGTGATCTTCAGGTAGTAGCCTGGAATTTCACGCTTTTCCACCACCGCGCCTGTGCGCCAGCCCTTACCGTCGATCACCTGCTCGTTGGCCAGCACGGTTTGGTCAACCGGGTCCCAGTTGACGACCTGTGTCTTGCGGTAGGCAATTCCTTTTTCCAGCATCTTCAGAAACAGCCACTGGTTCCATTTGTAGTAGCTGGGGTCGCAGGTGGCTACCTCGCGACTCCAGTCAATGGCCAGGCCCATAGCCTGCATCTGCTGCTTCATGTAGGCGATGTTGTCGTGGGTCCACTGGGCTGGTGGCACGCCGTTTTTCAGTGCGGCGTTTTCAGCCGGCAAGCCAAAGGCGTCCCAGCCCATGGGCATCAGCACGTTGTAGCCATTCATGCGCAGGTAGCGCGTGAGCATGTCGTTGATGGTGTAGTTGCGCACATGGCCCATGTGCAGCTTGCCGCTGGGGTAGGGCAGCATGGAGCAGGCGTAGAACTTCTTCTTGCCTGCGTCTTCGGTCACGCGATAGGCATCGTTAGCCGTCCAGTGGCTTTGGGCCGCTTGCTCAACGGCAATGTGCTTGTATTTTTCGTCCATGGGCATTCAATCATCGGCAGTCCGGTCGACCGCCAGCGTGTGATTTTAGGGTTTGGCCAGGGCACCAGGGTCAGCCACAAAGCCGATCCGGTGCAAGCCCGCTTGATGGGCCACGCCCATGACTTCCACGATGCGCCCATAGGGCACCTGCGCATCAGCGCGCAACCGCAGCTCGGTGTCGGGGTTGTCTTGTGCTGTTTGACGCAGCTGCTGCGCCAGACGCTCGGGCGTGACCGCCTGGTCGGCCAGAAAAACCTGCCCAGTGCGGTCGACCACCAGCGTCAGCGCGACGGGCGCTTGTACCGGCTTTGCCGCCGCACTTTGGGGCAAGTCCAGCTTGATGGCACTGGTGAGCAGCGGCGCGGTCAAGATGAAGATCACCACCAGGACCAGCATCACGTCCACCAGAGGCGTGACATTGATCTCGCTGATGGGTTGTGCGCCCTGCGAGCGCTCGAGACGTCCGAATGACATGGGTGGCTTTGCTTGCCGCTCAGTTGAGCCGGAACGAGGGGCTGACCGCCAGGTCAAGCAGGTCGCGCGCGAAGCCTTCGAGCTCGGCTTCGAGGCGCGCGATAGCCCGCCCCATCACGTTGTAGGCCAACACGGCAGGGATCGCCACCGCCAGGCCGGCAGCCGTCATGATCAGGGCCTCGCCCACCGGACCAGAGATTTTGTCGATACTGACCTGGCCGGCATCGGCAATGCCGATCAGGGCACGGTAAATGCCCCAAACGGTACCAAGCAGGCCCACGAACGGCGCCGTGGACCCCACGGTGGCCAGCAGCACCTGGCCGTAATGCAGCTTCGCCAGCACGCCGTGCAGTGCGTCGCGCAGCACACGGGTGAGCTGTTGTGACCGATCGCCGGCGGTCGCCAGGGTGTTGTTGGCTTGTGGTTGTATGGCCTCGATCAAAGGCAAGACCAGGGCTTCGCGGTCAAAGGCCTGAACCGCAGGTGTAGCAGCAGCCACTGACACACCTTGCCAGAATGCGGCGGTACAACGTCGGATATCTGCGCCAGCCCGTTGCAGTAACCAGGTTTTCCAGACAATCACAACCCAGCTGCACACCGACATCAGCAGCAGCAGCAGTGTCACGCCTTGGCTGAGCGCGTCTCCCTGGTTGTAGAGCTGAACCAGGTTCATCGCAGCTGAAGCACGTCGAACATGTCAAACAGCCCTGACTTGTGCTGCCGCAGGAAGCGTGCGGCGCGCAGGCTGCCATGGGCATAGGTGGCCCGGCTGGAGGACTTATGGGTGATTTCGATGCGCTCGCCAGTACCTGCAAACAGCACCGTGTGGTCACCCACAATGTCGCCGCCGCGAATGGTGGCAAAACCGATGCTGGACGGGTCGCGCTCACCGGTCACACCCTCACGGTCGAAGACGGCACAGTCTTTCAGATCGCGTCCGAGCGCGGCAGCGATGACCTCGCCCATCTTTAGCGCCGTGCCGGACGGCGCATCGACCTTGTGCCGGTGATGCGCCTCGATGATTTCGATGTCGTAACCTGTGGACAGCGCTCGCGCAGCCATCTCCAGCAGCTTAAGCGTGACGTTCACGCCCACACTCATGTTGGGCGCCATGACAATGGCAATGTCGCGCGCCGCCTCAGCAATTTCGGCTTTTTGGGTTTCACTGAATCCAGTGGTGCCGATCACGGCGTTAACGCCGAGTTCACGGCACACCCGCAAATGCGCCAGTGTGCCCTCGGGTCGGGTGAAATCAATCAGGGTGTCGGCATGCGCCAAGCCCTGGCGCAGATCATCAGTAATGGTCACCAAACTGGTCTGCCCCAAAAATGCGGCAGCGTCGGCGCCCAGGGCTGGGCTACCAAAGCGATCCAATGCGCCGCCGAGCATTGTGTCGGGAGCGGCGCGCACCGCCTCGATCAGCATCTGCCCCATGCGCCCAGAGGCGCCGGCGACGGCAATGCGATGCAATACAGGGTCGGTCATGGCGGGCCTTTTGGTTTAGCGCAGCACCGGCTCAAGCGGCGGATAGCTTGCAGGCAGGGGCGGCAGCGGCTTGGTTTCAGCAGGTTTTGCCGGTGTAGGCCGCTGGTTCAGGGTGTCGGAAGGCACCTCCAGCACTGGCACCTTGCCGATTTTGCGGCCGGAATCCAGCGACGCCACGAATTCAGCCTCAGTGGGCATGCTGTCTGCGTCGACGCGTTCCAGCGCATCGCCCTTGAAATACAACGTGACTTGCCGCGCCTGCAGAGGCGCGCCCTGACGCCGGAAAGTAAAGACGTAGTCCCAACGATCGGCATGGAAGATGCTGGCGAGTAAGGGCGTACCGAGCACGTCGCGGACCTGCAAGCGGCTCATGCCAGGCTTGACGGCAGCCAACTGCTCGGCAGAGACGAAGTTGCCCTGCACGATGTCCATCTTGTAGGGCGTCACCACACTAACGGCTCGGTTGCTGGCGGAATCCAGCGACCCACAGGCCATCAAACTGGCGCCGGTCACCAGCAGCAGGCTCAGTCGGGCTAGGCGGTGGTTGTGAGCGGGCATTGGCGTTGCATTGGCGATATGATGGATTCATTGTACTGGTTGAGCACACAGCTTGAGCCCTCAAAGGCGAACCGGCGCCGGCAACCGCCTGAGACCTTCATGACCAATATCGACGAACTAAAAAGTACCGGCCTGAAGGCAACGCTCCCCCGATTGAAGATCCTGGAGATCTTCCAGAAGGGCGCCCAGCGCCACATGACGGCCGAAGACGTGTTTCGGGTGCTGCTGGAAGACCGGTCCGACGTGGGCCTGGCCACCGTCTACCGGGTTCTGGCCCAGTTCGAACAGGCCGACATCTTGACCCGCAGCCACTTTGAGAGCGGCAAGGCGGTGTACGAGCTCAATGAAGGCCAGCACCATGACCATCTGGTCTGCCTTGATTGTGGTCGGGTGGAAGAGTTCTATGACGCCGAAATTGAACAACGCCAGCATGCAGTGGCCAAGCTCAAGGGTTTCGCCATTGCCGACCATGCGCTGAGTCTCTATGCCCACTGCGTCCGCGAGCACTGCGGCAACCGACCGGCGACCGCTCAGACGCCCTGATCCGGCGCCCTCTCATTCTTTCAACCCGGGGCGGGTTTAGTCTCCGGTGTCCATCGCGTTACGCTGGCGTTCGACAAACTCCTGGTAAGTGTCAATCCCGCGCAACTGCAAAATGGTGTTGCGTACCGCTGCTTCAACCAAGACGGCAATATTGCGCCCAGCCACCACCTGGATCACCACCTTGCGCACCGGCACACCCAGTACATCCTGTTTCAGCGGCTCATAGGGAATGCGTTCATAGTCACGCTCCAGCGTTTCACGGCGCACCAAATGGACGATGAGTTTGAGGCGCATCTTGCGGCGCACCGCGGTTTCGCCAAAGATGCAGCGGATGTCCAGCAGGCCGATGCCACGCACCTCCAGCAGGTTCATCAGGAGCGCCGGGCAGCGGCCCTCGATCGTGTCCTGGTTGATGCGAAACAGGTCAACCGCGTCGTCCGCCACCAGGCCGTTACCACGAGAGATCAGCTCCAGACCCAGCTCGCTCTTGCCCAGCCCCGACTCACCGGTAATCAGTACCCCCAAGCCCAAAATGTCCATGAACACGCCGTGCATCGACGCCCGATCGGCGAAGTGCTTGGACAGGTAGGCGCGAAGCACATCAATGACGAAAGCCGATGACCCGTCTGTGGCAAACATCGGGATTTGGGCCCGCTCGCACATCGATACCAACGCGTCGGGGGCCAACTGGCCATCAGCGAGCACCAGAGCTGGCGGCTCCAGTGTCACGATCCGGGCAATGCGGCGTGCGCAATCTTCTGGCGTGGCGTTCATCAGATATGCGATTTCCCGCTCACCAAGAATCTGCACTCGGTAGGGGTGGATGTAATTCAGGTAGCCAACAAGGTCCGCGCCAGAGCGGGCGGCGCGCACAGCCACCTCATCGAAGCGGCGCTCAGACGCTCCCAGGCCGGCGACCCACTCCCACTTCAAGGTGCCACGGAATTCCTCAAACAGCACATCAGCACTGACAACGGTGGGTTTCACAGTGGATCCAGTGGCGCCTGGCGGAAGGTTGAGCGGCCTAGGCCGGCAGGGCCGACCGCCAGTTGGCGATCAGGCCATGCAGGTCGGCGGCATCGGTGCTGGCCGCCAGTTTTTCGCGCAGCGTGGCATCGCTGAGCATTTCAGCAATTTCAGACAGGATCTCAAGATGTTTTTGCGTGGCTGCCTCCGGCACCAGCAGGAAGATGAGCAAACCCACCGCATGGTCATCAGGTGCATCAAAGCCAATGGCGTGCGCTAGCTGGAACACCGCCGCCATGGGGGCTTTGAGGCCTTTGATGCGGCCGTGTGGGATAGCCACCCCATGCCCCAGCCCGGTCGAGCCCAGGCGCTCGCGCGAAAACAGGCTGTCGGTGACCAGGGCCCGGCTCAGGCCGTAGAGATTTTCAAATAGCAGCCCGGCTTCTTCAAACGCTCGCTTTTTACTGGTCGCGTCGACGCTCACCAAAACTTGAGCGGCAGGCAAAATGGATGCAAGACGATTCATATCTGCCGGGATTATGCACCCAAGCTGACAGCCCGGCCCGACCGCTGCACCGAGGGGGCGAACGGTCCCGCCAGGCGCAGCGCGTGCGATCTACATCAGGCGTTTGGGCGCCTCATGGTGGTGATTTTGCAACCGGTCCTTGTGGCGCACCACCTGCCGGTCAAGCTTGTCCACCAGCTCATCCACCGCCGCGTACAAATCGGCATGGGCGCTTTCAGCGAACATGTCGGAGCCCTTGACACGGATGCTGCATTCAGCACGCTGCCGGCGCTCCTTTTCCTTCAGGTTTTCAATCGTCAGCAACACCTTGACATCCACCACCTGATCAAAGTGGCGCATGATGCGGTCGAGCTTGGCCGTGACATAACTGCGCAGGGCCGGGGTGACCTCCAGATGATGACCGCTGATTGTCAAGTTCATAAATAGCCTCCTGATGCTCTCGGGTTGAAAAGACTGCAATTCACTATGCACCCAGCGGCCCAGAAATGCAACCGATTTTTATTGCGGGAACGCAAGGGCATCGCCGATCGCTGCCATACCCAACGTCATTGCCAGGGCCGGGTCCTGTCGGCACAATCAAGCCATGAGCCTTGACACCATCCTGCATGCCAGTTTGCGCTCCGCCCCGCCCCAGGCCGCGGGCGCCAACACCGCGCTGGTGCTGATGGGCGGAGGCGCTCGCACCGCCTACCAGGTTGGTGTGCTGCGGGCCCTGGCCACCCTGCTCAAACTGCGGATAGGCCAACCCAACACATTCCCGTTTCAGGTGCTCATCGGCACCTCGGCAGGCGCCATCAATGCCGCCTGCCTGGCGGCTTACGCCACGCAGGGCCTGGACGCGTTCGAACGCCTGGCCGGCTTTTGGGCGCTGCTGCGCTCAGCCGATGTTTACCGCCTCAATGTGTCGCCCTGGGCCCGGCTGAACAAGTTCGTCACCGCCTGGAGCCTGTCACGGCAGGCCCGTCTGAACGGCGCGATTCTGGACAATATGCCGCTGGTCGATACGCTGCATCAGGCGATCTCACTGCCCGGGATCGAATCCGCCCTGAGCCAAGGGCAGTTGCAGGCGCTGGCGGTGACCGCTTCGAGCTACACCAGTGGCATTCACTGGACCTTTTGCCATACCCAGACAGACGACCCGTTTCAGGGCTGGACCCGTCCCGGTCGCCGCGCGGAATTCCAGCCCGTCACCATCGAGCACCTGATGGCGTCCAGTGCCATCCCCTTCCTGTTTCCATCGACCAGCCTGTTCGTGGACGGGCGTCAAGAGCATTTTGGCGACGGCTCCATGCGCCAGGTCTCGCCGCTGTCACCCGCGATGCACCTCGGCGCCGACAGGGTGCTGGTGGTGGGCGTCGGTCAGCCCGAGCGTTCCGGACTGGCCGGCTCCAGCGCGCCGTCGCGACGCCGCCCCACGCTGGGCAACATCGCTGGCCATGCCATGGCCAGCGTGTTCCACGACACGCTGCAGGCCGATGTGGAGCAGACCAACCGGGTCACGCAAACCATCCGCCAGTTGCCGCGTGAAGCCGCCGCCGCCCTGCCCTACAGGCACGTGGATGTGCTGTCAATTCAGCCCAGTGGGTCGCTCGATGCACTGGCCCAGCAACACCTTAAAGAATTGCCAGGCAGCACCCGCAACGCGCTGGGGGCCTTGGGCGTGTTGCGAGGTGGCGGCGGCGCCCTGGTCAGCTACCTGCTGTTCGAGCCTGGTTTTGTCCAGGCCCTGATTGGCATGGGCGAGAGTGACGCCTATGCCCGAAAAGACGAATTGCTGGCGTTTTTTGACCCGCCCTAAGTGCCTGGAATGCGATAATTTGGCTATCGCGACTACCGGAGATGACTCCTTGGAAACCTACCCCAGTTGGTAGCTTTCAACTCCCATGACAGCATCGGCGTTGAAAGCGAACACCCCCCGCCACCAGATGCCATTCATTACAGGGAGTGAGCCATGCTCAATATCTTTTCGCTCGCCAATGGTCGACTCTTCCAGGAAGAAATCGAATCGCTGGAGGAACTGTCCAAGTTCCAGCCTATCTGGGTTGACCTTGAGTCCCCCTCGCTGGAAGAAAAGCGCTGGGTCAAACAGTACTACGGCCTGTCCATCCCCGAAGACGCGATGGACGAGGACATCGAGGAATCGGCACGCTTCTATAAAGAAGACAACGGCGAGTTGCACATTCGCAGCGACTTCCTGATTGCCGACGACGCCGACCCACGCACGGTTCGGGTGGCCTTCATCCTGAACCTGGAAAACCACGCGCTCAAGAGCCGGGGCGTGCTGTTTTCAATTCACGACGAAGACGTGCCAGTTTTTCGCCTGCTGCGCATGCGGGCCCGGCGAGCACCGGGCTTGATAGAAGACGCCAAAGAGGTGCTGCTCAAGCTGTTTGACGCCGACGCCGAGTACTCAGCCGACACCCTTGAGGGTATTTACGACGAGTTGGAGAAAGTCAGCAACAAGGTGCTGGCCGGCGATGTGACCGACGCCATGGCCGGCGAGGTGCTGGGCGCGATTGCCCACCACGAAGACATGAACGGCCGGATTCGGCGCAATGTGATGGACACCCGGCGCGCGGTCAGCTTCATGATGCGCAGCAAAATGCTCAATGCCGAACAGTTCGAAGAGGCGCGGCAGATCCTTCGCGACATCGACTCGCTGGACTCGCACACCGCTTTCCTGTTCGACAAGATCAACTTTTTGATGGACGCCACGGTCGGCTTCATCAACATCAACCAGAACAAGATCATCAAGATTTTCTCGGTGGCCAGCGTGGCGCTGCTGCCGCCCACGCTGATCGCCAGTCTCTACGGCATGAACTTCAAGTTCATGCCCGAGCTGGACTGGGCGCTGGGCTACCCCTATGCGCTGGCCCTGATGGTGGCCAGCGCGCTGGTGCCGATGTGGTACTTCCGCAAACGCGGTTGGCTTAAGTAAAAAAGGCCCCCAGCCCTTGTTCTGCTTGGGTTTATAGCTATTTATTTGGTAGCAATTCCAAGAAGGCCGTCATGATGGCGTGGGCATAGGGGCTGGCCACGTCGCGCACAAACCTCGGGAAGTCGACATGGGCCGCATCGTCCGCGCGGTCCGAGATGGTGCGCACAGCGGCAAAGGGCAGGCCGTAGTCAAAGCAGACCTGCGCCACCGCCGCACCTTCCATCTCCACCGCCAGAGGCACATGACCGCCCGCCAGCAGGCGCTGCTGCAGGCCCTGCAACTCGGCCGCGCCCGAAACAAAGCGGTCGCCACTGGCGATCAGCCCCGCATGCACGGTCGAGCGCTCCGGCCCGATAATTTGGTTAAATTGGCCTGTAAGCCTTGTCGCAGCTGACTCTGATGCTCTTAAAAGCAGAGCAGTGATGACGGGATCACAGGCCAGCCGGCTGCGGCCGTAGAGGGGTATTTCGAAACGAGGGAACAGCGGAGAGGCGTCCAGGTCGTGCTGCACGAACTCGGTCGCCACCACCAGGTCGCCCACCCGCACGCCGGGGCCTATGCCGCCGGCCACCCCAGTGAACACCACATGGGTGGCGCCCAGGCCTTCGATCAGGGCGGTGGTGGTGGTGGCTGCCGCCACCTTGCCGATGCGCGACAGCGCCAGCAGCACCTCATGCCCCTGCCACTGGCCGCGCCAGACCTCGCGGCCGGCCCGGCGCAGGCAGACCGGCTGTGACAGGCAGGCCAGCAGGCCCTGTTGCTCCTCGGCCAGCGCGCTCAGGATAGCCAGCGTCGCCACGAGCTCACCCGGCGCCGGTACTGCTTACTCGATCGCCTTGCCCATGTCTTCAACCACTTTTTTGGCGTCACCGAACACCATCATGGTCTTGTCCATGTAGAACAGCTCGTTGTCCAGGCCAGCGTAGCCGGCGGCCATCGAGCGCTTGTTGACGATCACGGTCTTGGCTTTGTAGGCCTCCAGAATGGGCATGCCGTAAATGGCGCTGCCCTTGACATGGGCCGCAGGGTTGACCACGTCGTTGGCGCCAAGAATGATGGCCACGTCGACCTGGCCAAACTCGCCATTGATGTCTTCCATCTCGAACACCTGATCGTAGGGCACCTCGGCCTCGGCCAGCAGCACGTTCATGTGGCCTGGCATGCGCCCGGCCACCGGGTGAATGGCGTACTTGACGGTGATGCCTTTTTCGGTGAGTTTGAGCGCCAGTTCCTTGACGGCGTGCTGGGCTCGCGCCACGGCCAGGCCGTAGCCGGGCACGATCACCACGGTCTCGGCATTGCTCAGCACAAAGGCGGCATCGTCGGCGCTGCCACTCTTGACTGCGCGCTGTACCGCCGCCCCGGCGGTGGCCGTACCGGCCTCGCCGCCAAAGCCGCCCAGAATCACATTGAAGAAGGAGCGGTTCATAGCCTTGCACATGATGTAGCTCAGAATCGCGCCCGAGCTGCCCACCAGAGAGCCGGCCACGATCAGCATGGCGTTGTTCAGGCTGAAGCCGATGCCGGCTGCTGCCCAGCCCGAGTAGCTGTTGAGCATGGACACCACCACCGGCATGTCGGCGCCGCCGATAGGGATGATGATCAGCACGCCCATCACAAAGGCCAGCGCCAGCATGGCAAAGAAGGCCGGCCAGCTCTCGGTGAACGCAAACACCAGGCCCAGGCCCAGCATCGCCAGCCCCAGCACCAGATTGAGCTTGTGCTGGCCCGCAAACTGCACCGGCGCGCCTTGGAACAGGCGGAACTTGTACTTGCCCGACAGCTTGCCAAAGGCAATCACCGAACCGCTGAAGGTGATTGCACCAATGGCGGCGCCCAAGAACAGCTCCAGCCGGTTGCCGGCCGGGATACTCATGCCTTTGGCCACGATACCGAAGGCCCAGGGCTCAGCCACTGCCGCCACGGCAATGAAAACCGCCGCCAAGCCAATCATGCTGTGCATGAAGGCCACCAGTTCGGGCATTTTGGTCATCTCGACGCGTTGGGCCATCAGAGTGCCGGCAGCACCGCCGACCACCAACGCGCCCAGCACCCAGGCCATGCCCATGGCACCGCCCTGGCCGGTCTGCCCGGCGATCTTGACAATCAGCGCGGCGGTGGTGACCACCGCCACCGCCATGCCGACCATGCCAAACAGATTGCCGCGGATCGAGGTGGTGGGGTGGCTCAGTCCCTTGAGCGCCTGAATAAAGCAGACGCTGGCAAACAAATACAGCAGGGTGACGAGGTTCATGCTCATTTGGTGTCTCCCTTGGCGGCAGCGGGCCGCTCTTTCTTTCTGAACATCTCCAGCATGCGCCGGGTCACCATGAAGCCGCCAAACACGTTGACTGCCGCCAGCGCCACCGCCAGCACACCCATGGTTTTGCCAAGTGGGGTTTCAGTGAGTGCGGCCGCCAGCATGGCGCCGACGATGACGATGGCCGAGATGGCGTTGGTCACCGCCATCAGCGGGGTGTGCAGGGCCGGCGTTACGGTCCAGACCACGTGGTAGCCCACGTAAATGGCCAGCACGAAGATGATCAGGTTGGTGATCGTGGGAGAAAGAATGTCCATAGTGAGCAGTCCTGTTGAGCTGAGTTACTTGCGTTTGACTTCGCCGCCCTGGGTCATCAGGCAGGCGGCCACGATGTCATCGGTCAGGTCGACCTGCAGGCCGCCGTCCTTGCCCAGCACCAGCTTGAGAAAATCGAGCACATTGCGTGCATACAGGGCCGAGGCGTCGGCCGCCACCAGCGCCGGCAGGTTGGTGTCACCCACGAGCGTCACGCCGTGCTTGACAACTGTGCGGTCGGTCTCGGTCAGTGGGCAGTTGCCGCCGCCGCCCGGGCCGCGCCCGGCCGCCAGGTCAACGATGACCGAACCCGGCTTCATCGAACGAACCATCTCTTCGGTGATCAGCACCGGGGCCGGCCGGCCCGGGATCAGCGCGGTGCTGATCACGATGTCGGCCTGCGCCACGCGCTTGGCGACTTCCACCTTTTGGCGGTCCAGCCAGCTCTGCGGCATGGGCCGGGCATAGCCGCCCACGCCCACGGCCGCCTCTTTTTCTTCCGGCGTGTCGTAGGAGACCTCAATAAATTTGCCGCCGAGAGACTCCACTTGCTCCTTGACGCTGGGGCGCACGTCTGAGGCCTCGATCACCGCGCCCAGTCGTTTGGCGGTAGCAATGGCCTGAAGGCCCGCTACGCCGACGCCCAAAATCACCACCCGCGCCGCCTTGACGGTGCCGGCGGCGGTCATCAGCATCGGGAAAAAGCGTTGGTACTTGTCCGCCGCCATGACCACCGCCTTGTAGCCGGCAATATTGGCCTGGCTGGACAGCACGTCCATGCTCTGGGCCCGCGTGGTGCGGGGGGCAGCTTCAAGGGCAAAGCTGGTCAGCCCGGCAGAGGCCAGGCGCTGCAGACCCGTGGCATCAAAGGGGTTGAGCATGCCGACCAGTGCCGCGCCGGCCTTCATTTGCACCGCCTCGTTATCAAACGGGGTGCGGACCTTGAGCACCAGGTCGCAACCCAGCGCGCCAGCCGCATCGGTAATCTCAGCGCCGGCGGCGACATAGGCTTCATCGGTCACACTGGCGGCCACGCCGGCGCCGGCTTGAACCCGGATGGTGTGGCCCTGAGCCTTGAGCTTTTTGGCTGTTTCAGGGGTGACAGCCACGCGGGTTTCGCCCGTGGTGGTTTCAGTGGGTACGCCAATCAGCATGGGCGAGTCCTCGCGTTGGGTTGGGTAGGAGACGAATTAGCAACTTCTAAGAGTTTACATGGGGATAATCTTGGATGGACATTCGATGGAAACCCAGCGTCACCGTGGCCGCCGTGATTGAGCGGGACGGTCGCTTTTTATTGGTCGAGGAGCACACCCCCGAGGGCCTGCGCCTGAACAACCCGGCCGGCCACCTCGATCTAGGCGAATCTCCGGCAGAGGGCTGTGCCCGTGAAACCCTGGAAGAGACCACCTATAGTTTCCGTCCGACGGCGCTGGTGGGGGTCTACCTGTCGCGCTTCCAGCGACCTGACCCCCAGGCAGGCACGGTGCAAGACATCACTTACCTGCGCTTTGCCTTTTGCGGTGAGCTGGGCGAAGCCCAAGCTGGTCGCGCACTGGACACCGGCATCGTGCGGACCCTCTGGATGAGCCCTGACGAGATTCGCGCCAGCCGGGAGCGCCATCGCAGCCCCTTGCTACTGCAATGTATGGAAGATTATCTGGCGGGCCAGCGCTTCCCGCTAGACCTAATCTACACCGACGTCGCGGTCAGCGGTCTGGGCCGCTGACCATAGCGGGCCTCAATCGGGCAGGCCCAGGGCACTGGGAACGCGCTTCTCTACGGCGTAGCGAATCAGGGCTGCGGTTCTGAAGACCCCATGGGCGAACTTGCCATAAGGCAGCGTGGCAAACAGCGCCATCACCACGCCCAGATGGACGGCCAGCAAGACCGGCAGGGCTGGCGTGCCCCGGGCCAGCCACAGGGCCAGGCCGGTGGCGCTGGTCAAGAACAACAGCGCCGTGAACCCGAGGTCCATCGGACGCTGCGCCGCATCGCCGTGCGCGGGGTGGCGTCTGAGGTTGAGGTGGAACAGGGCCGCCGTGCCCAGCAACAAACTGACACCACCAGCAGCGCCCAGCACCTTGGGCAAGCTGGGCAGATCGTAGGGCGCCACCCAACCAAAGGCGTAGTGGTAGACCGTGGCCAGGCTGGTGGCTGCCAGGCAGAGCATGAAGCCGTAAAAAGTCAAGTGGTGGGCGCGTCGGCGCGTCGGGGTGGGGGCGTCGTCTTCGTTGTGGCAGCCTTCGCCGTGACCACCGTCCAGGTAACGAAGCGTCAGGGCGTTCTGAGTTGCCTCAACCATAGCCGGTCGGCTGGCTGGCTGGGCACTGGTGGCCGGCGTCACCTCACGCCAGAACCGCCGCAGCCCCAGCCCCAAGGCCAACACAGCCCACAAAAACACAGGTCCAAACAGGCTGACGAGCAGATTGTGCGGAAACAAGGCATAAAAATTACCACCGGGTTGTGCGCCCCATAAGGTGCCCTGGCGGGCCAGCGCCAAAAGCAGAAACAGCGCCAGGCCGGCCGCCAGAGCCAGACTGAGCACCAGACCGTTGCGCTGGTAAAGCCGCCCCAGCGCAGGCGGCCAGGCGTAATCGGCATAGGTTTGAACTCGGACCTGGGCCATGCTCTTGGGCACGTTCACGGCAAACGCATGGGGCGGCGCGTACTGGCAGGCGTGCAGGCAGGCGCCACAGTTGTGGCACAGGTTGGCCAGATAGTGCAGGTCGGCCTTGCCGAACTCCAGTCGTCGCGTCATGGCAGGAAATGCGGCGCAAAAGCCTTCGCAGTAGCGGCAGGCATTGCAGATCTGCATCTGACGCGCCAGCTCGGCTTCGGTTGCCGTCAGCGCCAGTGCCCCGTTAGCCAGGGCGCGGGCCTCGCGGGTCAGGGCTTCAAGCTGCTGCATGAGCGGCTCCGTGTGCAGCATTTGACAGGGCGGCCCGGGCGGCCTGCGTCCCGGCAATGCGGCCAAAGGCAGTGCCGATCGACATGCCCACGCCGGCGGTATAGCCCTGGCCCAGCACATTACCAGCCATCATTTCACCAGCCACAAACAGGTTGTCACTGGGCACACCTTTGAATCGCACCGCCGCCGTTTCATCCGTCTTGAGGCCCAGGTAGGTGAAGGTAACGCCCGGTTTGAGGGCGTAACCGTAAAACGGGGCGGTGTCGATGCGCCGGGCCCAATGGGTCTTGGCGGGCACCAGGCCCTGGGTGTGGCAGTTGTCCAGCGTCGTGTGGTCAAACTGGCCGGGCTGGCAAGCCGCGTTGTAGTCGTTCAGGGTTTGCATGAAAGCGACCTCCTCCAGACCCAGTTTCTGGGCCAGTTCGGGCAAGGTGTCGGCCATGACACCGGCAAACACTGGCGGCATAAAGCGGCCGATAGCCTTAGCGTCGATCACACAGTAACCAATCTGACCAGGCTGCTGGGCGACCAAGCGGCCCCAGATGGCGTAGCGCTTGGGCCAGAAGTCTTCGCCCTCATCGTAGAAGCGGTGACCCTCCCGGTTCACCACAACCCCCAGGGACACGCAGTCGATCCGGGTGCAAATACCACCGTCATACAGCGGCGCACGCGCGTCAATCGCCACCATGTGCGCCTGGGTCGGGTCGCCAATGGCATCGGCGCCGTGTGCCTCGAGCAGGTGCCGAAGCAGCGTCCCCTGGTTGAAGCGGGTGCCGCGGATCAAGAAGTTGTCGGACGGCCACTCCCCCCGATCATTTTGGCCCCAGGCCTCGCGCAGCCAGTCGCGGTTGGACTCAAAGCCCCCGGCGGCCAGTACGCAAGCTCTGGCCTGAATGCGCTGACCCTGCATGTAGGCCGCAACAAAGCGCCCACCGACAAGTTCAATTCGGTCTACCGGCGCGTCATAACGCACCTGCACACCCAAGCGCTCGGCGCTGCGGAAATAGGCATTCATCAAGGCCTTGCCGCCGCCCATGAAAAAAGCGTTGGTCCGTGACAGGCTCAGTGTGCCCGACAGGGAGGGCTGAAAATGCACGCCGTGGCGACGCATCCAGGGCCGGCAAGTGGCCGTGTGGCGGATCACCAGCCGGGCCAGGGATTCGGTGGTACGCCCGCCTGTGACCTTGAGCAGATCTTGCCAGAACTCCTCCTCCGGGTAGGCCTCTTGCAGCACATCCTCTGGCGCATCGTGCATGCACCGCAGGTTGCGGGTGTGCGCCGAATTACCGCCACGCCAATCCCGCGGCGCCGCCTCTAGCAGCAACACGCTGGCGCCCGCCTCGCGCGCCATCAGCGCGGCGCACAGGGCAGCGTTGCCGCCGCCGATCACCAACACATCGACCTGCATATCTGCGTCCACGCCCACGTCCACGTCCCCCGACACAACCCGACTCAATCGGGCTTGATGTTGGCCCGCTTGACGATATCGCTCCAGATCCGCTGCTGGTCTTTGACGAAGGCAGCGTATTCGGAGGACGGTCCGCCGCCGCTCACCGCGTTGTCGGTGGCGAAACGCTCGGTGACCGAACTGGCCCGCAGCGCCTTGTAGCACTCCTCCTGCAAGCGTTTGACGATCTCAGGTGGCGTGCCCGCCGGCGCATGAATGCCGTACCACTGCGAGGTCTCGAAGTCCTTGTAGCCCTGTTCGGCCACGGTGGGCACGTCGGGCAATGCCGGAATCCGCTGCTGCGTACCAACCGCTATCGCGCGCAGCTTGCCAGCACGGATTTGTGCGCCGAGCGCGGGCATGCCCGCCGAGGAGGCGTCGGTACGGCCGGCCAGCAAGTCGGTCAGCTGGGGGCCGGTACCCCGGTAGGGTATGTGGGTGATCTGCATGCCCGTCGCGAGCTTGAGGTACTCCATGGCCAGGTGTCCCGCGCTGGCATTGCCGGCAGAACCGTAATTGAGCTTGCCCGGGTTCTTGCGCACGTGATCTACAAATTCCTTGAAATTGCGGGCCGGCACATCCGGATGGATCACAAAAACGTTGGGCACCTTGGCCAGAAGCGTCACGGGCACGAAGTCCTTGTCCACATCAAATGGCTGGTTGGTGAGCATGTAGGGGTTCACGGCCATCGTGCCCACATGCGACAGGATGATGGTGTAGCCATCCGGTGCCGCCCTGGCCACTTCGGCCATGGCCGTCACACCAGCGCCGCCCGGCTTGTTTTCCACGAACACAGTCTGACCAAGCTGCTTGGTCAATTCGGCAGCCACCGAGCGGGCCACGATTTCACTGGTGCCCCCGGGTGCGAATGGCACCACAAAGCGGATGGATTTGGCAGGCCAGGCCAGCTGCGCGTGGCTGGCCGGGGCACCCACCAGGGCGGCGCCCGCCGCGCCAGCCAATACTTGTCGTCGATTCAATGTCATGCTCAGTCTCCTCGGGGTAGTTGTTGTCAAAGTCACCAAGCGCATCATGCCCCGGGTGCGGCCTATGTGGGCTCAGAATTGGTACTTTCGCAAACCGCCGTCCACGGGAATCACCGCGCCCGTAATGTAGCTGGCCCGGGGTGAAGACAGGAAGGCCACCAGGTTGGCCAAGTCTTCCGGCTCGCCGTAGCGGCCTGCAGGAATCTCGTTCTCGCACTGCCACTGTCGGTATTCCGGCGTGTAGTTGCGGTAGATCTGTTCGGAATGAATGCGACCTGGTGGTATGCAATTTACTGTGATGCCATGCTTGCCCACCATGCGCGACAGTCCCTTGGCCCAGCTGTGCATACCGGCCTTCGCACAGAAGGCCCCGTTGATATGTTCGGGCTCGCTTTTGCCCGTGATGTTGATGATGCGGCCCCAACCCCGGGCGATCATCTGGTCGATCAACACATCGCCGAGCTGGCGCGGGCGGTGAAAGTTCAGGGTCATGGCCTCCTGCCACTGGGCCTCGCTCACGTGCAAATCCTTGAAGCTGCGCGAGCCGCCGGCGTTATTGACCAGAATGTCCACCTGGCCCAGACCCGCCATCGCAGCGTCCGCAATCCGTTTGGCAGCATCTTCGGCGTACATGTCCTGCTCGATCAGCACCGGCGAGGGCGCACCCAGCGCCACCAGCTCATCAGCCACTTCGAGCAACTTGTCTATGCGGCGCGCGGTGATCGCCAGGCGCACGCCCTCGGCAGCCAACGCTAGGGCAATGCCCCGACCGATGCCAACACTGGCGCCAGTGACCAGTGCGGTCTTGTCCTTGAGTAGCAGGTCCATCTCGTGTCCTTTGTGCTTTAGGCCTCTACCCTAATGTAGATGGACTTGACCCAGCCGGGGAGTCGATCGGCAAAGCCCGCGTCCCAAAAATCGCGCTGCCCACCCGGACCATGGTACTGCCGGCGTGGATGGCGGGTTCCAGATCGGCGCTCATGCCTATGGACAGGGTATCAAGTGCCAAACCACTGGCATTCAAGGCATCAAATAGGGCTCTAACCCTCATGAATACTTGCGTTGCAGCTACAAAATCAGGAGCAGGCTCGGGAATACTCATGAGGCCACGCAGGCGCAGGCCGGGCAGCGCCGCCACCTGCTGCGCCAGCAACAGCGCGTCCTGCGGCAGCACCCCCGACTTGGTGGGGCCGCCATCGACATTGACCTGGATACAGACCTGCAGCGGCGCCAGGCCGGTTGGCCGCTGCTCGCTCAGGCGCTCGGCGATCTTGAGCCGGTCTACGGTCTGCACCCAGTCAAAATGCTCGGCCACCAAGCGGGTCTTGTTGCTCTGGATCGGGCCGATGCAATGCCATTGCAGGGGCGTCCGGGCAAGGTCAGGCGATTGGCGCAGGGTGATGATCTTCTGCACCGCCTCCTGGATGTAGTTTTCGCCAAAGGCGGTCTGACCCGCAGCCCAGGCAGACCGCACCGCCTCGGGGCCGAAGGTTTTGGATACGGCCAGCAGACTGACCGTACCCGGGTCACGCCCTGCCACCTGACAGGCCGCCGCCATGCGGGCGTGAACTTGCTGCAAATTGAGCTGAATCATCGTCATAATTGCCCCAAGCGTAACAAACCATCGGAATTGCTGTGGATATCACCCAATTGTTGGCCTTCAGTGTCAAGAACAAGGCCTCGGACCTGCATTTGTCAGCCGGCCTTCCGCCCATGATCCGGGTGCACGGGGATGTACGCCGCCTGAATGTGGAGGCGCTGGACCACAAACAGGTGCACGCCATGGTGTACGACATCATGAACGATGGTCAACGCAAGGTCTTTGAAGAATTTTTGGAAATCGACTTTTCCTTCGAGATCGCTGGCTTGGCGCGTTTTCGGGTCAATGCCTTCAATCACCAACGCGGTGCCGGCGCTGTGCTGCGCACGATCCCGAGCAAGATCCTGTCGCTGGAACAGCTCAACGCACCCAAGATCTTTGCCGAACTGGCGCTCAAGCCACGCGGCATGGTGCTGGTCACCGGCCCGACCGGCTCAGGCAAATCGACCACATTGGCAGCCATGGTCAATTACCTCAACGAAAACGAATACGGTCACATCCTGACAGTCGAAGACCCGATCGAATTCGTGCATGAATCCAAAAAGTGCCTGATCAACCAGCGCGAGGTCGGCCCGCACACCCTGAGCTTTGCCTCGGCACTGCGTTCGGCGCTGCGCGAAGACCCCGATGCCATCCTGGTGGGGGAAATGCGTGACCTGGAAACCATCCGGCTGGCCATGACGGCCGCCGAAACCGGCCACCTGGTGTTTGGCACGCTGCACACCTCCAGTGCGGCCAAGACGATCGACCGGATCATTGACGTGTTCCCCGCAGAAGAAAAAGAAATGGTGCGGGCCATGCTGTCGGAGTCGCTGCAGGCGGTGATCTCGCAGACGCTGTGCAAGACCAAGGACGGCCAAGGCCGGGTGGCGGCGCACGAGATCATGCTGGGCACCAACGCCATTCGCAACCTGATCCGCGAAGCCAAGATTGCGCAGATGTACTCCAGCATCCAGACCGGCAACAGCGTGGGCATGCAAACGCTTGACCAGAACCTGACCGACCTGGTCAAGCGCAATGTGGTCAGTGCCGCCGAGGCGCGGACCAAAGCCAAAATTCCTGAAAACTTCCCGGGCTAAGACGCGGTTGACATCGACCACCCCTATGAAGGCTTTTTTCACCCACCTGTTGCAAAAAATGGGGCTGGACGAGCCGACGCAAGCCAGCGACTCCAGACTGTTTGACGCCAGTGTCAACGGGCTGGAATCGGACCCACGCACTGTGGTGCCGTGGTCTGCCCGGGCGCTCCAGATCGATGCATCCGCTCTGGATGCCGACCGCGCCATGCGGCAGTTGCAGGCGCTCTGGAGTGCAGACAAGCAGATGCAGCAGATGCCTGAGCAGACCGTGGCCCGCCTGAAAAAATACTTGCATTTCGCCCAGGTCCCAGCCAGGCAGGAATTCATTCATCAAGACGAGCATGGCAACTTCCTGGTGGTCCTGCTCAAAGGCCAGGTTGCGGTGGAACGAACCCAAACCTGGGGCGAACGCCTGCGTTTGTCCGTGGCTATACCGGGCGAAATGCTGGGGGAAATGTCGCTGCTCGACCAAGGGCTGCGCTTTTCCGCCTGCATCACGCAGACCCAATGCGACGTGGCTGTTCTGACAACCGACGCCATGAACGACATGGTGGCTGAAGATGCCTACTTGGTCGCCTGCCTGATGACCGTCTTGGCCCGCAAGATGTCACTTCGACTGCGAGTGGTCGGTGCCCGCCTGAGCGAACGAACCTAAACCCTGGAGCCCCTGCCATCATGGAACTCAACCAAGCCGGACAGTTTGTCGGAGAATTGCTGAAGCTGATGCTCAGCCGTAAAAGCAGCGACATGTTCATCACCGCGGACTTCCCGCCGTCCATCAAGATCGACGGCAAACTGACCAAGATGTCGCAGGACCGGCTGTCTGGCGAGCAGACGGCGGCACTGGTCCGCTCCATCATGAGTGATCGCCAGGCCGCCGAATTTGAGGCCACCAAGGAATGCAATTTTGCGATCTCGCCAGAAGGCATCGGCCGCTTTCGCGTGAACGCGTTCGTGCAGCAGGGCAAGGCCGGCATGGTCATGCGCATGATCCCGACCACCGTGCCCACCATCGATGGGCTGGGCGTGCCACAGGTCCTCAAGGAAGTGGTCACCGCCAAGCGTGGCCTGTGCATCCTGGTCGGCGCGACAGGCTCAGGCAAATCGACGACCCTGGCCGCCATGGTGGACTGGCGCAATGAGCAAACCTACGGCCATATCATCACGATTGAGGACCCGATCGAATTTGTACACCCGCACAAAAACTGCATGGTGACCCAGCGCGAGGTCGGGCTCGACACCGACAACTGGGACGCCGCCCTGAAAAACACACTGCGCCAAGCCCCAGACGTGATTCTGATGGGTGAAATCCGTGACCATGAAACCATGGAGCATGCCGTGGCCTTTGCGGAAACCGGGCATTTGTGCCTGGCCACGCTGCACGCCAACAGCGCCAATCAGGCCCTGGACCGCATCATCAACTTCTTCCCAGAAGAACGGCGCGGGCAACTGCTGATGGATTTGTCGCTTAACCTCAAAGCCGTGATTTCGCAGCGCCTGGTGCCCAAGCAGGATGGCAAGGGTCGCGCTGCCATCGTGGAAATCCTACTCAACTCCCCCTTGATTTCCGACTTGATCTTCAAAGGCCACGTCACCGAGATCAAAGAGATCATGAAGAAAAGCCGCAACATGGGCATGCAAACTTTTGACCAAGCCCTGTTTGACGCCTTTGAGGCCAACAGCATCAACTACGAAGACGCGCTGCGCAATGCCGACTCGGTCAACGATTTGCGGCTGCAGATCAAACTCAACAGCCAACGGGTCAAGTCCACCGACCTGAACGCCGGCACCGAAAATTTCGCGATCGTTTAAATACCCCCGCGCGCGGCAATCTTCGACGGGTTGCGGCCAAAACAATAATTTTTGAACTTCAACCTTTGCAAAGAGCGCCCATGAGCAGCATTAATCTTAAAGAGTACGCCAGCACCCCGAGCCGCAAAACCGCCTTCCTTGGCCTGGGCGTCATGGGTTACCCAATGGCGGGCCATCTGGCGCAAGCCGGCCACCAGGTCACGGTCTACAACCGAACTGCTGCCAAATCGATCGCCTGGTGTGCTGAATTTGCCGGGTCTGTGGCCCCAAAACATGCCCAGACCCCAAGACTGGCGGCACAGGGGGCTGACCTGGTGTTTTGCTGTGTCGGCAATGACGATGACCTGCGCAGCGTGACGCTTGGTGCCGATGGCGCTTTTGCCGGCATGGCGCCGGGGGCCATCTTCGTCGATCACACCACGGCATCGGCCAGTGTGGCACGCGAACTTTGCGGCGCGGCCAAAACCCTGGGGCTGCAGTTTATTGATGCTCCGGTCTCAGGCGGCCAGGGCGGCGCGCAGAACGGCCTGCTGACCGTGATGTGCGGTGGCGACGCGGCAGCCTTTGCCTCAGCCCAGCCTGCGGCCATGGCGTTTGCCCGCGCCGTCACGCTGCTGGGCGAGAGTGGCGCCGGTCAATTGGCCAAAATGGTAAACCAGATTTGCATTGCCGGACTGGTTCAGGGCCTCAGTGAGGCTATCGCCTTCGGTGAGCAGGCAGGCCTGGACATGCTCCAGGTGCTGGACGTGATCGGCAAGGGGGCGGCACAAAGCTGGCAAATGGACAACCGGGGCAAGACCATGGTCGCCGGCAAGTTTGATTTCGGCTTTGCAGTGGACTGGATGCGCAAGGACCTCGGTCTGGTGCTGGATGAGGCCAAACGCAACGGCGCGCGTTTGCCCGTCACCGCGCTGGTGGACCAGTTTTATGCCGATGTGCAGCACATGGGCGGCAAGCGCTGGGACACCTCCAGCCTGATCAAGCGCCTGAAGTAGGCTTAGCGCCCTCAGGGCGCCGACTTGGGCAACAGGGCATTGAGTTCATCCTCGCTGATGATCTCCAGCAAACGAACCACTTTTTGCACACCTGGGGTGTTCCGTACCACCTCGGTGGCACGGTTGGCTTCGCGCTGTGTCACCCGCCCCATCAGGTAGGTGGTGCCCCGCTCAGTCACCACCTTAAACGAGTTGGCAAAAAGATCCCTGGCATCCACCAGGCCGGCCCTAACCCGAGTGGTGACCAGTGCGTCGGACCCGCGTTGCGTTAGGCCGCTGTTGCCCAGCACGGCCAATTCATTGACGATGCTGCGCACATTTTCGACTTTGGCCACGATTTGCTCCACCAGCACGCGGTCCTGCGCGCTGGGCACCTCACCCGTTAGCAGCACCTGCCGGTTGTAGCTGGTGACACTGATATGGACCCGATCGACCAGATTGTCCCGAATGCGGCTGGCAGCCCGCAGCTCGATGCCTTCGTCCTCCAACTGCGCACCCGGGGTGCGCCGGTCCGTCGCCACCAATGAGCCCATCAAGGCGCCGCCTACCACCATCGGGGCACAGGCGCTCAAGGCAGCGCTTAGGCAGGCCACTAGCACGAGTTTGTGCAGTAAAGGGTGTTTCAAATGAATCATGGGGAGGTCTCCTGGTCGCCAAGTAACTGGGCATCAACGGCATCGCAAATACAGTGCAATGCCAAAATATGAACTTCTTGAACCCGCGCGGTGCGCTCGTGCGGCACACAAATATGGACATCGGTATCGCGCAAGATTTGGCTCATTTTGCCTCCGCCGCGCCCGCTCAAACCCACAACAACCATCTCACGTTCGTGGGCGGCCTCAATCGCCGCCAGCACGTTACCCGAGTTGCCGCTGGTAGAGATGGCCAGCAGCACATCCCCTGGCTGGCCCAAGGCACGCACTTGGCGCGAGAAAATGATGTTGAAATCGTAATCGTTGGCAATGGCGGTAATGATGGAGCTGTCAGTGGTGAGGGCCAGCGCCGCCAGCTCGGGCCGCTCGCGCTCAAAACGCCCGACAAACTCGGCCGCAAAATGCTGGGCATCGGCGGCCGAGCCGCCATTGCCACAGGCGAGCACCTTTCCGCCGCTGGTGACACAGGCCAGCATGGCCTGTACCGCCGCTGCAATCGGACCGCTCAGGACTTGGGCTGACTGGTACTTCAGGTCAGCGCTGTCAATGAAGTGTTGTTGAATTCGTAACTCAAGCATGGACTGATGATACCCGCCCTGCATGACATCAACCCGCATCAAACGCCGCCGGCAGCCACTGCAGGCCCTGTGGCTCCAGCAACACCACATCAAAGCGGCAAGGCGGCGTGACCGACAGGCGCATCAGGTAATGCCGGGCTGCAAAGATGATGCGCCGTTGCTTGGTGGCACTGACGCTGGCACCCGCCCCACCGTGGCTGGCGCTGGCCCGTCGCCGCACCTCGACAAACACGGTGGTGCCGTCTGCGGTACGCATGATCAGGTCGATTTCGCCACCGCCGCGCCCAGGCGTCCGATAATTGCGTTGCACCAGCCGCAGGCCGGCTTGCTGCAAATGGCGCAGGGCAGCGTCTTCGGCGGCATCGCCGACGCTTTTGGTGCTCGCCGAGGCACCCGCAGTCCTGTCATGAGGAAATACCATTGAGCTCCACCTATGCCCATGCCTTAAGCGCCGCCGCTGACGCCGCTGCTGGACAGAATTATCCGCCCGGCGCGCTGTATGTGGTCGCCACCCCGATCGGGAACCTGGCCGACATCACACTGCGCGCCCTGCACGTGCTGGCGTTGGCGGATACGGTCGCCTGCGAGGACACCCGGCACACCCAAGCCCTGCTGCGCGCCTATGGCATTGACAAATCGGCAGCCCAATTGCTGGCAGTGCATGAGCACAATGAGACACAGGCCTCTGAAGAACTGGTGCAACGTATGGTTCAGGGGCAGCGGGTGGCCTATGTCAGTGATGCCGGTACACCCGCCATCAGCGACCCCGGGGCTCGCCTGGTGGCAGCTGCGCGAGCGGCGGCCAGGCCAGTGGTGCCGCTGCCGGGCGCCAGCAGCGTCACAGCGGCGCTCAGCGTGGCAGGCATGGCTAGCACGGAGACAGCCGCGAGTGGCTTTGTCTTTGCCGGTTTCTTGCCCAGCAAAGCCGGCGAACGCACTCAAGCCGTGGCAGCGCTAGCCCAACAGACCCGCGCCGTGGTGTTGCTGGAGGCACCCCACCGCATTCAGGCCCTGGCCGGGGCGCTGGCGGTGCTGGGAGATCGTGGTGTGACGGTCGGGCGCGAACTGACCAAACAATTTGAGGAGATCGCCCAATTGCCAGCGGCGGGCTTTGGGGCTTGGCTGGCTGCTGATCCGAACCGGTGTCGCGGTGAATTTGTGCTGGTGCTGCACCCGGTTGCGGTACCGGCAGATAGCGGCGATGACCAGCGCGTGCTGCAATTGTTGCTGGCCGAGCTACCCTTGAAAACGGCCGTTCGGCTGGCCGCCGAGATCACTGGCGCACCACGCAATGCCCTCTATGAGGCTGCGCTGAGCCTGAAGAAGAGCGCGTCATAAAGCCTGGTTGAGACGGTTGGGAGCAACGAGGCCGGGTACCAAGGCGGCGGCTCGCTGACCGGTCAACGAGCGACGACCTTGGTCTCACCCAACATGCCGCGCGGACGTAAAACCAGCATCAGCGCGATCAGGCAGCCGATGAGCACCACTTGCAAGGCGGCCGCCCGGGCCTGTTCAGCCTGCGGGATCCAGCCACGCATCAGGCCACCCGCGGCAGTCCAGAAGCCCCAGACCACATAGGCGCCCAAAATGGCACCACGGTTGTTGCCCGAACCACCGACGATCAGCATCGCCCAAAGCTGAAAGGTCAGGATCGGCAAAAAATCATCGGGTGCAATGAAGCCGACAAAGTGCGCGTACAAGGCACCACCCAGACCCATCAGCATGCTGCCAATCACAAAGCTTTGCAGCCGGAACGCGAATGACCACTTGCCCAGGGCGCTGGCAGCGTCCTCGTCCTCACGGATGGCGCGCAGCACCCGGCCCCAGGGGCTGTTGACCAGCTTCTCGATGGCCAGGTAGGCCAGCAACAACAGCGACAGCGACAGAACCAGGTAGGCCAGTGTCCAGGGCAGGCCGGTACCCAGCCAGGCCTGCATCGGCTTGGGGATAAACTGCACCCCAAAGGGGCCGCCGGTCAGGGGTGTGGCATTGTTGGCCACCAGCTGGATCGTGACGGCGATACCAAAGGTGGTGATGGCCAGGTAGTCCTGCCGCAGGCGCAGGGCCAGTGCACCGACTAGCAAACCGACCAGACCGGTGACTGCCATGGCCGCCAGCATGCCCACCGCCACCGGCAGGCCCAGGCCGGCCAGCCGGTCGCTGGCCGCGGGGGTGGTGAGCAAGGCCGAGGTGTAGGCGCCAATCGCGACGAAACCGGCCACCCCCACATTGAACAGGCCGGTGTAGCCCCATTGCAGGTTCAGCCCGAGGCTGATGATGGCGTAGGCGGTCGCAAACACCAGAAAGAAACTGGCGTAGGACAATGCACCGGTCAAGTCCAGCATCAGTGTTGCTCCCCGAACAGGCCCTTGGGCCGCACCATCAAGATCGCAATCAACACCGCAAAGGCCGCCGCAGAGCGGTATTCAGCCCCGACCAAGGTGACTGAGGCGCTTTCGGCCAACCCCACGATCAAGCCCCCCAGCACAGCGCCCCAAATCGAACCCACCCCACCCAGAATGACGGCCGCAAACAGGGGCAGCAACAGTTCCACGCCCATGTTGGGTCGCAGTTGAACCGTCAGGCCGGCAAATACGCCCGCCACAGCCGCCAGCACCCCGCCGATCAACCATGTGGCGCGCAACACCCGTTCCGGGTCGATGCCGGTGACCCGCGCCAGGCCGGGGTTAAGGGCCGTGGCACGCATGGAGCGGCCCAGCGTGCTGTGGCGCAAGAAAAGGTGCAACCCGGTGACGGTGAGCAGCGTCAGTGCGAGGACAAAGATCTGATCCGGCGTCACCCGCAAGCCACCCCAGACGCTGCGTGGCAGAAAAGCCACCGCGATCTGCAGGTTGTCCGAGTAGTAACGCGGTATGCCACCCTGCCAGAACAGGAGCAGATTGCGCAGCGCCAGCGCCGCGCCGAAACTGGCGATCACCAGGGTGATGGCGCCTGCCTTGCGCAAACGCTTGAACAGGATCGTGTCCAGGGCCAGGGCCAGCAATGCGGTCAGGCCACAGGCCAGCAGCAGGCCAGCCAGTAGCCCCCAGCCGAATGAAAAGGGCGCGATCGGCGCCGCCAGCGCCTGGCGGGTGGTCGTCAGGGCAGTAGCGGCCACGAACGCCAGGTAGGCACCCCAACCCAGCAGCTCGCCGTGGCTGAAATTGGAAAACCGCACAATCGACAACGTCATGCTCAGCCCGATGGCGCCCAGCGCCACCACCGAGCCAATGATCAGGCCGTCAGCCAAAATCTGCAGCATCAGCGAGGGCCCTCGGCGACGGGCGAAGCCGCATGGCGGCCCAGGTACAGGGCGGCGATGCGGGCATCACCCAGCAACTCGGCGCTGCTGCCAACAATACGCTCCTTGCCCTCCACCAGCACGGCCGCACGGTCGGCCAAGCCCAGCGCGGCCTTGACGTTCTGCTCCACCAGCAAGACAGTGATGCCGGCATCGCGCACCTCGCGCAGTTTGCCAAACACCTGGCCGACCAGCAGCGGGCTCAAGCCGGCCGAGGGCTCATCCAGAATCAGCAGACCGGGCCGCGCGATCAAGGCGCGTGCCACGGCCAGCATCTGGCGTTGCCCGCCCGACAACTGACCCGCCGGCAACTTGCGCTGGCGCAGCAGATCGGGAAACATGGCGTAAACCGGCGCCAGGCTGTCGTGGCGCGGGGCCTTGACGATGGCGGCCGCAAGTTCCAGGTTCTCGGCCACACTGAGATTGATGAACACATTCTCGGTTTGCGGCACGAAGGCCAGTCCCTCGAACACCATGCGGTGAGCCGGGGTGCGGGTGATGTCTCGGCCATTGAGCAGCACGCGGCCGCTGCTGACAGGCACCAGCCCGGCCACGGCTTTCACCAGCGACGATTTGCCCGCACCGTTCGGACCGAGGATGGCGAAGATCTCACCGGGTTGGACCGTCAGGCAGGCGTTTCGCACAATCGGGAGGCCGGGCTCGTAGCCAGCCTCCAGCGATTCAATGACCAGGACCGGGGGGCTGCTCATGCCGGGCTGCCCAGGTAGGCTTCCACCACCCGCGCATCGCTGAGCACCGTCTGCGCCGCTCCAGACAGCAGCAAACGGCCTTCAGCCATCACCATCACCGGGTGACACAGCGTGGCCACGAGGTCCATGTTGTGCTCGATGATGAGGAAGGTGGTGCCCTGCGCATTGAGCGCGCGCACCTTGTCGACGATCTGGTCCAGCAGCGCCGGATTGACGCCCGCCCCGGGTTCGTCGAGCAGCACGATCTTGGGCTCGGCGACCATCACGCGCGCCAGCTCCAGCAACTTGCGCTGGCCGCCCGACAGAATGCGCGCCGGCTCGTGCGCCAGGCTGGTCAGGCCCACAAAGTCCAGCCAATGCCGCGCCGCTGCGAGCGTCTGGCGCTCCTGCCGGGCCACCAGCGTCGGGCGCAGCCAGTTGGTCCAGAAGCGCTCGCCCATCTGGCCGCGCGGCGCAACCATCACGTTCTCCAGCACAGTCATCTCGGGGAACGGACGCGGGATCTGGAAGGTTCTGGCCAAGCCAGCGGCAAACACCGCGCTGGAGAGGCGCCCGGAAATGCGCACACCATCCAGCAGCACTCGGCCGGACGAGGCCGGCATGAAGCCGGTCAGGCAGTTGAACAGCGTGGTCTTGCCAGCCCCGTTGGGGCCGATCAAGCCGCCAATGGCACCCGCCTGCAAGACAAACGAGACCTGGTTGACCGCCTGGTGGCCGCCGAAATTTTTGGACAGGGTTTCCACCACCAGCAGCCCATCCCCTGACGGTCTGTCTGTGTTTGCCGGCATCGGTCCAGCCATAGCCGGTCAGGCGGCGCCTGCGGCGACTACCGCCTCGGCCTCAATCTCAACCAAGTAGCCCTCGCCGATCAGCGCCGACACCTCCAGCAGCGTATTGGCCGGGCGGATGGCGCCAAAGTACTGGCCGTGCACCCGGCTGACCGCTTCGCAGTCGGCCGCGTTCTTCAGGTAGACCCGGGTGCGAACCACGTCCTGCGGTTTGCCGCCCAGCGCCTTGATGCTGGCCGCAATCTTGTCGAGGATGTAGGTGGCCTGCACCGCAGCGTCGCCGCGGCCGATCAATTGGCCCTGACCATGGGTGGCGGTGGTGCCCGACACCAAGATGCGATCACCCAGGCGCACCGCCCGCGAGTAGCCGGCAATCGGCTCCCAGGCACTGCCGCTGTCAATCGTCCAGCGCTGGCTGTAGCCCGGCACCGGCTGGCGCGGCCACAGCGGCGCCACCGTATCGAGGTGGTGGCTGAGGTCGCCAGAGGCGGTCAGGAACGGCGGGTGGCGGTATTCGTCACCGCAGTCACCGCTGAGGCGACGGGTCATGGCAAAGGCCTGATCGAGTACGGCATGGTCGTCGGCGTCGAGCTGAAACTCGAACGGCCGCAGGTTGTCGGCCCGGTGCTCGGACTCACCCAGCCGCGCACCCACAATCACGGCAGCCACAGCTGCTTGCTCCAGCACCCAGCGGGTTGCCACATTAGAGACTGACACCTGGTGCTTGCGTGCAATGGTCTGCGCGGCCTTGAGCACGGTTTGCAGCGCGTCCCAACCGCCCACAGCCTGGATAAAGCGCTGGTACTTCATCTTGCTCCAGTCGTGCACCTCGACCGGTGGATTGGCGCCGACCCAGCGCTCACTCAGGAAACCGCCACCGAGCACACCATAGGTCAGCAGCTTGACGCCGGCTTGCAGGCACAGCGCCGTCATGTCTTCGGTGCCACGGCGGTCCAGCAGCGACATGCAGACCTGGTTGCTAGCCACCGGAATACCTTCATTCAGCAGCACCCGCAGGTGCGCCGTATCAAAATTGGCCAGCCCAAGGTGCGCAATCAAGCCTTGCTGGCGCAGTTTGGCCAGCTCCTGCATCGCGTCAAGGTAGCCAGGATGCTCAAACGTCCACCAATGGAACTGCAACAGGTCGATGCAGTTGACCTGCAAGCGGTCCAGCGAGCGCTGCACGCCCTCGCGCACCACGGCCGCATTCATCGGTCCCGGTGGCGGGCACCACTTGGTGAAGGCCCGGGCCTGCGGCTGTGCATTGGACGCCAGCAGGGTGCCGGCGATGACCTCGGCCGAGCCGTAGTGATCGGCCATGTCAAAGGTGTCAAAGCCTTGTGCGGCATACGCCGCAAGATCAGCGGCGCCCTTGACCGGATCGATCAAGGTGCCATCTCGCTCTATGTCTGCCACCTGCCACAGGCCGGTGACCAGGCGTGAAATCTCCAGGCCCGGGGCCAGCGCCGTGCGTTGTGGCCGACCAACCGGTTTCAACGCAGCGATGCCCTGAATCATTTGACCATCTTGGCCTGGATGGCTTGCACGTCTTCGGTGGATATCTGACCCGCAGTGACCACCTCGCCATCGGCAATCTTCCAGGTGCGGAACGGACCGGCAATGTCACCATTTTTGTCAAACTGGACTGGGCCAATCACCCCCACATAGCGGATGGGCTTTTTCTGTTTGATCAGTTCCAGCGCGCGCGCAAAGCCCTGCGGTCCCGCGTAGATCACCTCGCCACCCGAGGCCGTGACCTTGCGGATGCCATCGCGGATCGAGGCAGCGTCAAACTTACCGGCCTGGGCGACCGCCAGCCCAAGGATGGCGGCGGCGTCAAAGCCCTGTACGGCAGCCGGCGCGCCGCCGTCAAAGCCACCGCTCATGGCCGGGTAGGCCTTGTCAAAGTAGGCGGTGGATTCGGTCTTGGTCGTGCCGGAGGATGTGCCAATGGCAGTCTTCAGGTACTGCGCGCCCACGCCCTTGATGAAATCGGCCGAATTCATGCCGTCGTTGAAGAGGAAGCGCTGTGGCCCGCCCTGCTGCACCCAGGTGCGGATGATGGTGGTACCGTCGCCTGGATAGCCCACGAAATAAAGGGCCGCCGGATCGCCCTTGAGTGCCTTGGTCACCTCGGCGTTGTAGGAGGACTGCTCGGGGTTGTAGGGCGTGACGTCGATGATCTTGCCGCCCAGCGCCTCATAGGCACGGCGGAATTCCGCCAGCATGTTGACGCCGAAGTCATTGTTCACATGGATCACGGTGAGGGTCTTCATGCCCTGGTCCAGCGCGTACTTGGCCGCGGCCGTACCCTGCAATGCGTCGCTGGTGATGGTGCGGAAGAACCAGCCATTGGTCTTGCCCTCCACGGCCAGTTTGGTCAGGGTGGGTGACGAAGAGGCCGGTGAAATCTGCACCACGCCAGCCGGTCCGGTGACTGAGGTCACGATCGGGATCGAGACCGAGCTGATGATGCCGCCAATGATGGCTGGCACTTTTTTCAGGTCAACCAGCTGGCGGGCCTGGTCCACTGCCACGGAGCCCTGGCTTTGCGCGTCGCGCAGGTCAAAAGCGAGCTTGCAGCCGGCAATGCCTTGCGCTCCGGCCGCCTTGTTCAACTCACTAAAGGCCAGCTCGACCGATTTGCTCGCGGCCTGACCGAAACGACCAGCGGCCCCGGTGAGCGATACCACCATGCCCACCGTGTGGGTGCAAGACGGCGTTTGGGCAAACGAGGACGACGTGCCCAGCGTGGCAATCGCAGCTAGGGCGGTGGTGGAAAGCAGGTGTCGCATGGTGGAAATCTCCAGGGTGGGTTGAAATCAGGTTTTGTTCAGTTCGTACTTCATGATGCGGCCGTGTCGGCCCGTCTTGTCGCGCTCCAGACTGTAGGGTTCGCCCGCAGGGCCGGGCGCTGCGGCCAGCAGCGGCGCGATCAGAGCATGGTCAGCTTGGCTCAGTTGGAAGGTAAACACCTCCAGCGTACTGGCGAGCTTGTCTGCATAACGGGCGCCGACAATGGCAGCTGCCACACCGGGCTGGTCTAGCACCCAGCGAACGGCCACGCTTGAGAGCGCAACCCCATGCCGATCGGCGATGGTTTTCAAGGCCCGCAGCAGTGCCTGAAAGGCGCTCCAACCGCCGAACTCGTCGATGATCAATTGGTACTTCACCAAGGAGCGGTTGGTGAGCGTCTGGACTGGCTCGGACTGTCCCAACCAGTGCTCAGTCAGAAATCCGCCGGCCAGGGTGCCGTAGCACAGCAGGTGCATGCCGTGCTGCGCCGCAAGGTCGGCCAAACCGGTGGAGGGGCGCCGGTCCAGCAGTGAGTACTGGGTTTGCATGCTGGTCAGGGAGACACCCGCCTCGATCAGCGCCCGGGCGTGAGCGGTATCAAAGTTGGTGCCGCCAATTCGGGCAATCAGGCCCTCCTGTTGCATTTGCTGCAAGGCTGCCGCGGCTTCCAGGTAGTTGCCCCGGTTGTAGTCCCACCAATGGAACTGCACCAAGTCGAGCCGGTCGGTGCGCAGGCGCTGCAGCGAGCGTGTGATGGTACGTCGCAAGTCAGCGGCGGCTAGCTGGTCAAGATCGGCGTAATCGGGTACGCACTTGGTGTGAACCTGCATGGTGGCCAGGCCAGCCGCACGCTGGTGGGCGTTGAACTCACCATACATGTCCTCGACGCCGGTGTAGATGTCAGCACCATCCACCGTGTTGAAACCGGCCGCGAGAAACGCGGCCATGTCAGCAATGGCGCGGTGGCGCTCAACCGGGCCATGGTCGCCAGCGAGCTGCCAGCCACCACGGATGACGCGGGGGATCCGGTAGCCGGGTGCGAGCGTGACGGTTTCAAAAGCGGCGGCAGTCATCTTCACAGACCAGGTGGCAACGGCACCGCTGTGGTGTCACTGTGTTTGAACAGGCGCTTGCCCAGCCGGGTGATGCGAAAGCGGGTGGGGCAATGCGGGTCCGGACAGGCCACTTCAGCATCGGTGCTCATCCAGTCTGCCGGCTGCGTAACACGCTGCTTAGCGGGTAGCAGCGGCAGCAGCGCTGCCAGTGAGTACAGGGAAAAGCCCTGCCCTGGCGGGAAGTGCAACATCTCACCACGCGCCTCGAAATAGTCGCCCGCCTTTGCCCCGCACTGGATCTTGCGGTCATCATGGACGACCACTTCAACCCTCAAGTCGTACAGCTCAAACTCATCGGCAGGCAAGGTCAAGGTCGAGTCTTCCAGTTTGGGCCGCTTGAACCGACCATGATTTCGATGTGTTAATCGTCTGAATTTGGTATTTTTATATACCAATGTTAACCATTATTTGATGCGGCGCCCACGCTGTCAAGCTCTTTTCAAGGCGCTCGGCAGGATCGCCCGGCGGCGCAGTGGTTTGCCCACGGCCTGCTCCCAAGCGGTCTCCAGCAAGCCGATGCGGGCCAGCGTGGCTGCGTCAATTTGGTCCGGGTCTCCGCTTTCGATGGCCAGCAAACTGTCGTGGAGGGTCCGGGTCGATAGGGCAATGTCACTGAGTTCGCGCACGGCCAGGGTACGTACCAGCTCAAGGCGCCGCAACATCACCTCCATCATCTGAACGATCATGGTGTTTTGTGTGGCTCTTGCAACTGCAATATTAAAGCGCGTGCTGGCCATGGTCATGACTTGCGCACCGGCTTGGGTGATCTTCCTCTTTTTAAATTGAACCACAGTTGCTTCGCTGAGCCTGACCGCGTCGCGCATACGTTCAAAATCAGTCGGCGTCGCGTAGATCGACGCCAGTCGCGCAACGCGGGGCTCAAACAAGCGCCGCGCCTCCAGCACACTGTCGATGTCATCCAACGGCAGGTTGGGCAGGGGGTAACCGCACAGCTCGGGAGGCACCGCTTCACTGGTGACAAAAATGCCACCTGACGAACCAGGCAATACTTGGACAACGCCCGCTTGGGCCAGCAACTTGGTTGCTTCGCGCAGCGTCGGCCGACTCACGCCCAATTGCTCGGACAGACTCTGCTCCGACGGCAGCCGTTCGCCTACCTTAACGTCGCCCGCCCGGATGGCCTCGGTGATGCGGTAGGCCACCACTTCACAGGGTCGAACCAGTTGCACGGCTTGAAAAACGAAGCGAGTCGGCTTGATGCGGGGCACAGTACCTCCTCGACGCGATTTCTTGGCAGAGGAGGTGCGCCCTTCAGGGGGCTACTTCCTTCATGCCAGTCACAAAGTACTCGGTTTCGCCAAAGCAGCTGGTAGGCAGGCCTTTGTGCTGCTCGAAGTTGAGCGTCACCCGCTTGCCCATAGCCGCATTCAGTTGCGCCACAACCGCATCGTCACGGACGGTAAACAGGAACTTTTCGGGCGTAGCCCCGGGCAGTGACACCAGAGACTGCTCGCCCTCCCAGGTTTTGCAAATCCAGCCCTTGGACGACAGTTTCTGCAAATAGCCCGCGCGCTCGCCCGTGGAATAGCTCCAGGTCAGGGCGATGGCCACATAGGCTGCAAATAACAGGGCGACGCCCACGACAAACCCTGCCAAAACGACAATAACCCGTTGTTTGCTGATAGCCATCACTTACTTTCTTGAATTGAATCTGGACTCAATAGGGCTCTAATGCCCAGACCCATGGTTCTGCAGCAAAGCCCACATGCGCGCAGATGTCAGCGGCATCTGCAGCTGTGCCGCGCGGTGGCCGTGGCCATGGCGGGCCAGGGCATCCGCCACGGCATTGACCACACAGGGCGTAGCGCCAATCGTGCCGAGCTCGCCAACACCCTTGACACCCAGCGGGTTGTTCAGGCAGGGGGTTGACTGGTCCATCGCGGTGCAAAAGGGCGGCGTCATGTCAGCGCGCGGCGCGGCATAGTCCATCAGGCTGCCGGTCAGCAACTGGCCGCTTTGAGCGTCATACACCACCTGCTCGATCAGCGCCTGTCCGATACCCTGCATCGCGCCACCGTCGAGTTGCCCGATCACGATCGCGGGGTTAACCACCTTGCCTACATCGTTGACCGACGCGTAGGCCACCACCGCGACCTCGCCGGTCTCGGGCGTGAGCTCGATCTCGCACACGTGGCAGCCATTGGGCCATGATGGACCGCTGACTGCGCTGGTGGATTCGAAGAAGATTTTGCCGCCGGGCTGCTTAGCCGCCAATTCAAACAGGCCAACGCTCAAGTCTGTGCCCTTGACCTGGAAACGCCCGGCCAGGTAGTCAATGTCTTGCACCGCGGCCTCCAGCGTGCTGGCGGCCATGGCGCGGACATGCTCCACGGTGCGCTGTGCGCCCACCTTGACCGCCGAGCCACCGACAAAGATCGAGCGCGACCCGGCGCTGCCAAAACCCTCACCAAGGTCGGTGTCGCCCAGCACGACCCGCACTTGCTCGATGGGTACGTCGAACACGTCTACCACCAACTGCGCGAGCGAGGTTGCAATGCCCTGCCCCATGCCATTGACAGCAGAAAAGACTTCAATGACACCACTTGCTAGTACCGTGACTGTCATGCGCTCCTCAAAGACATTGCCGCCGGTCCACTCCAGAAAAGTGGCAATGCCCCGGCCGCGCCATTTGCCGTTCCGCGTCGACTCGGCCTCGCGAGCGGCAAAACCGTCCCAGTCGGCCAGTGCCAGACCCTGGTCCATCACGTGCTCAAAGCGCCCACTGTCGTACACCTGTGCCATCGGGTTCTTGTAGGGCATCTGTTCGGGGCGAATCATGTTGCGCCGACGCAGCGCAATCCGGTCCATACCGGTCTGGCGCGCCGCCTCATCCATCAGGCGTTCCATGATGTAAATGGCCTCAGGCCGGCCGGCACCCCGGTACGCGCCCACAGACGCGGTGTTGGTGAGCACCGCCTTGAAATAAAAATCAACGGTCTGGATGTCATAGACGCTGGTCTGCACCCACGGACCAATCAGCAACTGGATGGCCACGCCGGTGCCAGTGGCATAGGCGCCGACATTGGCCAAAGTGTGCACACGCAGGGCCAGAATTCGGCCGTCAGCCGCCAAGGCCAACTCCGCCTTGGTGTCGATATCACGGCCAGGGGCGCCGCTGAGAAACTCTTCGCTGCGTTCAGCAATCCATTTCACTGGGCGTTTAAGCGTCCAGGCACACCAGGCGGTCACCGCATCTTCGGGGTGGATGCCGCCTTTCATGCCAAAGCCACCGCCCACATCGCCCACCGTTACACGCACCTGGTCGCGAGACAGGCCCAGCACATCCTTGCACAACGAGGTCTTGATGCCCGAGGGCATCTGGGTGCTCATACGCATCACCAGGCGGCCATCGCTCGGGTCGACCAGTGCCAGAACCGATCGCGGCTCCAGCGTCAACGCCGCGAGGCGCTGGTTACTGAGCGAGAGTCCCACCACATGTGCCGCACCGGAGAAGGCCTGGTCGGTAGCCGCAGCATCACCGTGGCGCATTTCGGCAGAAATATTGTCAGGGGCCTCGTCGCAGACTACGGTCGCGCCAGCGGCCACTGCCTCATGCAGGTCCACCACCATCGGCAGTTCATCGTAGTCGACCATCACCGCTTCGGCGGCGTCGCGGGCCTGCTCCAACGTGTTGGCGAGCACCACTGCCACCGCCTCGCCAACGTAGCGCACCCGCTCGAATGCCAGCGGCCGGCGCAAAGGGGTGACACTGGGCGCACCACCAGCGCGTTTGAACGCGGCCGGGCCGGGAATCGGTTTGACCCCGGCAGCCACCAGATCGGCACCGTCAAAAATAGCCACCACCCCTGGCATAGCCAGGGCGGCGGACTTGTCAATACTCAGAATGCGGGCGTGAGGGTAAACCGACCTGACAAAACACAGGCGCAGGTGATGTGTGTAGTTCGTGTCGTCCGTGATGTCGTCAGTGAACCGCCCCTGCCCCTTGAGCAGCTTGTCGTCTTCGATGCGGAGTACCGCGTGGCCACTGCCAAATCGGGCGTTATTGCTATCCATGTCGCTGTCCCTAGGCTAATTGGGGTTTGCGCAGGCAGACCCTATCTATGATTCTAATGAAGCCGATGGCGAAGCCGGCGGCCATGCGATGAAGCTACACGAGCTTGAGGGCGCCAGTCGCATTTTGAAGCAGCCTGCCCTCCGCCAGTAGCTTGCGAATGGCAGCATTGATAGAGCCCTTGGGCAGGCCCGCGCTCAGCGCGAGCCTGGAGAGGTTGAGTTTGACAAAGTCCTGGGCGGCCAGCACCTGCTGCAGTTGATGTAGTAATTTGGCGCCATTACCGGCCAAAACTGGCGCCTTCCTGCTGCGGCGCGGGGCCTTTTTAACGCGAACGTCGGTTGCATCAAGCGCCTGAATCAGATCAGGCTCTTCGGTCGCCCCTGCGCGTGGCCCAGATGATGGCCCGGCCAGCGCCCGCAGGCGAGCTAAACCCATAGGCTCACCGTCCTTGTTCAGGTTGCTGGCGAGTTCATAGACCTGCTTGAGTTCACTTTCGATACGGGCCAAGGCTTGGCTCAAACGGGCCACCGACTTCCAGTCTTCGAACAAACTGTCATTGGCAAGATCGAACGGGTTGGCCTGCATGGCGGTATTCACGCGATCGGCATAGGTCTGGGCCACTGCCTTAAGTTGCGCATCTGCGGCAAATACGGCTGCGCCAGCGGACTGAATGGCAGCGAGAGCTTGGGTGGAAATTGGCATGGTGGTTCGCGATGGGAGTGAGCGGGCAGACGAGTTCCAAGACGGAGGCTCAATGGCTTGGCTCGGAGGACGCAGTGTATCGGAGCGCGCTCGGCACCAGGGTTTGCCTCACTTGGCCGCAGTGTCTACGGCTTTTTTTAGATCCCGATATTCCTCGCAGGAGAACCGACACAGTTTGTCCAGCGCGCTAAGGTGTTGCCGGGCCTTGTCCATTTGCCCCAGTTGGAGGTAAGCCATACCGATGTATTCATGGGCGCCACGATGGTCGGGGTCAAGGCTCAAAGCCGTCTTGTAAGCCCCCAAGGCCTCATCGAGTCGCTTCAGGTTGCGGTAGCTGTAGCCAAGCAGATTAAAGCCGTCGGCACTTTTGGGTTTGGTCACCACATAAGGCTCCAGCACGACGACCGCAGCAGGCCAGTTTTTTTGACTGATCAGGGCGCGTGCCCGCTGCAATTCGGTGTCAACCGGCGTCGCAGGCTGCATGTCTGCACTTTGCGCTAGGTTAGCCAGGGCCATCAGCGCCGCCAAGAGAATCAGTTTCAACATGATTTTTCCTTTATGAAAAGTGATGCCAGACCAGGTATTTATTGGGTTTATAGCTATTAAAAATATAGCAAAGTCTACGTGGAGAGTGCCAATAAATTTTGAGCCTTGGCAGGTCAAAGCAGCTAGATTTTGCGTCGATTCAGCATTTGCCCGCCAGCACCGCCGCAAGATCACCGATTCATGCGGCAGAATCAGCGGCATGATCCCACTCGGCTGGCCGGCTCTAACGACCGCTGCAACACCTGGAGTTCCTTTGCTCTGCCTCGTGACATGACAGTCCGGCCACGTGCCCTCAGCGGCACAGCATTTGCCACCCTGCTTCTGATCGCTCTGATGATGGGCGCCAACCATGTGGCCGCGCGCCTGGCGTTCAACCATGGGGTAGACGTCGCTACCGCCGCGGCTTTTCGAAGTATGACCACGGCGCTGGTTGTCACGGCCTTGGTGCTGGTGCAGGGCGTCTCGCTGCGGTTGACGCACCGGCACCGCCGCTTTTTGCCACTGATCGGCCTGTTGATCGGGGTACAGGGTCTGTGTCTTTACTCTGCAGTGGCTCGCCTGCCGGTGGCGCTCGCACTGCTCGCCTTCAACAGCTACCCCTTGTGGGCAGCGGTCTGGGACAGGCTGCTTTACCAGCGTCAGCCAGAGCGCGCCGTGTTGCTGGCCATGCCTGTCATCCTGTTGGGGTTGGCCATGGCGCTTGATGTGCTTGGTGCGGCCTCGGGCCTGGGCGCCGCTGGCCAATGGGGGCAAATTGGCAGTGGCGTCGCCTTTGCGCTGGCAGCTTCGGCCACCTTTGGCCTGGCCATGATCCTGACCCAGCACGAAGCCGGCGACCTTGATGGCCGACTGCGCACGGCCTCCACCATGGCCATGGCAGGCCTGGTCGCCCTGACGACCGTGGGCTTTCAAGGCGGCTTTCATTTCCCTGTGGCCGCGCCAGGTTGGTGGGGCCTGGCCGCGCTCACCTTTTTGTACGGCACGGCCTTTACCATCATGTTCACGGTACTGCCCAAACTGGGGGTGGCCGGCAATTCGGCGATCATGAACGTCGAGCCAGTTTTTGCCCTGATCTTGGCCTGGCTGATTTTGGGCCAGACCATTGCGCCACTGCAGGTCGCCGGCGCACTGCTGGTCGTGGGCACCGTCATGGTCCTCGGTCTGCGCCGGCGTTAGCCAAAATTATGGTTTGTTAGCATGCTGCCAAGTTTGGAGATTCCCTATGCAACCCTTTCACCTCGCCTTTCCCGTCACCAACCTTGAAACCGCCCGCGCCTTTTACGGCGGCGTGCTGGGCTGCCCGGAAGGGCGCAGCAGCGCGGATTGGGTGGATTTTGATTTTTACGGCCACCAAATCGTGGCCCACCTGTGCGTGTCGATGGATGCCAGCTCAGCGCGCAGCGAGGTCGACGGGCACGGCGTCCCGGTGCGCCACTTTGGCATGGTCTTGACCATGCCCGACTGGGAAGCGCTGGCCAGCAAGCTCAAGGCGCTGGGTACCAAGTTCATCATCGAACCGTACACCCGTTTCAAGGGGGAGCCCGGAGAGCAGGCGACGCTGTTTTTTCTTGATCCGTTCGGCAATGCGATCGAATTCAAGGCATTTCAAAACCCACAATCCCTGTTTGCCAAATGAGGTCGCCCGCCACACAACTGGCCATCAACTACGCCGATGTGGCCGCGGCACACGCCCGACTACAAGGCGTGGCGCACCGCACCCCGGTGCATACGTCCCAAACCGCCAATTCGCTGACCGGGGCGCAGCTGTTTTTTAAATGCGAAAACTTCCAACGCATGGGCGCCTTTAAGTTTCGCGGCGCCTACAACGCGCTGGCGCAATTCACGCCAGAACAGCGGAAAAGCGGCGTATGCGCGTTCAGTTCAGGCAATCACGCGCAGGGCTTAGCGCTGTCTGCGCAATTGCTGGGCATTCCGGCCGCGATCGTCATGCCGCTGGACTCGCCTGCTGTCAAGATGACAGCAACACGCGGCTATGGTGCCGAAGTGATCACCTATGACCGCTACACACAAGACCGCGAAGCGATCGGGCGGCAACTGGCACAAGAGCGGGGCATGACGCTGATACCGCCCTATGACCATGCCCACGTGATGGCCGGCCAGGGCACGGCCGCCATCGAGTTGTTTGAAGATACGGGGCCGCTGGACCTGTTGCTGGTCTGCCTGGGTGGTGGCGGGCTGCTGTCAGGCTGCGCGGTGGTGGCGCAGCAGCTGAGCCCGGATTGCCGGGTGATCGGGGTCGAACCCGAAGCCGGCAACGACGTGCAGCAAAGCAAACAGCTGGGTCGCATGGTGAAAATCGACACGCCCCGAACGATTGCCGACGGGGCCCAGACGCAGCAGGTTGGGCAGCTCACCTTCCCGGTAATTCAAACCCTGGTGGATGACATCGTGACTGTCAGCGATGCACAGCTGGTTGAAGCCATGCGCTTTGCAGCAGCGCGCATGAAGATGGTGATCGAGCCCACGGGTGCGCTGGCCATGGCCGCAGCCATGCGAGGCGTGGTGGACGTGCGCGGCAAGCGCGTGGGCGTGCTCATTTCAGGCGGCAACATCGACATTGCCCAGTTCGCCAAGTACCTGGCCTGATCTGTCTATCCCTGGTGCACAGGCATCAGGGCCGCTCCAGATAGCTCTGGAACACCCCAACATGCACAAACGCCGGGTCGGCTGAGTCGGGCCACAGGTGCAGGGCGTCAAAACGCACATCGTAGGTCGGCTCATCCGATGCCGCTACACCATGAGCGTGCGCGTCTGGGAACGGGTAGGCTGGCGACTCCCCCACCACCACGCCGACCTTGCCGCGGATGTAGGCCGGCATGCGCACATGACCCGGCACCAGGTCGGCTCTGACCCGCACCGAGTCACCCAGTTTGAAGGCCTCACGGTGGGCCACATTACTGCGCCCACCAGCACTGGGCAGCGCCAGCGGAAATGCGCCCTGAGCTAGCTGCTCTAGCTCACCCAGGCTCACCACCGATTTTTCAACGCACAAAGTAGCCAGGCTGGTCAGGGTCCGCTCGTAATAGCTGGCATTGAGGTAATGGCGCGGCTCCATGCGTTCGATCGCATGCCGGTACTCGTCCATATTGAATAGCCCCCGCCGGACCGCCAGTGAGTACAGCGCATTGACTCGCCTCTCCCAAGCCGCATGAAAAGCCGCCGCCCCTGGCGCATAACGAACCGGTCCAAAACCCTGTTTGCCACCTAAATCATGCATACCGTCCATGGTCTGACTCCTTTTAGAGGCGCGCCACGCCGATCATGCCGTCACGGGTGACCAATTCGGCCAGCCGTTCCAGCGGCCAGCCCAGCGTGTTTGGCGGCTGTTCGGGCAACACGATGTAACGGGTATCGGCTGTGGTGTCCCACACCCGGATTTCAGTCTCGGGCGGCAGTATGAGGCCCATCTCTTTGAGCACCGTGCGAGACTGGCGCACCACGCGGGCCCGGTATTCAAGGTCTTTGTACCAGTCGGGTGGGATGCCGATGATGGTGAAAGCGGTGCACGAGCAGAGGGTGCAGCAGATCACGTTGTGCACGGTGGGCGTGTTCTCGAGCACCACCAAATGACGGTGGTGCAGCGGCATGCTTAGCCCCAATTCCGCCACTGCCGCGCGGCCATTGCTGAGCAAGCGTTGTCGAAACGCGGGATCGGTCCAGGCCCGGGCGACCACCTTGGCCCCATTTGCCGGCAACCACTGCTCATCAATCTGAAGCCCCTGCTCCTCAACAAAGTTTGCGGGCTCCCATCCCCTGGCATCCAGGGCGCGCTCAATGGCAGCAGCACGACCTTCGACGGAGGCATTGCCGTGTTGCGTTGTGCTTGATTGGGTCATGGGCAGGTCCCTCTTTGCTTGGTGAGGCGAGTATAGGAGTCCCCTTGCACGGGCGGGCGGACTCATGACATCATTGCCCCATGAACGACACTTTGAAATCTGGCCTGGCCCGATACCCGCACCTGCTGGCGCCTCTGGATCTGGGCTTCACCCGGATTAAAAATCGGGTGCTGATGGGCTCCATGCACACCGGCCTGGAAGAAGGACGCGACCTCAGCCGCCTGGCGGCTTACTTTCGGGAGCGGGCCGAGGGCGATGTCGGCCTGATGGTGACCGGCGGCTTCGCGCCCAACATCGCGGGCTGGGCCAAGCCCTTCGCCGGCATGATGAGCACCTCGGGCGCAGCCCGGCGGCACCAAGTGGTGACGCAGGCGGTGCATTCGGCAGGCGGCAAGATTGCCCTGCAAATTCTGCACACCGGGCGCTACGCCTTCCACCCGCTGGCGGTGGCGCCCAGCCGGCTCAAGGCGCCGATCTCGCCATTCACGCCGTTTGAACTGTCCAGCCGCGGAGTGGAGCGGCAGATCCGAGCCTTTGTGAACTGCGCCGTCAAAGCCCGCGAGGCCGGCTACGACGGCGTTGAAATCATGGGCTCGGAAGGCTACCTCATCAACCAGTTTCTATCCAGCTACACCAACCAGCGCAGCGACGCATGGGGCGGCGATTACAGCCAGCGCATGCGGCTGCCGCTGGAGATTGTGGCGCGCACCCGCGAGGCGGTGGGCCCGGATTTCATCCTGATCTACCGCCTGTCGATGATCGACCTGGTACCCGGCGGCAGCAGTTGGGACGAGGTCGTGACGCTGGGCAAGGCGGTGGCTCGCGGCGGCGCCACGCTGATCAACACCGGCATTGGCTGGCATGAGGCGCGCGTGCCCACCATTGCCACCAGCGTGCCGCGCGCCGCCTTTGCCTGGGTCACGCAAAAAATGCGCGCCGAATTTGCCGCTGCCGGCATCCACACGCCACTGGTGGCCAGCAACCGCATTAACACCCCCGAGGTGGCCGAGCAACTGCTGGCCGATGGCTTTGCCGACATGGTCTCCATGGCGCGCCCGCTGCTGGCCGACCCGCATTTTGTAAAAAAAGCCGCCGCTGGCCAGGCCGACCAGATCAACACCTGCATCGCTTGCAACCAGGCCTGCCTGGACCACATCTTCAAAAACCGGCTCACCAGCTGCCTCGTCAACCCGCGCGCTTGCCACGAAACAGAGCTGGTCTACCGACCAATCGCCAGTGCGGCGGCGCGCCGGCGCTTCGCCGTGGTGGGCGCCGGCCCGGCCGGCTTGACGGCCGCCACCGTGCTGGCCGAGCGCGGCCATGAGGTGCACCTGTTTGATGCCGCCAGCGAGGTGGGTGGCCAGCTCAACATGGCCAAGGTGGTGCCGGGCAAGGAAGAGTTCCACGAGATGCTGCGCTACCTGCGGCGCCAGGTTGAGGTGACCGGGGTGCAACTGCACCTGGGCCGGCGGGTCCAGGCGCCTGACCTGCAGGGCTATGACCAAGTGATCATCGCCGCCGGCGTGGTGCCGCGCGACCCGCGCATTCCCGGGCAAGAGCACCCCAAGGTGCTGAGCTACATTGACGTGTTGCGACATCGCAAGCCGGTGGGGCCGCGCGTGGCGGTGATCGGCGCCGGCGGCATCGGCTTTGATGTGGCCGAGTTTCTGGTCAGCGAGGGCCATTCCACCACCACCGATTTGCCGGCCTGGCAAGCCGAGTGGGGCGTGACCGACCCGGCGCTGGCCGCCGGCGGCCTGCACCCGGCCGGACCTCAGGTGGCGCCGCCCGGGCGCCAGGTGACGCTGCTGCAGCGCAAGGCCGGCAAGTTGGGCGATGGCCTGGGCAAGACCACCGGCTGGATCCACCGCACCGCGCTCAAGATGAAACGCGTGACCATGATCGGCGGTGTCAACTACGAGCGCATTGGCGACGAAGGCCTGCTGGTCAGCGACGGTGAGAAGCGTGAGAACCTGCGCTGGATTGCCTGCGACACGGTGGTGCTGTGCGCCGGCCAGCTGCCGCTGCGTGAACTGGCTGATGCCCTGCTGGCGAAGGGGCAAACCGTGCACCTGATCGGCGGTGCCCACGAGGCTGGCGAGCTGGACGCCAAACGAGCCATCGACCAGGCGGCCCGGCTGGCGGCGGCGCTCTAGGGCTTGCCAAGATGACAACGCCACCCCCGATCACTTAGAGGACCACTTTGACACACGACATCCCGAGGATCGACATCGGCGCCCTGTTCGGGCAAGACCTGGCGGCCCGCTCTGCGGTGGATCAGGCCATTCTTACGGCCGCCCGATCGGAGGGCATGCTGGTCATCACCGGCCTGCCGCACTGGGCCGTGCTCAGCCCCGCCCGGCGGCGCCTGCTGCTCAGCCTGTTCGCACTGCCCGAAGCTGACATCCGCAAATTGTGGCGCTGGAACTTCGACCCGGCGCAAGCCAATGTCTACCGGGGTTGGTTTCCGCTGCAGAACGGTCTGCCCACCTACAAGCAGGGTATCGATATGGGACCGGACATCGCCTACGGGCCCGGTGTGGTCGATCCCCGCGATCCGCTGCGCGAGGCCACGCCCTTGCCGCCCGAGGATAGTCTGCCGGGTTGGCACGCCTGCGCCCGGGACTACTACCTGGCCATGGTCCGCCTGTCCGAAGCGCTGATGCACTCGGTAGCGCGCGGCCTGGGGCTCCCCGAACACTGCTTTGACGAGGCTTTCAAGGGCGGTGTTTCCACCTTGCGCCTGCTGCATTACCCGGTGCGGCCGCCCGAATCATTCGAAGGTGCCGCCGCCGAGGCCTGGGCTGTCCATCAGGGCGAGTCCCATTACATGCTAGCCCGGGCCCACGTCGACACCGGTTTCATCACCCTTCTGGCCCAAGACGGGGTGGCTGGCCTGCAGGCGCAGCACCTGGACGGCACCTGGATGGACGTGCCGCCTGAGGAGGCCACCCTGGCGGTGAACTTCGGCAAGGTGCTGGAGCGCTGGACTGACGGTGCCATCCGCGCCACGGTTCACCGTGTGCTGGGCAACGGGCGTGAACGGCATTCCATTCCGTTTTTTTATGAAGCCAGTGTCGACGCCGTGATTGCGCCGCTGCCATTGCCAGGTGCCAAGGCCTTCGCCCCTTTCTACTTTGGTGACCACCTTTGGGAAACCACCACCAAATTCGTAGAACAGCGCGGCATCGCGCACCTGCGCAGGCCGCTCGGGCCTCCCCCGGCGTCTGCCATAACGCCGCTGCCACCCGCTTCCAATGCCTGACAATACAAGCGGTACAGGTCAGCGCTGGGCCACTTTGATTACCAATTGCCGGTGCCGGGTCCGCCTTTGAACGGCCCGGCTAAGTCGAGGGTGATCCAGCCGCCATAGAAGTCACCCGCCTGGGGCGTCACCCTGGCGCCACCAACGCTGCAGTTGAGATGGTGGGCGTAGAAGGCCACACACTCGGCCAGCGGCTCAGCGCCCGGCAGGGGCTGCGGGTAGCTCCAGGCGACCAGTGCCAGGCGGCGATCGCCGTCCACCAGATGCCAGTAGCGCGCCGGGCCTTTCCACTCGCAGAACGAGCCATTACCCGCTGGCTGCAGCAGTTCACGCGCCACGTCGGCCAGTGGCAGGTAGAAAGTGGGCGGGTGCGCGGTCTCGCGCACTGCCCAGGCACCGCGGGTACGCGCAATCTCGCGCTCGCCCCAGTGCACCACGATGTCCCGCGGGTCGCGCACCAGTTCTGGCGGTCGCGGAAAGTCCCAGACGGAAACCTGCCCCGGCTCGGTTGGGTCGGCGAACGATGGGCGCCCCGTCCCTCGCCAGCGCCACTGAGCACGGGCCATCGCTAGTCGGTCAGGATCCATCATCGTCATGGGCCAGGAGGATAACCGGGTAGGCCAGCGGCACCAATGGCTCAATCATTGCTGTGGCTCATGGCAGCACTCAGGACTCTTAAGGCATTGCTTGCGAACCTACCCGTCTTCCAAGGCTGCGAGGCGTTGCGCTTTGACGTTTTCGCGACCGATTTGATCATCGCATCCCTCCAGCCGAAGGACTGGCGACATAGGGCATATTCCCCGACCAGACTCGCAGCCTGCAAAGCGGGGGTTGGTTCGGCCGGCTGCGGCCTCATTATTCGGTCTTGGCACATTGCGCGATGGTCATCGCCTCAAAACAGCCTTCCAGATGCAGATGAACTTCCGCCTTGAGAATCGACTTCAATCGACCGGGCTCAAGTTCATGGTGTTTTGTGTTCATTCAGGGGATTGTCCATGCCCGCCTGCTCAAACACCGGCAATACCCCCACCACTGAATTACCCGTTTTCCCCCAAAGTTGCTCGGGGCATGAACGCACATTCTTCCTTTGCTTTGGCGTCTGAGTGGCATATCAATGCATACTTGCAACTGGTTGTGCAACCCCAGAATGGAAATTTTGAATTGAGCACACTCGGCAACAACCTCTGGTTCATCTTTGCCGGCATATGACTGGCGATCGACCACGTGGTCACCGCACTGGTGCTCTTCCTGACCATCATCGGGAGCCCCTTCGGACTGCAGCACCTGAAGATTACAGTGTTGGCCTTAGCACCCATTGGGAAGCAGATTGTGGCAACGCGAAAGATGATGTAGCGCGGTGGCACCCCGAGCGCTGCGACCCCAACGCCGACACGGACCTGACCCAAGGGCAGCCATATTGCCGTCTGACCGTTATATAAAGGCCAAAACGAAAGCGCCCCTCATCGAGAGGGGCTGCTAAGTTCCGCTTTGTTGCCCATGAAGAGCCTATCTACATCACCGCCTTATTAGAAAAAGCAGGTTGGTGCAACCGGGTGATTTACCATTCATGTGGATGAAATAGTATGTTCTCCCACGAATTCCGCAGGCCTGACTTGATCAGACCGCGAAATCTTGTTTTGACTTACCTTCGGCAACCAGCGCCTTCATCCACTTTGGCATTAGCCCACGTCCGGACCAGCTTTCGCCGTTGGGACCACGGTATTTGGCTTCAACTGGCTTGGCAGTCTTTTTGGCACCACTGTCAGCTTTGCTCGCTCGTACGGTCTTGGCAGCCTTGCCTCGGCCTTTACCAGCAGTTTTTGTCGCTGTCAGGTCTTTGACGGTGATACCGAAAGCCAGCATCTGCGCCTTGATCTCGGCAACCGTCTTGTCAAACTCGCGGGCCTTGATGTCATTAGCCTGCTTTTGTAGTTTCTCGATCTGACCCTGGAGTTCTATTAAATTGCTCATTGAGGTTTCTCTTTTAGTTACCAATATTAATTAATTTTAGATGCAGTCGCCCGCCCGGTATTATGTCTTACTCGTCTGAAGTTGGCACCATCCCAGATAGACTTATTGTGCGCCATGCCTCAGAGGCTGCCATCACCGCATAATCCGAAATACTCAACCTGAATCCGTGAGCCGATTCCCCGCCCGCCCATTATTTTTTTGATTTTCTCGTTGATATCCAATTTCGTTTTGAATTTTGTCCGCAGCCATGCCCCAAATCTCCCAAGTCAGCGCATGCGTGTACC
>Ga0247831_1000082_pt1 | contig 188350 bp, 165 predicted proteins | sample LaCruzMarch2015__9_FD_192406 | JGI IMG/M metagenome (GOLD analysis project Ga0247831, IMG submission 192406) | Freshwater microbial communities from meromictic Lake La Cruz, Castile-La Mancha, Spain - LaCruzMarch2015_1m | ecosystem: Environmental > Aquatic > Freshwater > Lake | place: Spain... | reverse complement strand
GTGCTTATAGCGACGGGGTCCCACCTCTTCCCATTCCGAACAGAGTAGTTAAGCCCGTTAGCGCTGATGGTACTGGGGTTGATGCCCCGGGAGAGTAGGTCGGCGCCAACTCCAACTATTTCCCCCCTCTGCCCGTGCACTCCCAGTGTGCGGGCTTTTTTTATTTGTGCAAACATACATCGTGCTGCCCGCTGCAAAGGGGGAGATGTTTGGGTAGCTTGTACAGCTGGGAAAAATAGCTTATTTTTGCGTTATGGTACAGACGCTAAACGATCTCGACACCAACAAAAAATATACCTACGCCGACTACCTGACGTGGCAGTTTGACGAATATGTGGAGTTGATCAAAGGAAAAATTTACCCCATGTCGCCTGCGCCTTCCCGCTGGCATCAACTGATGTTGAGTAGATTGCACGGATACATTTTTCAATATTTTATAGGTAAGGAGTGTGATGCGTACCTGGCTCCATTCGACGTTCGTCTGTTGGACCGCAAAAAATCCGCCAAGGCCAACAAAGACATCCTTACCGTGGTACAACCCGACCTTTGTGTAATATGCGACAAAAGCAAACTGGACGACGCCGGTTGTATCGGCTCGCCGGATTGGATCGTTGAGATTCTGTCGCCGGGCACGCGCCGCAAAGACCGCAAGGAGAAGCTTCAGTTATACGAAGAAAACGGCGTTCGGGAATACTGGATCGTTTCGCCGGAGGGTTTCAGCGTGACGGTGTATGATCTGGTGGACGAACGATATGCCATCCGGAATGTGTTCACAGAAGAAGATACCGTGCCTGTGGGGATTTTTCCTGGGTTGTCGGTAGAGATGGGGTTAGTATTTGCGGAATAGCCGCTTGGGTTCACTAAACTTTCCCCGCACACCCGCAAGCCTCCAGCACCCGCTGTGCATTTATATTGATGTGTCGGAAACAGGCGCGATTTTCCTCGGAAAGGCGCAAAGAATCGGGAGGGGTGCGGGCCGGGCTTTTTTTAACCATGTTTCAACTGAAAGCAGATCCGGGTCTTCAAATCGCCATATATTTGTTCCCTCAACTACTCAACTACTCCCCTCCTCAACTCAAAATAAACACATGGCAGAAGAAAAGCAGCCGCAAATGCCGGCCTTGAACATTGAAATTTCAGAAGACACCGCAGAAGGCATTTACTCCAACCTCGCCATCATCTCGCATTCAAATGCCGAATTTGTGGTGGATTTCATCCGCATGATGCCCAATGTGCCCAAAGCAAAAGTAAAGGCGCGCATTGTGCTCACGCCGCAACACGCCAAAAGGCTGTTGCACGCATTGCGCGACAACATCAATAAGTTTGAAATGCAGTTTGGCGCCATAGACGAGCCGGAGCAGCACCAGTACCCGCCCATGAACTTCAATACGCCGCCCGCGCAGGCGTAAGCGCGTTTAGCGCTTGTTCGTGTTTTTCAACGAACAAGCGCTAAACTACTGGCAATTGCTCGGGTGCCTCGTCCTCCTTGGGTGGTTCTTCTTCTTGAACAGGTGGAGCCGACGCCTCAGAAATGCTCAGTCGTTTTCGTTCTTTCCGGGCGCGCTCTTCTGCTTCAATTTTGTCGTAGGCTTTGATAATGTCCTTCACCAGGCGGTGGCGCACCACGTCTTCGGTAGAAAGGGTCATGATGACAATGCCTTCTACCCCGTCGAGGATGTCCATCGACTGGCGCAGACCAGATTTTTGGTGGCCTGGAAGGTCAATCTGGCTCAAGTCGCCAGTAATGATGCACTTGGCGCTTGGCCCCAAACGGGTCAGGAACATTTTTAGCTGGAGCGGCGTGGCGTTTTGCGCCTCATCAAGGATGATGAAAGCGTGGTCCAGCGTTCGGCCGCGCATGTAAGCCAGGGGCGCAATTTCGATGACGCGGTTTTCCATGAAAAAGTTGAGCTTGTCCATGGGCAACATGTCATCCAGCGCGTCGTACAAAGGCCGGAGGTATGGGTCAACCTTGTCTTTCAGATCGCCCGGCAAAAAACCAAGGCTTTCACCGGCCTCTACGGCTGGCCGCGTGAGCACAATTTTTTTGACCAGTTTGTTTTTCAACGCCCGCACAGCGATGGCTACCGCGGTGTACGTTTTACCGGTACCGGCGGGGCCAATGGCAAAAATGATGTCGTTTGTTTCACTCACCTCCACCAAACGCTTCTGGTTGCGCGTTTTGGCCTTGATCGGGCGGCCTTCCCGGCCGTACAAGATCGTGTTGTCGCCGTTTGTACCGTTCACGGGAATGCGCACTTCAAACGGGTTTTCGCCCCCCATAATGTCCACCACTGTTTGCAAAGGCAGTTCTCGATGCTCGCGCAGAAAGCGAACCATCATTTCAAATTTGGCTTTGGCGGCCTGGGTAGCTTTTTTTTCGCCGGCTATTTTGAGGCTGTTGCCCCTCGCCGTGATGGTGGCGTCCGGAAATGTTTTGCGCAGGTGATTGAGTTTTGCGTTGTTTTCACCAAACAACTCCACCAACTCTACGCCATCGACAGTCAGAATAATTTCGCTCAAACGATTGTTGCGTTATTAAGGATGGCCTGGAAAAAATCATGCATACGGGGCTGTTTATGAATGATTTATCAACACGATTTTTTCTTGCCGTGAATAAATGGTTTCGCTCCGCTTTCTACCCCAAAGGAACGCGTTCTGCGTGAAGATTCCAACACCCAAACGATAAAATAGGTTCCCAAATTTCCTTTTGCTGCGGTTTGTTCGGGTATTGTATCTTTGTTGCCTGTTTTCTCCAAAACACCAGCTTCCGAAAATGACCATCGTTACCCTGACTACCGATTTTGGCGCCCAGGATTATTACACCGGCGCACTCAAGGGCGCGCTGTTGCGCCGCCACCCCGCCATGCAGTTGGTGGACATTACGCACTCCATTGCGCCGTACAACATTGTGCAGGCTTCTTATGTGGTGGGCAATGCGTACCAGGAGTTTCCGGAAGGCAGCATTCACCTGATCGGGGTAAATTGCGTATATGATGATGGATTCCGCTTCGTAGCTGGCCGACGGAACGGGCATTATTTTCTGGCACCCGACAATGGGGTGTTGACGCTGATTTTTGACGACCCCTGGCCACCCGCCGACATAAAGAATCTTGGTATGGGCAGTGGAGCCCATTTTGCAGTTAAAGATGTATTTGCAGATGCAGTAGCCCACCTTGCCAGCCATTTGCCTTGGGACGACCTTGGCGAATCCACGCCGATGTTGTTGCAACGAATAGGCCTTCAGCCCGTCATTACCCCCACCAGAATCCGCGGCACCGTGATGCACATCGACCATTTTGAAAATGCGGTGCTCAACATCCGCCGCCCGGCATTTGAACGCGTGGTTGGACATCAGCCCTTTTCCCTGTTTTTCAAACGCCACGACCCCATCACCCGCCTCAGCGTCAACTATTGCGACGCCCCTGTTGGCGAACCACTCTGCCTGTTTAACAGCGCAGGCTACCTGGAAATTGCCGTCAACATGGGGCGTGCCGCTACCCTGCTTGGCCTGAATCTGGAGGATGTGGTGGAAATAACCGTGGAGTGATCGGGCGGTGTCACCATTGCGGACAATCCGACAGCCGTTTTGTCAGTCCATTATAAAAGGTGCGCAGGGCTGTTTGCGAGGCTGCGGGCATATTCGGGTAAGCGTCGGGGTGTTTCGTCCAGTCGTTTGCCGGTATGGCGTAATAAGTCGTTTTGCCCTCCGGGCTTTTGTGGATGTACCGAAATACCGGAATCATGCCATAGCGGCCGTACTCGGCATAAGGCACTCCTTTTTGGTGCAAAAGGTCGATTTCGAACATGATGCCCCCGTCGGTGTGCACTTTTTGCTGGTTGGAGATGAAATTGCCGAGTGAATACACGACTAAGGCTTTTTTGGTTTGGCCGTTGGGCATGTCAACAGATTCCCATTTGACGGGTTGCACCACGTGCGGGTGGGCACCGATGATCAGGTCGGCGCCATGCCGGATCATAAAGCGGGCCAATGCGCGCTGTTCAGCGTTTTCGGTGAGTTGGTACTCAAGTCCCCAGTGCATCACTGCGATGATGAAATGCGGTTTTCGGGCGCGGGCCTCCTCGAGGTCTTTCCGGATTTGAGCGGTGTCGATGAGGTTGACCACCGTTGGCGCTTCGGTGGGTATGCCGTTGGTGCCGTAGGTGTAATTGAGCATGGCCAATTTGAATCCGTTTTTGTACACCATCAGCGGGTACAGGGCTGCGCGGTCGCGTGCATCTTTAAAGGTGCCGGTTTGCACAAACTCCAGTTTGCGCAGGGTTTCAATGGTGTTCACTACGCCCAAAGCCTTGCTGTCGTTCGAGTGGTTGTTGGCCGTCACCAGCAGGTCGAAACCGGCGTCTTTGAGGGCGACGGCCAGTGCGTCGGGGCTGCGAAACATGGGATAACCTGTGTAGGGCGGTTTGCCCGGCAAGGTCAACTCGAGGTTGCCGATGGCGATGTCGGCTTTTTCCAACAGCGGTTTGACGTATTGAAAACAGGGTTGATAGTTGTAGGATTGATTGGGTACCAGTGCGGCGCTTTGAATCTGGGGCGTGTGCCCCATGATGTCGCCGGCAAAGATCAAGCGAAGGGTGTCTGTCTGGGCCGATAAAGCTTGGCCGGTCAACAGCAGGCCAATGACAAGGATAAGGCGCATTGTAGTAGCAGGTTTTGGGTAAAAATAAGTCGACTTTATTGTGGTGGGCCTGTTTTTTTCCACTGAGGCGTTTACACGTGTCGAAACGCCGGGTTTTACCGATGTTTGCAGGCAAATTTAACACATATCCGCATGTTCCGATCGTTGCCGTTGTTGATCGCCTTGGCCTTGGGCGTACTGTTGGGCTACCTGTTGTTCCGTTGCCGTCCGGCAGATGTAAAAGAAGAGGCGACCGTGTTGCTGGAGCAAATGCAGTCGGTGGCCAAGCTGATCACCGTAGAGGGGCAGTTTTCCGAAATTTATGATTACAACGCCTATCAAGGCTATTTTACCTGGCTATACGACAAAAAGATGCTGGTGCGGGTGCAGGGCAAAGTGTCGGTCGGGTATGATTTGAAAGACCTGAAGATGGAGGCCGACCCAACCACACGAACCATATACATCGGCCCGTTGCCTACGCCACAGATATTAAGCCTCGATCATACGTTGGACTATTACGACATCAAACAAGGATTTTTTACGCAATTTTCTACTGCTGAATACAACCAAATCAATGAAAAGGCCAAAGAATTGATTCGCCAAAAAGCACAAAACGGCCCGTTGCTGGCTGCGGCGGAAGCACAAGCAGGTGAAATCGTCAACATGATGCGGTTTATGGCGGAAGGCTCAGGCTGGCAGGTGGTGCTCCGGGAACGCAATGGCGTTTTGCAATAAAAAATTTTGGTCTTAGGGGTTTGTTTATCCCGTTGATTATCCGTACCTTTGCGCCCGCTTTTCGAAGCAGGGGTAAGGACAACGCCCCAAAGTGTTGATCCATCAAACATCACCAAAGCAGCCCCGAAGACCACCGCGTTATTATGATTCTCAACGACGAAAAAGACCCCAACCAAGAACCGCAAACGCCCGAAACCGAACCCATGGTGACGGCCGAAGAACAGGTGGAAACACTTGTAGAAGAAACGGTTGAAACACCCACTGCGGAAACAGTGGAATTGCCTGCGGAAGAAACAGCAGTGGACATTGCAGCAGAAACAACCCCCGAAGCACCCGTAGAGGCACCCGAGGTAGAACCTGTGTTGGAAACACCAGCCGAAGTGGCCCCTTTAGTGGAAGCCGTGTTGGAAACAGAAGACGAACAAGAAATACCTGCCAACGGAAATGAAGAGTCGGAGACCAGCGCTGATGACACCCCGCAGGTGAGCGCTCCGCCTGCACTTTCGGAAATCGCTTTGTCTGACGACGATGAAGAAGACGACTTCGAAATACCGGAAAGCTTGTTGGCGATTGCCGGTGGCGCGCACGACGACTTCAACTGGAACATCGACAAACGTGGCGCGCAAGTGTATTCTGAAGCCGATCGGGTATCCATGTTGGCAGAGTACGATGTGACGCTCCGCAGCATCAATGAAAACGAAATCATCAAAGGCCGTGTCAGCTCCATCAGCAGCGGCGATGTGGTACTCGACATCAACTATAAGAGCGATGGACTGGTTTCGCTCAACGAATTCCGCGACATGCCCGACCTGAATCCGGGCGATATGGTAGAGGTATACGTAGAAAGCCAGGAAGATGCCCAGGGACAGCTTGGCCTGTCGCGCAAAAAAGCCAAAATTCTGCGCGCATGGGAAAGCATCGTTGATTCCTACAAAAATGGCACCATCATCAGCGGTACCATCATCAGCAAAACAAAAGGTGGCCTTATCGCCGATTGCAGCGGCCTCGAAACGTTCCTTCCAGGTTCACAAATTGACATCAAACCGGTTATTGATTACGACCAGTACGTGGGTAAAATCATGGAATTTAAGGTCGTTAAAATCAACGAACAAATCAAAAATGCCGTGGTGAGCCACAAAGCGCTCATCGAAAGCGATCTGGCCGAGCAGCGCGAGCAAATCCTCGCAAGCCTCGATAAAGGCCAGGTACTGGAAGGCATTGTGAAGAACATCACTGACTTCGGTGCTTTCCTCGACCTGGGCGGCGTAGATGGTCTGTTGTACATCACCGATATCTCCTGGGGCCGCATCGGTCACCCGAGCGAGGTGCTGACACTCAACCAACGCATCAACGTGGTGGTACTGGACTTCGACGAAAATAAGAAACGCATCAGCCTTGGCCTTAAGCAACTCACGCCACACCCGTGGGAAGTGCTCGCAGAAGAAATCAATGAAGGGGCGATGGTGACCGGTAAAGTGGTCAACATTGAAGACTACGGTGCATTCGTTGAAATCATGCCCGGCGTAGAAGGCCTGATTCACATCAGTGAAATCAGCTGGGGTAACCAAAGCGTCCCCGCCAAAGAATTCTTCACCCTCGGCGAAGAAATTCAGGCCCGCGTGGTGACCATTGACCGCCACGACCGCAAAATGTCGCTCTCGGTTAAACAACTGACCGCCGACCCTTGGAGCGAAATAGAAAACAGCTTCCCTATCGGAAGCAGCCACTCCGGTACGGTGAAAAACCTGACCAACTATGGCATCTTCGTGGAATTCTCCGAAGGCGTAGGTGGCATGGTACACATTTCCGATTTGTCATGGACTAAACGCTACGCGCACCCCAGCGAGTTTACCAAAGTAGGCGAACCGTTAGAGGTCGTGGTGCTCGACATCGACAAAGACAAGCGCCAGATCAGCCTCGGCCACAAACAAACACTGGAAAACCCCTGGGATACGTACGAAATTACCTACCCACAAGGCTCTTACCACGAAGCAACCGTACTTAAGCGCGACGACAAAGGCGCAACCTTCCAGTTGCCCGACGGCCTCGAAGCGTTTGCGCCAGCCAAACACATCCGCAAAGACGACAACACCATAGTAGACGAGGGCGAAACCCTGACGGTGAAAGTCATCGAATTCAATAAGGAAGACCGCCGCATCCTGGTGTCCCATACCCGCTACCTCGAGGATTTGAAATTCAAAGCTGACCAGGCTGTGCGCGCCGAACGCGACAAGGAGCGCTCCGAAACACAAGGCGCCATCCAGGAAGTACAGAAAAAAGTGGAAAAGGAAACCCTCGGAGACCTGGCCGCATTGGCTCAACTCAAGGAGCAATTCCGCGAAGACGAAGATTAGTCGGTTAGTCGGTTAGTCGGTTAGTCGATTAGTCGGTTAGTCGGTTAGTCGGCCCTGCTTTTATTTTTCTCGAATAATTAAAGCAAGGCCGACTAACAGACTAACCGACTAACCGACTAAAAAGACTAATTTTGCGGGCTTGGATCTGTCTGTAGTCATCGTCAATTACAATGTGCGCCATTTTTTGGAACAGGCGCTACACTCGGTACGCCGGGCCATGAAAGGCATAGCCGGTGAGGTGTGGGTTGTAGACAACAATTCGGTAGACGATTCGGTGCGCATGGTGCGCGAAAAATTTCCGGAGGTACGGCTCATCGCCAACACCGACAATCCGGGGTTTGCCGTGGCCAACAACCAGGCCATCCGGCAATGCACGGGCCGGTACGTGCTGATGCTCAATCCGGACACCTTGGTAGAGGAGGATACTTTCCGACAATGCATCGATTTTATGGACGCGCACACGGACGCCGGTGCATTGGGGGTGCGGCTCATCGACGGCAGCGGGCGGTATTTGCCCGAAAGCAAACGCGGTTTTCCGTCTCCCTGGGTGGCGTTTTGCAAAAGCACGGGCTTATCGGCCTTGCTTCCCCGAAGCAGTTGGTTCAATTATTACCATTTAGGACATTTGAGTGCCCACGAGACCCACGCCATCGACGTGCTGGCAGGTTGCTTTATGTTTATGCGGCGAGAGGCGTTGGAGCGAGTGGGTTTGCTCGACGAGGCTTTTTTCATGTACGGCGAAGACATAGACCTGTCGTACCGCATCACCCAGGGCGGTTACCAGAACTACTACTATCCCGGCACCCAAATCATCCATTACAAGGGCGAAAGCACCAAAAAGGGCAGCCTGAACTATGTGCGGGTATTTTACCAGGCCATGATCATTTTTGCCCGCAAACATTTTCAGGGTCGGCAGGCGGGGCTCTTTGTGTTTATGTTGCAGGCGGCCATCTGGCTGCGCGCGGGGGTAACCGTGCTGCAAAATACCTTTCGGGCGGTATGGCTGCCCCTGCTGGATGCGGCACTGATTTTTGCCGGCCTGATGTTCCTTAAAGACTACTGGGCCAATTATTACTACAAAGACCCCACTTATTTCAAACCCCCAGTGTTGCGGTTCAATTTTCCGCTGTACACGGCGGTATGGGTGGCGTCTGTGTGGCTGAATGGTGGTTACGACCACCGGTACGACCTGCGGCGGTTGGTGCGCGGATTGGCTCTGGGTACTTTGTTGCTGGCTGCGGTATACGGATTTTTGAATGAAGACTTGCGTTCGTCGAGGGCCTTGTTGCTGCTGGGGGCGGCCTGGGCCGTGTTTGCGCTTGTGGCCTTGCGGGTGCTGCTGCACTTCCTGACTTATCGAAACTTACGCGTGGGCCGCGAGCAAGTGCGGCAAGCGGCCATCGTGGGTTCGCCAGCCGAGGGCGAGCGGGTGGTTGGGCTGTTGCAACAGGCAGGCGTATCGCTCAACCTCATAGGCATGGTGACGCCCGTGGAGCCGGCCCAGCCGCCGAACCTGTACCTCAACACCATAGACCGCCTGGAGGAAGTGGTGCGCATTTTTCGGATCGACGAACTGATTTTTTGCTCCAGGGATGTGCCTGCGCACGACATCATGGCCTGGATGACCCGGCTGGGGCCCGACGTGTTGTACAAAATTGTGCCGGAGGAAAGCCTGAGCATCATCGGCAGCAGCAGCAAAAACGAACCTGGCGAACTGTATACCATCGACATCCGCTACAACATTGCACAGTCCGACCAACGGCGCAACAAACGGGTGCTCGACGTGCTGGTCTGCCTCGTGGCGTTGTTGACTTCGCCCGTTTGGATGTTTATTGTGGCAAAACGAAACCTGCTTTTCCAACATTGGCTGCCTGTGCTGCTGGGAAGGTATACCTGGGTGGGCTACGCCGCACACCCCGACAACGCGCGCCTGCCCCGGCTGGCACCAGCTGTGTTCACCACCACGCATGGCATTGAACCGCAACCCAACCCGGCAGTTACAGGCAGGCTCAATTTTTTATACGCCAAGGACTGGAATGTGTGGCGGGATGTGCAGGTTTTGTGGCTGTGGTAAAGTTTGTGCCCAAACTACTGCACAATCAACGGTGCCCCTTTGCCACCCATGACCACAATCTTGGTGTTTGGCGAAGCCGCCAGTTCCTTTTGGGCTTTGATTTGTTCGTATTGCAGCAGTTTATCGGTCAGGGAAGACGTCAGGATATTCTGGTAATCGGCTATACCCTGGGCTTCCACGCGTTTGCGGTCAGCCTCCTGTTTCTCTTTGTCGAGTACAAATTTCATTTTCTGGGCGTCTTGCTCAGCGTTGATTTTGGCCTCGATGGCCCTTTTGACGCTCTCCGGCAGGTTGATGTTGCGGATCAAGACTTGCTCCAACACCAATCCGCGATCCAAAAACTCTTTTTCAATGGCGGTAAACAGGCGCTGCTGAAAATCGTCGCGTTTGGTGCTGTACAGCGACACGGCATCGTAGTAGGCGGCAAAGTCGCGGATTTTGGTGCGGGTAATGGGGCGTACAACCACATCGCGGTAGCTTTTGCCAAGCGTACGTTGCACTTCCGGGGCCTTATCACCCATAAGGCGGAACAGGATGGTGAGGTCAATTTCCACCTCGAGGCCATCGGCAGACAGCACGCGGATGGCGTCATCGCCCATTCTTTCGCCTTCATCGTGTACGCCCGACATGGTGTAGTTTTGGGTGCGCACGTCGTAGCGTTCTACATCGATCAACGGATTGACCACGTTGAGCCCTTCAGACAAGGTGCCGGGCTGCACTTTGCCGAAGAGTAGTTTGACCCCAACCTGGCCCGATTCAATTTGTACAAATATGCTGGTGAGCACACCGAGCACCACCAAACCGAGTCCGGCGTAACGGCCAATGCGTCCCACGCTTTCGGCCTTGGGATTGCTGCGGCCAATGACTGCTGTAAAAATGGCGGTGAAAATGCCAAGCACGATGAAGAACATAGATTTTTGATTTAGTTTACCCAAATATACTTCATAAAGGTAGCACATCATTTGTTTTTTTCGAGCAATGCGGATAAAAAACGGTTGAACACCCGCTGCAGATCGTCGGCCAACAGGTATTATTCGCAACAAATTCCGCAACTTTGCGTCTTTACAAGTTCATAGAAATGCTGTGTAATTTTTTGCTTCGATGTCGAATCTGACTTTTCAGTACCCCGCTTGGTTTTTGTTGTTGTGCATGTTGCTGGGTTTGGGCTATGCGCTGTTGTTGTATTTTCGAGACGCCACTTTCCGCGATCAACTGCCCTGGCTGCACCGTGTGTTGGGGGTGTTGCGCTTTTTGTCCGTTACACTGATCGCCGCCCTGTTGCTGTCGCCCTTGCTCAAACGCACGCTCACCGAAACCAAAAAACCCATTGTGGTGCTGGCCCAGGACCAGTCGGAAAGCGTGGCCCTCACCTTCGACAGCACGCAATGGAACACTTACAAATTGAACTGGACGGCGTTGCGCGACGCCCTGGCTGAACAATACGAGGTGCATGAACTCGCTTTTGGCGACCAGGTGCGCGAAGGTGTCGATTTTGCTTTTCAAGACAAGGTGACCAACCTCTCGGAACTCATGCAGGGCGTGTACGACTATTACGGCGGCCAAAATTTAGGTGCCGTGGTGCTGGCCACCGATGGCATTTACAACGAAGGCAGCAATCCGGCCTACAGCACTGCCCCGCTCACCGCTCCCGTATATGCGGTGGCTTTGGGCGACGACACGCCCCAACGCGACTTGCTCGTCAAGCGGGTGTTTCACAACAAAATAGCTTATTTGGGCGATCAAATGAGCCTGCAAATAGACGTGGCCGCCACCAATTGCGCGGGCAGCCAGACGGTGCTCAACGTCAGCAAGGTGAACGGCGACCAGGTGCGCACGCTCCAAACCATGCCGATCAACATTGGCAGCGCCGATTTTTTCAGCACCAAAGAGGTGCTCATTGAAGCCGACCAGCCCGGTGTAGTGCAATACCGCATCAGCGTAGCCACTCTGGGGGGCGAGCGCAGTCGCACCAACAACACCAAAGATATTTACATCGATGTGTTGGACGCCCGCCAGAACATCCTGATTCTGGCCAACAGTCCGCACCCCGACGTGGCCGCCCTGCGCCAGACGCTGGAACAAAACAAAAACTACGCCCTGCAAATCCAGTACGTCAACGACCCGACGATAGACGTATCCAAAGCCGATTTTGTAGTGTTGCACAACCTGCCGTCTGTCACACACGACATCAGCAGCGTGATGAACACCCTCAACAGCAAACGCATACCCCGCCTTTTTGTCGCGGGCATGCAAACCAACTACAAAGCATTAGCTAAAGAGCAGGCATTGGTGAATGTGCAAAGCGACGGACAACAAAGCGACGACGTACAGGCCAAGGTAGCACCACAGTTTGCCACTTTTTCGCTCGATCCGCGCACCATAGACATGCTGCCGCGCTTCAACCCGCTCCTCAGTGCATTTGGCAACTTCAGTGCTACCCCGCAGGCGCAGGTACTGCTGTGGAAACGCATTGGTAAAGTGGACACCGACCAACCCCTGCTGGCTTTTGGCGAAACCAACGGCGTCAAAACCGGCATACTCCTCGCTGAAGGGGTGTGGAAATGGCGCTTGTTTGATTACCTGCAGCACCAAAACCATGAACTGATAGACGAGCTCCTGGGCAAAACCGTGCAGTATTTGTCGGTGAAAGAAGACAAACGCCGCTTCCGCGTGACGCTCGACAAAAATGTGTTCCGGGAAAATGAGCCGGTGACCGTGGGTGCCGAACTGTACAACGACAACTACGAGCTGAACAACGAACCCGATGTGGCCATGGTCATCCGCCACGCCGACGGCCGCGAGTTTCCGTATACCTTTAACAAACTCGGCAAAGCCTTCACGCTCAACGCCGGTATTTTGCCCACTGGCAACTATACATACAAAGCCCAAACGGCGTTCAACGGGCAGCAAATGGTGTTTGAAGGCCGGTTCAGCGTGACGCCCATCCAGTTGGAACTGTTTGAAACCCTGGCCAACCATGGCGTGTTGAGGCAAATGACCGAACGTTATGGGGGTGAAGTAGTATCTCCGGGCGATCTGGCATCGCTGGCCGACCGCATTAAAAGCAACCAGCGCGTCAAGCCTGTCATTTTCCAGACGTCTAAAACCAGTCCACTCCTCAACCTGAAATGGATTTTTGCCATCATCGCCGGGTTGTTGGCACTGGAGTGGTTTTTGAGGCGGTATTTCGGGGCATACTAACTTTTTTTCACATGGACATCCGCAACTTATCGCTTACCGACTTGGAAACGCAGCTGGGTGCCTGGGGCGAACCCCGTTTTCGGGCCAAACAGGTGTACGAATGGCTGTGGGCCAAGTCTGCCCCTGGTTGGGATGCCATGAGCAACGTGCCCAAAAGCCTGCGTGAAAAACTGTCGGCAGATTATACGTTTCATACCTTGCTGCCAGAAGCGGTGCAACACAGCGTCGACGGCACCATCAAAACCCGCTGGCTCACCCACGACGGGCACCGCATCGAAAGCGTGCTGATACCGGTACCCGCTGATGATCGCTATACCGTATGCGTGAGCACGCAGGTGGGTTGCAGCCTTACCTGCACCTTTTGCGCCACAGGCCGCATGGGCCGGAAACGGAACCTGGATGCTTACGAGATTGTGGATCAGGTGGCTGGGGTGAACCGGCAATGCATGGAAGCCTTTGGGAAGCCGTTGACCAACGTGGTGTACATGGGCATGGGCGAACCTTTGCTCAACTATGCCCATACAATGGAAAGTGTGGCACGCCTGTCGGCTCCCGAACCGCTTGGACTGGGCATGGGCGCCCGCCGCTTAACCATCAGCACGGCGGGCATTGCCAAAATGATCGTCAAATTGGCCGACGACGGCTACCGCTCCAACCTGGCCCTCAGCCTGCACGCTGCCGACGACCAAAAGCGCAACCAGATCATGCCCATCAATGAGAGCAATAACCTCGACGCGTTGATGGCCGCGCTTGAATATTTTTACCGGAAAACACACAACCGCATTTCCTACGAATACATCGCTTTCGACGGGTTCAACGACACGCCGGAAGACGCCAAACGCCTGGTGCAACTTTGCCGCGGGCAGTTTCCGGTGCGCGTCAACATCATTGAGTACAACCCGATAGATGGCGGGCCGTTTACCAAATCGGGGGAGGAGCGCCTGAACGCCTTTGCCGCTTATCTTTCCGAAAAAGACGTGACGGTGACGGTGCGGCGGAGCCGGGGGAAGGATATTGACGCGGCTTGCGGGCAGCTTGCGAACAAGGCCTGACACGTCGAAGCGATAAACCAAAAACCCGTTAGGCCTTTTGGCCTAACGGGTTTTTGGTTTATCGCTTCGACGTGTCAGGTTTGCAAAAGCTCCAGCAACTGCATCGCCGCTTTAGCCACTACCGTACCGGGCCCGAACACTGCAGTGGCGCCTGCCTGGTGCAGGAAATCATAATCCTGTTGGGGGATTACGCCACCTACCACCACCAGAATATCGTCTCTTCCGAGCGCCTGAAGCGCTTGCACTGTTTGGGGCACGAGGGTTTTGTGTCCTGCTGCCAGGGAAGAGATGCCGAGGATGTGCACATCGTTTTCCACAGCCTGGCGGGCCGCCTCTTCGGGTGTTTGGAAGAGGGGGCCGATGTCTACGTCAAACCCCAGATCGGCGAACGCGGTGGCAATGACCTTGGCACCGCGGTCGTGTCCGTCCTGGCCCAGCTTGGCCACCATGATGCGCGGGCGACGGCCTTCGTGGGCTGCAAACTGGTCGGACATGGCGCGGGCGGCGTCAAACGCCTCATTGTCTTTCATTTCGCCCGCGTATACCCCGGATACGGTGCGGGTGGTGGCGGCAAACCGCCCGAAGGTTTTTTCCATGGCCATGGATATTTCGCCCAGGGTGGCACGTGCACGGGCGCATTGTACGGCGAGTTCGAGGAGGTTACCTTTTCCGGTGCGGGCGCATTCGGCCAAGGCGTGCAAGTGTTGTTGTGCGGCGGTTTCGTCGCGAGTCGATTTGACATGTTGGAGGCGTTGAATTTGCGACGTGCGTACGGCGCTGTTGTCCACGTCTAAAATTTCAAACCGTTCGGTGTCTTCTACCCGAAAAATATTGACGCCTACGATGCGCTCTTCTCCGCTGTCGATGCGGGCTTGTTTGCGGGCGGCGGCTTCTTCAATGCGCAGTTTGGGCAGGCCCTCTTCGATGGCTTTGGCCATGCCGCCAAGGGATTCCACTTCTTCAATGAGCATCCAGGCTTTTTCCACCAGTTCATTGGTGAGGTTTTCTACATGGTAGCTACCGGCCCAGGGGTCGATGGCGCGGCAAACACCGGACTCTTTTTGGATGAACAACTGGGTATCGCGGGCTATTTTGGCGGAAAAGTCGGTGGGCAGGGCGATGGCCTCGTCAAACGAGTTGGTGTGCAGGCTTTGGGTGCCGCCGAGCACAGCCGCCATGGCTTCTATGGTGGTGCGGGCCACGTTGTTGAACGGGTCTTGTTCGGTAAGCGACCAGCCGCTGGTTTGGCAATGGGTGCGCAAGGGCAGGCTTTTGTCGCTTTTGGGGTGGAACTGTTTGACCAATTTGGCCCACAGCAGCCTGCCTGCGCGCATTTTGGCTATTTCCCGGAAATGCTGCATGCCGATGCCCCAGAAAAAGGAGAGCCGGGGCGCAAAATCATCGATGTCCAAACCCGCTTTCAGGCCTGTGCGGATGTACTCCAGGCCATCGGCCAGCGTATACGCTAATTCCAGCTCGGCGGGTGCGCCCGCCTCGTGCATGTGGTAGCCTGAAATGGAAATAGAGTTGAAGCGCGGCATGTGTCGGGCGCAATAGGCAAAAATGTCGCCGATGATGTGCATGCTGGGTGCCGGTGGATATATATAGGTGTTGCGCACCATGAACTCCTTGAGGATGTCGTTCTGGATGGTGCCGGAGAGTTGATCCGGGCCGACGCCCTGCTCTTCGGCGGCGACGATGAAAAAGGCCATGATGGGCAGCACGGCGCCGTTCATGGTCATGGACACCGACATGTCGTGCAGCGGAATTTGGTCAAACAGGATTTTCATGTCCTCCACCGTATCGATGGCCACGCCTGCCTTGCCCACGTCGCCTTGCACGCGGGGGTGGTCCGAGTCGTATCCGCGGTGGGTGGCCAGGTCAAATGCCACACTGAGGCCCTTTTGGCCTGCTGCGAGGTTGCGGCGGTAAAAAGCGTTGCTGGCTTCGGCGGTGCTGAATCCGGCGTACTGGCGGATGGTCCAGGGCTGGGTGACGTACATGCCCGGATATGGGCCGCCGAGGTAAGGCGGCAAACCGGCGGGGTAGCGCAAGCGCTGCACGGGCGGAACGGTTACCGGTGCAGGGCGCAGGTTGGGGTTGAAGGAGGCAGGGTTGAAGTTGGGCATAAAATATATTTTGGAGCTTGCTGTACACAAACGTCCTGTTATGCTTTTTCAAGCATCAATTTGATTTCTTTTTCCAATTCCGGCAGGTTGTCTTTTGTGATTTGCCAAATTTCTTCTGCATCAACACCAAAGTAGTCATGCGCAACAATGTTTCGAAATCCTTTAATTCTGGTCCATGGAATTTGAGGTTCTTGTGTCTTTAAATCCTCGGGCAACCGTGTTACGGCCTCACCTATGATCACAAAATTCATCAGAACCGCATCAAATGTTTTTTCGTCGGCAAAAAAGATATCAGCATCCCAGATGTCAGCCGTAAATTTCTGAATTTTAGAGCAACTGTCAATGATGGCCAGCAGATTACCCTTATCCTTCTCAGACATATATGGTCGATTTTAGAATATGCGATTTAAAATACGGCTTAATATATTTTTCCCGACACAAATCGACATTTATGTTGAACTGGTGCTCTACAAATGTCTTGAGTTTTAATTTTTTCTCGGATATGTTTTCCGTGTTGGGCTGGAACTCGATTATCAAGTCAATATCACTCTTTTCGGTGTGTTCATTCCTTGCAAAAGAGCCAAACAAACCAAGCTTAACCAATTGATGCGTAGAGAACAACTCGTGCTTATGCTCTTTTAAAAAGGCTAATATTTCTTCTTTTCCAATCATCTTTAATCCAGGGCTGGTATGTTAAAGGCATTCGATTTTGTACGACAAAGCCAACTGCAAATATGCAACATGATCCACTCATTTGCAATACGTGGAGCACAAACAGCATCGATAAAACTGTCCCGGCACTTAAGTCGTTTTATCAGAAGCATCAAACCAGATTCGTGTTTGGCTGTTCTCATTGCTATACATCTTTTGCGCTCATGTTCACCGGCATCATCGAAACCACGGGCATCATCACTGCCCTCACACCCGATCAGGACAACGTCCACATCACCGTGGAAAGCGCTCTGGCGCATGAATTGAAAATAGACCAAAGCGTGAGCCACGACGGGGTATGCCTCACCGTAGTGGGCCTGACCGATGGAACCCACACGGTCACGGCCGTAGCGGAGACGCTGAACCGCAGCAACCTGGGCGGCTGGCGTGTAGGTGCCTTCGTCAATCTGGAGCGGAGCATGAAACTTGGCGACCGGCTCGACGGCCACCTCGTGCAAGGGCACGTGGACGCCGTAGCCACCTGCATGGCCGTAATCGAAACGGGCGGCTCCTGGCGCTTCGACTTTGAGTACCCACCCGACACCCGCCATGTGCTGGTCGACAAAGGCTCGGTATGCCTCAACGGCGTGAGCCTGACCGTCGTGGAACCCCGTGCCAACCGCTTTTCGGTGGCCATCATCCCCTACACCTGGGCACACACCAACTTTCAACACCTGCACCCCGGCTCAAAGGTCAACATCGAGTTTGACATCATTGGAAAATATGTAGCCCGATTGGCGAATGCGGAATAGATAGAATGCGGAATTTTTCGAATGCGGAATGCGGAATTTTTCGAATGCGGAATGCGGAATGCGGAATGCGGAATGCGGAATTTGTACATTCCTTCTGTTTTTTTTGCTACATTCTCATGAATGATACATAAAATCCGAAATGATGAGAAAATTCCGCATTCCGCATTCCGCATTCCGCATTCCGCATTCCGCATTCCGCATTCGAAAAATTCCGCATTCGTCAGGGTAATGGTTTCCAGGGTTGATTGATGAAATACGATGTAGTAAGACCGAAGAAATAGTACCAGTCGTTCTGCTCGGGGTTTCCGTTGATGGATACGCCGTCTAAATTATCAGAAAAAACGGGACGCCAGCCGAACTCGGCACCGAAGGTGAAGCGTTCCAGTTGATCGATGCGCAAGCCAAAACCGACAGGCATGGTAAAAAAGCTGCGTTTGGTTTTGCCTCCCTCGGGGAAAGGCTCCCGGATCCATTTGTCTTCTTCCGAATCGGGGCCGTAGTGTTCGGTTTCAATGCGGGTGGCGGTCACGTTGCCCGCGCCGATGAAAAAGTAGGGCGAGATGTATCGGCTGTGTATGCCGGTTTTGGTCACGTGCTCCAGGGCCCAGGGGGCGTATTCGAGCACGAGGCTTGTTTCGAGGATGGGGGTAAAAAAGCGGAATTTGCGTTGGTTGAGGGTGGGCGAGTTTTTATCGTCGCCCGATATGTTGCCGGAGTACACCTGGCCTTTCAGGAAGAGTTCGCGGAAGATGTGATAGCGCACAAATCCACCAAAACCAAACTGCGTCTGGTTGAACTCCAGGTCGCGTTCCGCCACGTCGCCGGAATACTGGGTGCCGCCCAGCATGATGCCCGCCTCCAGATAGTGGGTGTTGCGCTTGTAGCGGTATTGGGCGCTGAGTGGAACACACAGGGTAAACAAAGGGATAAAAAACAATAGAACTCGGCTCATGGTATGCTTTGTGAAATTAAAGGAGTAAAGGTCATTGTTGTACTCGGCTGGTTAATGCAGGATTGGATCATTTTATTGTTAATTAACATCCTTTTTTGCGTAAGTGTTTTGTTTTGAAAAATTTACAAAAGCTTGACACAAAGCAGGTCTACCCATGGGATTACACTGGCGTAATGGATGTGTTACTCAAGCTTTTTTTCTGATATTACAACGCCTTCAACATGAAATTTTTTCTTACGCCAGTATTGTGGGCTTTATATGTAATGACCTTGCAGGCACAATCTACAGGTGACTATCGCTCCATTTCCTCTGGTGATTGGAGCAATGCGAGCACCTGGGAACGGCATAACGGTAGTGCCTGGGTGGCTGCAAGCGCACCACCTTCCTCGAACGACGGTGTCATTACGATCATGAGCGGCACGGTTGTTTCCATCAGTTCCGCAATCACGGTGGACCAATTGGTACTTGATGCCGGCGGAACATTGGATAAAACAGACGTCAGTACGTTAACTTTTACAGATGGTCCTGGAACAGATTTTTCCATTTACGGCACATTCATACACTCTCCTTCCTCCGGAGGAAGTTCATCGATGTATTCATTTGACAGCGGAGCCCTGGTCGAAGTCTATGCGGGTGGTACCATAGATATTGCCGGAGATGGCGGAGGTACATTATCGGCAAACAATGCACGCGTAGATTGGGGAGATGGAAGTTACCCGGTTACGTGGTACACCGATGGCGTTTATCTATGGTCAGGTGCGGTCCCAAACACCAGCAACATCACGTATTTCCCCAACGCCGGAACGGAGATTCCCATATTTTGGAATGCGCAGCCGCTCAACATTGGCGCAGGTGGAGCCAACCCAACCGTATTCAATGGTTTGTTCAGGAGTTCTGTTAACCTGACCATTCAAAATACGGCCTTAAAAACATTTCGAAACGGCATACAAATAGACGCAGGCGTTGTACTTACCCAAAACCTGAACAGTGGAGCCTTTGTCATTTCCGGAACGGCCACCATCAATATGGGTGCAGGGGCCTCCATATTGTTGAGCGCTGCGGGCATGAATGTAGCGTCGACAAGCATGACAACCTTGACAAGCGCCATCACCGTAAATGGAACAGGACCGTTTTCGGTGGCATCGGGCGGAACGCTTGAACTGGAAAATTTTATTGTTTCCGGTACGGCTCCATTTACGCTGAATAGTGGAGGCGTGTTGAAAATAGGGCATACCCAAGGCATTGCGAGCAGTGGCTCTACCGGTAACATTCAAACAACAGGCACCAGAACTTTCAATGCCGGCGGTACGTATGAGTACTATGGAATCAACGGGCAACAGATAACAGGAACCGGGCTGCCCACAACCATAAATACCACCGGTAAAATACTCATAAACAACGCAGATCATGTCGTTCAAAGCACCAATTACACCGTAAACGGGGCGTTGGAACTCGCCAATGGTTGCTTGATCACCAACCAGCAGATCATGACCATTGGTGCCGGGGCTACCCTGGCGTACAGCAGTACTTCGTTTGTTTGTACTTGCCTGGCCAATGGTTTCAGTCCGGCCAGCCTGGGCGGCCTCACCAGAACGGCCGGTACAGCTTTTTTTCCGGTAGGGCCGGAAACAACCGTATACATGCCTGCCACCATAAACAACTCGGGCACTTCCGACCAGTTCAATGTGCGGGTAGAACACCTGAATGCTTCAAATGTGAACCCCTATGCAACAGAATACTTCATCCAACGTCAATGGATTATTACGGAAAGTATTGCCGGAGGAACCGATGCCACAATCGAGCTGCAATGGGCTTCCGGGGAAGAAGGTGCCCTGTTTGATCCAGCAACAAACCCCTTCATAGGACGATGGAACGGGTCCTCATTGGAAAAATTATCAGGCACTTACGACGCTGGCGACCCCTCTGTAAGTGCAAGCCCTTTTTCCGCATTTTCTCCATTCGTAGTTGGCAGCAGTGCTGCCCTCCCTACCGGCTTAATCGCTTTCACCGCCAATCCCCGCGACGGCAGTACCGACCTTGCCTGGGCCACCGCCACTGAAATCAACAACGCTTTCTTTGTCGTGGAGCGCAGTGCCGATGGCGTGTATTTCGAAGACATCGCCGAGGTACCCGGCGCCGGAAACAGCTCCCTGACTCAACACTACACCTACACCGACCACTCGCCCAACAATGGCCCCAACTACTATCGCCTGCGCATAACCGGCTTCGACGGCTCCTACGCGCTCGGCCCTGTGCGGTCGGTCTTTTTTAGCAGGGCTGGCACTGTACACGTGCAGCCTGTACCAGCCACCGAGATGCTGCACGTGCTGCTCCACGAAGTACCTTCGGAAAACATCGCCTGGTCGATATACAACCAATCGGGGCGCTTGGTGCTTTACGGCGAAGCCACCGAAACAACCGCTCCATTCGAGGTACATGTACGTACCCTGCCTCCTGGTGTATACTTCCTGCGCACCACCGCCGGGCACGTTACTTACTCTACACGGTTTTCAAAACTATAAGAAAAATTACGTAAGTGTTTTGTTTTGAAAAATTTACAGAAGATTAATGTGGGGGAGTTTGACTTGTTGAGTTATTGAAACCATTTTTGTGTTTAAACCGATTAACATGAAAAACATAAATTTTTTAATAATTGCAACATTTGTATTATTGTGTAGTGCTTATATCAAAGCAGCTACCATTAGGTGGGATGGTGGAGCGGGCACTGATCAATGGAGCGATGCGGCTAACTGGTCGACCAATAGTGTTCCAACCAGTTCTGATGATGTAGTATTAAATAATGATTTTGTTGGTGGTAGTTATAATGTTGAGTTACCAAGTGGTACTGTTCAAGTTATTATTTTATCCATTGTTATTCAGCCAAGTGCTGTCAGTATTCAATTAACATTACCAACAAGCAACGATGCTCAAGATGCATTTTTACCGGGTTCGGCAACTTTGTATTCCGGAGCAACCCTGTTAAATTCTGGTACTTTTCCAACTACAGGGCATACATTTCGAACTACAAATGGAGCAAATAGTTTCACTATTTATAGTGGGGCAAGGTATATTCACAACACGGCAAGACAGAATACCAACATAGTTGCAAACTTGTCTCAAATTGCTGGGACGGAATATGGTGTTTTTGAATATGATGTTCCCGTAAACGGTCCTTATGGTATATCAGCAGCTAGTCGAACTTATGGTTCGTTAGAATTTTCCAATTCTGCGGGAAATGCTTCACTCCAGTACACCACAAGTGGTGCTAACCCAGTAAATGTTCGTGGAGATTTTCAGCTTAATAGCAATGCAACATATAGTTCATCAAATCAAATGACTGGTGCATTAGAGCTTTCAGGAAATTTAATCAGCAACGGTAATGTATTAACATTTAACAATCAAGCTGTCATTTTTGAAGGCTCCGCAGTTCAAAACATACAAGGTTCGGCTTCAGTTACGCTAAATAACGCTACCGTCATAAATGCATCTGGAGTAGAACTTTTAAGAGATGTCTTTGTAGGCGGAACTGGTACAGGTGTTTTAACATTTACATCTGGAATTTTACGGACAAATGATTTTACACTAACCCACAATAATACTGGTACGGGTGCAATTACTGGGGCAAATACTTCAAGATTTGTTTGTACATGCACATCAGGAGGGCAATCTGCTTCAACTGGAGGATTGTTACTAAAGTCAGTTGGTAGCGCCAGTAGAACATTTCCAATTGGGCCGGTACCCACTTCATACAACCCAATTATAATTGCAAATTCCGGCACAACCGATAATTTTACGGCTCGTGCAATAGATGACGTTTTTGATGAAGGAACTTCTGGCAATTTAATAACTGCAAATGTTGTTGATTGTAGCTGGATTTTAACAGAAGAAGTTTCAGGTGGTAGCACTTTAAACATGACCCTTGAATGGAATGGGGCAAACGAGTTGCCTTCTTTTTCCCGGTCAGCTTGCTATGTAACAAGATTTGTAGGCCCTGGTGCTGTGTGGTCAGGAACAACACCCTCAGTTGCATCAGGCTCTAATCCTTACACTCGTTCACGCACTGGTATAACCAGCCTCACTGTATTTACAGTAGCAAGTAACGGCGCCCTCCCCATCTCCCTCCTCCACTTCACCGCCACCCTCCGAGACGCCAACACCGACCTCCTCTGGGCCACCGCCACCGAAACCAACAACGCCTACTTCGCCATCGAACGCAGCGCCGACGGCGTACACTTCGACGAAATCGCGCAGGTACCCGGAGCAGGTAACAGCGCTGTGACCCAACAGTACGCATACACCGACCGCGCACCCTTAAACGGTGTCAACTACTACCGCCTGCGTCAGGTGGACTTCGACGGTGCGTACACCTTTAGTCCCGTGCGGCGGGTGGTGTTTGGCCAGGCCAACGCCGTACGCCTGCAGCCCGTACCTGCTACCGAGACGCTGCAAGTGCTGCTCGACGAAGTGCTTTCAGAAAACATGGCCTGGTCGGTGTACGATCAAGCGGGCCGTTTGGTGCTCGATGGCTATGAGGCCGAAGAAACCGCACAATTTGACGTAGATGTGCAGACCCTGCCACAAGGTGTGTACGTGCTGCGCCTGACCGCAGGGCAACTGTTGCATACGGTGCGGTTTGTGAAACAACAGTAATTCGAATGCGGAATATGGAATGCGGAATGCGGAATTTGTACATTCCCTCTGTTTTTTTGCTACATTCTTGTGAATAACGCATAGAATCTGAAAGGATGAGAATATTCCGTATTCCGTATTCCGTATTCCGTATTCCGTAATATTGTGAATGATGCATAAAATCCGGAATAATGAGCAAATTCCGCATTCCGCATTCTAAAAATTCCGCATTCGTGTCACAGGCTTTGTTCCAGCAGATGCCGTGCCTGGCCCATCCAGTCGTCTTGCAGGATGCGTGCCGGGCTGAGGCCGAGGGCTTTGGCGATGGAGTGGACGGTGGCGTCGTCCCATCGGCTGATTTGGTCAAAGGTAAAAATGCCGAGGGCGTTCAGTTGTCGTTCCGCAAATGGGGAAATGCCGTTGATGATCTTGAGGTCGTCGGGGCTGCTGGGCCGGGTGTCGCGGAGGCTGGTGGCGCGTTCGCCGGGTACGATGGGTGCAGGCAGCACAGGGGGTATGGTGGGCGTGACGGGTCGATCGACGCCTTTGAGCAGGTCGGATTGGAGGTTTTCGATGTCCAAGCGGGCCTGGTGGAGTTGATCCTGGAGTTGGCGGCGTTCGTGGTCGAGGGTATGGGTTGCTTTTTCGTAGCTGCGCAGTTGGCGTTGCATGCCGGCAAAATCGCGGTGCAGGTTTTTCCAGGCGGTCACTTCCTCCTGTTTGCGCTGCATGTCCTGCATCATTTGGGTATAGCGGGTGCGCAGGGCGTGGTAATGCGCTTCGAGCTGGGCGGTTTTTTCCAACAGGTACTGGGCGCGTTGTTCCGCTTTGTCGAGGCGTGCCGCGTCGGCTTGTTTTTCAGAGGCATGGAGTGCGCGCAGCATATCAAACTCTTTGGCCTGGTGGCGGAGTTGCGCTACTTCGATGGCATTTTTCTTCAGGTCGGCCTCCCGCAGGTCGTACTGGTGTTTCAATTGGGTATAGAGCCGCGCCAGCGCATTGCGGTCTTGTTCGCTGCGGTCCAAGGCTTGGGCAATGGATTTTTCGGAAAACAAAAAACGAAGGCTCCAGCCCAACACGACGCCTATGAGTGTTGCGACCGACCAAATAATCCAGTAAAACATGGAATCCTGGAGCAGCGTGTCCATTTATGTGCTGTTTAAGCCTTCAAAGGTAGGATAATTTTGTCCAATCGCAATATTTAACATTCCGGTTCGATTGTAAAGGCGTTATATTTGTGAAATGTTCACCAAATCACTCACTTCAACGCAGGATGAATAAGGTTTTGCCATTCGGGATAGGAAGCTGCGTGCGCTTCAGGGTTGCCCGGCAAGCTTTGTGTACGTGTATCCTGGCGGGCTTCGCGTGGGTTACGGTGTTGAAGGCGCAATCGGTTTGCATAGACACAATTTTATACGAAGGGCTGAAGCGCACCAAAACATGCGTCATATTGCGCGAGTTGGGTTTTAAAGACGGCGACTGCATGCCGCTGCTGGCCTTGAAAGCCGAACTGGAGCCCGCCCGCCTGCGGCTGATGAACACCGCGTTGTTCAACGACGCCTGTATAGAAGTGCTGGAGCCGGACTCCGGGCATGCGGTGGTGGTGGTGCACGTGACGGAAACCTGGTATTTTGTGCCCATGCCGATTTTTGACCTCGCCGACCGCAACTTCAACGTGTGGTGGAACGAGTTCGACCGGTCTTTTCAGCGGGTCAATTACGGCCTGAACCTGCACCACGGAAACCTCACCGGCCACCGCGATGTGTTCAAATTGGACCTACAATTTGGATACACCAATTCATACGGGTTCAGCTACAGCATTCCGGCCATCAACAAAAAACAAACCCTGGGTATATCGGTCGGCGCTTCTTTCAACCGAAACCGGGAAGTGGCTTTCACCACTTCGGAGAATAAACCCGTTTTTCTCCGGAATCCTGATGGCTGGCAGTTGCAGCGCCTGCAATCGTTTGTGGGGCTCAACTGGCGCCCCGGATTTTTCACCACCCACCACTTTATGCTCGAATACCGGGATAACCGCATTGCCGACTCTATTGGCCAGGTGTTTAATCCCGATTTTTTTCTCGAAGGCCGCACCAACCAACAGTATAGCAGTTTTTCGTATAGTTTTGTCAAAGACCGCCGCGATTGGCGTCCTTACCCCATGAGTGGCGACAAAGTGGTGCTCGAAGTGCGTCAAAACGGGATTTTGCCCACCGACGACCTCCATATTTGCCGTTTGTATGCCGAATATACCCGGCATATCCGGTTTGGCCAATACTGGAGCTCGGGCGTCAGCGGCCGTTTGCGCACCACGCTGCCCCGACAATCGCCGCCGTATTTCAACAACCAGGCTTTGGGCTATGGCGGCAATACCGTGCGCGGTTTTGAATATTTTGTGGCCGACGGGCTCGATTTTGCGGTGGTCAAAATGGCCGTGCGGCGCCAGTTGTTCGACAAGGTATTTCGCATCAAAAAAGGCATGCCTTTTGAAAATTTCAAGGTGTGCCCGCTCAAAGTATACGTGTCGGCTGGCAGCGATTTCGGGTACGCCAACGATCCGCATTACAAATACACCAATCCGTTTGTGAACCGCGTGCTGTGGGGCGGCGGATTGGGGCTTGATGTGGTGGCGTGGTACGACAAGGTGGCCCGATTTGAATGGAGCATCACGGACACGGGCTTGAGCGGGTTTTACGTGTCTATGAACATGGGATTTTAGATTCCACTTTACTTTATTTGGCATTGCAGCATCGATTGGCCTTCTATCCGGCCTTCCAATACATCACCCACTTGCACGGGCCCCACTCCAGCTGGCGTACCGGTGAAAATATAGTCGCCTTTGTGCAGGGTAAAATATTGGGAAATGTAAACTATCAGGGTGTTGAAGTCAAAAATCAGGTCGCGCGTATGGCCGTCCTGCACCAATTCGCCATTTTTATACAGTTGAAAATGAATGTCGTGCGGATGTTGCGCCGTGTCGATGGGCACAAATTTGCTGAGGGGAGCAGAGCGGTCAAATCCTTTGGCTATTTCCCAGGGATGCCCTTTTTGTTTTAGTTTGTCTTGCAGGTCGCGTGCGGTAAAGTCGATGCCAAACGCCATTTCATCGTAGTAGCGGTGGGCAAATTCGGGCTGCACCGAACGGCCGTTTTTGCAAATTTTCAGGACCAGTTCGCCCTCGTAGTGCAGGTTTTGGGTAAACGAGGGGTAGTAAAAAGGTCGGTTGTTGAGCAACAGGGCGGTAGGGGGCTTCATAAAAATGAGGGGCTCCGACGGCACGGGGTTGTTGAGTTCGAGGGCGTGGTCGGTGTAGTTGCGACCGATACAGAATATTTTCATGGGAAATGGTTTTGGTACCAGGCCATAAAATTACGGACAAGCGCTTAAAAATCTTCCTCCACCTCCCAATTGGCCCGCAACGGCTCCAGCGTTTTGCTGCGCAGGGTTTCGGCTTGCCGGCGTTCTAAGTAGTTGCCGGGGTCCCAGCGGCCGTTTCGGTTGAGGTCGTCAATCAGGCGCAAGGTGTATGGTTTGGACTCCAGGCCCGGGAAAAGTATTTTTTCGGTGTCGGTTTTGGCTGTAAAAAGGCGTTTTTCGAGCACGGTTTTGCTGTCGACGAACTCCAGCACATAAGAATAGCCGGGCTTCAGGTTTTTCAGCGTGAGGTTGAGCGTGCTGAATCTTTTTTCGGACGCCACGTTCAGGTCGAGTGCCAGGGTATCGGTGTTGGATACGCCCCATACGTCGGTGACCGCGCCGGGCAACAAAGAGAGCCGGTATTTTTTTTCGGGTTTCCAGCGGACATCGGCAAGCAGTTTGCGAGGAGAAATGCTGTCGAGCCTCAGCGCCGGTTTGTTTTGAGGCAGGCTGTCTACCTGCAAATGCCACAAGGCCGTATCCCAGCGTTCGACAGGGGCGTTGAAAACCAGTTCGGCCGCGCGGAGGGGGTTTTGGCTGATGGAAGGGTTGGGCGGTGGGGCCACCTGGGGAGTCGCCTTGTCGAATTTGTTGGAACTGCCCTTTTTGGCGCTCGACAGGGCCGATTCCAGGGTAAAACGGTGTTTTGAGACAAAGGCTGCTTTGTCTCGTAAGGGTATCGGAATGGTGTCGGCCCCCGCGAAAAGGTTCCAGGGGCGAACGGCCTGTTGAACAAACCAGACGGTAAGGCTATCGCCTGTGCGCTCGGGAATCAGTTGAACAGATGGGTCGTCGGCCCGAAGGGCAATGCCGTCGGGTGGCGCGGTGAAGTTCACGCGGATGCGGCCATAGGCACTGGTATCGCTGTTGACTACCCGAAGGGGCGGTTCTGGCTGGAAGAGTCGGATGTACGGAATGTTCGGCGTGTTTTGGGCAGACACCAGCACCAGGCTGTCGGCAAACCCGATGCGTTCCTGCACGCCGTCCCAGCGGATGTTGGGCACAGCGTCGTCTATGACCACCATGCTGTAGGCACCGGCTTTGAGGTTTTGTAGGGTAAATTGCCCGCTTTTATCGGATCGGGCAAAGTAGTACGGTTTTTCCTTAAGCACGGCGCTGTCTGCGGTGTTTTCGTACAGCATCACGGTGGCGCTTTCCACGGGGATACCGGTAAAGGCATCCACTACTGCTCCTGAAGCGCTGAGGCTGTCGATGAAGTCGCCCGTGGAAAACACAAAACGCAGGTTGGGGGCCGGATTGCTTTCGTGGAGGTCGCGCACGGCGGAGCCCATGTTGATGGTGTAGGTGGTGTTGGGGCGCAGCGGCTGGTCTTTTTCAAACCGGATGATCACGGTTTTGCCCTTGAGCGTGATGTCCGGCAGGTTTTTTTTGCCGGGCAGCGGGGGCGACACCACGACTTGTTTGGCGACGTCCGAGGTGGTGATCCATTCGTTGAACGTGAGCTCAATGCGGTCTTGCCGGAAATTGGTGGTGAAATTGGGTGTGCTCAGCAGGGTATCCAGCAGCGGCGGTTCGGTGTCTTTGGGTCCGCCTGTAGGGGTTACCGGCCGGGCGCAGGCGAGGAGGGTGATCGAGAAAGCAAGAAGGATGGCGCGCATGTAAAGGCAAAAGTATTGAAGTATTTGCGGTGATTGCAAAAAAACTGCGCCGTTTTGTTTGCGCCAGCGGCCCGGAAGTTGTACCTATGTGCCCATCGTCCATTGTTCAACCATCCAGGAGCAACTTGCCATGAATCAGCTTTTTCGGGTACTGACCCTCTTCCTGTGCATCCTTTTTTGCGCCAATTTTAGCCGCCCCGACGCCTGGGGCTTTTTCGCGCACAAGCGCATCAACCGGCTGGCGGTGTTTACGTTGCCGCCTGGCATGATGGTTTTTTACAAACCCAACGTCGACTGGATATCCGACCATGCCGTCGATCCGGACATGCGGCGATATGCCACCAAAAACGAAGCCCCGCGGCACTACCTCGACCTGGACCGCTACGGCAAATACCCGTTTGACTCGCTGCCGCGAAACTGGACCGACGCGCTGATGAAATTCACCGACGTGTATGTGGTGCTCAACAATGTGGACACGTTGTTGCTGTACACCCCCGACCAGGCTGCACCCGACGGGTACCGACAGTGGTTTACCGGTAATGTGCTGCCCGCCTGGAGCCGTGCCGAAGAAATGCTGGAGGTAGACTCCACCGAGCGTTTGTTTGAGGTGTTGCAACGAAAAGGTGCAGGCAAAGTTCGGGCGCTGTTTTATCGCGAACACCTGTCGGAACACGGCATCATTCCCTGGCACCTTCAGCGCATGCAGCGCAGCCTTACGGAGGCTTTTCGGCAAAAAGACCGCGCGCGCATCCTCAAACTGAGCGCCGACTTTGGGCATTACGTCGGCGACGCGCACGTGCCCCTGCACACGTGCAGCAACTACAACGGTCAGAAAACCGGGCAAGACGGCATTCATGGCTTTTGGGAAAGCCGCATTCCTGAGTTGTTTGCCGACGAGCAGTATGATTTTTTTGTGGGCAAACCCGAGTACATAGACGATCCGGAAACTTTTTACTGGAACGTGGTACTGGAGAGTCATTTATTGGTAGACAGCGTACTCTCGCTGGAAAAACAGCTCCGCCAAACGTTTCCGGCCGATCAGCAGATTTGTCCCGACATGCGCGGCCGCACCATGATGCTGGTGCAATGCGCGGAGTTTGCCGCCGCTTATCAGGATGCCATGAACGGAATGGTGGAACGCCGCTTCCGCGCGGCCGTGCACGTGGTATCCAGCGCCTGGATGACCGCGTGGATAGACGCCGGACAACCCGATTTGAAGGAACTGGGCAAATATGTATCGACCAAAGCAGATGAAGAGGAAGAGAAAGCGCTTGAAAAAGCGGTGGAGGGCGGGAAGTTTTTGGGGCGTCCGGAGGATAATTAGGGGGACTATGCCTAAAACCGATCAGTAGAATCTAGCCCCCCAAACCCCAGCAACCGATCGTAGCGCTCGCCAAAAGGCCTGTAATACATCAGGATTTGGTAGGTGTTGCGGGTTTGGTAGCTGTTGCCTTCCAGGCCTTCTTCGTCTATAGCGCCGGTTTCACGGTTCACCACGAGGTACTGATAATTGTAATAGCCCTGCTTCAGCGGTATTTCCAGGGCATAGACTTCGGCTTCGGGCACATAGTTCATGCGAAAACGCGGGTCAATTTGCCAGTTGGTAAAGGCCCCGAAGAGGTATACGTCGTCTTCTTCAAACGGAAGGTTCTGTTTGACCGAAAACAACACGTGGGCGTACTCGCATTGGAGCAGGGTTTGGTTGGCGTTTTGGTTATCAATGGCAAAATAGCCGTTGTTGTCTTTTCTGAAAATATAGGGCCGGTTTGCCCTTGTTTCATCGGTGAGCAGCGTCACCTCAAAATGGTTGAATTGTTGCTGTATGATTTTGACGTTTTCGCCTTTAAAATCGAAACTGCGCATGTCAAAAAAACGCCACTCTTTACCCGCCGGAAACACCACCTTGTTTTGGTAATCAAACACCATTTGATCTTCCCGCATGATGTTGGGTTTCAGCGGGCCAATGGCGATGTCCCACCGCCCGTTTTGCAGGACGTAGGCCATCACGTCGTTTTGTGGGTTGGCAATGCGTATATTTTTTGATTTGACCGAAAAATCTATCTCGTGGTGGCTGTTGATCCGATCCACCTGGGCGGGCGGAACAAACTGTCCACTGACGCCCCAAAGCGGCTCAATCACGTGGAAACGCCGAACGAGCACCAATTGTCGATCAGTAGTGTTGTCGTATACCTTCAGCAAATAATTGCCCGACAGCAACCAGCGCATGTTGCGGTTGGGGAGCCCCAGGTAGTAATGGGTGTACAGTGCGCGCGTATTTTGTGCGATCGTGATGTTTTGAATCCGGTCTTCAGTAAAACCCATCAGATATTCCTGCTCAAACATTTGGGAGCGCTTCCAGTCCTGGTTGCAATGCTCGATGGTGTACACGTAGTCCATCAGTTCAGGGCCCAAATGGTCAAATTCAAGAATGAGGGCGTTGTCTACGGCTTTCAAGTCGGCCATCGGAAATGAAAATGGCGCGCCTTTCGGGTGAAATTCGATGGACAACAGGTTGGTGTCCAACGCGGCATTGGCGTTATGAACGGGCGACTGTGCCATCACCCCCCCGAGCAAGAGTGCCAACAAGAAAGTAAATGCAAGTTTTTTCATGGTTTACAAGACGATGGCAAACGGTGCAAGGGTTGCCTACCGGGGTGCAGATGCGAAGATATGCCGCAAAGCGGCGTCTACATCCGGAAATTCAAAAGGAAAACCAGCGCTTTGTATCTTGTCTGCTGCCACGCGGTTGCTGTTGAGCACCACATCGGCCATTTCGCCGAGCAGGAGGCGGAGCGCAAATGCGGGTGCGGGTATGGGCAAAGCCGACTTGCCCATGGCGACAGCGGTGGCTTTCACCAGATCGATGTTTCGGGCAGGGTGGGGCGACACCGCATTGTACACACCGCGCATGTTGGTGTTGTCGAGGGCAAACATGATGAGGTTGCACAAGTCGTCGCGGTGAATCCACGAGTACCAGGCCTGGCCGTTGGCAAAATATGCGCCCACACCCAAGCGGACAGGCTTGGCTATTTCGGCCAATGCGCCGCCCTCTTTGGCCAGCACAATGCCAATCCGTAAAATGACGGTGCGGATGCCCAGGCCGGTAATGGGCTGGTGGCTTTGCTCCCAGTCGACGCACACGGGCGGCATAAAACCGGTTGTGCCTGCGTCATCCATTTCGTGGTTCCACTTGTCGCCCGTATCGCCATAATACCCAATAGCCGAAGCGCCGATGTAGGCGAATGGGCGCGTTCCGGTTTCCGTCAGGGCCTTCAACAGGGTATTTGCGGCATCAACCCGGCTGTCGCGGATCAGTTTTTTGCGCGCGGCAGTCCAGCGCTCGTCGGCAATGCCCGCGCCTGCCAGGTTAATGAGGTATTGAACGCCTTCAAAAGCGGCAGCATCGTACGTGCCTTTTGCCGGATCCCACACAAATGCCCCTTCTCCCTCTGGCGAACGCGACAGGATGCGCACCGTGTGGCCGTGCGTGCGCAACAGCTCGGTGAGCCTACTTCCGATAAGGCCTGTACCGCCTGCTATTAGAATCATGCTCAGTTTTGAGTTTTGAGTTTTGAGTTTTGAGTTTTGAGTGGTGAGTTTTGAGTGGTGAGTTTTGAGTTTTGAGTTTTGAGTGGCGCGTTTGGGTATGATTGTAACAGGGGATGAGGAAATGAGTTTAGGCAGACAAAATCCTGCCATTCTTTTCCGTATGCTCAACGCGAAGAGCGTCAACTCACCACTCAAAACTCACCACTCAAAACTCAAAACTCACCACTCAAAACTCAAAACTCACCACTCAAAACTCACCACTCAAAACTCAAAACTCACCACTCAAAACTCACCACTCAAAACTCAAAACTCACCACTCAAAACTCACCACTCAAAACTCAAAACTCAAAACTCAAAACTCAAAACTGTACGTGCAGCGCAAGCAGTACATTTCTGCCAGCAGCACTAATGCCCGAACTGTACGGACGATAGCGCTGGTCCGTGAGGTTTTCCACGCCTGCAGAGATGTTGACAGCCTGATTTATTTTGTACAAAAATTTGATATTCAGCGTGTACCAGGCTGGTGCGTATGGTTTGCCATTGGCGTCTTTGGCATAAATATAGTCAGTGGCTTTGCCTTCCTCCGAGAGTTGGTCAAAGGGAACTGCACCGCTGTAAGTCCCATAAAATTGCAAGGTAAGGGCGTCTTTTTTATAGGTGAGTTTGCTGAGGCCAAACCAGGGTGCTGCGTGCCGGAGCGGGCTGGTTTCGCCATTGTCCAATTCTTCTTCGCCTTGTTGGAAGTTGAATTGCGAAACGAACAGGAGTCCTGGTGCCCCCTTTACCTCAATACCTGCCTGCAAGCCATACACAGTTGCTTTGGCGGCATTTTGGATGGCTTGCACCTGACTGAGTTCGCCGCCGTACACAATGCTGTCCTGACCATTAGAGGTAAAGTTGCGCCGCACCAACGCTTGTTGCAGGAACGTGTAGTAAAAGCAGACGTCAATTTTCACGCGGTTTCCCCACACTTTGGCTACGTCTACCGAAGTATTGTATGCATATTCGGGTTCCAGGTTGGGGTTAGGCACCACTACGGAACCGGGTTCGGAGTCGAACACCTTGCCTGCGTCGTCCACATTGGGTGCCCGGAAGCCGGAGGACAGGTTGACGCCAAACTCCCACTGCTGTGCAGCATGGTATACGGCACCGAGGTTGCCGGTGAGGGCACCTTTTTGTACGTTGAACTGCGAAAAAGAGAAAGGATAAAACGCCAGGTTGTTGCTCAAATCGGCATCCAAATTGAACCATCCGTAACGTCCGCCAGCTTGTACGAGCAGGGCAGTCACCGGTTTCCACTGATACACGGCGTACAGGCCATACGTAGACCAAATAGATTGCGGGTATCGGGAGGGGCCAGCGGCTGCTGCTCCGGTCTCGATGTCTTGGTCTACCCCGTTAGAGGCCACATTGTCTACTACCCCTTCGGCACCGTACAACAGGCGGTGTTGGTTATTAAAATGTTTGAGGAAGTCGGCATTGAACGACCAGGCGTCCACTTTTTCGGTGCGGGTGCGGCGCACAGGATCGTTCCAGTCGCGGTCGATGCGGCTTTCCTCGAATTGTTGGAGTGCCAAGCGGAGGGTCATTTGATGGTATAAGCGGGTGGTGGCGGAGTGGCTGGCGCTGAGGTTGTGCATGGTCCACAGTTGAGGGCCGTAGTTCCATTCAGCGCTTCGAGGCTCGCCGTTGCGGGTCCGCAGCAGCCGGTCGTAGCGGCTGTATTCAGAAGAGGCGGAGTGGTGAAAGCCGTATTGGATATCCCAGTTGGCGTTGGGCGCAAACCGCACTTTTTGCATCAGGTTGATCTGGCTGTACCCGGAAGGTGTTTGCACTTGCGGGTCTTCGTTGTCTATTATCACATCTATGGCGTTGATGCGTTTGGAAAAACAGGGCCGCAGGTAGTCGTTGTGGCCGTAGCTTCCCATGCGCAGGTCGCTGTAGTTGCTGGTAGTCACGCTGGTAATCATGGCCCATTTTTTCCAGCCGACGCCCACATCGAAGTGTCCGGTATTTTCCTGGTTTGCGGAGGCGTATCGCGCGGATGCATGGCCCTCGATGAGCACATTTGGGGTTATTGTGAAATGAGGGGAAAGGGTTTGAAATGACATGACGCCTCCGATGGCATCGCTGCCGTACACCACGGAGCCTGGCCCGAAGAACACTTCGGTATTTTCAATGGAAAAGGGGTCGAGGGAAATGACGTTTTGCAGGTTGCCGCTGCGGAAAATGGCAGTGTTCATGCGCACGCCGTCTACGCTGTACAGGAGTCTATTGGTGGAAAAACCGCGGATCATAGGGCTTCCACCGCCTTGTTGGCTTTTCTGGATGAACACTTCACCCGACTGACCGAGCAGGTCGGCGGCCGTTTGTGGTTGCTGGAGTGCTACATCGGCAGGCGTGATGGCGATCACCCGGGAAGGCACATCGCCCCGAAGCTGTCGCCAGCGGGTAGCCGACACCACCACCTGGTTCAGCGAAAGACCCGGTATGAGGGACAACTGGAAGTCTGCGTCGGCTAATTGAGCGTAGCTGCGCGTTACGCTCTGATAGCCCAGCAGGGTGACCATGATTTTGGGCGACCCTTTTAACAGGGTCAGGTCGGCTTGCCCTTGTGCATTGGTGGAGACGGACCTTTGCAGGCTGGTGGAGTCCGACAGTGTGACCAGTTCCAATGGCTGGCCTGTTTCACGGTCAGTAACCGTGATGCGTTGGGCCAAGCACAACGCGTGAAGCCCGAGGAAAATCCCCAGGAGTATATATTTTTGCATGGATTGTGTGGTTATGGGTTGGAAAAGTGCGTAAGCGCAGTTGGTTAGTCTTGAATATGCGCTGCGCATTTGAGGTTTTCAACCAAACCGTTCGGGGGGCGGGTCAACCGTATGCAGGAAATGGTAGCAGACGTCAAAAAAATAACCTGGCTCCGGAAGTGGTGTCCACATCGGCAACCAAACGGGCATCAAGGGCTGTTCGTTGCAAAACAGGGATTTGAAGAATTGTACGTATTTTACATGGGCATCCCGTTTTTTGGGGTGGTGCTGCATCGCTTGTTCAACCACATGGGTTAAGCGTCGGTTGAGGCTTGTTTCGGCGTGGTCGGGCCAGCAACGATAATATATGGTGTCGCCTTTTTGGGTGGTGTGTACCACGTCATACATGTGGCCCTGGTATTCAAATTCGCGGCTGTGTTCCCACTGCAATTGCACAGCGGCATCCTGCGCAGTGAAAGCCAGCAATACCAGTTCCTCCTCGGGCAAACCGGCCATCATTTGTCTTTTCACCATTTTTCGTACCCGATGCTTTTCTATCCGCAGCCAGGAATAGGTGGCGGCTGGCGGGACGGTTAAGCAGAGCAGTAGAAAAAATGCGTAAGATTTGGACAAAATAAAATTGATGTTGCAGGGCTAAATGTAGTGCCAATAGAGGTTTTATGGAAGCATTGGTTGTTTTCAGTCAGCAATTTTTGTATTAAGGCAGCAAGAAAGGTAATGATGAGGCGTTTACAAAATGCTTTTTTGTTTTGAGCAACACCCTCAAATGTCATCAAATGCCTTTATGCCTTGTCTTGCTGTCTGCTTTTTTGTGTTGGCTCAATCCAGCGGTTTTCAACAAACAGCATAGAGTTCAAGACCAATCTGTAATATTGCAAGAAGACAGCCTGCGGATTTCACCTGCATTAAATCGGTATTTCCGGCACGTCAATTTAGCCAACAGGGCTGTTTACAACAATCAATTTACGGCAGCTTCGGCACAATACGACAGTGCTTTTTTGCAAAAGCCCATTCCGTTTTTTACAGAACTCAAAAACGCGATTTTGGTAAATGGAAAAATGGGGAAATTCCGTGAAAACGACGACTTGCTGCGGAAATTGATGCTCGAAAAACAAATAGATACCATGCAGTTGTTCAGCATGATTCCACAATACATGTTGGATACAAAAAACAGGTCGTTGGTACGCGATTGGCAAAAAAAGGTATTGGGCTTGCAGCAAAAACCCAATCCATGGACAAATGAGCTACGTCTCATGTTTGACCACAACCAGGAGATGCTGTATGCATTTGATACGCTCATGCTCATAGACGATCCGGCCGAACGAAGAGCCTTTAGTACACTGTTGAACAACCGAAAAGATTCCGCAGATCAGGCTCAAATCGTACGATTCGTCCAGTTGTATAAACAACATGGTTTTCCAACGGAGGAAAAAACGGGTGTTTTTTTTGCACCTGAATCGGAATGGTCAGGCGTTTTGCTGTTGTTGTTTCAAAACTTTGTTCATTTTAAAAACATCAAACAACGCACGTCGCTATTTCGCATTTTTGATGAGGCATTGTACGATGGGCACTTTCACCCTTCTTTATACGCCACCCTGATGGATTATGCAAACGAGCAACGGGATCGGAAGTTGGAAGGGCCAGACAAAGCAAATAATTTTATGAATGTCACCATCCACACTGTAAATGGAAAGGTTTGCAGGCCGTTTGTGCATTACAGCAATGAGTTGATGCAGGATGTGAACACCAATCGCGTGGCCATTGGCCTTGATTCTTTTCACGTGTCGCATCGACAAGCAGTGTGCGGACAATACTACCCACAAAAAATGCTAGGCAAAAAAATGATTCCCATGTGCGCCTATCCTCAAATCCATCAATTGCCGGCAGGGTTTGTCCAATACGCCCTGGACAAAGAGGGTCTGAGCATGGCCATGTTTGAGATCAATATTGGTAAGATACTCCAGGAATGCCAGTGTGAACCCAAACTATATTGATACAGGATGTTCAGGTATAATAATTTTTTTGTTTTAAAAAACAGACATTTCAAAACTTTTCCTGTATATTTGCCGACTCAAAAGCATTCATCATGGTAGAAATAGCGAACCCTATTTACGACGTCGTCTTTAAGTACCTCATGAACGACGAGAAGGTAGCCAAACTGCTCCTGTCGGCCATCATCGGCAAAGAAGTGCTTACTCTGGAATTTAGACCCACGGAGCACCATTTTCCGGTGGGCGAACTGCTCACCGTTATGCGGATGGACTTCTGCGCCCGCATTCAGGACGCCGACGGGCGCCAGGAGTTAGTCATCATTGAGCTGCAAAAAGCCAAGTTGGCGGGCGATATATTGCGCTTCCGGCGTTACCTTGGAGAGCAATACGCCAACAAGGAAAACGTGGTGAGAGAACCCAATGCCGAGTATCCGTATCGCAAAGCCCTGCCCATCCTGAGCATTTATTTCCTCGGCCACGCACTTGAACACACCAAGGTGCCGGTAATCCGCATAAACCGACACTACATAGATGCTGCCACAGGTGAGCAAATCCATGAAAAAGAAGTGTTTATCGAGAGTCTTACTCACGACAGCATCATCATACAAATACCTTATCTAAAAAGCCGCCGGCGTACGGAACTGGAGCAATTGTTGGCCTTGTTTGACCAGTCTGGCATTTCAGGCGATCCCCATTTCCTCACGGTCAACGACGATGAGCTACCAGAAAACTACCGGCCTTTATTGCGCAGACTGCAAAAAGCAGTAGCCGATCCGGTGGTTCGACAAACCATGGACGCCGAAGACGACATCATCGAAGAGTTTAAAGATTACCAGCGCATGATTACGGCAAATGAGTTGGAGTTGCGTGAGCAGCAAAAGCTTATACAACGAAGTCAGGAAGCCCTATTAGAGAAAGAGCAGACAATCTCCGAAAAGGAGCAAACAATCTCCGAAAAGGAGCAAACAATCTCTGAAAAGGAGCAAACAATCTCTGAAAAGGAGCAAAAGATTTCTGCCCAACAAAAAACATTGCAAACGGCGTTACGTGCCTTGTACGCCGAGGGTATGAACGAGCAAAAGTTGGCTATTCTTTTTAGCCTGACCGAATCGGAAGTGCAACGTTTGTTAAACCCAGACGGAATGAGCTAAATATCATTTTTACGCGCTACCCAAAGCGTTCGCCCATTTGCCGCCTCAGGGCCAGCATCTCGTCACGCAACTGCGCAGCCGTGATGAAGTCGAGATCTTTGGCTGCTTTTTTCATCCGGTTTTCGGTTTCAGCAATCATTTTTTCCAGTTGGCTGCGGTTGGCATACGCCACAATCGGCTCGGCAGCCAAAGTATGTTCTTCGGGTTCCACATAATAGTTGGCCCCTTCGCCACCCCGAATTTCGAGGATGCTGCGCTGGTTGCGGATTTCTTCTTTGGATTTGGTGACCGTGCGGGGTACAATGCCGTGTTTCTCGTTGTAGGCCATCTGGATGCTGCGGCGCCGGTTCGTTTCGTCAATGGTGCTCCGCATGGAATCGGTCATTTTGTCAGCATAAAAAATGACCAGACCGTGTGCATTCCGGGCTGCCCGGCCTGCCGTTTGTGTAAGCGAGCGCATGTTGCGGAGGAAGCCTTCCTTGTCGGCGTCAAGGATGGCCACGAGCGACACCTCTGGCAAGTCGAGGCCTTCGCGCAGCAGGTTAACACCGATGAGCACGTCGTACTCGCCAAGGCGCAGGTCGCGCAGGATTTCCACCCGTTCCAGGGTTTCCACTTCAGAGTGGATGTAGCGGCATTTTATGTTCAGGCGGGCTAAATATTCGGCCAGTTCCTCGGCCATGCGTTTGGTGAGCGTAGTGATGAGCGTGCGTTCATCCGCTTCGATGCGTTTCCGGATTTCCTCCATCAGGTCGTCAATCTGGTTCAGGGAAGGGCGCACTTCGATGGGTGGATCAAGCAGACCTGTGGGGCGCACCAGCTGCTCAACCACCACGCCTTCCGTTTTCGCCAGTTCATATTCTGCCGGGGTAGCACTCACAAAAACCACCTGATTGATCATGCCCTCAAACTCTTCAAAGTTGAGCGGACGGTTGTCCATGGCCGAGGGTAAGCGAAATCCGTAGCCGACGAGCATTTGTTTACGGGCCCGGTCGCCACCCGACATGCCGCGCACTTGCGGGAGCGTCACGTGGCTCTCGTCCACAATCATGAGGTAATCGTCCGGAAAATAATCCAGCAGACAGAACGGCCGGGTGCCGGGTTTGCGCCGGTCAAAGAACCGGGAGTAGTTTTCAATACCGCTGCAATAGCCCAGTTCGCGGATCATTTCCAGGTCAAATGTGGTGCGTTCACGGATGCGCCTTGCCTCCAGTACACGGCCTTCCGATAAAAAGTATTTTTCGTGGGCATTGAGTTCGTCCTGAATTTCTTCAATGATCTGGGTAAGACGTTCTTTGGGTGCGATGTACAGGTTGGCCGGAAAAATGGCAGTGGCATCCGTATCAATTACTCTTTTGCCGCTTTCCGTTTCAATGGTTTCAATGCTTTCAATCTCGTCACCCCAAAAAATGACCCGCACGCCCCAGTCGGCATAAGGCAGGTTGATGTCCACCGTATCGCCTTTCACCCGAAACGTGGCGCGAGAAAAATCAGTCTCCGTGCGGGAGTACAGGCTGTTGACCAAAGCATACAGGAAACTGGTTTTCGACAATTTTTGCCCCTTTTGGATCCGAATGATGCCCGACTCGTAGTCCTCCGGGCTGCCCATACCGTAAATGCAAGAGACCGATGCCACAATGATGATGTCGCGCCGGCCTGACAACAGGGTGCTGGTAGCTTTCAGGCGCAACTTATCGACCAATTCATTGATTTGAAGGTCTTTTTCGATGTAAGTATCCGAAGCGGCTACATACGCTTCGGGCTGGTAGTAATCGTAGTAAGACACAAAGTATTCAACCGCATTGTCGGGGAAAAAAGACTGAAATTCTCCGTAAAGCTGAGCCGTAAGGGTTTTGTTGTGCGTGAGCACCAGTGTAGGTCGGTTCACCTGAGCAATGACATTGGCTATGGTGAACGTCTTGCCCGATCCGGTGACCCCGAGCAACACCTGTGCCTGGTCGTTTTTAAGGATGCCATCCACTAATTGTCGGATGGCCTGGGGCTGATCGCCCGTGGGTTGGTAATGCGAGGATAGCTTAAAGTGCATGGGAGTACAAATGTAAGGATATTTCGCCGTTTTTCAAACGCCTTGTCTACGTTTGACCGTTTACGCCACTACCTGCTTCACTACCGCTTCCAGTACACCGTCATCCACCAACTCGGGTATGGTCACTTGTAAATCCGGGTATGCCTTCAGGGTGCGTTTAAGGGTCGACAATGCGTGTGGGTTTCGTGCCCAGGCGCGGCGTGCAATGCCGTTGTTCACATCCCAAAACAGCATGCTGTTCAATCGCCGTTCGGCATCGGCGCTGCCGTCAAGGACCAAGCCAAAGCCCCCGTTCATCACTTGTCCCCAACCCACGCCGCCGCCGTTGTGGAGGCTCACCCAGGTGGCCCCACGAAAAGCGTCGCCGATCACATTTTGCACCGCCATGTCGGCCGTATATCGGCTACCATCGTAAATATTGGCGGTTTCGCGGAAAGGCGAATCGGTGCCGCTCACGTCGTGGTGGTCGCGCCCCAATACAATGGGGCCTGAAATGTCGCCCGATGCAATGGCCTGGTTCAGCGCCCGGGCGATGCGGAGCCGCCCTTCGGCGTCGGCGTACAAGATGCGGGCCAAGGAGCCCACTACCGGAATGTTGGCGTCGGCCGAACGGATCCACAGCAGGTTGTCGAGCAGTTGCCCGCGAATTTCTTCGGGGGCATCGAGCAGCATGTCCTCCAACACAGCCGCCGCAATGGCGTCGCTGCGGTCCAGGTCTGCTTTATTTCCCGAGCAGCACACCCAGCGGAAAGGTCCGAACCCGTAGTCGAAACAAAGCGGCCCCATAATGTCTTCCACATACGATGGGTATCGGTAAGGGGAGGCCTCTACGCGGATGTCGCCGAGCGCCAGGGGCTGCTGACCGGGCTTGAACACCTCTGCTCCCGCGTCGCCCGCCTCTTTGAGAAACGCGTTGCCGTAATCCCAGAAATACATGCCTCGTTCGCTCAAGACGTTTATTACCCGGGCATGGCGCCGCAGGGTGTCGCGCACAGCTTCCATGAAACGGGGTTTATCAGCCAAAAGCAGCGCTTTGCCCTCCGCAAAGGTGTACCCCTGCGGGCAGTAGCCCATGTCGTCAATGTTGTGGCAGGAAGTCTGGTCAGAGCCGAGGTCAATTTGCGCACCAGCCCGCACGAAACACTCCCACAAATCGACGATGTTGCCGAGGTATACCAAGGCCAGCGCTTCGCGGTTTCGGCGGCTCGTTTCCATGCGTTGCAGGAGCGCTTCGAGGTCTGTGTACACATTTTCGGCCAAAATATAGCCGTCGGTTACGCGCTGCTGCACGGCATCGGGGTCTATTTCGGCGATTACACCCACGCAACCGGCGATCACTGCCGCCAGGGCCTGGGCACCCGACATACCGCCGAGTCCAGAGGTGACAAATACGCGGCCGCGCAGGTCATTTTCGCCCATGCCCAACCGACGCCCGGCGTTCAGCAATGTAATGGTGGTGCCGTGCACAATGCCCTGCGGACCGATGTACATGTACGATCCGGCCGTCATTTGGCCGTATTGGGTCACGCCAAGCGCATTAAAGCGGTTCCAGTCTTCTTTGCGCGAGTAATTGGGGATCATCATGCCGTTGGTGACCACCACGCGGGGTGCGTCGGGGTGCGACGGAAAAAGGCCCATCGGGTGGCCGGAGTACATGACCAGCGTTTGGTATTCGGTCATTTCCGAGAGGTAGCGCATGGTAAGCCGGTACTGTGCCCAATTTTGAAACACTGCGCCGTTGCCGCCGTAGGTGATCAGCTCGTGTGGGTGTTTGGCCACCTTGGGGTCGAGGTTGTTCTGGATCATCAGCATGATGGCGGCTGCCTGCGTCGTTTTTGCCGGATAAGCTTCAATGGGCCGGGCGTGCATGGCATACGAAGGGCGAAAACGGTGCATATATATGCGGCCGTATTGCTCCAATTCGGCCATGAACTCTTCGGCCAGTTCACGGTGCCAGGCTGAGGGGAAATAGCGGAGGGCGTTGCGCAGGGCGAGCATTTTTTCTTCGGGACTCAATACGCCTTCCAGCACACGTTGGGGTGCATGGCTGACGGATGGGTCGAGGGGCATGGCTGGGGGCAGCGCGGCGGGTATGCCCTGGCGGATGTCGGCTTGGAAATTGGTAAAGTCAGCAGTATACATGATTGGGTAAAGGTAAGTGATTGCCTTTTATTCACCCCAATCAATAGATTCAATCTAAATACAAGGGTAACATCAACGAAAAAACCGCTCGTTCGTTTCTCTCTGAGAACCGGAAAAACCGGTGCCCTACCAATCCTTGTATCTTTGTCCATGCACCGCAAACGCAACCTCCTCCTTGGCGCCTATGGCGTGCTGGTTTTGTGCAGCATTTTTTTGCTGACCCGCCTCCAGTTTACCTTTGACTTCGCGCAGTTTTTTCCGCAAGGCGATCCGGACTACGAGTTTTTCAAAGAATTCATTAAGGATTTTGAGAGCGACGATAACTTCCTGCTCGTAGCCATTGATCGATCCGAAGGGGTGTTCGACAGCACTTTTTTGGCGCAATTCCACGATTTTACCCTCGAAGCGGCCAAATTGCCCCACGCCACCAGTTCTTTGTCGCTCACCAAACTCAGCTATCCACTCCAAACGCCGTTTGGCATCACCTCGGTGCCCGCCATTCACCTGGATCAACCGGAATATTTTGACACCGACCGGACGCGCATTTTGCAGGACCAGCGTTTTGTGCACAACCTCATTTCGGAAGACGCCACGGCCATGAACGTGGTGATCAAATTGGTGGATCAAAATACCTTGGAGCAAGCCGAGGCGTTTATGGCCGCATTAGAGGGCCTGTTACAGCGGTACCCGTTTGAGGGCGTACACAAGCTGGGGCGACCCTGTTTTCAGCGCGACTTGGTGTGGATGGAAAAGCGGGAGGTCATCGTATCCACCATTATTGCAGCCCTGTTGTCATGCGCTGTGTTGTTTTTCATTTATCGGCGCTGGGCCATGGTGCTGGTGGCCATGACAGGCATCGGCCTGGCACTCTTGTTTTTTCTGGGTGCCCTCAGCGCATTGGGCAGGGAGCTGAATGCCCTGGCCGCCTTGTATCCCATTCTGATTTGCATTGTGGGGGTGGCCGATACCATCCACTTGTCGACCAAGTACCTTGACGAGCTGCACAAGGGGCACGACCGACGCAGCGCCATGCGCATCACCATTCGCGAGGTGGGTCTGGCTACATTCATCACCTGTACCACCACTGCATTGGGGTTTGCCTCTCTGCTCACCAACCGCACCTTGCCCATTCAGGGCTTTGGCATCAACGCTGCACTGGGGGTCATCATCGCGTTTTTCACCATCTACGGCTGGCTGTGGGCCATGCTGCCGCGTTTTACCGAAATTCAGCTGATCAAACCCACGCGGGAATACGCGCTTTGGGACACGTTTATGGAGTGGGTGTACCGGTTTACCATCGAAAAACGCGGTGCCATCATTGGCGTGTCTGTGGCGTTGCTGGGCTTGTGTTTCCTGGGCATTTCCATGATCCACACCAATTACAAGGTAAAAAACAACTTGCCACGCGGCCAGCAAATCACGAAAGACTTCCTGTATTTCGAAAAAAAGTTTGCCGGCTTTAGGCCCCTTGAAGTGGCTGTGATGCCTCAAAACGGGCGGATGGCCGACGACTATGAGGTGCTGCGCGAAATGGACAAGGTGGAAACCCACCTGCGCACGTACGGCTCCATCAAAACCGTCAGTTCCATCAACGACTTGTACCGCAGCTTGCGCGCCATGCGCTACGGCAACCAAACGGACGAATACCGTTTTCCCGACAGCCTCGCCGAATTTGAGCGCTACCGCACCTTAGCCGCCAAAGCCCCAGCGGGTGTCACCGACGTATTGATGAGCAAAAACCACGACAAAGCCCGCATTGCAGCCCGCATCACCGACGTGGGGCGCGACAGTGTGCGCACCGTGCAACTCGGCATTGAGCAATGGTGGGCGACCAATACTGACTCTACCATTGCGCGGTTCAAGCTGACGGGTACGGGGTTGATTTTGGATAAAAACTCGAGTTACATCCGCGACAACATGCTGCAGGGCCTGGTGCCCTCGGTGCTCCTTGTAGCGCTCATCATGGGGTTCATGTTCCGCGATGTGCGCATGGTGCTCGTGTTTCTTGTGCCCAATGTGTTTCCACTATTTTTCGCAGGTGCTTTGATTGGTTTTGGCAACATACCCTTGGAAGCGGGCATTGCCACGGTGTTCAGCATAGTGTTTGGCATAGCCACCGACGACACCATTCACTTTTTGAGCACGTTCAAAATATGTCGGAGCCGAAAACTCTCTGTGGAGGAATCGCTCCACCTCACCTTGAAGGAAACCGGCAAGGCCATGGTGTTGAGCAGCATCATCCTGTTTTTCAGCTTTCTGGTGATGCTGTTTTCCATCCACCCGCCATCGCTGATTGTGGGCTTGCTGGTGAGCGTCACCCTGGCTGGTGCTTTGTTTTGCGACCTGTTTCTGGTGCCTATTCTGGTGCGCTGGCTTATAAAGGACAAAGTGGTGGAAGTGGAGCCGGAAACAGGCCCTTTGGCGGCGGTACAATATTAGTGATTGTTGTTGCGCACTTTTTCGAACGGATGTTACACCAATTAAAAAAAAATTAAACCGCAAAACCGCAAAATGTAAAACCGCAAAACCGCAAAACCGCAAAAGTGCAGAGATCGCAAAAACCGAAAAGCAATTCTTTTCAAGCAAAACGACTCCATTTAGCCTTGTTACAAGCCCCTAAACTTTTGCGGTTTTACATTTTGCGGTTTTGCAGTTTTGCAGTTTAAATTTTTTTATTTTTCAATTTGATGTTACGCAGTATAACATCGGTATGAAATTTTTTTGATTCAGCAGGCAAGCAGCGCCATTATATGCGCTGTGTAACATCAGTTAATAAGATCGAATTCTGTCAATCCTGTCCAAGGAAATCCCGTCAACCGCAAAAATTCGTATATTTGTACGGGAAAAACAACATTCACCGTATATGGCCATCACATCGCTCGATCAATTAGACCCTGACGGTACGTATACCTACGCCGATTACCTGCTTTGGCAGTTTCAGGAGCGTGTAGAATTGTTGCGTGGGAAAATCCGTCAAATGTCGGCACCCTCGGTGAAGCATCAGCGCATATCCATTCGATTTTCACGACTGCTGGCCAATGCACTTTGGCAAACGCCTTGTCAGGTTTTTGCCGCTCCATTCGACGTTCGCCTCCTGCGCACCCGAGAGGACAAGCATGTGACCACCGTCGTCCAGCCCGACCTCTGCGTCATTTGCGACTCCTCCAAGTTAGACGACCGTGGCTGCAACGGCGCGCCCGACCTCATCATCGAAATTCTTTCGCCGGGCAACAGCCGCACCGAAATGAAAGACAAGTTTGAACTCTACCAAGAGGCTGGTGTACTCGAATACTGGGTGGTTTCGCCCATTGAAAAAACAGTCCAAGTCTGGAAATTGAACGAACAAGGCATTTACATTGGACTGCAACCCAATGTGGAGGGCGATGTGGTGACCACGCCCATCATCCCCAATCTTGGGGTGGATGTGTCGGAGGTGTTTGAAGATTGATCGCCTGACGTTTCCAATCTTGTAAAATTGTGCTCGGAAACAATGCCTTGCGCTTTATGGATATTTATTGGCAGGGTCTTTTTGTTTCACGTCAGTGGACTTAGGGCAGCTGTTTTGCGGCAAGAAGTCAAGAATAAATATTTGCTTAACTTCAACAAAATCAACTTTTACCACCTTTGTATGAAGTACCCTAATCAATAGTAGCCTCGTTGCCGATTTATTGTCAAGCAACATTTTACCTCTTAGCGATTTTGCATGTTTAATAGAGTAACGTCACCTCGGTAAAGGTGTTCGTCTGGCATTAAACCCATTGCAAGCGTACAGTCCTGAACAGGCACTTACTTGGCGCGGTACTTTATTTTGCAACCCACGGCTCGGGTAAAGTCAAGGGTTGGCCGTTCGCCGCGCAGGAGGGCTTCCACTGCATTTTCGGCAAATTTATTTTGTGCAGAGGCGGCCAGTTCCGGGTTGTCGTCTATGGCGCCGATATATCGGACCACATAGTCGGCGTCGAGCAGGAAAACGTGTGGCGTGCGGGTAGCACCGAACACGCGAAAGACCGTCTGATCGGCATCAAAGGCGTAAGCAAAGGGGTACCGTTTGGCTTTGGCGCGTTTTTGCATTTCCTCAAAGCTGTCTTCCGGCACAATTTCGGGGTCATTTGGATTGATGGCGATGACCGGATAGCCCTTGGGGGCGTATTTTTTATGGAGTTCAATGATGCGTTGCTCGTACAGCTGAGCGTATGGGCAATGGTTGCAGGTAAAAATGACAAAAAAGCCCTTGGCGGAGGGGTAATTTTTCAGGGAAACATACTGACCATCTACGCCCATGAGTGAAAAGTCTTCAACCCTATCGCCCACGGCGTAATCGCCTGGACGGTGCGCCTGGATGAAGAGTAAAAAAACGGTAATCAGGGAGAGGGTGTAAGCGGTTTGTTTCATGAGAAAACGTTTTGCGGGATGCCAGTCGACCAAACGAACAGCTGCAATAAGCGAAGTGCTTTGACTTACTTTTTGCTGTTGTCCGTGATGTCTGTTTTTGTGTTGGGATTATGGACGAGAAAGGGGCGTACAAAATTTTCCAGTTCTGTGTAATTTTCAAACTCTTCGCTGAATGGTTTGCGCTGGTCGCCTCGAATGACCACGGTGAAGGGAAGGGCACCGTCCCAACTCGAATGTACTTTGGGCATCCAGGAATTGTTGTCCAGGTCTACAAGGTGTAGAACTTCTGCTTTCAATTGTTTATCCTGAACAAAGGGGACAACCCGTTTGTCGTGGTTGCTTTTAAAATCAAGGCTCACCAGCACCACTTTTACCTGCTCTGCGCCGTACGTTTTATTCAACAGTTCAAAGTGGGGCAACTCTTCCACACATGGACCACACCAGGTGGCCCAAAAGTTGATGACTACCGTTTGGTGGGCGTCAAGATAGGGCTGAATGTGTTTTTCCAATTGTGAAAAACTATCACACAGCAACGGTTTTTGCGCCTGGCAAGAGGTAGTCATACCCCAAAAACACATGAAGAAAAATAGATACTTAACCTGAGACGGGAACATAAAAAAGGATCTTATTAAAAAAACAGTGCAAGGAACGGAATTCCGTAGAATCTGCCCCCATTTCAAAGGAAATTTCCGACGAAAAAAATGTTAAATTTCTTCAAATGCCAAAAGCCCCCCGAAAACAATACATTTTCGGGGGGCTTTTAGTTGTTTGATTGGTATGCCGGTGTGCTTAGGCCTCTTGAATCATTTCGCCGTGCGCCACAATGTGGTCTACCAGGATGCGGCCGCAGTGTTCACAGGCGATGATTTTTTTGTGGAGGCCCACTTCCAACTGCACTTGTGGCGGAACGCGGTTAAAGCAACCGCCGCAGGAATCACGCTCTACGGTAACCACAGCCAGTCCGTTGCGATAGGTGCGGCGGATTTTGTCGTAGGCATTCAACAGGCGCTCTTCGATGCCAAAGCGTGCTTTTTCTGACTCGGCCCGCAGCTTGGTTTCTTCCTGTTCTGTTTTTTCAATGATGCCCTGAAGTTCAATTTGCTTGTTCTTCAGCTCGGTTTGTTTGGCCGCATATTTGGCTTCGGCCACCGAGAGGCTGTCTCTGCGCGATTCCGTCTGGTTGCGCAGGTCGTTGGCGCGTTTTTCCGCCAGTTGAATATCCAATTGAGCCAACTCGATTTCCTTCTGCAGGGCTTCGTATTCCCGGTTATTTTTAACCTCGTCGAGCTGTTTCTGGTAACGCTTGATGTTGGACTCCGCCTCTTTGCCCGCATTTTGCTGCTTGACAATATCCAACTCGGTCTCTTTAAGGCTGGACTGGAGCTTGCTGATGCGGGTTTCCAACCCGGCAACTTCATCCTCCAAATCGGCAACCTCCATGGGCAACTCTCCCCGGAGGATTTGAATTTCGTCCAACTGGGAATCCACTTGCTGAAGATCCCAAAGCTTGTTTAATTTTTCCGTGATGCTGATCTCAACAGACATGCGAACGTGGGGTTAGTGAGCCGGCGGAGCCGAAAAAAAAGTCATTTGTCCCTGATTAAGAGCTTGTTATCACAAGTACTGAACCGGATTGGTGTTTTGTGCTGTACAATGGAGCGCAAAATTAGGGAATTTATCGGATATAATGTCGAATAAAAGCGAAATGGTAAACTGCTCGCTCTCATAATGGCCGATGTCCGCAATAATCAAGTCGGCCTCTGCGTCAAAAAATTCGTGATACTTGAAGTCCGCACTTACAAATGCATCTGCGCCTGCACGCTTGGCATCGGCCAGTAAAAAACTACCCGAGCCGCCACAAACGGCGACGGTGTGCACCGGACGCCCGCGCAAGGCGGTGTGCCGCACGCAATCGGTTTGCATTTGCTGTTTGACATGCATCAAAAAGGCCGACTCGTCCATGGGTTCGGGGAGATGGCCGATGAGGCCCGCGCCAATGTCCATTGTGCCAGGTTTGGGTGCCAGCACCCGGGTATTTGTCAGGCCAAGTTGTCGGGCAATGCGGCTATTGACGCCGCTGGCATGTACGTTATCGAGGTTGGTATGAATGGCATACAGGGCCACGCCCTGCCGAATGGCATACATGACCGTGCGTTCTACGTAGTTATGGCCATTAAACCGTTTGAGTCCGCGAAAAACAATAGGATGATGCGCCACTACAAGGTTACATCCTTTTTCAGTGGCCTCTTGCACCACAGATTCGGTTGAGTCCAAACAAAACAGTACGCCGCGCAAAGGTTCATCTGGCCGTCCCACCAGCAAACCGGCGTTGTCATACGATTCCTGTAGAGCAGGTGGAGCCACCGCCTCCAGTATATTGATGACGTCTTGTATCAACATTCGTTTGTATTGCGTTAAACTTTTGGTGGAAGTAGGAAATAAACACTACCTGGTGTAACTTTGTTCACTGATGTAGGTCAAACGGACATCCATCAACCGGCATCGTTTGGTCGAAGCTGTATTTTGCATTCATCCTCAACTTAATTACCATCATGATGGCATCCCTGCTGTTTTTCGGCAATATTGGCTCTACAGAGCTGATCCTTATTTTTCTGGTTGTGCTGCTGCTGTTCGGCGGCAGTAAAATTCCTGAATTGATGCGCGGTTTGGGCCGGGGCATCCGCGAATTCAACAGCGCCAAAAATTCGGTGGAAGATGAAATCCGCCAAGGCATTCGCGAGGCCGAAAAACGCCCGTTGGAGCCGCGTGAAGTGGAAAAACGATCTTAATGGTTGAGCGCTTGTTCGGAAATTTATCACCGAACAAGCGTTAAGTAGCTTTCCAGCCGGCACCGAATTGTTCGACCAAAATGTTGTCGTAGTAATCAGCGTTTTCAAACAGCCTTTTGAGCAAGCCCTGTCCTGTTTCTTCATTCAGATATCGGTCGTAAATGAGGAGTGACAGAAATATGTCTTGCCCCTGCACGCTAAAAGTGAGTGCCTGGTTGATGTAGTTTTCGCGCAACAGGAATTCATAAAGGGGTTTTATGTTTTCTTTGGGGAGCTGGCACAGCAGGGCATCTGCGGTGATCAGCCCTGTTTTTTCGTGGTAAGTCACCATGATTTTGGCGCTGCCTTGTCGGATTTCCCAGGCGTTGGGCCCACATCGGCTGAGTTCTACAGGGTGCCCAATGCGATCAATGATGCGTTCGACGGTTGCCGACACGCCAGTCGGTGCATACTCATCCACTTTTCCGGGCAGCTGTATGCGGTTTCCGCAAAAAGAGCAATGTTCGCCTTCTACAGTCTTTTCAGTAATGATGTTTGAACAGGCGGTACAGCGGGCGGCGTTGAGGCTGTTTTGAGCCGCATAGTCCTGCAGGCACTCGGCAAGAAAGCCTACCGGTAGAGAGAAGCCAGTATTGTCGCCGTTTTGAATGATGAATGTGTTGATGCCCACCACCTCGCCTTCGTCGTTGACCAAAGGGCCTCCGCTGTTGCCCGGATTGAGCGCGGCGTCGATGTGCAGGTAGGGAATGCCATTCATCACTTCACGGGTATTGGACACGATGCCGCTTTTGACCGAAAATTTGAGCCCGAAAGGATGCCCGATGGCCGTTACCGGATCGCGTTCGCGCAGGATTTTGCCTAAGCCCAGGCGCAATTCAGGCATTTCAGCTGCTCCCTTTGGGCCTTCTAAGAAAGCGAGGTCGTATTTTTTGTCGGCATATACCACCGGAGAGAGTTGTTTGTCAAACCGCTCGCCTTCAATGATGGCACGTCGGCTGCCATCGATGACGTGCTGATTGGTGACAATCAGGCCGGAAGATTTCAGAAAAAAGCCGGTTCCGGTGCTGTGCGGTGTGGCTATCTGGATGATGACATTGCGATAGGTATCGACGAAGTCGCGCATGCGTTCAGGACAGTTGGAGGCCCCGGATCATTTCTAAGTAGCTTTTGGCCCAGAGGGCTGTGGAGCTGAAATCCAGGTGTTTTATATTCGGTTTCAATTTGGGGTATTGTGCCTGGTGCTCGGCGGCAATGTTGTGTATGGCTTGCAGGACGGCTTGTTTGAGGGGTCTGCCTGATGCGTCGGTAAAGGCATCGGAGAAGCCCAACTCCTGAAAAAAGTCAGGTTCGGTCACGCGGAAGATCAGGTGCAGAAACTGCCGATCCGGCGGGGGGGGTGAAAAGTGAAAAAAAGCATAACCGGCAATGTAAAGTGGCACGCCCAGCGCCAGGGCTTCATTGCCTTGTTGAAGGTGCCAGTCCATGTTTGGCAGTTCCACTTCTATCAGGTTGGCAATCCGTTCATGGTTGACTGGCGGGTTGACGCCAAAGGTGCTTGTAGTGCGATACAGCTCGCGCATGACCTGCTCGCGCGGGCGTTCCAATATTTTCCGGATTTCACGGCGCAACTGCTCCACTTTTTGATGGGTATTGCGCTCTCCTTTGGTAAAATAAATGGTGTGCATGTGCTCCAGCAGATACATCACATAGCCTTCCGGTTTCACCAGATAATCAATGCGGTAAGCCGTACCCAGCATGTGAAAGGCATAACCGCCCGGATACTGGGTGGGGGCGGGTTTACCTGTATGCAGCAGCTCTAAAGTTTTTTCGAAAGCGCGTACAAGGTAACGATATTTGACGTCCTTCTCCGCCTCCGGGATGTCGGTAGCGGAGGGCACATCGGCGGGTTTAAGCGTACGGAATTCCTCAAACAGCAGGTCGTCTTGTTTGTCGGCGTGAATAGACAATTCGCGCAGGGCATGCAGCAGCTTGAGGGGCGACCCGTCGGTGGTGGAGCTGTCAAACAGGATACACAGTTCATTGTCGGCACTCAAGGCATACCGGCTGAATTTGAGCACGTAGTTGTGTTCCATCAGGCGCCGAAGAAACCCGACGTTGAGGTCGGCTGCTTGCGCCAGTTTGCTCGACACCTGCACCAACTCCGGGGTAGCAGATCCGGAGATGAGGCGTGAGCCTTGCGACAACTCAAAGTCGATGCGCCCCGATGATTCTGTCCACCGCACATTGTCTAATGTATCATCGCGCAAGTATCGCAAGAACTCCCGGTACGCTTTCATGGCCTGCCCTTTTTCAAACAGATCGACGGCCTCGTCCCATGCAGCAAGTTGCACAGGTGACTTGTTGGCATCGGTGTAGCGGCCGAAGGGGATATTCGGAGCTGATTTTGGGGCGGAGGTATCGCCAAAAAAGCTTTTCCAGAAATTCATTTGTTGCAAAGATGGGGTAAAAGCGCGGTAAAAATAGCAAGTTTGCACGATGGAAACCTTTCGTACATGTATTCCGCTGGCAAAACCGTCTTTTAGCCTAACGCACGACGATCACATGGTGTTGCTGGGCTCATGTTTTACCGAACATTTCGGTGAACGGCTGCTGCATGGCAAGTTCGATGTGGAGGTAAACCCCAACGGAATTGTGTACAACCCGGTGTCCATCGGACTGTCGTTGCTTCGGCTGTTGCAGCATCAGCCGTATACTGCATCGGATCTGTTTGCGCTCAACGGGCTTTGGCATTCGTGGGCACACCACGGTCATTTTTCCGAATCCTCACCCGAAGATGTGCTTCGGAAAATCGACGCGGCATTCGGAAATGCCCAGACTGCTTTGGCGCGGTGTACCTGTCTGATGCTCACCCTGGGTACAGCACAGGTGCATCGCTTGTTGGACAGTGGTGCCGTGGTGGCCAACAACCACAAGGCACCTGCCGCCTGGTTTGCACAAGAGATGCTCAACGTGGGCCAATGCGTGGAGGCCCTTGCACCTGTGCTGTCGGTACTTCACGTTCAGCGCCCTGAAATACAGGTGCTGCTCACGGTGTCGCCTGTGCGGCACACCCGACAAGGTATGGTGGAGAACCAGCGCAGTAAGGCAGCCTTGGTGCTGGCTTGTGCTGAACTGGAACGGCAACTGCCGTTTGTCTCGTATTTTCCGGCTTATGAACTCCTGCTCGACGACTTGCGGGATTACCGGTTTTATGCCGCCGATATGATTCATCCGAGTGCCGTGGCGGTAGACTATATTTGGGCGTACTTTAGTCGGGCTTTTTTTTCGGACGATACCCGCGCACTGCTCCATCGGCTAACACGCTTGCGTTTAGCCGTGCAACATCGCCCTTTTCGTCCGGATACCGCTGCGCACCGCACTTTCCTTGAAACCCAATTGGCTGAGGTGATTGCCATGCAGGAGCTGATGCCTCAACTCGATTTTTCGGCCGAAAGGCTCCACTTTGAACAACAAATGAACGCATGAACACAGATTTAACCGGAAAAACAGCATTAATAGGTGGCGCAAGTGCAGGCATTGGCTTTGCTGTGGCACTTGAACTGGCTGCTTTAGGGGCCCGTGTGGTGCTCATGGCCCGTACGGAAAGCCGATTGCAAGAGGCCCTTGGGCAAATGCCCGGAGCCGGACACGAATGTATGGCAGTCGATTTTGCCGATACACAAACCCTGATGATGCGGGTAAATGCCTATTTGGAAGCGCAGCCAGTGCACATCCTGATCAACAATACCGGCGGCCCTCCCGGCGGCCCCATTACACAGGCCAGCGCCGAAGCATTCCTGAGTGCGTACAACAACCACCTCATTTGCAACCAACTGTTGGCGCAAGCTGTATTGCCCGGCATGCAGGCTGCCGGTTACGGGCGCATTGTGAACGTGATCAGCACTTCGGTGAAAGAACCATTGGACAACCTGGGCGTATCGAACAGCACCCGGTGGGCCGTAGCGGGCTGGGCCAAAACCTGGGCCAACGAGGTAGGCCGTTTCGGCATTACGGTCAACAACGTACTGCCTGGCTACACCAATACAGGCCGGTTGCAGGAAATCATCGAAAAAAGAGCTGCCGCTGCAGGCACCACCATCGAGCAGGTTACCGAGCAATTCAAACAACACGTACCTGCGCGGCGGTTTGCAGAACCGAGTGAAATTGCGGCGGTTGTGGCTTTTTTGTCCAGCCCGGCCGCTGCGTACATCAACGGAGCTCAAGTACCGGTAGACGGGGGCCGGACGAGGAGTTTGTAGGCAGTGTGGAAAAAAATCGGGAAGGTCTCGCAAAATGTGGTATACATTTGTACTTGGTGCCCTCGCCGGTTTGATTCTTTAATCCAACATACTCGTACGAAAATCCTGTTCCATGGATGCTCATGTTCAAAAGGGGGCAAATCCCGTTGCCGCCAAATTAATCCTCGAACTGTTTACACCCGTTGATGATGACCGGCCCGTTTATTTGACGGGCTCGTTCAACAACTGGGATTGCCGCGACGAACAGTTTCGCATGAAACCGGTGGGCAATGGTTGCTACCAATACCATTTTACCAACGGACAAACGCCCAACAGTGCGTTTGAATACAAATACTTAAAAGGCGGTTGGGATGCGGAGGAGCTGGATACGGACGGATTGCCTCCCGGCAACCGCCGCATGGAAGTGCCTCGGGGCAAAGTAAGCGATGTGGTGCCCCAGTGGAAACGACACGCCAACTGGTACAATGCCGCATATTACCCCGACATACAGGTACTGTCAACCCGATTCAACGTGCCCCAGCTCCGCCGCCGCCGAAGGGTGTCGGTGCTTTTGCCCTGGAATTACGCGCAAACGAATAAACGATACCCGGTGCTGTATTTGCAAGACGGCCAAAACCTGTTTGAAGACGATGCACCGTTTGGTACTTGGGGGGTAGACAAACAATTGGCCCTGCTGGCCGAAAAAGGCCACGGCGAATTCATTTTGGTGGCCATTGACCACGGCGGCAAAGAGCGCATCAAGGAATACCTGCCTCATGCAAACCGTAAATGGGGCGACGCACTGGGTCGAGAGTACGCCAGTTTTTTGCGCGAAACCCTCAAGCCGTACATCGATCAGCATTTTCGCACCCTTCCTGACCGCGCCAACACAGGCATAGGCGGCAGCAGCATGGGCGGACTCATCAGTCTGTACACGGGCATCGCTTATCCGGAGGTGTACTCCAAGTTTATGATTTTCTCGCCATCGCTTTGGGCGGCACCTACGGTGTACGAAGAATCGCTCCGCCTGCTCACCCATTGCCCCATCCGTTTTCACTTGTATGTTGGTGCAAACGAACCGGAAGTGATGCTGAAAACCGCAAAAAACCTTCGCGATACGCTGCATAACCGCAATCCGTCCAATGGATGCCTGACGCAGCAGTTTGTCGTGGAACCCGGTGCCGGGCACAACGAAGCCGCCTGGGGTGCCGCGTTTCCCAAAGCGGCGACGTGGCTGTTTGGGTGATTGTTTATTTGGGGATTTGTTTATTTGTTTATTTGGGGATTGCCGAGGAGGAATACTGCGGGCGCTTTGGCAAGGGTAAGGGGCTGCGTTGATTTCCAATGTTTTACCTGCCGAACAAGGATTCGTTGTTGGTCGCCACTCAAGTCTTGTGCCACGCCCCAAAAAGTGTCGGCGGCCAAGGCTTCCAGTGCCACTTCCAATACCATTTGGCTGCGGTATGGGGTTTCGATAAACAATTGTGTGGCACCGGTTTGGCGGAGGGTGAGCTCAAGTCGACGCAAATCTTTGGCCAATTCTGGCCTTTTGGGCGATAAATACCCGTGAAAACTGAACGCCTGTCCATTGCACCCCGAGGCCATCAGCGCCATCAATATGGATGAAGGGCCCACGAGCGGCACAACAGGCATGCCCATGCGGTGGGCCCATGCTACTGCGGCGGCACCGGGGTCGGCTACGCCGGGGCAACCTGCCTCCGACAGTACTCCCACGTCCAATCCTTGTGCTAAAGCAGTATGCAGCAGCGCTTCTGCCTCGCCTAATCCGCCATCCTGTGGCAATTCTACAAAAGTGAGTAAGGCCATAGGTTTTGGATGACCAACAGATTTTACGAAGTGCCGCGCCGTTTTGGCGCGCTCCACTACAAAACAATCCAGGCGGCGCACCACTTCCATTACCTGTTCAGGCAGGGTGTGCAGGGCGTTTTCAGCTATGGGCGTTGGAATCAGGTATAGCATTGCTACGGCAATTTTTTATACAGCGCGTACCCGCCTTGCGTGCCTTGAAGGGCATAGCCCGGTCGGGTATATTGGGGTTTTTTCTGAACGAGCAAGTACGTATGGTCGTACGGGTTATCAACATCGAGGCTCACATAGTAGTACCGTTGGAAAAAGCCCCACAACGACAAGTCAATGTAGTCGTGCTCCACACCAATGGTTGAATATTTGGCTAATTGGGGGCCAAAAGCCCGCACGATGGCCATCCATTTCCGGTCGCGTTTGTCTGTTTTGCCCATTTCTTGCAAGGCCAGAAAGGCTGCGGCCATGTTTCCGAGAAGGAGGATGGTTGTGGTTGCAGAATAAAGCCAATTGCGCCGTGGCATTTGTGAAGAAAGCTGCTCCAGGCCCGGAGCGATGTACAGTCCAATGGCCAGCAGAAAAAACGGAATGGCCGCAACCATATAATAGGATGCCTGCTTGATGCTGATCATGATGGGCAGTGTGCCCGCCAGGCCCATCAGCACACAAAAAAGTGCCGTTTTTGTGGTTTCGGGATGGCGCCAGGGAATGTTCTTCCAGCGGAAAAGAAGCACAAGCAGTCCGGCCAATACCAAGCCAGGTATTAGCCGCAGGATCAACACCTCAAGGATGTGCCATCGGCTGGTTTGAATGTTTTCCCGGCGTTCGCCTTGCAAAGCCGCCATCACTTGTTGATCCATATATTGACTCAAATTCTCCTGCGCACCCGGAAGCTGAAGCGTCAGCAGTCCTGCCAGCATTACTACGGCGCAAAGCAACAGGGTTTTCCCGAGAGCGGAATGCCAGGTGCCATAATGCCCCGACAGCCAGGCTGCCATAGAAAAGGCAAGTGGGAAAAGGGCCGTAAATCCTTTGCATAAAAAGCCCATCCAAATGAATACGCCCGCCAGCACAATTGTTGCGTATGCTTTGACCCCCGTGGTGTTATTAGACTGCAACAACAACAAAAGGCTACCGAAAACAAACAGCCCCATGGTGCACTCCAGCATGTTATTCGGATAACATCTGACAATGTCTTCGTGCGTGATCCATAACAATATGGGCAAAGCCGACCATTTATGCCAGGCTTTTTGGGCAGGCAGCAGACTTTTCCAAATGAGGAACAACAGCAGTACGCTCAACAGGGTTACCCCAAAAGAATACAGCCGTTCAACCCAGGAGGCATCGCCGAGTACCCGAAAAAAGATGGATTCGATGCCGAAAACAAGCGGAGGATGCTCATGAAAAGCCGGAAAAACCGTTTGGGACAGTTGGGGCGACCAGAAACTGCCAATGCCCCGGGCCAAATTGTTGGCAATGGTGGCATACATCAACCCGTCTACAAACATGCCTTGTCGGAGGAAGTTGGGCAGCAACAAGACCGCGAACGCCAGGGTACAAGCCAGCACCAAAGGCAAAATTTTTTTCATGCAGACTTGTTATGCCTTGTGTTTTATTCTCCCCAGCCCGACTCCTCTTCTGTCACTTTCGGATGTTTGCGAACGATACCCAATTCCAGTTCCTTGCGGCACGGGCCACAAACGCCATACAGGTTGAGTGCGTGGTGTGAAATTTGAAAGTCGTAATAATCGCCCACAAGGTCTTTTATTTGTTGCACACCGTGGTGGCAAAATTCAACTACCTGGCCGCAGTTGGTACAAATGATGTGGTCGTGCTGTTTGTAGCCATACGACTTTTCGTACTGGGCCAGGTTTTTGCCAAACTGGTGTTTCTTAACGAGTTCACAGGTCACGAGCAATTCCAGGGTGTTGTACACTGTTGCGCGGCTGACGCGGTAGTTGCGGTTTTTCATGTGGATGTACAACGCCTCCGCATCGAAGTGATCGCTGCGTTTGTATATCTCCTCCAGTATGGCGTACCGCTCGGGTGTTTTGCGAAAGCCTTTTTTTTCCAAGTGCGCAGAAAAAATGGTGAGCACCTGTTGGATAACGTCGTGTTCTCTGCTTGTTGTGACCATAAGGTGTTAACTCCATTTTGGAACAATTGTTGAAAACGGCTCGAGCGGCAAATTTTCAGGATTGGTTCTGCCAATAAAAAAGCTGACTGTCTACGTGAAAAAATAAACAGCCAGCTTTATGTTGTTCAAGCATTCACCAATCACTTTGTGCGCAGTTCCTCCCGGATCTTGTTCAGTGCGCTGCCTGCGTGCACCCAGGCGATCTGTTGCTCGTTGTAGGTATGGTTTACGTCAAACGTTTCACTATTGCCATCGCTGTGTTCCAGGAGTATCTGCAGCGGTTTGCCCGGTGCAAAAGTGTCGAAACCGAGGATGCTCACGTAGTCGTCTTGCCGGATTTTATCGTAATCGGCCGGATTGGCGAACGTGAGGGCCAGCATACCTTGTTTTTTAAGGTTGGTCTGGTGGATTCGGGCAAATGATTTGACCACAACGGCCTTTACGCCCAAGAAACGGGGTTCCATGGCGGCGTGTTCGCGGCTGGAGCCTTCACCGTAGTTTTCTTCACCGAATACGATGGTTCCGATGCCTTTTTTCTGGTACACTTTTGCACTTTCCGGTACTTCGTGGTATGCATTCGTGACCAGGTTGAGCACTTTGTTGCGCTCATCGTTGAAAAAGTTGGTGGCCCCGATGAGCAGGTTGTTGGAAATATTGGCCAGGTGGCCCCGGTATTTGAGCCAGGGGCCAGCCATGGAAATGTGGTCGGTGGTGCATTTGCCCTTGGCTTTGATAAGGATGCGCATTTGCCTGAGTTCCGTTGGCCCGATGGGTTCAAAGGGCTTGAGGAGTTGGATGCGGTCGGAGTTTTTGTCAACGACTACCTTGACGGCGCTGCTGCTTTTCGCGGGGGCAACATACCCGGCGTCTTCTACGGCAAAGCCAGCTTTGGGCAGTTCGATGCCTTTAGGCGGGTCTAGCTTCACGGTTTCGCCATTGCGGTTGACGAGCATGCCGCGTTTGGGATTGAACGTGAGGTCGCCCGCAATGGCAAATGCGGTTACAATTTCCGGAGAGGCTACGAATGCGTGGGTGTTCGGGTTGCCATCGTTTCGGCCGGTGAAGTTGCGGTTAAACGAGGTCATGATGGAGTTGGGCCGGTGGGCATTGTCTATGTGCCGGCTCCATTGGCCGATGCAGGGACCGCAGGCGTTGGCCAGCACCACGCCGCCAATGTCCGAAAAGTCGCTCAGGATGCCGTCGCGTTCCGCCGTAAAGCGGATGAGTTCGGAACCTGGGGTGATGGTAAACTCGGCGTGTACCTCCAGATTTTTAGCTTTTGCCTGTCGGGCTATGGAAGCGGCGCGGGTAAGGTCTTCGTAGGAAGAGTTGGTGCAGGAGCCGATAAGGCCTACTTCGAGTTTGACCGGATACTTGTTTTTCTTGACTGCGGCTGCAAATTTGGACAGCGGCCACGCCAGGTCTGGCGTAAATGGCCCGTTGATGTGCGGCTCGAGTTTGCTCAGGTCGATGTGGATGACCTGATCAAAATATTGTTCGGGGTTGGCGTAGCACTCGGGGTCTCCGTTGAGGTAAGGGGCCACTTTGTTGCACATCAGCGCCACTTTATTGCGGCCGGTGGCCTTGAGATAACGGAACATCGATTTGTCGTAACCAAACGTAGAGGTAGTTGCGCCAATTTCGGCACCCATGTTGCAAATGGTGCCTTTGCCGGTTGCACTCATGCTTTGTGCGCCCGGGCCAAAGTATTCAACAATGGCACCGGTACCGCCTTTCACCGTAAGGATGCCGGCAACAGCCAGGATCACGTCTTTGGGCGAAGACCAGCCGCGGAGTTTACCGGTGAGGTGTACCCCGATAAGCTTGGGCATCTGAAGTTCCCAGCCCATGCCCGACATGGCGTCTACCGCATCGGCCCCACCTACGCCAATAGCCAACATGCCTAATCCGCCCGCATTCACCGTGTGGGAATCGGTTCCGATCATCATGCCGCCCGGAAAGGCATAGTTTTCCAGCACAATCTGGTGTATGATGCCTGCACCTGGCTTCCAGAAGCCGATGCCGTATTTCTGACTGACCGTAGACAGGAAGTCAAACACCTCCTTGTTTTTATCGAGCGCCACCACCATGTCGGCAGCGGCACCGTTTTGTGCGGTGATGAGGTGATCGCAATGGACGGTGCTGGGGACGGCCACTTTTTTGCGGCCACAAGTCATAAACTGGAGCAAGGCCATTTGGGCGGTTGCGTCTTGCATGGCTACCCTGTCCACCTGGAAAAACACGTAATCGCCACCCCTTTTGTACTCTTGCAGGGGCGAATCGGCATGCAGGTGCGCATACAGAATTTTTTCAGACAGGGTAAGCGGACGTTTCAGGTGGGCTTTTGCAGCGTCTACTTTCGCCGGGAGTTGAGCATAAAAGTCCCGGATCATTTTAAGGTCAAAAATCATGTGGCAACTATTTGGATATGGGTGAGTACAAGTTGGCTACGCGTGACCGTAGTTTTGCGGCAAAATTACAAGGATGTTGCTGGGATTCTATCTTTTTTGTGTTTTTTAGCCCTTTTGCGCTAAAAAATTGTTAAAAATAAACTTAGTGGCAAGTTTTCCATTTAAAATAGGGTACAGTTCTTTCTACATTACACATAATCAACCATGCGCACTAAAAGCACAAGACGCGACAGTATATTGAAAGCTGCTGCCGAAGCGTTTGCCCGGTATGGTTATGAAAAGACCACCCTCGACGACATCAGCCAGAGCGTAGGCCTGAATAAGGCCAGTTTGTACTACTATTTTAAAAACAAGGACGATCTGTTTGTCGCCGTAGTAGTCATGGAAACAAGCGCGTTTTTGGCTGATTTGCAGGCGAAAACATTAGCCATCCCCGATGTGCGCCGTCAGATACGGTATTACCTCACAGAACACATCCGCCGATACGATGAAGTGTTGCACCACAGCAACATATCGGCAGAGCGCGCGAGCATATTGGATCCCATTTTCAGACAAGTATACGGCGATTTGCGCCAAAAAGACGTAGCGTTTCTGGCTACTCTCCTCAAACGAGGGGTAGCCGAAAATACATTCTCTTTCCCTGATACTTCTTTGGCCGTGGCCGAGAACCTGCTCCACCTCACCCTGGCACTGGAACACGAGGTGGTGTTCATGGCCCGCAGACAGGATTCGCCAGGAAAATTAGATTTCGCGCCCGCTATAGACCATATTGAACGCCTGTTGCGCTTGGCATTGCGATAGTCAGGAGTTGAGTACGCTAGTTACTTCTTATTAAATCCATTTTGTTTATCGATTTTTGTTTTGATACAATTGTTTTTGTAAAGTTTGTCGGTACCTTTACCAAATCTTTTTAAACAAACGTTAACCAACCACTTTTTTATGAAAAGAACCCTCATTACCCTCGCATTTGCCGCTTTTACATGGAGCATCGTCTCTGCCCAGGTAACCCTTCGTCCGTATATTGGTTTCAATACCTCTGAATTGTCGGAAGACCTGGTAAAAGATTCGGCTACATTTGCCAACAATGTCGGATTTCAAGTTGGGGCCGATTTGCAAATTGGGGACAAGTTTTACGTACAACCCGGCGTTCAGCTGGAGTTCCTGAACAATACCATTGAGCCAAAATCTGGTGCCGAGGAAGATTTTAAACGCACTTACCTGCGCATCCCGGTAATGGTGGGTTACAACTTTGCCGGTGCCGAGAGCAACTTCGGTATCCGCGTGTTCACAGGCCCGAACGTAGGCATCAACATGTCGAGCAAATCAGATCTGGGCGACGTAGACGAAGAAGTAAAAAATGCCATTTTCGGCTGGAATGCAGGCTTGGGCATCGATTTCATTTCCATTCTGTTTGTTGACCTGGGCTATCAGGTTGGTTTGACAGAAGTATTTGAAGACACAAACCTGAACACGGGTGCCCGCAACAACCTGTTTTACGGCAACGCCGGCCTGCGGGTGCGCTTCTAAGCACAACGTATACTTTTTTGGGGCTTATTGAGTGTTGGAAGAGGATTGACAAAACTTGTCAATCCTCTTCCATTTGTGGTTAACGCTCGGCAAGGTATCTTCACCCCATGAAGCATATCCTATTCGCCCTGCTGTTGCCGCTTTGTTTGCACGGACAGGCCCAACTCACCTGGTACCTGCCCGATGTGCCGTACAACCCGGCCATCCCTACCCCGGAGTCGTATTTAGGGTACCAGGTCGGCCAATGGCACGCCTCGCACGATCAGCTCGTTGGCTACATGCGTATGCTGGATGCAGCGAGCGACCGCATACAGCTCAATGAGTACGGCCGCAGCCACGAAAACCGGCCACTCTTTTGCCTCACCATCACCACTCCGGCCAACCAGGCCCGTCTGGATATCATCCGGAAAAACCGCAAAATGATGACCGACCCCGCGCAAAGCGGCAGCATCAACCCGGCCGACCAGCCAGCGGTGGTGTACATGGGGTATTCCATACACGGCAATGAGGCATCGGGAAGCAACGCAGCCCTGTTGGTGGCCTACTATCTGGCGGCCGCCCAAAGCCCGGAATTGGACAAGCAATTGGAAAACACGGTCATCCTTTTTGACCCCTGTTTTAATCCCGATGGCATGCAGCGCTTCAGTGCCTGGGTAAACAGCCACCGCGCCAGGCATGGGTCTGCCGATCCTGTCGGCGACGAGTTCAATGAGCCCTGGCCAAACGGGCGCACCAACCATTATGGGTTCGATCTGAACCGCGACTGGCTGGTCGCTACCCAACCTGAAACACCCGGGCGCATAGCCATTTACCAGGCCTGGCACCCCAACGTGCTCACCGATCACCACGAAATGAGCCCCAACGCCACGTTTTTTTTCCAGCCCGGCGTTCCCTCTCGCGTGAACTCCATTACTCCGGCGCGCAACCAGGAGCTCACTGCGGCCATCGGCCGTTTTCATGCCGAGGCGCTGTCGGCCAAAAACATTGCTTTTTTTTCAAAGGAAAATTACGACGACTTCTTCTACGGCAAAGGCTCAACGTATCCAGATGTAAACGGCGGCATCGGCATCCTGTTTGAGCAGGCCAGCAGCCGCGGGTCGGCCCAACAAACCGAAAACGGGTTGCTTACCTTTCCGTACACCATCCGAAACCAGGTGCTCACCTCGCTTTCTACGCTCAAGGCTGTGCAGGTACTGCGCCCCGAGCTGAACACATATTTGAGTACGTTTTATGCCTCCGTCATTGCCGAAGCGCTTCAGGATTCGGTAAAAGCCTATGTATTGGCGGAAGACGGTGCCAACAGCCAGGCGTTGTTGCGCATACTGCAACTGCACCAAATTGAGGTGTACCAGCTGAATGAAGACCTGCCAGCCGCTGCGTTGAGTACCCGTTTGGAGCCTTCGGACGCGGTGTTCAGGTCGGGCAAGGCCTTTTTGGTTCCCACCGGGCAGGCGCAGTATCGGTTGATTAGAGCCATTTTTGAGCGGCCCTTAACTTTTCCGGACAGTATTTTTTACGACATATCGGCCTGGACGCTGCCCGACGCCATGGGATTGGCCTGGGCAGGTGTACCGGAGCGCAGGTTTTCTGAAAAAATATTGGGGCAAAAAATAGATGCCTGGCCTGAACCATCACCGGTGGAGTTCACGCCACGGGCGCGATATGCCTACGTGGCGGAAGCGCATCAGCACAACTTGCCCGCTTTGTTGGTGGCCGGATTTCGGCTGGGCTGGAAAATGAAAGTGGCTACCAAAACATCCGTTTTTGAAGGCAAAATATTTAAGCCGGGCAGCGTGGTTTTTGCCGTGCCGGAGCGCGACAGCAATTTTCACGAGGCCCTGTTGCAGGAGTCAGGCGCACTTGGCGTGCCACTTACTGCGCTGTCGAACGGCCAGAGCGATTCGGGGCCAGATGCAGGCAGCAGTTCATTTCGCCCCTTGCAACAGCCCAATGTGGTATTGGCAACGGGTAAAGGCATGCCACCCAATGATGTGGGTGAAATTTGGCACCTGATGGATCAGGTAGCAGGCTTGCCCGTTGCCTTGGTGGATGGGCAACGGCTGAGTGCCAGAACCCTCGATCGTTTCAATGTATTGGTTTTGGCAGGCGGAACACCGGAAGGATTGAGCACCGACGATTTGCGGGCATTTGCTGCCAAGGGAAACACCATTATTGCCTTGGGAGATGCCGTGGGGGCCTTAGCCAACTGGGGGCTTGGCGACATATCGGTGCGGTATGAGTCCACAGGCGTGACAGGCAAACGCCGACCGTACACCGCGCAGCCAGAAGACGAGCAAGCCCGTCGCGGCCCGGGTGCCATTTTTGAAGCGGAGCTGGATTTGTCGCATCCGGTTTGTTTTGGATATCAACGAGACCACCTGCCGGTTTTTATGCTCGGCAATGAATTTATAGACCCACCGGATAACCCGTATGCCATGCCGGTAGCGCTTGCAAACGATCCCTTGTTGGCGGGGTATGTGCATGCTGAAGTGTTGCCGTATGCAGCCGGATCTGCTGGTGTGCAGGTGACGGGCATTGGTCAAGGACGCATTATAGCCATGCCAATCAATCCTTGTTTTAGGGGTTATTGGAAGGGTACCGAACGATTGCTGATCAACGCTGTATTTTTCGGTAACATCATCAAGCCTGAGACTACCAGGCGCAATTGATCATGAGCCGTTGGTTTTGTGGAGGTGGCGACTAAACCATCTCCCTCCTCCGCGGGTACAAGCGTTTGAAAACTTGCGCCTTAATTCCGCATTCAATCAAAGATTTTATCGAGTTCATAGTGACTCAAAACAGCCACTTGTTCGGTTATAGGATACCCTCTTGGCACTGGGCAAATGATGAAATTCCGTTCAGTAGCGAGATCTTTTTGGGCGATGAAAAAACCTTTGGACGGCTTGGGCGTGGTGGAGTATTTTATTTCCAAGATGGTCTGTGGAATACCACTACGGGTAATCACCAAGTCGACTTCCGTGCCATCGTGGGTTCGGTAAAAAAACATATCGGCACGGGCTGGTAGACGAGCCGCGATTTGCTGAACAATATAGGCTTCCCAAGACGTGCCGAGTGCCGGGTGGCTTTGCAATAGTCCGTGGTTTTCAATGCGAAGCAGTGCATGAAGCAAACCAGTGTCGCGCAGATAAATTTTTGGTGTTTTAACCAATCGTTTTTTTGTGTTGGAGAACCAGGGCTGAAGTTGTCGAATCAGAAACGCCGATTCCAAGAAATCAAGGTAGCGGCGCACAGTGGGTGCGCTGATATCAAGGGAATTGGCTAAAATCGCTAAATTAGCAGGCTGGCCATTAAGGTGGGCCAACATGCTCCACAAACGGCGGATGAGCATGGGATCAGCGCGCAATCCAAGCAGAGGCAGGTCTCTTTCGAGGTAGCTGCGGATGAAATTTTCCCGCCAGTCGAGGCTATGGATATCATCGATAGCCAGAAGCGATTCAGGAAATCCGCCACGAAGCCAATGCTGACGATAATCTACTGAAGCGGGCAGTTCAGGCAATGAAAACGGTTGCAACTCGAAATACGCCACCCTTCCTGCCAACGACTCGGATGTGTCGCGGATGAGTTCGGGCGATGCCGAGCCGAGGAGAACAAAACGCCCTGGTTGCCTATTCTGGTCAATCAGACTGCGCAACAAAGGGAAGAGCGCTGGAACCCGTTGTACCTCATCCAAAACTACCGTGTGTTCCTGCAGGGGCCCAAGGAGTAAAGTCGGGTTTGCCAACTGATGATAATCGTCGGGGTTTTCCAGATCGAAATAAACAACCGGTTTCGTTAACTTAGTGGCAAGACGTTTCGCGAGGGATGTTTTGCCTACCTGCCTTGGCCCAACCAGCACGAGCGCCGGGTGGGTGGAAATCATACGCAACAATGCTTGCTCCGCGATTCGGGGGAAGTACTCCATTTTACACCGTAATTTAAAAAATTAATTTTTAATCTACGGTGTAAAACTACAACAAGGTATTCGTATTTTCATCACCCAAGCTATAATACAGCGTGAAGTTGGCAAACACTGGATCACTCCAATGTGTCAATCAGGCTCCGCCCGCCGGTTTGGGTTTGTGGATGTATACCACCTCTATTTTGTGGAGCAGTGCCGGGTCGTCGATGTGCAGGTTATCGCCCATCAGGATGCGATAGCGCCCTGATTTGGTGAAAACAGGCTTGTTTTCGTATACGCCATATACGTATGGGTCGGCTTTCAACGCCTGTGTGTTCACCCGCAAGCGTCCGCAACCCGTAAACGCCAAGCCGTCCATGAGGGGCTGCAAGTTACCCGAGGCGGTTTCACGCGGGTAAATGACGTAAAAAAAGTTGCCCGAAGGGTTTACCACGCCAAGATATGCGGCGTGGGGGGTGTTGAAGTGGAGGTCCAGCACTTCCCCTTTATAAAGGGTGTCTGAATAGGTCCACATGTGTACATTGTGTACTGCAATCGGTGCGGGGATGGGGGGTAAAACCGGATTAGAATGGTTGACACTCCGAAAAGCGACAGCCATAGCCATACCACACACGCCCAGTAGTGCTATTGCTTTCATAGGCGGAAACAGGTTTGCTAAATTGTATTGGTATTCAACGACGAAATACCGTGCCAAATTCCGTGCCAAATTCCGTGTTCCTTAAATTTTTTTCAAGTGGGTGCATCGGCTTACAGAAGATTTTTCTACGCGAAGGCGTAGCTGGTTTACCCAAATAACACCTACATTTAGCACATGAAAAGACTGTTCCGATTGTTGCCTTTGGTTTTTCAGCTGCTGGCAGCAGCTTTGCCTGCCCAAACCACCTACCTCCACTGTGGCCGCCTGCTCACCATGAACGGCGATGCGCCTGTGGAACAAGCCACCCTGGTGGTGGAAAAAGGCTGGATCACACGCATCGAAAAAGGGTATGCCAAAGCGCCGGAAGGCGTGGTCACTGTTGACTTGACAAGCAAAACTGTGATGCCCGGACTTATTGATTGCCACGTGCACTTCGAATTGGAACAAAGCCGCCAATCGTACTCGGAAAAATATACCCTCAACCCGGCAGATATTGCGTTTCGAGCCACCGGCTATGCCCGAAAAACACTGCTTGCCGGCTTTACCACCGTACGTGACCTCGGCGGCACAGGCGTCAACCTCGCCTTGCGCAATGCCATCAACCAGGGACTGGTAGATGGGCCTCACATGGTGTGCGCAGGTAAAATGATCAGCATTACTGGCGGCCATGGCGACCCCACCAACGGCGCAAGGGAAGACTTGTTTGACCCGCCCCTGCCTGCTCAAGGCGTGGCCGATGGGCCCGACGAGTGCCGCAAGGCCGTGCGCGAACAAGTACAACGCGGGGCCGATTGCATCAAGGTGGCGGCCACCGGTGGCGTACTCAGCCTGGCCCGCGACGGCAAACTGCCCCACTATGCGGATGATGAGCTGCAAACCATTGTGCGCACCGCACGTGACCTCGGTGTGGACGTGGCCGCACATGCACACGGCGACGAGGGCATTCGCCGAGCCGCCAACGCTGGTGTGCGCAGCGTCGAACACGGCACGTTTATGAGCGACGAAACCATAAACGCCATGATCAAAAACGGCACCTGGTACGTGCCTACCCTCACGGCCGGATGGGCAGTGAGCGACAGCGCCCAATATGCCAAAGGTTTTTTTCCGGACATGGTGCGCGACAAAGCACTGGGCATTGGTCCCAAAATAGAAGAAACCGTGGGCCGTGCGTACCGCAAGGGCGTGCGCATTGCTTTTGGCACCGATGCCGGCGTGTTCCCGCACGGCCTCAACGCGCTGGAATTCGGGTTCCTGTCGCGCGCAGGCATGCCCAACGAAGCCATCCTCAAATCCGCTACCATAAACGCCGCAGAAATGCTTCGGATTCAGGACACCGCTGGCAGTTTGACATCCGGTAAACGCGCCGACATCATTGCTGTGGATGGAGACCCTCTGAAAGACATTGGTGCGATGCAAAAAGTACAGTGGGTGATGAAAAGCGGCGTGGTTTACAAAAAATAAGATAAATAATCAATTATATCTGTTTGCAAATAAAATTTTTTTCAGACATTTATCAAAATACGTCAACACTTACAAACAACAACCATGAAAACCAATACCATCGGCATTATCGGCATGGGCTGGGTCGGTACCAGCATCGCCATTTCCACATTACACGAGGGCATTTGCCGCTCCCTGTTGCTCAACGACGTCCGGGAAGGCATTGCAGAAGGCGAAGCCATGGACCTCAACCAGGGATCGTTCTTTTTCCCGTCTTCGGAAGTGCGTGCCGCAGCGGTAGAAGACATGCTGGACTGCGACGCCATCGTCATCACCGCAGGCCGCGGGGGCAAACCCAATGAATCGCGGCTCGACCTGCTCAAAAGCAACATCGACATCGCCCGCAGTCTGTCTGAACAACTCCGGGGCTATCGGGGCATGCTGGTGGTAGTGGCCAATCCGGTAGATGTATTGACTTATTTCTACCAGCAATTTACAGGCTTGCCGGCTCATCGGGTCATCGGCACTGGCACCCTGCTGGATACTACCCGCCTGCGCTTCATGATCGGCACAAAACTAAACCTGGAACCACAAAGCATTCACGCTCAAGTGATCGGCGAACACGGCGACTCCGAGGTGGTGCTGTGGTCGCGCGCCATGATCGGAGGCATACGGCTACGGGAGTGGAAAGGATGGCACCCGGAATTTGAGTCCGAAATCGGCGAAGCAGTGCGCACGGCGGCGTACGAAATCATCCGGCGAAAAGGGGCCACCAACCACGCCATCGGGTTGGTTACCGCCAATTTGCTTAAATGGCTGTTGCGCGGCGAGCGGCGGATCGTGTCGGTGTCTACCGTTATGGATGGCCCACATGGCCTGCGCGACGTGGCCCTGTCATTGCCTACCCTCATGTCTGCCGAGGGTGCCACGGAGGTGCTGGAAGTAGACATGGACGATTCGGAGTTGAAGCGCTTTTTGCACTCTGCAGAGGTATTGAAAGCCGCGATTCAGTCTGTAAGGTAAAGCGGCCTTTTTTTCCATAAAATTACGTTAACTTTGTAACGTAAAACGTGCATCAAAATGACAGACTTACTGGCAGCAGTCATGAATGATCCCAATGCCCCCGGCATCATTGAGGCAGCAGTGGCCGCGATGACGGATGAACAACGCCGTCGGGTAGAATTTCGGGAATGGGTCACCGAAGAAGTCAAAGCAGAATTCATCAACGGTGAAGTCATGTTGCATTCACCTGTCAAAAGACGGCATCTTGTGGCTTCTTCGCACTTGTATCGCTTATTGAGTGTATATGTGGATGTGCACAAGTTGGGCGCAACCGGACACGAAAAAGCCATGGTTTCCCTCAGCCGCAACGATTATGAGCCGGACATTTGTTTCTGGTCCAATGAAAAAGCGCAATTGTTTGATGACGACACCATGCTGCATCCGGCGCCGGATTTTGTGGTGGAAATCCTGTCGCGGCGAACCGCTAAAATGGATCGAACCATCAAATTTCAGGATTATGCCCAACACGGCGTGCGCGAGTACTGGATCATTGACGCCCAAAAACAAATCGTGGAGCAGTATGGCCTGCTGATCGAGACAGATCGCGCATACATTCCTTACGGAAAATTTTCGCCCGGCGAAGACATTGTCAGCATCGCCATTCCCGGGTTAACCATACCGGTAGCGGCTATTTTTGATGAACAAATAAATTTACAAACCCTTCAGGGCTTTTTGAAATAGTGCGGTTCGCTTTGAGTCAACTCACTTCAACTCGGGCACCAAAAACTGACCGGTCCAGCTGGTTTTTACCTTAGCCACTTGTTCGGGTGTACCGGCGCACACAATCTGGCCTCCCCGATGACCGCCTTCCGGTCCAATGTCCACAATGTGGTCGGCCATTTTGATCACGTCGAGGTTGTGTTCAATCACCACGACGGTATTGCCTTTGTCTACCAGGCGGTTGAGTACAAACAGGAGTTGGCGGATGTCTTCAAAATGCAAGCCGGTAGTGGGTTCATCGAGGATATAAATGGTGCGTCCGGTGTCTTTTTTCGACAATTCTTCGGCCAACTTGACGCGTTGGGCCTCTCCGCCGCTGAGGGTAGTGGCTTGTTGGCCCAGCGTGATGTAGCCAAGGCCAACGTCTTCCAGGGTTTTTACCCGGCGGAAAATGGAGGGGATGGCTTCGAAAAACGCCACGGCTTCGCGGATGGTCATGTCGAGCACATCGCTGATGCTTTTGCCCTTGTACAGCACCTCAAGGGTTTCGCGGTTGTAGCGGCGGCCGAGGCAGCGCTCGCAGGGCACCGACACATCGGGCAAAAAGTTCATTTCGATCACGCGCATGCCCCCGCCTTCACATACGTCGCAGCGCCCGCCTTTCACGTTGAACGAAAAACGCCCGGGCTTGTAGCCCCTGATTTTGGCTTCTGGCGTATCGGAGAAGAGCTTGCGGATGTCGGCAAATACATTGGTATAAGTGGCCGGATTAGAGCGCGGCGTGCGCCCAATGGGGCTTTGGTCTATTTCAATGACTTTATCCAGGTGCTCCAGTCCTTCAATGCGCGCATAAGGCAGCGGGCGTTTGAGGCTTTTATAAAAATGGTTTTGGAGTATGGGATAAAGCGTTTCGTTGATGAGGCTGGACTTTCCGCTGCCGCTCACGCCGGTAACACATACAAAAGTGCCGAGGGGCAGGGTGAGGGTCACGTTTTTGAGGTTGTGTCCGGTGGCACCATGGAGCACCAAATCAAGGTTGTTGCCTTTGCGGCGGGCTGCGGGCAGTTCCAGTTTGCTGCGGCCAGCCAAATAATCGCTGGTGATGCTGCGTTTTTGCATAAACACCGTGGGCGTGCCCTCGTCTACTATTTGGCCGCCGTGTTTGCCGGCACCGGGGCCCAGGTCAATGAGGTAGTCCGACTCCAGCATGATGTCGCGGTCGTGTTCCACCACGAGCACCGTGTTGCCGATGTTGCGGAGTTCTTTGAGGGCCACGATGAGGCGCTGGTTGTCACGTTGGTGCAATCCGATGCTGGGCTCGTCCAGGATGTACGTGATGCCGGTGAGTTGGGAGCCGATTTGTGTGGCCAAACGGATGCGCTGGCTTTCGCCGCCGGAGAGGGTGCGCGCAGGACGGTTGAGCGAGAGGTAGTCTAAGCCAACCTGAAGCAGAAAGCGCAGTCGAAAGCGAATCTCCTTCAACACGTCGCGGGCAATGGCGCGTTGGCGCTCACTCATATCGGATTCCACATGATCGAGCAAGGCGGCGAGGGCGGTGAGGTCCATGTCCGACAACTCGGAAATGTTTCGGGCGGCGATTTTAAACCAGAGGCTTTCTTTTTTGAGGCGTGCGCCGTAGCATTCAGGGCAAGGGCCGACGGTCATGAAATCTTCGGCCCACTGGCGCACTTTTTCGCTGGTAGAATCGCCGTACCAGCGTTGCAGCATGTTGACAATGCCTTCGTTGGCGAGGTTGTAGCTGAAGTCCTCGCCGTCCGAGTAGCCCAGGTCTACCTTAAAGGATTCATCACCACCGTGCAGGATTACGGCGAGTGCTTCCTTGGGGATGTCTTGCACAGGGGTAGAAAACGAAAATTTATACTTTTTGGCAATGGCGCGCAATTGCTTGAACGTGTAGTTGTCGCGCACCTCGCCGAGGGGCACAATGGCCATATCATTGATGCTTCTGGCCATGTCGGGGATTACCCGTTTCATGTCTACCTCATGTACTTCGCCGAGACCCTTGCAGTGTGGACACATGCCGTAGGGCGAGTTAAAGGAGAAAGAGTTGGGCGAAGGTTCGTCGTAGCTGATGCCGCTGACAGGGCACATGAGGTTGCGGGAAAACATGGAAACCGAATTGGCGTCCATGTCAAGTACCTGCAACAGTCCGTCGCTGAGGCGCAAGGCCGTGCGTACGCTGTCTACGAGTCGGTTGTGGCCGCTTTGTTCGGGGGCTAATCGGTCGACGACAATTTCGATGTCGTGGATTTTGTAGCGGTCTACCTGCATGCCGGCGGTGAGGTCGAGCATTTCGCCATCAACTCGGATTTTGGAGTATCCTTGTTTGCGCACTTGTTCGAACAGTTCGCGGTAGTGGCCCTTGCGGCTGCGCACTACGGGCGAGAGCAGGGCTATGCGGCGTTGGGAAAACCGTTCGATGATGTTTTCCACGATTTGCTCCTCGGTGTACTTGACCATTTTTTCGCCCGTGACGTACGAGTAGGCCTCACCGGCGCGGGCAAAAAGGAGGCGGAGGAAGTCATACACTTCTGTAACGGTGCCCACTGTAGAGCGCGGGTTTCGGCCGGTGGTTTTTTGTTCAATGCTGATGACAGGGCTGAGGCCATTAATCTGTTCGACGTCGGGCCGCTCCATTTCGCCGATGAACTGGCGGGCGTAGCTGGAGAGTGTTTCCATAAAGCGGCGCTGGCCTTCGGCAAATATGGTATCGAATGCCAGAGAGCTTTTTCCCGAGCCGCTGACGCCAGTAAGCACCACCAACTGGTTGCGCGGTATGCGCACGTCGATATTTTTCAGGTTGTGCACCCGGGCACCGATCACTTCAATGGCGTTGGTTGAACCATTTTCCTCAATGAAGGTGGCGTTTTCGACTTCTATTTCCGGTAAATTGGGCAAATTTGTCATGGATAAGGTAAAACAGCGCGGAGGCGTTTGGAGTTCGCCAAAAATGCAAAGATACAGGCCAAAAAAATGTTGTTAGATTTGCGGAATCAAATAGCTCGTTTTTTACCACCACAACGCCGATGCATCATTTAGCCCAACGAATCGAACACACCATTCTGAAACCCAACACCACGCTGGCCGAAGTGCGCACACTTTGTGGACAAGCCGTGGAACACGGTCTGGGAGGTGTATGTTTGCCTCCTTTGTACGTGCGCGATGCGCGCCGGATCCTGGGAGAAGAAAATCCAGTGAAAGTGGTCACTGTTATCGGTTTTCCCATGGGTTACAACGCCATCGCCGCCAAAAGTGAAGAAATCAAACGCGCCATCGACGATGGTGCCGACGAGTTGGACGCTGTGCTCAACGTAGCCGCCATAAAAAGCGAACAATGGAACGTGGTGCATAACGACATCGACAGCATGTTGCGCGCAGCACAAATGCGGGGCCGCACACTCAAACTCATCGTGGAATACGGACTGCTCACCACTGCCGAATTGGAGCGCGTGTGCACTTTGGTGGTAGAACTTGGGGTGCCGTTTGTCAAAACCGGATCGGGATACCACGGCCACCCGGCCACATCCGACATGGTGGCACACTTGCGCCGCCTGTTGCCCGACGCGGTGCGCATCAAAGCGGCAGGTGGAATCCGCGACCCGGGACACACCGAAACCCTCCTGAACGCCGGTGCCGAGCGCATTGGCTCGTCGTCTGGGGTAGACATACTCCTGTCAAAAAAATAAACACGTATGCAGTACAGGCTAATTTATAATTTCGTGTGTGTCCTGTTTTCTGTTGGCTGCATGGCTCAGGAGGTGCAAATCAACGAACCGCCCAAAGTGTCGCAGTTGATGGATACCTGGATCAGCCGCAACCGCACCAATCCTGGCTTAGTGGGTTGGCGGCTTCAATTGGTGTCAAGCACCGACCGGAGCCGCATGGAAAGTGCCAAGGCAACATTTCTGAGCCAATTTCCGGATGTGCCAGCCGACTGGGTGCACGAAAAACCGTACTACAAACTCCGCGCCGGTGCCTTCCGTACGCGACTGGAAGCCGCCGCATTTCTGGAAAACTTAGGCGATGCATACCAGGGCGCGTACCCGGCCCAGGACCGCAACATCCACCCCCGCGATTTTATTCGTCCCTGACCGACCGGCAACCATGGCATCTTCGGACAAGCAACTCAACTGGAGCGATTACGATCGGCTTACCCTCACCATCTACACTTCGCTGGTGTTGATCGGGTGGATGATGATCTATGCCGTCAATTATGCAGCGGATGACCCCTTGGCTTTCATGAGCTTAGACCATCCCGCTGGCAAGCAATTGATGTTTATGATTGTGTGCACAGCCCTGCTTTTTTTCCTGTTTTTGATTGACTGGACGATATGGCGCACCTTTGCCTTTTTCTTCTATGTGGTTTCTTTGTTGTTAATGGTAGGTACCATTTTTTTCGGGCGGGAAATCAACGGGGCCAACGCCTGGTATCAAATTGGGGGTTTTTCGTTACAGCCAGCGGAATTGGCTAAATTTGCCACTTGCCTCATGATGGCATCTTACCTGAGTTCACCGGGGGTGAACCTGCGCGAAACACGGAGTTTGACCATTGCCATGGGTATTTTTCTGTTGCCCGTGGGCATCATCATTTTGCAGCAAGACACGGGCTCGGCGCTGGTGTTTTTTTCTTTCTTGTTGGTGTTGTATCGCGAGGGCTTGTCACCAGTGTGGTACATCATGGGTTTCAGCACGGCAGCGGTGGTCATTCTGGGTTTGGTGTTTGACCCGGCGCAGGTAGCCTCGGGTTTGTTTTTGTTTGTTAACTACCGTTTGATCGACAATTTTTCGGAGCGGCGGCGGTTGTGGTGGTCGCTTTGGGTGCTGCTCTTTCCGCTCACGTACTGGTGGATGCCGCTGTGTGCATGGCTATTGCCGCTAATGGGCATCGATCCTGCAGGGGTGGAGCACTTGAATTATTTTGTGCTGATTCCGCACGTGTTGCTTTTTGCAGCGGCCTTTTTGCCCAGTTACATCCGCAAAAACCAGCTTGTGCAGCGCCGTTTGCAACTCACAGGACTGTTGCTCGGCCTGGCTTGTATGCTTACGGTGGGTGCCAACCTTGCGGTGAACACCATATTGGCACCGCACCAGCGCTCGCGCATTTACGTGTGGCTGCGCCCCACCGACCCGTCGGTCGATGCACGCGGTTCGGCCTACAACCTGCTGCACTCCAAAATGGCCATCGGTTCCGGCGGATTTTTCGGCAAAGGATACCTGCAAGGCAATATGACCAAGCTGAAGTATGTGCCGGAGCAAAGCACCGACTTTATTTTCTGCACCGTGGGCGAGGAACAGGGTTTTGTGGGGGTACTGGCCATTGTGGCTTTGTTTACGCTGTTGCTGTACCGCATCACGCTGCTGGCCGAACGGCAGCGCTCCAATTTTTCAAAACTCTACGCCTATTGTGTGGCGGGCATTTTGTTCGTGCACGTGGTGGTCAACATCGGCATGACCATGGGCCTGTTTCCCATCATCGGCATTCCGCTTCCGTTCATCAGCTACGGTGGCTCTTCCCTCATCGGGTTTACGCTGATGATGGGTGTGCTGCTCAAGCTCGACAGCCACCGCAACTCGGCCTGACCCGTGCAGTTTACCCTCCACCATACCGACCCGAACTCCCGCGCCCGCGCGGGCACGCTCACCACCGACCATGGCGTGGTGGAAACACCCATTTTTATGCCCGTGGGCACGGCAGCCACCGTCAAAGCCGTGCACATGCACGAGCTGGAACACCCCATCGGTGCTCAAATTATTCTGGGCAACACCTATCATTTATACTTGCGGCCTGGCCTCGATGTGCTGCGGGACGCGGGCGGCCTGCACGGCTTCAACGCCTGGCAAAAACCCATGCTCACCGACAGCGGTGGCTACCAGGTGTACTCGCTGGCCCACCGCCGCAAAATCCGCGAAGAAGGCGTGACTTTCCAAAGCCACATCGACGGCTCCAAACACACGTTTACACCCGAAGGCGTGATGGACATCCAGCGCACCATTGGGGCCGACATCATCATGGCCTTCGACGAGTGCACGCCATACCCTTGCGAGCGCAAGTACGCCGAGCAGTCGATGCACCTCACCCACCGCTGGCTCCAGCGTTGCATTACCCGTTTTGCCGAAACGGAACCCTTGTACGGGTATGAACAAACATTGTTTCCCATTGTGCAGGGCAGCACCTACCCCGACCTGCGGCGACAATCGGCCGAGTTCATTGCCGAACAGGGTTGCCCGGGCAACGCCATCGGCGGACTCAGCGTGGGCGAGCCCGCGCCGGAAATGTATGAAATGACTGATCTGGTCACCCGCATTTTGCCCGCCGACAAGCCGCGCTACCTCATGGGCGTTGGCACACCGGAAAACCTGCTGGAATGCATCGCATTGGGCATAGATATGTTTGACTGCGTGCTGCCCACCCGCAACGCGCGGCACGGACTGCTGTACACCGCCGAGGGCATTGTGAGCATACGGAACAACAAGTGGAAGTCGGATTTTAGTCCAATAGACGCCCATAGCCCGGTGGAAACGAGCCGGCGACACAGCCGGGCTTACCTGCGGCATTTGTTCATCAACGATGAAATTCTGGGCATGCAATTGGCCACTTTGCAGAACCTGGGGTTTTTCCTGTGGTTGGTCAAAGAGGCCCGGCACCGGATATTGGACGGCAGTTTCAGCACCTGGAAACAAATCATGATGGGTAAGGTGGGCCAAAAATTGTAAGCTGAAGCCAGGGTGGTACACCATTCAGCTCCCGGAAAACGGCATTTGGTATACGGGGAAATTATCGATTGTCCGATAAAAGCAGCGCACGTTCAAGCAGCGTTCAGCCTGCAAACAGGGTCTGTTAAACGTTAAAGTTGAAATAGAAGGAAAAATGTTGCGTTCAGGATGCAACACTTTCGGCCAAAAAATTTCAAATTTGCAGGTACAAAGGATTGTGCTTCCCCGAAAATCCTATATTTGCACACTTTAACAACCAATGCAAGGATTTGCTCTATGATTCTTGCGCATTATTGTTCGCCGATTTGACACCCATCAACACTCAGTCTCCTTATTTGTCTATGAAAAATTTTACACAACGACTTCTGACCCTGTCCCTGGTATTGATGACAGCAGTTGCGCTTCAGGCACAGGACATCCACTTTTCGCAGTTCTACATGAGCCCGCTCAACCTCAACCCCGCGCTCACGGGTGTGATGAACTGCAACCACCGCATCACGGCCAACTACCGCAATCAATGGTCTTCCGTATTGAAGTCCAACGCCTATAACACGTACTCCGTGTCGTATGATCAGAAACTGCCCGTGGGCCGCTATGACTACTTTGGCGTAGGCGGTACGTTATGGGGCGACAAGGCCGGCGCATCCGAGTTCGCCACCCTGCAAGCCCGCCTTTCGGGCTCTTATGCCAAAAAAATGGGCGGATACCGCCGCAAGGCGCACTACCTGTCGCTGGGTGCCGACCTCGGCGTGAGCCAGCGCAGCATCAACAGCGCCAACCTCCAGTGGCCCAGCCAGCACGACGGCAATGGGGGGGTTAATACTGCATTAGCAGGTGGCATCATCGACGATCCCAACTTTATGTTTGTCGACCTCTCTGCGGGCGCCTTGTGGTTCAGCGTGTTCGACGAGTACAACAACTTCTACTTTGGCGGTGCATTCAGCCACTTGAACCGCGCCAACCAGTCGTTCGACCGCGACGTGAGCATTCCGCTGTACAGCAAGTTCACCTTCCACGCGGGTGGTGAGTTTACGGTAGCCCGCAAATTCGGTTTGGTACCAGGTGTAGTGACTTTCTTCCAGGGTCCTTCCTTTCAGGTCAACGCCGGTAACTCCTTCAAGTTTCTGCTGGGCAACAGCCGCCGCTACCAGCAAGCCTTCCAACTGGGCGCCTGGGCGCGTATTTCCAACCGCCTCGACGACGGCAAGCTGATGGACGCCCTGATCCTGAGCACCCGTTTTGACTACGAAAGCTTCTCGATTGGTTTCAGCTATGACATCAACACATCCGACCTGCGTGCGGCTTCCAACGGCAACGGCGCGTTTGAATTTTCGTTGATTTACAAGATTTGCGGCCCCGAGCGCCGCGGGGTATACTGCCCGAATTTCTAAACAACGGTCTCTCCGGATGAAAAAGATTTCCGTGCGCTTGTGTGCGTCGGAAATCTTTTTCATTTTTGTTTTTAATACCGTTAAAACCCATCCCTACTATGTTTGGCTCTAATAAAAATGCAGAAGAACCGAAAAAAGCGGTTACAACCGGCTCCACAAACGCCCTGAACGCCCTGGTGAAAGGCACCTCTATGGAAGGGGAACTCCGCTGCGAGAGCGACTTGCGCGTAGACGGAACGATTAAAGGGAAACTGACTTGTCAGGCCAAAGTGATCATCGGCCCAACCGGCGTGGTAGAGGGCGAAATCCGCTGCGAAAACGCCGTGATTGAAGGTCGATTTAAAGGCGTCCTCACGGTGCGCGATTTGCTGAACGTGCGCGAAACCGCCGAAGTGGAAGGCGACATTTCCACCAACAAGTTGCTCGTACAGAGCGGTGCCCGCTTCAACGTCAATTGCAAAATGGAAGTAGGCAACGCCAACGGACAGGGCAAAGCAGCCGACGCGAAATCCAGCAGCCATGCCACGACCAGAACCGCAAACTCCGGAGGAAAGGCGGAAAGCCGCAATTAAAGCCTTTGGCCGATACAGCGGCATGGCTTTTCAGTTGTTTGGCGCCTGCCTGATCGGGGTATTTCTGGGGCGCTGGATAGATGCGCAGTTCCAATTGGTGAAACCCGTGTGGGCGGTGTTGCTCACGGTGTTGTTTATGTTGGCTGCCTTGTTTTCCATTTTCCGACAATTGTTGCGCGAAACCTGATCGACCATGTCCTTTGCCCTGTTTCTTCGTCAACTCACCCTGGTGGCGTTGGGCTGTGTCGCCCTCGTGGGTTTAGTGTTGTGGTACGCGCCAGCGAGCCGCGCACACACGGGCTTTGCAGGGGTGACGTTGCTGTTGTTTGTGGGGCTTTCGCTGGTGCTCTATTTTTGGGCGCGGAGGGCAGCAGGCAGTGCACGCCGCCAGGCCTTCAACGGGGTGGTTACGGCCTCTGTTTTTGGCAAAATGGTGTTTTCGCTCGCCTTTTTGGCCGTCTATCAAAAAACAATGATGCCTTCCAACACGTGGTTTGTGGGTATTTTTTTGTTGACATACACTATTTTTACGGCTTTCGAAGTGCATTACATGACCAAATTAGGCCGATAACCATGCAAAGACCCAAGCCGGGGGAGTACGCCCCGTACTACGAAACGTATATCCAACATGTACCGCCCCGCCTTTCGGCCAAATCGTTGTTGAACAGCACCATGCGCGAATCCCGCAGCTTGTTCGGGTCCATCCCGGAGGCGCAAGGCAGCTGGCGCTATGCCCCGGGCAAATGGAGCGTCAAAGAAATGCTGGTGCACCTGATCGACACCGAACGGGTGTTCGCCTACCGCATCTTATCGTTCATGCGCGGCGACCGCATTGCGCTGCCCGGTTTTCACCAGGAACTGTGGATGGAACAGTCGAACGCCGACGCCCGCACCATCAAAGACCTGCTCAAAGAGTGGAAAGCGGTGCGCGACAATACGCTGTTTCTGTTGGCGCAAATCACGGAGGAGCAGTCGCGCTTTGTAGGCACCGCCAGCAACTGGCAGGTGACGCCCCGGGCCATGTTTTTCATTATTATTGGGCATCATTTGCATCATGTGAAGGTGTTTAGGGAGCAGTATTTGCCGGGGGTAAGCCCAGCCTCATCCCTTCCAAAGGAATAGAGCCGCCACTGGCAAATGGATCGAGTACTTTCAGCAGCTTGCCGTCGCCATGTTTCAGTATCTCTTTATGGGCCTCCTCAAAAACATTTTGCCTGGAGTGTATCTTATTTGGGCAGAGCAATCGAATCATTTCAAAAGCCTTCCCCGTTCTTTTTCCGTAGGGAATTGATCAGGGTTGGATGAAGGGATCCGGCGGTTGAGTTCGATTTTGTCGTCTAAGGCGGTGAGGATGGAGGCGATGCGGGGTTGGGGGAGGGAGACTGAAAAATTCTTTAAATATGAAAGGTTTATTTTCGGGACTCCAGTGCATTCAGATTTTTCCAATCGATATTCCTTCCATTCAGAACTCATCCCCACCTCCTTTAATTTTTCCAGCATCCATATTTTCAGTTTGTTGGGTGAGCCACTGTCGTTCGCGGTCAATCTCCCTGGCGAGTTCTTCTTCGCTGGGCAGCACCAGCCGGTATTTGGAAGCAAAAAGTTGTTCGCTGCCTTGTAGTACGGAGTAGCGCACCACGGTTTCGTCTTTGGCTTCGCAGAGGATGATGCCCACCGTGGGGTTGTCGTCGGGTTGGCGTTTGAGGTCGTCGAACATGCGCACGTACATGTCCATCTGGCCTACGTCCTGGTGGCTGAGTTTGCCGGTTTTGAGGTCCAGCAACACGAAGCATTTGAGCAGGTAGTTGTAAAACACCAGGTCGATGTAGAAATGGCTGGTTTCGGTGCTGATGCGAAACTGTCGGCCCACAAAAGAGAATCCTTTGCCGAGTTCAAGCAGGAATTGTTGCAGGTTTTCGATCAGGGCCGATTCGAGTGTTTTTTCGGTACCCCAGGCGTTTTCGGGCAGGTGTAGAAATTCGAGCACGTAGGGGTCTTTGACAAAATCACTGGGGCGCATGCGCTCGGTTTGGGCCGGAAGTTGCTCGGTAGGCGCGGTCAACAGGCGTTCATAGGAATGGGTTTGGATGTTGCGTTCCAATTGGCGGGTACTCCAGCCTTGTGTGGCGGCTTCGCGCAGGTAAAAATCGCGCGCTTCGGGTTTGTCTACGCGCATGATGAGGCGGTAATGCGACCAGGTCAATTGGCTACGCAGTGTGTAGCTTTTTTCAAAATCAGGGAAAGTGAGGTAGAACTGGCGAAAGTTTTTAAGATTGGCCAGCGCAAAACCTTTCCCAAACTCATTGCTCAGCGACCGGGACAATTCCCGAATCAGGAAAGCGCCGTAATCGGCCCGTTCTTTTCCCTGTTGTTCTTCTTCCACGATGCGCCGCCCGACGCGCCAGTAGGTTTCCACCATGATAAAATGCACGGTGGCGTAGGCTTTTTGCCGGGCTTGTACCAGCATTTCCCGAACATCCTGGACAAAAGTTGGGTTTAAGGTGTTTTTATCCGCACTCATTCCCCACCTCCTTTCTTCTTTGACAAGAATTCCTCGGACAGCTGGTTCTCCCCGTCGAGCAGCAGGGCCAGTTCGCCTGTTTCGGCGTCGTCGTGTTGGCCCATGTACCATTCGGTACGGGCATCCAGTTGTGTGCGCCAGGTGTGGTAGGCGCCTGCAATTTTCAGAATATCGGCGGCGGCCCAAAGGGTTTTTTCGAGTTCGTGTTCAGCCATGTGGGTCTGTAAAAGGATTGGGCAGTTGTGCGTATCCGGCAAAAATAAGCACTGTTATCATGATAAGCGATAGATCCCTCTGTTTGAACTGTTCGGAAATTCCGAACAGTTGCGTCACCGTTTCCCCTTCCAGGCGCACTTCGACTTTGCTGTTTCCGTCTTCCGACTGGTAAATGATGATTTCGCTATGTTCCATAAATGCTGCCATGTTAATTGCACCAGTGCTGATTAGGCTGGGTTTGAGCACAAAAATAAACAAAAAATATCAACATGCTACTTTCCAATACAAAACCGCCCAAAAATATTCTCCAACAACTCCTCCACCCCGATCTCGCCGGTGATCTCCCCCATGGCTTACAGCGCCCGCTGGATGTCCTGCGCTGGCAGGAGGCTAAGAACATGCTATGAAAGCCCGTATCAGGAGTCCATTCCCACATATCAGCATATTTTGTAAAGCTGTAAATTGACTAAATTAGCTGGCTGTTCCAAGGCTATATAAAAATTTTGTCAAAGGATCAACTGATGAAACAAACATTTGCACATGGTAAAAGTTTGAAAAAACGAATATGAATATTTAAAATTTATAATGTATAAAATTAAGATCAACTACACGATCAAAAGCCTGATCGGAAGAAATCAAGGGTTGATTTCATGTACGGCTGAAGCTGCGATTATGGCGTCCGGTAACTTTAGTTGGTACTGCCTTCGAATCTCAATCGCAATTTCCCGTACTGGTGGCACAATCTCTATGATTTGGCAATCCAATAAAAATATCCGAATGCGATTCGTTTCCTGTTCTGTTATTCCAGGGAATCCAAGCAATTCCATCCCGAAATAGCAGAAATATAAATTTCTCGTTGGTCAACCAAGCTGCTTAATACCTGATCGCCTCCCAAAAAATACAATACAATATTAGTGTCTAAAACTAACTTACCTCCATTCATCCCGTGCTTGCTGTTGGTAAACCAAAGGATCTACGTTCAGATTTATTACCCCACAATGCTTCTTTGCATCCATGCGCTTCCCTACAGGCAAGCGTTCTAAGAGTTTTTTGATTTCCTCCAAGCTCATTTTGGGTGTGATGGTGATGGACATATCCTGATTGGGTTTAGCGAAAAATTTCTACAAAAATAAACAAAATATTTGTACCATCACTTCCCAATACAAAACTTCCCAAAAATATTCCCCAACAACTCCTCCACCCCGATCTCACCGGTGATCTCCCCCAGCGCGTACAAAGCCCGTCGGATGTCCTGCGCGATCAAATCTCCCGACATGCCCGCATCCATGCTTTGCAACACATCGGCCAGCGCTGCGTCGGCGCGGGACAGGGCTTCGGCGTGGCGCACATTGGCCACCACCGTTTGGTCGGTCGAAAAACCTTCGCCGATGGCGGTGTCAAATATTTTTTCCTTCAGGTATTCGATGTTTTGTCCATTGAGGGCCGACAAAGGCACAAGCTGTTCTGCCCGCAACCCGATGGTGTTTTGAGCCGGCGGGTCGGTTTGCAGGTAAGGGTGCACGTCCTCGGCGCCAGGATCCACCAGCCATTCGGTCTTGAAATGCGGGTTGCGGTCCATTTTGTTGCACACCACCAGTAGGGGCGCCCCTTGTGGGCGCCCGTCGTGTTGCGCCCCTTGTGGGTGCCCGTCTCGTGGGTGCCCCACAAGCGCCCCCAAATCCCGGTGCACATCTTCCAGGGTCATGCCACTCGCCACATCCCACACGTACAGCAGCAGCGCGGCCTGCCGTATTTTTGCATAGGTGCGTTCCACACCGAGGGCCTCTATCTGGTCTTGTGCTTCGCGGATGCCGGCGGTGTCGACGAGCCGAAAGGCCACGCCCCGGATGTGCAGCACCTCTTCCACGGTGTCGCGGGTGGTGCCGGGGATGTCGCTCACCAAAGCGCGCTCCTCGTTGAGCAAGGCGTTCAGCAGGGTGCTTTTGCCGGCGTTGGGGCGGCCGGCAATCACGGTACTCACGCCGTGTTTGAGGGCGTTGCCCAGGGCGAAGGAGTCGCGCAGGCGGCTAATGTGGGCGCGGATGTGGGCCACGAGGCCGTTCAACTCGGCGCGGTCGGCAAACTCGACGTCTTCCTCCCCAAAATCGAGCTCCAGCTCCACTAAGCTGGCGAAGTGGATGAGCTGTTCGCGGAGCGCTTTTAACTCGTCGGAAAAGCCCCCGCGCATCTGGCGCAGGGCCACGCCGTGGGCGGCAGCGCTTTCGGCGGCAATGAGGTCGGCCACGGCCTCGGCCTGGCTGAGGTCCATGCGGCCGTTGCGAAAGGCGCGCAGGGTGAATTCGCCCGGTTCGGCCAGGCGCGCGCCTTGACGGAGGAGGCATTGCAGCAGGGCTTGTTGCACGAATGTGGAGCCATGGCAGCCTATTTCCACCACGTCTTCGCCGGTATAAGAGTGCGGGCCTTTGAACACGGTGACCAGCACCTCATCTATGGTGTTGCCCGATTCGTCTGCCATGCGGCCGAAATGGGCAGTGTGCGACGCCTGGTGTTCGAGGCGTTTGCCCTTGAAAACAGCGTCGGCGATGCCCAGCGCGCGCGGCCCCGAAAGGCGCAACACGGCAATGGCCCCCATGCCGGGTGGCGTGGCGATGGCGGCAATGGTATCGGTAAAGTCGGGCAAATTCATAGAAGTCGTGTATTTTGCTGCCGCAAAAGTCGCTATAATATGGACAATGAAGCACCACAGGATGAACAGCAATGGCTGAAAGAGTTGGCTTCCAAAACCTGGAGCCTGGAGATGACCATCTCCGGTGCCGCTACGTTTGCGGTATCTTTTTTGCCCGACCTGATTGAAAGGGGACTGGACTACTATTTGGACAACCTGGCCCCCTCCATCGACGGCATCGGGCTGGTACTCCCGCTGTTGGCGTATGCTTTTTTCAAAGTCATGGCCTGGCTCCTGACCTGCACGTTCATTGTGCACCTCAGCATGCGGGCCTTGTGGGTGGGCGCGGTGGGCCTGCACGCGGTGTTTCCCAGGGGCATTCAGTACCACCAGTTGCACAGCGTGTCCGACGAGTACAAAGCGCTTGCCGAGCAGCATTATGGTACCCTGGCAGACTTTATTTATCGATTGGACAAGCAGTGCAACCGGATTTTTGCCCTGGCATTCACCATGGCCATGGGTTTGGGCGGTTTGGGTATGATGTACCTCATCATTTTCATGGCCTATGTGTTGATGCGGCGTTTTTTTTCAGATGAGGTAGTCGAGCGCACAGGCTGGCTGCTGTATTTGGCATTTGTGGCAGCCATTTTAGTGGTGTTCTCCACAAAGTATTGGCCGCGCAACCGGTCCGATACGAACCAATGGGCCACGCGCTCGGCGCAAATTCAGTTGTTATTGACCCGATTTACCCTGCCCTTTTTTTCCCATCCGTTGACGTACTTGAGCATGGCATTTATGTCCAATGTGCCCAAATACCGTTATTATGGGGCCCTGACGCTCATTTCCATCGGCATGATGACGGCCGGAATATTCGTAATGGCGCAAAAATTGAGCAGCATCCGCGGCCGAGCGTTGCTGGATACCCGCACACATTTCTGGAAAGGCGCACCGGAAGGCGTTTTCCCCCACAACCTGTACGACAACCTCCGCGATCAGGGGAGTACACTGCCGAAGGTGTCCATTTCGAGTGACGTGCTGGAAGGCGATTTCCTCCCCTTGTTTGTCAAATACCCGTACTACCTTGACGCACAGCTGCGGGCTTTCTGCCCGCCAGCATCTGTACCAGATCAAACACTGGACACCTGGCCGAAAAAAAGTGTCAGACAGTATAAAGACAGCCTGAGCCTGGATTGCCTGCAACAATTTTTCAGGGTCACGCTGAACGACAGCGCTGCGCTCAAAGTAGACTGGTTGTTTGCCGAAAAATCGGGCGTGGAAGGCATCATCACCTACATTGACGCCCAACACTTCCAGCGGGGCAAAAATACCATCCTTGTCCAATTGCCTTCCGAAGCCAAAAAAGACTCGCTTGTAGATTACGGGTATGTGCCGTTTTGGTATTCGACAAAAAAGTGAGGCGCGGATGGCCACGGCAGGAGCGCCTGGGTTTGGGCCAATCGCCGTACTTTGCTGCGCTAAAAAACGTTAATTCATGCCCCATCCGATAACACCGGTTTCATACGTGCTTGTCGACATAGAAGGCACCACCACTTCCGTATCGTTTGTGTACGAGGTGTTGTTCCCGTATTTCTCGGCGCATTTCCGCGCATACGCCCGCGCCCATTGGAACGATGCCGGATTTCAAGCGCAAATAGCCGACGTGCAAAACACCGTGGCGGCCGAAACCGGACAAGTCATCGATGCCGAACAGGCCGTAGAAACCCTGCTGAAATGGTGCGCAACCGACCGCAAACACACCGCGCTCAAAAACCTGCAAGGGGAAGTGTGGCGCCAGGGCTACCTCAACAGCGAACTGAAAGGACACGTTTATCCCGATGTGCCGCCTGCGCTGGAACGCTGGCGCAATCAGGGTATTCGCATGGGCGTTTATTCCTCCGGCTCCGTGGATGCGCAAAAGCTGTTGTTCGGCCATTCGGAAGCTGGCAACCTGCTGCCCTTTTTTGAAAACCACTTTGACACCCGTGTGGGGCACAAACGCGAAGCGGAATCGTACCGGCGCATTGCCGAAACCCTTGACCGGCCACCTGAAAACATCCTGTTTCTGTCCGACGTAGAAGCGGAGCTGGACGCCGCGTTGGCCGCCGGGCTTCAAACCATACACATCGTGCGGCCCGGCACCCCTCTTGGCGAAAAACACCGAACCGCAACTGATTTTAACGCCCTGTAACGCAAAACCATGAAACGAACCCTCTGGCCCCACCCTGCCGACCCAACCGCCATACAAATACTCGACCAGCGCCGACTCCCGCATGAGGTGGTGGTGCAGGATGTACGCACCAGCGATGAAGTGGTGTCGGCCATCAAAGACATGGCCGTGCGCGGCGCGCCCCTCATTGCCGCCACTGCGGCTTACGGCGTGTGGTTTGCCTGCATGGAAGCGGAACAACAAGCCTCGGACGCGGATACTTACCTGCACGACGCGTTTGGGCGCCTGCGCGCCTCGCGCCCCACGGCGGTAAACCTGTTTTGGGCCATGGACCGCATGGAAAAGGCCCTGGGCGAGGTGTCTGATTTATCGGAAAAAACAGCGCTTGCCCGGCGTTTGGCTGACGACATGGTGGAAGAAGACGTGGAACTGTGCCGCATGATCGGCGTAAACGGTCTGGCGCTGTTGCAGGACATACAGGCAAACAAGCCAGGCGAACCCGTGCATATCCTCACCCACTGCAACGCGGGCCGCCTGGGATGCATTGAATGGGGCACCGTGACCTCACCCATTTACCAGGCCATGGAGGCGGGCATTCCGGTGCACGTGTGGGTCGACGAAACGCGCCCCCGCAACCAGGGTGCCAACCTCACCGCATGGGAACTGGGGCAGGCCAGCGTGCCGCATACCGTCATCGTAGACAACGCTGGCGGACACATCATGCAACACGGTATGGTTGATCTGGTCATCGTCGGCGCCGACCGCGTGACCCGCAGCGGCGACGCCGCCAACAAAATTGGCACCTACCTCAAAGCCCTGGCAGCATTTGACAACCGCGTGCCCTTTTACGTGGCCCTGCCTTCCACCACAATCGACTGGAACCTCCGCGACGGCCTGCAACACATACCCATAGAAGAACGCAGTGCCGATGAGGTGCGGTACGTGGAAGGCTGGGACGGCACACAGCGCCGCTCGGTGCTGCTCACGCCCGAAACCAGCGCCGCCCGGAACTGGGGTTTCGACGTTACCCCCGCACGCCTCATCACCGGGTTGATCACGGAAAAGGGGGTTTGCAGGGCGAGTGAAGAGGGTTTGGATCGCTTGTTTGGGCTTTAGATTTTCACCAATTTAAACCTTTTCACCTGGCTGCTTACAAACAGGCACCCTTTTTAACAATATGTTTAAAAAATGTTGGTCATTTTAAAACTTTTCCTGTATATTTACCCGTCAAATATGAACGTATATGATAGAAATTGCTAACCCTATTTACGACGTCGTTTTCAAGTACCTTATGAACGACGAGAAGATGGCCAAACTGCTCTTGTCGGCCATCATCGGCAAGGAAGTGGTCACCCTGGAATTCCGGCCTACAGAGCACCATTTCCCTGTGGGCGAGGTACTCACCGTTATGCGCATGGACTTCAGCGCCCGCATCCAGGACGCCGACGGTCATCAGGAACTCATCATCATCGAGCTGCAAAAAGCCAAGTTGGCGGGCGATATCATGCGCTTCCGTCGTTACCTCGGCGAACAATACGCCAACAAAGACAACGTGGTGCGAGAACCCAACGCCGAGCACACCTACCGCAAGGCCCTGCCCATCCTGAGCATTTATCTCCTCGGCCACCCGCTTGAACACACCAAGGCGCCGGTGATCCGGGTTAACCGCCACTACACTGATGCTGCCACCGGGGAACAGATTCACGAAAAAGAAGCATTCATCGAAAGCCTTACCCACGACAGCATCATCATCCAAATTCCCTACCTCAACAGCCGCCGCCGTACAGAACTGGAGCAGTTGTTGGCCTTGTTTGACCAGTCGAGCGTGACAAGTGATCCGCATTTCCTTACCATAAACGAAGAGCAACTGCCCGAACAATACCGCCCGCTGCTGCGCAGGTTGCAAAAAGCCACCGCCGATCCTTTAGTGCGCCAAACCATGGACGCTGAAGACGACATCATCGAAGAGCTCAAAGATTATCAGCGCATCATCACTTTCAAAGAGCAATTGATTTCCGAAAAAGAGCGAACCATCTCCGAGAAGGAACAAACCATCTCCGAAAAAGAGCGAACCATCTCCGAAAAGGAACAAACCATCTCCGAAAAGGAACAAACCATCTCCGAAAAGGAACAAACCATCTCCGAAAAGGAACAAACCATCTCCGAAAACTTGCAAACCATTTCTGCTCAACAGAAAACGTTGCAAACGGCCATCCGGTCTTTACATGCCGAGGGTGCCGACGTAAATAAATTGGCCTCCCTTTTTAACCTGACCGAAACGGAGGTGGAGCGCTTGTTGAACAAAGAGACGGATGAGGTGCAGGCGTGACAGTATACTGTACCTACAACTTGTCAGAGGAATTTTGCATAGCAAAAGAGTGATGCTCATCAATCCCCGCCTCACAACCCCAACAACACACCCAATTTGCCCAATTTTCCCAACGCACGGCCGAAGAAACCCGTAAACCTGGCCACCGTTTTTACCTGATTGTACTTCTTTTTGAACTTGGGGTACAGCTCTACAAACTTTTTGGCGTTCGGGCTTTTCAAGGCCTCCACCGCAAAAACGCCTTGATCGATGATGTTCATTTTCTCAAAATCGCGTCCTACCGAACGCGCTATGGCCTCCATGGATGCTTCATTTTCTTCATAGTACTGTTCAATCAACTTTCCGCCTTTTACAGGGTCTATCGGCTGCAGGGCGGCGTCCATCACCCGCGCAGAGGAAGCCAGCAGCGCGTCTAATTTCTGTGCAGGCGACATATTGGATTGGGCAACGCGTGCCAACTCGGCCCGTTCGCTGCTCAACAATTTGCTGTAGTTCGAACAAGAAACCAGCGCCAGCAAAACACTGAGGAAAATAGATCGGATCATGTTGATTTTTTAAAATATAAATTGATCAGTTGCGTAAACGACGCATTTTAGTGAAAATGATGCCCCTTCGAAAATTTTGATTGTTAATTTAATGTAAAGTTTGTATATTTGTGGTTTACTTAAATTTGAACATGACCCAACACCCCTTAGCGGCCATGCTGGCCAACCACAACGCAGCGATTCACCTTTTGGCCAATCAGTTAAAAAATGGAATAGACCCCGAGGTGATCCACGCACTGCGTGTAGAAACCAAACGCATGCGCGCCATACTCCGCTTGTTGCGTTTTTACCAGCCACACTGGGCTTATGGTCGGCATTACGAAGCATTTCGCACGCTTTTCCACGCAGCAGGTGCCCTCCGCGAACTGCAACTGCAATTGGGCATGCTGGAAGCAGCACCTGATGTAGACCTTGCTTTTCAACAGGAATACCGCACACATCTCGTGCGCCAAATGGTAGAAGCACGCCGACATTTGCAAGATGTGCTCCAAAAAAAGTTGCCTACAGGCCATGAATTGGTGGATTCAGCCGACATGCAGTTTAAATATTGTAAAAAAAGCGACTTTGCGCTTTACTTCAACGCCAAAGCAGCAGAAATCATCCGGTATAAAACAGGCGACCCTTTTTTACATCCGGAAAACATCCACCCGCTGCGCAAAGCCATTAAAGACTACAACAACAACCGCCGCAACCTGAAAGACGCCCTTAAATTCGACCCGGGCCCTGTGCCGGATTTTTCGGAGGCCAACAGCAACATGGAAAAAATGCTGGGCGACTGGAATGATTACGATACCGCACTCATCCACTTAGCCCATGCGGAAAATCAAAAATGGGCCCGCAAACACAAACCAGCATTGACGAACCTGCGTGGGTATTGGACCGATTGTTCCAACGCACTGTGGTACGCACTGGTGCGTCAACCTGAACTGGCCTGACAACCCGGCACAATCAGAAAAATACCCAACAAGCACTAACTTCAAGCGTTGTAATATTGCGGTGTCACCCCGTGCGCGGTGAGCCCGAAAACACATGCACCATGAACAACGCCACCATCGCTGCCGAGCAAAACCTGGAACGACTCGGTTACCTCGACCTTGAAGTAGACCCCACCATTGACCTCGTGGAGGCCATCAACAAGCTTAAAAAAGAAAAAAACGCCGTCATCCTGGCTCATTATTATCAGGAATCTGAAATACAAGATGTGGCCGACTTCATCGGCGACTCCCTTGGCCTGTCGCAAAAAGCCGCCAAAACCGACGCCGACATCATCGTCTTCGCGGGCGTGCACTTCATGGCCGAAACTGCCAAAATGCTCTCGCCCCACAAAAAAGTATTGCTTCCCGACTTGAAAGCCGGTTGTTCACTGGCCGATTCATGTCCACCAGCACTGTTTCGCAAGTTCAAAGCGCAACACCCCGACCACGTGGTGGTGAGTTACATCAACTGCACCGCCGAACTCAAAACGCTCACCGACATTTGCTGCACCAGCACCAACGCCGTGCAAATCATCGAGAGCATCCCGCCGGACCAACCCATCATTTTTGCCCCCGACAAAAACCTTGGCGCGTATCTGATCAAAAAAACGGGGCGCGACATGCTGCTCTGGAACGGCGCCTGCATGGTGCACGAAATCTTCAGCCAGGAGCGCATCGCCAAGCTGCGCCACCGCCACCCCAACGCCAAATTCATTGCCCACCCGGAATGCGAAGAACCCATTTTGGCCCAGGCTGACTTTATTGGCAGCACCACCGGACTCCTCAAATACACCATCAACAGCGAGGCCACCGAGTTCATTGTGGCCACCGAAGCCGGCATCCTGCACCAGATGCAAAAATCAAGTCCGCACAAAACCTTCATTCCCGCCCCGCCGGAGAACAACTGCGCCTGCAACGACTGTCCGCACATGAAACGCAACACATTGGAGAAACTCTTCCTGTGCATGCAGTATGAACTGCCGGAAATTACCCTGCCCGATTGGGTCATCCGCGACGGGCGGGCCTGCATAGACCGCATGATGGAAATTTCGGAAAAGGCAGGCCTGGGGATAAAAGACTAAGCGATTTTGCCGCACCTTTGCCCACCGGCCGTTCGGCAATAAAATTTTTTGATTCTTGATGCAGCTCAGGATTTCCTTTGTTCCGATGAAGTGTTTGTGGGTGTTGATGGCCTTGGGGTCGCCAATTGTTCTGTTTGGACAAAGCACGGCCACGGTGTTTGGCCGCATCACCGACGCGGCAACTGAAGCACCGGTGGAGTTGGCCACCGTGTTTGTCAAAGATGGCAACACTTCGGTAAGCAGCGACGAACGCGGCAATTATGCCATACAAGTGCCCGCCGGTCAGCGCCTCACGCTGGGTTTACGCCGGGTGGGCTATCAGGATGCAACGGCCGATGTGCTGCCGCTGTCGCCCGGCGCCCGATTTGCGCTCGACATCGCCCTGGCACCCCGGCAATCGAACCTGGAAGTCGTCATCCGGGAGCGTCGGCTTGACGACGCGGGCATGGTGCGTGAACGCAACTTGGAAGAATTGAAGTTGCTGCCCAGCACTACCGGCAACCTGGAAAGCGTGTTGCCCAGCATTGCCCTGGGCACCAACGCGGGCTCAGGCGGCGAACTCAGTTCTCAGTATCAGGTGCGGGGTGGCAACTACGACGAAAACCTGGTGTACGTCAACGACTTCGAAATATACCGCCCCCAGCTTGTCAGAGCTGGCCAGCAGGAGGGCCTTACGTTTCCGAATATCGACCTGTTGCGCGACCTCTCGTTTTCGTCCGGCGGCTTTCAGGCCAAATACGGCGACAAGCTATCTTCCGTACTTGACGTCAAATACAAACGGCCCGATAGCTTGCGCGCCAGCATTGGTGCCAGCTTCCTGGGGGCCAATGCGCACGTGGAAGGCAGCGTCCCTTCAAAAAAAGACCCCTACCGCGCTTTTCGCTACCTCGTGGGCGCGCGCTACAAAACCACCAGACTGCTGTTGGGCAGCCTGGACCTGGAGGGGGAATATGTGCCCAATTTCACCGATGTGCAGGCATACCTCACGTATGACCTCAACCGCGACTGGCAGCTTGGTGCCATTGGCAATTTCAACCGCTCCGTCTATAATTTTAAACCGCAGAGCCTGGCGCGTGCTTTCGGTTTGATCGATTTTGCCCTGCAGCTCCGCACTGCATTTTCCGGGCAGGAGGTCGACGATTTTACCCAAACTATGGGTGGGCTTTCCCTCACGTATTTGCCCGACCGGGCCAAAAACCCGTTGTACCACAAAGTGCTCGGATCCGTTTGGCGCAGCGATGAAAATGAACGTTTTGACATCATTGGCGACTATATCCTCGGCGAGTTGGACGCCAACCTCGGTTCCGATAACTTTGGGGAAATCGTCAACATACTGGGCACAGGTACCCAACAAACGTACATCCGCAATTATTTGGACATTAACGTCCGCAACCTCGAATATAAAGGCGGCATTGAACTACAACGCGACGACGCTGAAAATGCTCTGGTACGCAGCCACTTTTTACAATGGTCGGTTAAATGGCAAAATGAAGCCATCGAAGACCGCATCAACGAGTGGGAACGGTTGGACTCTGCGCTCTACTCGTTGCCTTACGACACCTTACAGTTGCAGGTATTCTCGGTGTTAAAAACCCGCAACAGCCTCAACAGCAACCGGTTTTCCGCCTTTTTTCAGGATACCTGGACCTGGCGGCAAGACGGGCAGCGCGAAATTCAGGTCAGCGCGGGTCTGCGCGGGCAATACTGGGATCTCAACGGTGAGTCATTTGTGACGCCACGCGCCCAGTTTTTGTACAAACCGCTGAATACGGCCAAAGACATCTCCTACCGCGTGGCCACGGGCTTGTATTACCAGCCGGGATTTTACCGGGAGCTGCGGCGCCTGAACGGCACGGTAAATACCAACCTGCAATCACAGAAATCGGCACACGTGGTAGGCGGTCTCACCTACGATTTCCTCTGGGGCAAACGCCGGCCCGTCAAAATGCGCCTGATCAGCGAGGTGTATTACAAAAAAATGTGGGATTTGGTATCGTATGACATTGACAATGTGCGCATACGTTACGCAGGCGAGAACAACGCCGACGGGTATGCGGTGGGTTTAGACATGCGCCTCAACGGCGAGTTTGTGCCCGGTGCCGAGAGTTGGATCAACCTGTCGTTTTTGCGCACCCGCGAAAGCCTCAACGGGGTGGAGCACCGGGTGCGGGAAGAGGGGCAGGCCGACGGCAAGGTGGTGTCCGATGTGCCCCGGCCCACAGACCGACTTTTCAACATGTCCATGTTTTTTCAGGATTACCTGCGGCGCAACGAAAACATCCGCATGCACCTAAACCTGACGGTGGGCAGCGGTTTGCCTTTTGGCATACCGGGCAACAACACCGTGTACCGCAATCCATACCGCTTCAAAGCATACCACCGGGTAGACATCGGATTCGGCTTCCAGCTTTGGAAAAGGGCCTGGGAGGAACGGAAGCCCCAGCATTTTCTTCGGTTTACCCGAAGCACATGGGCCAGTATAGAAGTGTTTAACCTTTTGGATGTGGCCAACGAGGCCTCCAACGTGTGGATCAAAGCGATAGACAACACCCAGTACGGCATTCCGAACTACCTGACCGGGCGCCGGGTAAACCTGCGATTCCGAATAGATTTTTAAATGAGCTGTTGAAAAAACAAGTTCTCAAAACATTATTTTACCTTTGCGGCCAATTTTATTGTACATCTTTTTCAATGGGCCGTATTGATTGATGCACCGCCCTCACCACAAACACGAACGAACTAATGCCGTATCTTTTCACCTCCGAATCCGTTTCAGAAGGCCACCCCGACAAAGTGGCGGACCAGATCAGTGACGCCATTTTAGACGAATTTCTTCGTTTAGACCCCAATTCCAAAGTAGCCTGCGAAACCCTGGTGACCACCGGCCTGGTTGTCATTGCCGGCGAAGTGCGCTCTCAGGTTTATGTCGATGTGCAAGACATCGCCCGCCGCACCATCGAGCGCATCGGGTACACCAAGGCTGAATACCAGTTTGAAGCCCAGTCTTGCGGCGTCATCAGCGCCATCCACGAACAAAGCCCCGATATTGCACAAGGCGTAGACGTGGGCAAACACGAGGAAGAACAAGGCGCTGGCGACCAGGGCATGATGTTCGGGTACGCCACCAACGAAACTGACAACTATATGCCACTGGCCCTCGACCTGGCACACTTACTGCTGCGCGAACTGGCAGTGCTCCGCAAAGAAGGCAAACTGATGAAATACCTGCGCCCGGATGCCAAAAGCCAGGTTACCATCGAATACACCGATAAAAACGTTCCTGTAAAGATTGATACCATCGTGATCAGCACCCAGCACGATGAGGACGTGAGCCAGGAGAAAATTGACGAGGACATCAAAACTATCCTCATCCCACGCATCAAAGCCCAACTGTCCGATCACGTACAAAATCTGTTTACCGACGACATCACCTACCACATCAACCCGACAGGTAAATTTGTGATCGGTGGCCCGCACGGTGACACGGGTTTGACCGGCCGCAAAATCATTGTGGATACCTACGGCGGCAAAGGGGCACACGGGGGCGGTGCATTTTCGGGTAAAGACCCCTCCAAAGTGGATCGTTCGGCTGCCTACGCCACCCGACACATGGCCAAAAACCTCGTGGCTTCCGGCTTGTGCGACCAGGCCCTCCTGCAGGTTTCCTATGCCATCGGCGTGGCACAGCCCGTCGGCTTGTACGTCAATACGTATGATACCTGCAAAATTGAGGGGCTGTCTGACGGTGAAATAGCCACACGCCTGCTAAAACTGTTCGACATGCGGCCAGCGGCCATTGTAAAACGATACGGACTTAAATCGCCTATTTTCTCCGAAACAGCCGCTTATGGACATTTCGGTCGGGTACCCGAAAAGAAAAAAGTCATGATGGGCATGATCGGTCAGTCACGCGAAACAGAAGTAGAAACATTTACCTGGGAAAAACTCGACGCCGTAGAGGCCGTCAAAGCTGAATTTGGTTTATGATGTGTGGGGGATGATGTGTGGGGTTTGAGGTCTGGGGTAGCCCCCACATCCCACACCTCATACCCCATAACTCGCCACCAGATCCCTCAACTTTTGCAGATAGAGTTTTTTGATGGGGTCGCGGTTGATCTTGTTGGTTTGGGTATGGAAACGGTGGTTATCCAAAAAGGTGACCTGAAGTTGGTTCCACGATTGTTCGTCTTTGAGGATATTGTAGGCTTTTAACTCCTCAAACAGGGAACTGGCGATGGCGTAGAAATCGGCGCGGCCGAGGTAGTCCAAGTCTGCATCACACAAAATTTCTTCCAATATATTTTTGGGCGACTGTGGTATTTTGGTAGCCATAATCATGGCTTTAATGGCCTGTATGTCTGCCTCTGCGTACCCAAATGTAGGCAGGATTTCCTGCGCCATGCGGCAGCCCTCCGCTTCATGGCCCAAATGTTGGCCGGTCACAAAACCCGCATCATGGTATAATGCCGCCGTTTTAACAAGAACGAGCTCATGGCCCCGGATGCCTTCACTTTCACACAGCGCGGTAGCCATGCGCAGCACATCAAGTGTGTGGTGCAGGCCATGGTAAGACAATTGCGTTGATAACTCATTGCGCAATCGTTCTAAAATGTACTGTTTGGCGGCGCGGTAATCCATGGAAAGAGAACAAGGATTCAATGAAAGCGCAATTTTGATGAGTAATGGGTTGGATTTTTCCGTAAACGGTACTCCGGGGTTAGCACATTGCTGCCTGCAAAAGTAAGGGCTTTACGGTCTAAAAGCACAAAAACATTTTGTGCTGATAATTAACGTAAAAAACGCAAATTTTGATGCGAAACACACCATATTTGCTTTCATTTTTCAAACAAACCTTTAATTCCTTAACAGCCAGAATATTATGAACTTAATGGATGTACTGCAGGGCCAACTCAACGAAAGTGTTTTGGGCCACATCAGCGAACAAATCGGCGCTGATAAAGAACAGACCGCTCAGGCGGCCAATGGCATTTTTGCGTCGTTGCTCGGCGGCATGGCCAACCAGGCCGGCTCCGAAAACGGCTTGTCCTCTATGATGCAAATGCTTGACCGCGACGGAGACGGCAGCTACATGGACGACATCATGGAAATGATGGGCAGCGCCCTCAGTGGACAGGGTGGACAGGCGGGCATGGGCATCGTAGGTCAAATTCTGGGCGACAACCAGGAGTCTACCATGAACCAGATCAGCCAGTCTACCGGCCTCAACATGGGGCAGGTCATGAAACTGTTGCCTGCCCTTGCACCCCTCGTATTGGGCGTATTGGCCAAAACCCGTACACAAGGCAACGTAGAGCAAAACGGCCTCGCCGACATGCTCATGGACACCGTGGGCAACCTCTCCCAAAACCCGCAAATGGCGGGGATGCTGGGAGACCTCGCCGGTACGTTGCTCGGCGGCGGCCGCCAAGGCACCCAACAAGGTGGCTTTGCCGACCTCCTGGGCGGCATCTTTGGCGGTAAGTAGCCTCTGAAGGAGCTTGTTTTTTTTGGTTTACTGTACAATAGTCTGTAAATCAAAATACTAAACAAGCTCCAGTTTTTTTTGCATTTTATAGCGTATTTTTACGTCACAAAATTAAAAAAACAGTTGAATGTCTTAAAAAAGCGTTTTACCTTTGTGTCATCAAAAAAACACGGACATGCAAAAACTGACCAAAGCGGAAGAGGAAATCATGCAACTCATATGGGACCTGGAGCGCTGCACGGTTAGCGACCTGTTAGATCGATTGGGCGAACCGCGTCCGCCCCACAGTTCCATTTCCAGCATTGTACGCATTCTGGAAAAAAAAGGGTTCGTAAGCCATAAAGCCTACGGCAAAACGCATGAGTATTTTCCACTGATTGAAAAGGGGGCTTACGGTAAACGCACTTTGCTGGATGTGGTACGCAACTACTTCGATGGCTCTTCTGCTCAGCTGGTGACGCATTTGCTGGAAGAAGAAGCCCTTAGTGAACAGGAGTTGAATTCCCTTCGAAAAATAATTGAAAAAATGCCCTAATCGTCTGTAATCATGGCTCAATATCTGCTCGAACTCACCCTGGTATGGGGCGTATTTGCCCTTTTTTACCACCTTTTGTTGCGCCGCGAAACGTTTTTTTTCGCCAACAGGGCTTATCTGTTGCTGACTGCTTTGGGTGGTTTATGGTTGCCATGGCTGCCGCCGACGGCCTGGATGCCCGCCATGTCGTTGTGGAGCGAGGGAGCATACGTTTTGCCGGAACTGGTGGTCGGGACAACTCCTGCCCAGGCTGGCCTTTCTGATTGGTTTTGGTTAAGTGTTGTTTACGGCACAGGGTTAAGCCTGTCTTTGATCCGTTTGGGTTGGGGGGTGGTGATTGTGTTGCGGCGGATGAACAATGTTCAAAGCCAATCATTGCAAGATGGCATGTATTTGTTGCGTAGCCCGACTACGAAATGTCCCTATTCATTTTTTCGCTTCATAGTAGTGCCTGTGGATTTTGATCCGAATGACGAGTCGGGCGCTCAAATGCTGGCGCATGAGGCGGCACATGTGCGGGAATGGCACAGCGTGGATGTGCTGCTGTTCGAACTGCTTTGTGCTGTGTGTTGGTTTCACCCTTTGGCGCATTGGTACCGCAAGTCGATGCGTACCCTGCATGAATACACTGCTGACGCAGCAGTTACCCGCCATTTTTCCAAAAAACAATACGGCCTGTTGTTGATAGGGCAAGCGCACTCCGGAATCGCGCCCGCCTTGGTTCACCATTTTTTTCATTCACCGCTTAAACAACGATTGATTATGCTCACTCAACATGCCTCGGCACCGGTACGCCGTTTCAAATTTGCCCTGTTGTTGCCGCTATTGCTCATCCTGGCTTCCTGTTTATCGAGCCAGTTGATAGAAGATGACGCCGAAGCACTGCGCAACGATGAAAAAGTACACGAGATGTTTGACATAGAGAAGCCGCCTCAATTTCCCGGAGGAAGCACGGCCATGTTGGATTTCCTGGCAGCCAACATCAAGTACCCGGAAGAGGCCCGACAGAAAAAGCTGGAAGGCGTGGTAGCCGTCATATTCATCATCAACAAAGACGGAAGCGTGTCCGATGTGCAAGTAGTCAAAGAAATAGGCTCAGGCTGCGGCGCAGAAGCCAAGCGGGTCGTAGAAGCCATGCCGAATTGGGCGCCCGGCGAAAGCAAGGGCCAGCCCGTGCGTTGCCGCTATACCTTGCCTGTGCGATACAAACTGGCTTCCTGACACCAAAATGCAGGGGGCAGCGTTAAACAGTAAACACCTGCCGCCATGCGAAACATCCTCTTCCTCCTGTTGCTGCCCCTGGGCCTGCCTGCCCAGGGGCTGTTTGATTCCTTGTACATACACTCAACGGTCAATGTGTATTTCCAAACCGGCTCTGCAGAGTTGGAGGCCGACGCCCGTTTGCGGTTGGACAGTTTTCTGGCGCGCCTGCCCAACGAAGCCAATTGGGCGTTTTTGAACGTTGAGGCCCACACAGACTCCATCGGCAATAGCGCCAGTAATGAACGATTGGCTGCCAGCCGTGCAGAAAGCGTGCGCCGATACGTGTCTGAAAAAGGCGTTGCTCCAGCGCGCATCCGGGTAAAAGCTTATGGAGAACGCAAACCCGACGCCCAAAACAACACCGAAGCCGGACGCCAACGCAACCGGCGCGCTGCTGTTGAGTTGTGGTCTGGCAAACCCATGGCTACCCTGAGCGGGTACATCCGCGACGCCGAGACGGGCAAGGGCCTCGAAACAACGGTCTTCTTCAGCACCAAAACCCGCAGCGACTCTACCCAAACCGATACCACAGGTTTTTACAGCGTTCGGCTGCCGAAGGACTCTATCGTGCGGGTGGATGCCGTGGCAGAGGGATATTTTTTCGAATCGTACATGACCAAGGTGTTTGGCAGTCCTGAACTCTACAAAAAGTATAAAAAAGACACCAACATTGCCCTTGCCCCGGCTAAAGCGGGCGAAAAAGCCGTACTGCGCGACCTCTTTTACGTAGGCAATAAAGCCGTATTGTTGCCCGTATCGGAACCCGAGTTGCCCAAAATCCTGCGCTTTATGCAGGTAAACCCCGAACTGCAGGTCGAAATAGCCGGACACATCAACCACCCCGGCCTGTCGCCAGACAACTTAGAAAACTGGGAGTGGGAACTCTCCGTCAACCGTGCCAAATTGGTGTATACATACCTGCTTGATCACGGCGTATCGGCCGAGCGCATGCGCTTCCGTGGCTATGGCAACGCCGAAATGCTGTTTCCCAATCCAATCAGTGAAGCACAGATGGAAAAAAACCGGCGGGTAGAAATTCGGGTGTTGGAACGCGATTAGCCCCGAATGGAACGCGTCACAAAAAGCCTGTTGACCGATCCTTTCTATATTGTTGCACGCTGTTGACCGTTTTGTGGCATATTCCAGAACAAATAATGATTTTTTATATTTTGTTAAAGTTGTAATTCCAGCGTAAAAAAAATTCTTTGTGCGGAATACAAAAAAATTATGTATTATCTTTGCATTGTTTTATAATCTCCTTGGAGCCGAAATCCGTATTCAGCTTTAATAATCTAATCTCCTCATGGAAAGTTTTAATTTTCGGTTGGTTGGTCTGTTGACTGGCTGGCTAATCTTCGCGTGTGAAATACACGCTACTACCGTTGTACCGTTTCTACATTTAGGCGAACTGGCTATGTTTAGCGATGCTGTGGTGGTTGCGCGCGCCGACGTGCAAGCTACAGTGGAAGTGGGTGGCAGTCGTTTTGAACGGACAACTTTTTCCGTCAAACGGGCTATAAAAGGTCCATTGGCCCAGGATCATTTTTTTCACGTTTTTTCTCTTTCTTTCCAAAATGGCGATGCTTTTTCGGCAGTTGACGGTGATTTCAAGCCTGAAACCGGTAGGATGTACCTGCTTTTTTTGTCGAAAAACAACGATGCCTGGCAACCTGTGGCGCTGTCTTTCTACGTGTTGGAGGAGATGACCAACGCCGGGCAGGCGTATTGGGCACCCCTGTCAAATAACGGGAATATCCATTTGGGCACCCGTCCTGATGGACTATTGCCGGAGCCATTGGGCGTGTTCGAGCAAAGTGCGCTGGAAAACGCCCTGTTGGAGCAGGTGACCAACCCGACATGGCCCTGGAAAGGCCCCGGCGTCGCAGGCGGGATTCCACCCGGGCTCGCTGCTGCGGGACAACGTGCGCTTCCTTCCGGTTGCGGGTTCAACTGGGGCGGGGGGTTGGTGCGCTGGGAGAACACCAACATCAACCTGCAACACAATGCTACCGACGCGCCTTCCGACATCGGCACCCGGCTCACCAATGTCCACAGTGAACTCCTGAGCAATTATGAAGGTCTTGCATTGAATTATGTGGGTGCTGCCTCGCCCACGTACACTCCCGACTGTTCTGGGGGCAATCCGCCCCCGCAAGGCAACAACCTGATTGCTTACTTGTCTGGCCTGCCCGGCGGCACCCAAAACATCATTGTCGTTTTTGATGATCCCTGCAACCGCATCACCGACCTGAACAACTGTGCAGGCGCCTTCGCATTGAGCGGATTCTACTGGACGGTCGCTTCCCATCAGTATAAGGGCGACACGTGGAAAAATGCACAATACGGCTATGTGGTGGTCAACAACGGCGTATATTCCAATTGTTTGGATGCTGGTGAGTACGAACTGATGCTGCAACATGAAATTACACACGCGCATTGCATGCAACACCTCAACGATGTCAACTATCCAGCCCAAAATATGAATTCGGCAGGCTGCTGCAATCCTATTAATTGGAAAGACGAAGAGTGCATGGATTATGTGTACGACCTGCTGGCGCCGCTGCCCGTACAACTGGTTTCTTTTGAGGCCGTTAAGGAAAACAATCGCGTAAAAATGGAATGGTCAACTGCTTCGGAGTTTCAAAACCGACACTTTGAAATAGAGCGATCGGCGAATGGTGCCCAATTTTACCCCATCGGACAAGTGCCTTCGGCGGCGGCCTCGGGCGTACAGCACTATATTTTTTGGGATCCGGCACCGCTGTCTGGCCACAATTATTACCGCCTGCGCCAGGTAGACCTCGATGGAACGGCGCACTATCTCGGCATCCGCTATGTAGTGTTTGACGGAGAAACAACCTTGCGGCTATCGCCCAACCCGGTGGTGCAAGGTGAGTTGACGGTGTCCAATGTGTCGGAAACGGGTGTGCTGGAGTTGTTGGATGCGTCGGGACGGGTTATGCTGCAATATCACATAGACGAAGATGATCTGGGAATACGCGGGGCAGTATTAGATGTCCGGTCGATTCCAAAAGGGTTTTACACCGTGCGCTGGTACGACAGCAAGCGCCAAATGGCGGCAAAAATGGTTCGAGAGTAACGCAAGGTTGCCCTGTGCCTGTTAGTCTATAACCTTCCGTTTGAGCTCAAAATGTTTGCCGAGGTATACTTTGCGCACCATTTCATCGGCGGCTAATTCTTCGGCTGTTCCGGCTTTCAGGATGCTGCCTTCAAACATGAGGTAGGCCCGGTCTGTGATGCTGAGGGTCTCCTGCACGTTGTGATCCGTAATCAGGATGCCGATGTTTTTGGTTTTGAGTTTTTCGACGATGGACTGGATGTCTTCCACCGCAATCGGGTCGATGCCCGCAAACGGCTCGTCAAGCAGGATAAATTTGGGGTCGGTGGCCAGGGCGCGCGCAATTTCGGTACGCCGCCGTTCGCCGCCCGACAGGGTATCGCCCATGCCCTTGCGTACCCGGTGCAAGCTGAACTCCTCAATCAGTTCCTCCAACTTGGATGCCTGATCTGCTTTGCTGAGTTTGGTCATTTCGAGCACAGCCCGAATGTTGTCTTCTACGGTCAATTTACGAAACACACTGGCTTCCTGAGGCAGGTATCCGATGCCGTTTTGCGCCCTCCGGTACATGGGCAAATCTGTAATTTCATCGTCCCCCAAAAACACCTGACCCGCTGTGGGGCGTATAAAACCCACTACCATATAAAAAGAAGTGGTTTTGCCTGCACCATTGGGGCCAAGCAAGCCCACAATTTCGCCCTGGCTCACCTCGAAGCTGACGCCCTGAACAACGGTGCGTCGGCCATACGTTTTAAGGATGTTTTCTGCACGAAGGACCATCAGGCCAACAAGCGCTTAACCGTTTCGGAAATGAGACGGCCCTCGGCTTTTCCGGCCAATTGCTTGGTAGCAGCGCCCATAACTTTGCCCATGTCGGCGGCCGACGACGCGCCGACTTCGGCAATGATGGCACGCAGTATGTTTTCCAGTTCCTCGCCTTCCAGCATTTGCGGGAGGTAGCGTTTGAGGATTTCAATTTCTTCGCGTTCGACTACTGCGAGGTCTTCCCGGCTGTTTTTTTCGTAAATATCCAGTGAATCCTGGCGCGACTTGATCAGTTTTTGAACCAGGGCGACTTCGCGGGCCTCGTCAATAGCCTGACCACTTCCATCGGTTTTGGCGATCAAAATAGCACTTTTGATGGCGCGGATGCCGCGCAGGGCCACCTCGTCTTTAGCCTTCATGGCTACTTTGAGGTCGTTGTTGATGCGTTCTTCCAAGGTCATATTCGTGTGTTTTAGTTGGGTTTGGCGTACATGTTGAGTTTTACGAGCCCTATGCGCTGGAAAAAGTGGCCAAATGATACCCTTAGTACACCCAAACCGTATTTCATACTGCGTCGGAAGTTGATGCTGGACGCTTCTTCAAAGTATTTGGTAGGGCAGGTGACTTCGCCAATGTCGAATCCGGCGTAAACAATCTGCGACAACATTTCATTGTCGAAGACAAAATCGTCCGAATTTTGATTATATCGAATGCTTTCCAGCACCTTGCGGTCGAAGGCACGGAATCCGGTGTGGTATTCGGAGAGTTTGTAATCGATTAACAGGTTTTGGGAAAAAGTCAGGAAGCGGTTAGCGATGTATTTGTACATAGGCATGCCTCCTTTGAGGGCACCCATGCCCAGAATACGAGAGCCCAGTACCACGGGATAAAGTTCCTCCCCGATGATATTGACCATCGAAGGAATGAGTTTGGGCGTGTACTGGTAATCGGGGTGGAGCATGATGATGATGTCGCCCCCAATTTCCAAAGCCCGGTTATACAGCGATTTTTGGTTGCCCCCGTACCCTGTATTTTTTTCATGCACGAGTACATGTTGAACGCCCAAATGCCGTGCCAGATCGGCCGTGTTGTCCTTGCTATGGTCGTCGCACAGGATCACCTCATCTACCAGGTCAAATGGAATTTCCCGGTATGTTTTTTCAAGGGTTTTGGCGGCATTATAGGCGGGCAAAACCACCACCACTTTTTTGCCATTATACATCTTCTTCTGGCGCTTGTTTATCGATGGTTGGCGCATCTGCCTCGGTGTCCGTCAAAGTAGACTCAGGTTCGGCCTCCTGGGTATCGGGTTCTGGTTCCGTTGTTTCAGCGCGTTTAATTTCGTCAAAAATGCCTTTTTCCACCATAAAGTTGTACCATTTGATGCACTTTTTGATGTCGGTGATGCGCACCTGGTCGGTATCATGCTCGGGCAATACAGTAAGGAAGTAGGTGCGCAGCACTTCGCTTTGCGAGTCGACGGGAACAGGCGGGGTCGAATCATGCAGGTCGAGCATTTTCTGAAACACGTCTGCCAAGGGCATCATGCCCTCTTCGTTTTCCGTGTATACCGAAACGGTGGCTAAGGGGGTAACCTGTTGTTGGCGGACGGGCACAAAGCGCGTGCGGCCTTCTTTGCGGTCTTCAATCACAAGGCCATTGGTACGGGTAGAAATGAGCTTGTGTACACCGGGCACGCCGGTGATGACCAAATATTTATCTAAATTCATGTTCGATTGATCAGACGGTCAGGATTTCTTTTTCCTTGGCAGACACCACTTTGTCTACTTGTTCTACAAATTTGTTGACCAAATCTTGCAACTCGGTTTCCTTGCGTTTTCCCATATCTTCGGGCAGGCCGTCTTTAACCGCTTTTTTGATCTGGTCCAGGGTTTTGTGTCGGGCCGTACGCACGCCCACTTTGGAGTCTTCTCCGGCAGATTTAGCCTTTTTGGCTAATTCCTTGCGGCGCTCTTCGGTCAGGGGGGGAATCATCAGTCGGATGATTTCGCCATCGTTGGCCGGGGTCATGCCGAGGTTTGAATTGATCAGGGCGCGTTCAATGCTGCTGATCACGTTGCGCTCCCACGGCTGGATGGTAATGGTGCGGGAGTCATTTACTTGTACGTTGGCGACCTGCGACAGGGGCGTAGGTGTACCATAGTACTCTACCAGCACGTCGGTCACAATAGATGGCGACGCCTTGCCAGTGCGCAGTTTGGCCAATTCATGTTCCAAATGTTCCAGGGCTTTTTCCATGGCCGCCCGGGCGTCGGCAAATGCTTGATTTAACTCTTCCATACGAATGGTTATTCTGATGCAAAAAACCGCTAAGGGGGTTTAAAAAGCGCCGCAAAGGTGGTAAATTTTTGCTGAAATAACGTTTTTTTGTCCCAAAATATACACATCAACACGGGCATTTATCGGCAATCGGTCATGTAGATACCTTGTTAATTGCAAAATGATCGTACCTTGCTGCTGTGCCTTGCACATGTTGTCGCCTGTATGCCTGAACTAAACGAGATAAAAAAGACACTTTCCAGGATTGAAAAGCTGGAGCTGGAACTCAATCTGAAACAACTTCAGATCAACAGCTTGTTGACCATCACCCAGGCCATCAACGAAAACGTATCGGCTGAGGGCTTGTTTAACATGTACAACTCGTTTTTGCGCTGGGAAATGGGCATCCGGCGCATGGCCTTGTTCTTCAAAGAAGGCAAAAACTGGGAAATCAAAACGCACCTGGGCGTTCCCGATGAACTGTTGGAAATGGATGTACAAACCGAATTGTCGGGCATCCGCAACAAACAAAGTCTGGAACTGGCCGAACATCCGTTGCTCCGCCAGTTCGATCTGGCGCTGCCCGTCATGCACAAAGACCAGCCCATTGCATACGCCTGCATTGGTGGATTTATGGACGAAGACGACAATGTGTTCAACAAAATACAGTTTGTCACCACCATTACCAACGTCATTGCGGTCGCCATTGAGAACAAGCGGTTGTTCAAGCAGCAAATGCGGCAGGAAATCCTCAACCGCGAAGTGGAATTAGCCGCCGAAATACAACGCACCCTGGTGCCCGAACGCTTGCCCTCCCGCCCCCATTACGCCTTTTCCAGCATTTACAAACCCCACTTTGCTGTGGGCGGTGATTACTACGACGTGGTGGAATTTCCGGACGACCGGGTTGCCTTTTGCATTGCCGATATTACAGGAAAAGGCGTGCCCGCCGCGCTGCTCATGGCCAATTTCCAGGCCAACCTGCGCGCCCTCGTTACCCGCAGCCAGAGTCTGGAAGAAGTGGTACGCGAGGTCAACCGTGCCGTCTATCGGGTTACCCAGGGCGACCGGTACATCACGTTTTTTTTAGCCCACTACGACACCAAAAGCCGTACCCTGTACTATATCAACGCTGGCCATACCCCACCATTGCTGTTTATGGGCAATGAAGTTACGCCCCTGAAAAATGGCTGCACGGTGTTGGGATGGCTGCCCGAACTGCCGTTTTTAAACGTTGGGGGACTCTGCCTCACCGACAATTCGCTGCTCTTTCTGTACACCGATGGCGTGACCGATATACGCAACAACGCAGGCGATGAGTTCGGTGAAGACCGCCTCAAAACATTCCTTCACTGCCGTACCGATATGAGCGCCAGTCAACTCAACACCGAACTGCTGACACACATCGAACAGTATCGGGAGCGACAGGCTTATCCAGACGACATTACCGTACTCACCTGCAAAATATTTCTCGATCCCAAGTGATGATGACACAGGAAACTTTCCAAATTAGCGTCAACGACAACCACGCGTTTTCTTTTTCGGCCGATGCCGCCCAAGCGCTGGACTCTATTCCAAACGGCGATCAACTGTTCCATGCGCTGCACCACGGAAAAGCCTTTCAGGTAGAAATATTAGAAAAAAACCTGGCAACACAAACATACCTGTTGCGCGTCAATGGCGCACGCTACACCGTAAAAATAGCCGATGCCCTCGATCAATTAGTTCAAAAACTTGGCCTCGGTGCACATGGAAGCCACAAAATCAACTCCGTCAAAGCACCCATGCCGGGTTTGGTGCTCCAGGTCATGGTGGCACCCGGTCAAGCAGTGCAAAAAGGCGACCCGCTGATCATACTTGAGGCCATGAAAATGGAGAATGTGCTCAAAGCGGGTGGCGAAGGTGTCGTTAAATCCATTAACGTTGAAAAAGGGCAGGCAGTAGACAAGGGCCACTTATTGATCGAAATGGAATAACAACCAGGCGTTTATGAGGTTTGTTTTTACAAACTTAACCAACAACCGCCTTGTCTTCTGCCACATATTTGGCAAACATAAGTGCCGCACCAGCCAATGAAATATTCACCAACAAGCGGTTCAACGCAGCCTGGCGCGTCACCTCGTTGAGGGTGTTGGGCAGGTACACCATAAACACGAACATCAGGAGCATCACCGCCAAAGTAACTGCGGCAACTTTATCGTACTTGCCAATAAGCATCAAAACAGACGCGGCAAGCATGACGGCACCGGCAAGATACACCCATACTTCTTTTGCAGGCATGTATTCGGGCACCACATTTTCAGCAAAAGCCTGGTTGTCCGTAAAATGAAACAGACCGAAAAGTAAAAATGGCAGTACAAACAACCAACGACCGAGGGAAAGGAATGCATTCATAGGGTTCAACGTTTTACAGCGCAAACGTAAGGACATTGGAGCATTAATCCTCTACCAGGCCATAAACACCGGGTAAATTTCGTCCATGCCCATTATAATCCAGGCCGTAACCCACCACAAACCGGTTGGGTATGTCAAAACCGAGGTATTCTACCGGCACATGAAATTCCTCGGCCTCCGGTTTGCGCAAAAAAGCAGCCACACTAATGGATGCAGGCGATTGGGCGTGCAGGGTTTCCAGAAAATGATGCAACGTGCGGCCGGTATCCACAATGTCTTCTACCACAATCAGGTGCCGGTTTTTAATATCCTGCTGAAGCCCAATGACGGTTTGCACCTGTCCGCTCGAGCGGTCGCCCTCATAAGAACTCAATTTGACAAACGCCGTTTCGCAATGGCCGGTAAACCGCCTTTCCAGATCGGCTGCAAAAATAAAGGCACCGTTCAATACCGGGATAAACAGGGGGGTAAGCTCCGAAAACCGAACGCTGAGTTCGGCACCCAAAACGTCGAGCCGCTGTTCAATGGTCTTTTCCGAAATGATTTTTTCAAACACCAAATGGTGTACAAGTACCCGATCCGTTGTCTCCATAAAAAAAGGCATGTCCATGTGCTTTGACGGCAAATGTAGGCACACGATCTTCGCCCTCCATGCTTTTACCTTATTTACATAAAAATGTATTGGAAGCCGGCTGCGACGAAGCGGGCAGGGGCTGTTTGGCCGGACCCGTTTTTGCCGCAGCCGTTGTTTTGCCGCCCGGTTTTCGGCACCCGTTGCTCAACGACTCCAAGCAACTGACCGAGGCCAACCGCGATTTGCTGCGCACAGTGATAGAGCACGAAGCCCTCGCCTGGGCCGTTGAAGCCCTATCTGCTGCCGACATTGACCGCATCAACATCCTCCAGGCATCCATCGAAGGCATGCACAGGGCCGTTAAAGCACTTGCACTTAGGCCCGAGTGGCTGCTCATCGACGGAAACCGCTTCCGGCCCATGCTCGGCCTGGGCCATACTTGTGTTGTGGGTGGCGATGCCAGGTACGCCTCCATCGCAGCCGCTTCTGTGCTGGCTAAAACCCACCGGGATGCCTATATGACCACCTTGCACGAACAATTTCCACATTATGGCTGGGCCACCAACAAAGGGTACCCAACCCAGGCGCACCGGAACGCCATCCGGGAGCACGGCACTTGTGAGCACCACCGGATGACGTTCCGAATGCAATAGTTTTAGTATTTGACCACTTTTAGCGCTGTGCTCTGGCCTTCTGCCATTAAACGCACATAATATAAGCCCGTTGGAACGCTGCGGAGGTCAAATGGAACAGTTACGGTACTGCCTGCCCCGCTGGATTCCACCACGGTTTTTCCAATTGTATTCGTTACGATGACTTGCCACTTGCGCGTATCCGTAAACGAAGCATTCAGCTGAAAAAATCCGTTGGTGGGGTTGGGCCACAGGGAAAATGCCGTTAAGCCTTCCAGTTCAGTGGTGCTGACCACCCCGACCGACACGTTGAGCACATCTCCGCAACCCAGCGCATCGGTCACCGTCACGGTATACGATCCTTCGGCAAGATTGACAGCCGTTTGTGCGGTTTGGGTGTTGCTCCACAAGTAGGTATACGGTGGGTATCCGGCGCCGGGGAACACCGTGGCCGAGCCGTCGGCTTGTCCTTGCGAGGCCGCGTTCACGTTGGCGCTCAACTGAAGATTGGGTGAGCAGGCTTGTATGCCTACGTTGTCTATATCGAACCAATGGGATGCCGACAGGCTGCCTTGTCCGCTGAAACGCACGATCACGAAGTCGTCGGTGTAATCATCAAGATTCACCACAACCGTTTCGAAGGCTGTATCAACGGTGTGGTTACCTGAATTGATGGTATACACATTGGTGAATTGAGCACCACAATCGCTGCTGATGGATACGTCAAACACATCATTATTTCCCAATGTGCCGGGCACCGTGCCATCGGAGAAAAACTCGGTAATCCGGTAATCAAAACGCAACTTAAACCCGGCACTCACGGGTCCGTAGCGGTTGGTTGTAACTTCAAAAGCGTCAACGGTACTGATCAAGGGCGCGGCCACCACAAAAGAGGTGTTGTTGTGGTCATTGCGGAGATCGGCCCCCAACAAGCTCCAGTTGATGGGCAGCGTACCGCTGTTAAAATCTTCCAAAACGGGAATAGCCGCTGGACGGTGATCCACTACGTACACCACGGTGTCGTTGCCGGTGGCCTGTTCACCGTTCAGCATCGTCCAGCATGTAATTTCAAAAAGGCCGTTTGTGCTGTTGAAAGTGGTGTCGAATGCATGGATGAACACTTCATCAGGCAACAACGCCTTTCCAATAATGGTGTCGATATACGGGGCACCGCCATTGATGGAATAAGCTACAACAAACGAATCCTGTACCTCCGTCCCGAAATTAGCGATGGAGAATACCACAAAGTCATCATCAGTCCCGCACGGCAAAGCATCACCTGTGGAAAAAGCGCTGATGGCTGCGAAGTCGTTTGCCTGTGGCACCCGGATGCGGATGTCATCAATGCCAAAACCTTCACCGTCCACAAACTCATCGGCCCCTATGCCAAAACGCAGGCGCACCGTTTCGTTGCCCGCTGCGCCATTGAGCAGGTGGCGGGCGGGAATCCAGCCCTTGCTGTTGCCCGACCAGACGTTGCCGAGGCCCAGCTGGGTGTTGTTTTCGGTGTACCAGTTGAGGCCCTCACCAATGGCACCCACCCGTTGCCAATTGTCGCCGTCGTCGGTAGACAAGTCGAGAAAAGCACCGTCAAAATTAGTTTCAAGGTCGCGGAAAATGGACAATTCAATCACAGGGTCTTCAGTAAGGTCTGCAAAATTAAAACACGGCGACACGAGGTATGAAAACTCATTGCCGTTGTACGTAGAGTCCAGGCTTGTCAACCAGGCCGTTTCGCCCTTGGCGGCGGCGTCTATGACCATTTTCTGTGGTTTGCCGTAGGCCCAGGAGGAATGCAGGCTGCTGCTGTCCACCTGCCAGCCGCCATTCCAAATTTCAAACCCTTGGGTATACGGTGCTGGCAACTGGTTGGTGACGTAATAGTTGAGCGTATCGTTGCTGGGGTCATCGTCGCCCATCAGCTGGGTAAATACCGTGATGAGGTATTCTCCCGGTTTGGAGAGGTTGAGCCCGAGGTCAAAAATAAAAGTGTCGCTGCTGTCTTTGCCCAATATGCCGGTATAGAAACCGTCCTGGGGTTGCATGACGCCCGAAGGATTGCCATCGATGTTGTAATTGAGCGGTAAGAGCGACTGCGGGTTGGCACCGTAGTTGCTGATGCGCACTTCCACCTGTTCGGAGCCCAGGTTGCACCCCCCCTGCGGACTGAGGACAGCTGAAATACCCACGTCGTTGCTGCGGTATGTCCGGAACGTAATGGGCCCCACCAGTTCGCTCGCCGTATCGGCATCGCACAAGGTTTGTACGTACACATCGTAAAAGGTGTACGGCGTGAGGCCGGTGACGGTGGCCTTGGGCGAATTGACAAACAAGGTGTCGGCGCTGCCACCCGCAGGCGAAAAGCCAGGAGGGCCGTAGATCACATACCAACCGTCTACGGGGTCAAGGCCGCTGGGCGTCCAACTCAAGCGCGCCCGGTTGTTCCAAACATTGTCCAACTTGAAGTTTTGGGGTTTGAGGCAAGCGGGGCACACCGCGGTATCGTTGAACAGCACCCCGGGAACAAACAGTTCGGCGTCCAAGAGCAAGTTGCCTTCCGCATCAAAAAGCATAAAGCTGGCATCAAAGTCAAAAACAGGACTGTCGTAGGCGAGCGTGACCACCTGCCCGTCTACCACCGGCACGGCAAATGTTTGTGCGGCACCGTCGGCCAGGGTGTATTCAAACAGCTGGGTGCCGTTATTAACGGTCAACTGGCTGCCAGTAGCCCATCCGTCGCCGCCGGCATCGGCTAATTCAAGTCGATATTGGCATTGAGCAGAAGCGGGGGCTGCCGCAAACAAGGTGCAGCATGCCAAAAAGAGGCGAAGGAAAAATCGGATCATGGTTAGACCTAAATTATGGAATGAATTTCAAAGGTATGTGAAGCCAAACTTTTGCACAAAAATCAATGCAGTTCGGCGGGTTTTGGACAAAATTTTCCGGGCAAACACTTATTTGCCCACCGAAATCAAATTTGCAAACAGCCGATACGCACCAGGCACGCCTGCGGGCAGTTCACGGAAAAACGAAAGACTCGTGTATACGTATTGCCCTTTGCCATACGGCGCGATGAGCAAACTGCCGTCGGCCGGCTTTTCAGTCGGGTCGTTCATAGACAATGGCGCGGCAAACGCTTTGTCCCACTCACCGGCAAAATACAGCCCGCGCTCTTGCACCCATCCCTCAAAATCGGCAGCCGCAATGGCATTGGGCTTGTGCAGCACGGGGTGTTCGGGTTGAACCAACCGCACTTCAGCCAATTCATCGGTCACGCGCGTGCGCGACAACTTCATCGGGTAGGGCGCTAAATTGTCCAAAAACAAGTCGAAATTGTTGTTGTACTGTACCACCAAGGTACCACCTTGCTCCACATACGAAAGCAGTTTGGGTTGGTGAAATTTCAGGTTTTCCTTAGTGTTGTACGCGCGGATGCCCAGCACGACAGCGTCGAAGCGCCGCAGATTTTCCGGAGTAACGTCGGCGTCTTCCAGCAAAGTTACGGTACAACCCATTCGGCGCAGGGCCTCGGGCACTTCGTCGCCTGCACCCATATAATAGCCGATGTTGCGCGAAAGGGTCTTCACGTCTGTCCGCGCAGCGGGCGTAAGGGCAGGCAGGAGCACTTGTTGGCGCGGAAAGTGCTCGTAGTCAATGGTATTGAGGCGTTGGGAATAGTTCAGTCCATCAACCTCGGCGACGGGCTCCAGATCCACTTGCCCACTGCCCGCTTGCACCATAAAATCAATAACGGCGCTTTCGCCGCTTCGGATAAATGAAAATGGCTTGGGCGGTGTCGTGCTCATCCAGCCTTGTCCGGGCGTTTGCAATCGGAGCGTGCCACGAAGGCTGTCTCGCCCCGCCGTTACCCGCACGGAGACGATCTGATTGGAGGTGTTAAACAGGTAATTTGACTCGGTGCAGGCCACAAAAACCGGTGGCAGCACGTCGAAAGGCCGCCAGATTTCTCCTTTGGCCGGCTCTTCAATTTTATAGGCAATGGGTGTTACAAACTCCAACGGCAGACCATTGATGGTAAATGACCAGCGCACTTGCATGGTACGAGGCGTTTCGGGTAGTCCGCGCAAATCCTGATCAGGTACCGTGTACATGCCGTCGGAATACGCTAGTGTCAACCAGTAAGGGCTGGTGTAGGGTGCTTCAGCGGGCACCACAAACGGGATGTCCAACACAAAAGCTTTATTCGGTGCCAGGCCCAAGCCAGGCAAAGTGTCGTACAGCCCGTCGGACACGTCAATGGCTGCAAGCACAAGCGGTTGTGCAGAGCGGTTGATGGCTTCCAGGCGAAGTTTGACCCGTTGACCCGGTGTGGCCTGCGCCTGGTCAGCAGTCGATTCGAGGTACAGGCCCAGACAATACTGAATGGCTGTTTTGATGTCGGCCAGCTTGCGTGTTTTCCAGTGGCCTTCGGGCAGTGCTTTGATCATTTGCATGGCCTGCAGCAGGTCGGGCACCGATGCCGCAGGATCGTCGGACCGAAATTGCTGGTCCACGCGGGCGAGCAGTTGCCCGACAGGTTCGCCGCCATCCACACGGCTCCAGGTGGTGTTGATGCCCGCAAAGGGGTCTTTTTCGGGTGGGGTGGAGCCCTTGATGAAGTCGAGCCATTCAAACGCTTCACCCCGGCTGCTCATGGCACCAAAGCCCTGACAGCGGTGCATGGAACGCGCCTCTGCGGCCACTTCGCTGTTGCTTTTTCCTTTGAGCGGCAGGTAAACACCGCCATCAATTGGATAAAGGTTGGATTTGTCTACCTGTTCAAATTTTTCGCGGCTGCCATAAAAAAACCAGGAGGTGTTGAAAAAAATGCGTTGCGGCTGCCACGGCTGGGTCGTGGCGAGTTGTTCGGGATATACATCGGTGCGGGCGGCCAGGTCAAATGCTTCTACAATGAGCATGGCGGAGGCGGTATGGTGGCCGTGGGTGGTAAAACGATCGACGTGGTAAAACCGATTGACTACCACGTCGGGTTGAGTTTGCCGGATGGCCCATACGACGTCGGCCATCACCTCGTCTTTGTTCCATATTCGGAGGGTTTCTTCGGCGGTTTTGGAGTAGCCAAAATCGTTGGCGCGGGTAAAGCGCTGCTGACCGCCGTCTACCGAACGCGCCATCAGCAACTCCTGGGTGCGCAAAACGCCCAATTGTTCGCGCAATTCAGGGCCGATGAGGTTCTGGCCGCCATCGCCTCGGGTGAGGGAGAGGTAGGTGACGTCGTACAGCTTATGGTTGGCGCAGTAGCTGATGAGGCGCTGGTTCTCGTCGTCGGGGTGCGCAGCTACGTATAGCACCGATCCGAGCACGTTCAGCTTTTTAATCATCTGGTGCAATTCGGCGGCGTTGGGTTTGGCGGGTTGTTGAGCCAACAGGCGCAATCCAGACAGCAACAAGAGCAATATAACCTGGGTGATTCGAGTCATGGAGGATAAAATGTGTGGCAAAAATAGCGTAAATAATGGTGCTTGTGTGGATGATTGGCTTTCAGACGCGGTGCTGACTTGCGTTTTGCGCCTGTATTCGTAAACGAAATACGTGATGGACGATGCCTAATGCGCCTTCAGCCAATTTTCTCCAGATCCCATTTCTACCAGAATAGGCACCCGCAGTCCGGGCAGGGCCTCTCGCATGTTTTTTTCCACCAGCAACTTAAGTGCGTCCAGTTCACTGTGGTGCACGTCAAACAGGAGTTCATCGTGCACTTGCAGGATCATGTGGCTTTGCAAACCGGCTTCGCGCATGGCGCGGTAAATGTGCACCATGGCCACCTTGATCATATCGGCTGCGGTGCCTTGAATGGGCGTATTGATGGCTATGCGTTCAGACATGGAGCGCTGCATGCCGTTTCGGCTGTTGATGTCTCGCAGGTAACGCCGACGGCCCAACAGGGTTTCCACGTATCCGTTTTGGCGTGCAAACTCCACGGTGTCGTCCATATACCGCTTCAAACCATTGTACTGAATGAAATAGTTGTCGATGATTTCTTTAGCCTCGGTACGCTTGAGGCCCAGCTGGTTGGCTAAGTTGGTGGCTCCGGCGCCATAAGTGATGCTGAAGTTGACGGTTTTGGCTGCCCGGCGCTGATCGGGGGTAACCGCATCGAGCGACACGCCGAATACTTTGGCGGCGGTTGCCTGGTGGATGTCCAGGCCTTGTTGGAAGGCTTCCAGCATGGCCTCGTCGTTGCTGATTTCGGCAATGAGGCGCAGTTCTACCTGCGAATAATCGGCCGACAAAAGCACGTGGTCGTTGTCGCGCGGAATGAAAGCCTCCCTCACTTTGCGGCCTTCGGCGGTGCGGATAGGTATGTTTTGCAGGTTTGGGTTCTGGCTGCTGAGCCGCCCGGTCGCGGTAAGTGCCTGGTTAAACGAGGTGTGTACACGGCCGGTGCGCGGATTGATCATGGTGGGCAGTGCATCTACGTATGTGCTGCGGAGTTTCATGAGTACCCTGTGTTGCAGGATATCGGCGCAAATGGGAAACTGCGCCGCCAGGCTGCTCAGCACTTCTTCATCGGTGGAATAATGCCCGCTTTTTATTTTTTTGCCGGAATACGGGATGCGGAGTTTTTCAAACAGCGCTTCGCCCACTTGTTTGGGGCTGCCGAGGTTGAATGTAAACCCGGCTTCGTTTAGCACTTTTTGTTCCAGTTCGGCGATGGATTTGCCTAATTCTACCGAATACGCTTTTAAAAACCCGGGATCGATGCGCACGCCCTGGTGTTCGATATCGGCCAGTACAGGCACCAAAGGCGTTTCTACTTCCTGAAAAAGCTTGAGGAGCGCAGGGCCGCCGGTTTGGAGTTTGGGGGCCAGTACATGGTGCAGTTGCAGGGTGATGTCGGCATCTTCACCGGCATATTCCGCAATTTGTTCCAGCGGCACATCCCGCATGTTGCCCTGGGTACTTCCTTTTTTCCCGATGAGTTCTTCGATTTTTACGCATTCATAGCCCAACAGGGTCTCGGCCATATAATTCATGTTGTGGCGCAAATCGGGTTCAATCAGGTAATGGGCCAGCATGGTGTCGAAAAGTGGGCCTTGCACCTCTACACCGTAATTTTTGAGCACAATGGCGTCGTATTTGATGTTTTGCCCGATTTTTTCAATGGTATGGCTCTCCCAAACGGGTCGGAATTGTTCTACGATGTGTTGCGCTGCCGTGCGGTCTGGCGGCACCGGCACATACCAGGCTTCATGCGGCCGGAGGGCAAAAGAGATGCCCACCAGATCGGCTTGCGCCGCTTCCAGGTGGGTGGTTTCGGTGTCGAAACAGACAAAAGGGCTGTTCAACAGTTCCTGCACCAGCGCGTCTAATGCCTCCGGGGTTTGTACAATGGTGTAGGTGTGCAGGGTATTTTGCAGGTTGTGATCGGCCCGGGGTTGGCCGGCGGGGGTTTCGGCATCGTCAAACAGGTTGCCCTGTACGCCTTGTGCAGCGGTCGTTGGTTTGCCAGCGGGTTTGCCGGGTGTGGCGGTGGCGGCACCACCCAGCGGGTGTTGGAGTATAGCGTCGGCCAAAGAACGGAATTCGAGTTCACGAAACAACTCGATCAACGCTTCCCGGTCAAAAGGCTCAATTTCAAACTGTTGCTCGTCAAACTGCACGGGCACGGCTATGTCAATTTTGGCTAACCATTTGGATAGCACGGCCTTATCGGTGTTGGCGCGCACGGTTTCCTGTTGTTTGCCCTTGAGTTTGTCCGTATTGGCCAGCAGGTTTTCAATGGTATCGAATTCCGCGAGCAGTTTGGCGGCTGTTTTTTCGCCGATGCCGGGTATGCCGGGTATGTTGTCTACGGCGTCGCCCATGAGGCCGAGCATATCGACGACCTGGTCTACGCGTTGTATGCCCCAGCGCTCGCAGACTTCCTGGACGCCCCAGATTTCCACGTCGTTGCCTTGCCTGCCGGGTTTGTAGAGCATGATTTTATCGTCGACCAATTGCCCGAAGTCCTTGTCGGGTGTCACCATAAACACCCGATAGCCTTGTTCGCCTGCTTGTTTAGACAGGGTGCCGATCACGTCGTCGGCTTCGTAGTTGGGTTCCACGAGCACCGGGATGCGCATGGCTTCGAGTATCTTGCGCACCCAGGGCAGGGCGAAGGAGATGTCTTCCGGTTGGGCGTCGCGATTGGCTTTGTACGGTTCATAGCGCTCGTGGCGGAAAGTGCCGCCCGGCGGGTCAAACACCACGGCAAGGTGGCTTGGATTTTCTTTTTGCACCAGATCCCACAGTGTGCGTATGAAACCTTGCACCGCCGACACATTCCAGCCTTTGGAATTCAGCAGCGGGCGGGTGATGAACGCGAAATGGGCGCGGTAGATGAGGGCGTGCCCATCTAAAAGAAACAGTTTTTTCATGTGCTGGCTCAAAAGCCGAAAAATACGCAATACGGACGGGACTGCATGTTGGAAAAAGCATTTGGACTCAAAAGGACGCTTTTGTAGACACAGGATTTAATGCGCTAAACATGGTTTACCGAAAAATATATATTAACTACCGTACCCTCATTGGAGTAACCGTACCCAAAGTTGGCACGGTTTTTGGAATTATTGACCCATTTATGCCCTACTTTCGCGCACTTTTGCCACACCCCTATTAATCGAGATCGAACGTGAAAAGAGTTAATATATCGAAACACACGCCAGACCAACCTGTACAAGCCTTGGTCTTTCTGTCTAATCAGGCTTCCATCAGCGATCTGTCGGGGTCTTTGTCGCATCATGAAATGGCTTTTATCGAGTCCGCAATGACCCGACAGGTAAAGCATTTTGTGTTTCCAAGACCTGATCAAGTGGTGTTTGTGCGCCTGCTGGAAAACGAAGCCGACCCCTGCGACGCACTTGAATCGGCCCGTCGAAACGGACACGGATTGTTGTCCGAATTAAAAGCGTATCATCTGACGGCGTTGTCGCTTTCCGGCACGGCTGAAGCATCTGTTTTATTGGCATTTGCCGAAGGCCTTGCGCTGAGCAGCTATGGTTTTGGGAAATACCGCACCCACAAAGATTCGGATGAGCATCGGTTGGAGTATATTGGAATAGATGCCAATCAGGTACCACAGGAGGCCATCGAAGAGTTGGACAGCCTGGTGGAGACCGTGTTTTTTACCCGCGATATAGTGAATGAACCACAGTCTCATTTCAACGCAATAGACTTGGCAGAGGCAGCCCGGAAATTGGCAGAAAAATACGGTCTGGGCATCGATATCCTTGAAAAAGAACAAATAGAGGCATTGCAAATGGGTGGTTTACTGGCCATTAACCGGGCCAGCAGCATACCGCCGCGCTTTTGCATTTTGGAGTGGAAGCCCGAACATGCGTGCAATGAAAAACCGTTGGTGCTGGTAGGCAAAGGCGTAGTGTACGACACAGGCGGGTTGAGCCTGAAAACGGCGGAAGGCATGGAAACCATGAAATGCGACATGGCTGGCGCGGGGGCCGTAATGGGCGCCATGGCCGCAGCCGCCCGCAATAAGCTCGGCATACACGTCATTGGCCTCATTCCGGCTACCGACAACATGATCGGCGAACACGCTTTGGCACCTGGCGACATCATCCGCATGCACTCCGGACATACCGTTGAAGTGGTCAACACCGATGCTGAAGGCCGCATTATTCTGGCCGACGCCCTGCATTTTGCTCAAAAATACGATCCCGAACTGGTGCTCGATGTGGCTACCCTTACCGGCGCCGCCGTCCGGGCTTTGGGCAACCAGGCCATTTGTTACATGGGCACGGCGCCACAAGAAACAAAATCTACACTCGAAAGCTGCGGCTGGAATACCTACGAGCGCTGTGTAGAACTGCCCCTCTGGAAAGAGTACGGCGAAGAGCTCAAAAGCAACGTGGCCGACCTCCGAAACGTGGGCAACGGCGCTGCCGGCATGATCACCGCAGGAAAATTCCTCGAACATTTTGCCAAATTTCCCTGGTTACACCTCGACATCGCCGGGCCTGCGTATCTTCGCAGTGCCAATGCCTACCGTCCCAAGGGCGGAACAGGCGTAGGCGTGCGTTTGCTTTACCAGTTCCTGAAGCTGCGCGCTCAAGCACATTTGCAGTAGATTTGGTTTAATTGCTACTCCCCCACGTATGAATAATATGACTATTGGCGTCAGCTGCGGCGACGTCAACGGCGTAGGCCTGGAAGTGATTCTCAAAGCCTTAGCCATAAAAAAAGCCCTGCCTAACCATAAAGTGGTGCTCTATGCCAGCACCAAGGTGGTCGCTTACCACAAGAACATCATCTCGCAGGAAAATATCCAGTTTTTCAGCGTCAATTCCCCGGCTGAAGCCCAGCCTGGCCGGATGAATGTGCTCAATTGCTGGCAAGACAACATCAACATCAACCTCGGTAAAGTGACCGATGTGGGTGGCCGTTGCGCCATGGAATCGCTCGAAAGGGCAACCCAAGACTTGAAAGAAGGCCTGATAGACGCCTTGGTGACCGCACCCATCCACAAAAAAGCCATGCAATTAGCCGGGTTTGGCCATATCGGACACACCGAATACCTCACGGAAGCCCTCAAAGCCAAAGATTCCCTGATGCTTATGGTATCTGACGACCTGCGCATCGGGCTGGCTACCAATCACTTGCCACTGAGCGCGGTGGCTGGAGCCATCACCAAAGAAGTGGTGCTGCGCAAAATCCGCATCCTGCACGAAACCCTGCGCATCGACTTCGGGATCAGCAACCCAACGTTAGCCATCCTCGGACTCAACCCTCATGCAGGCGATGAAGGGGCCATTGGCACTGAAGAAGAAACGATCATTCGCCCGGCCATTGAAGACGCCAAGCAAAAAGGCGTGTTCGCATTTGGCCCATTTCCTGCCGACGGCTTTTTTGGCTCCGGGGAATTCAAAAAGTACGACGGTATATTAGCCATGTACCACGACCAGGGCTTGGTGCCGTTCAAAACACTTGCCTTTGGTGGTGGAGTCAACTACACCGCCGGCTTGTCGGGTATCCGTACTTCACCCGACCACGGCACCGCTTTTGACATTGCCGGTAAAGGCGAGGCCGACGAGACGTCGTTCCTGCATGCCCTGCATTTAGCCATTGATATTGCCCATAATCGAAGTGAATACCTCGACATGCGCTCCGACTCCATCGAACGCCGCAAACAGAAAGCCTTGCAAGCTGAAAATGGAGCGGATGAAGATCCTATTGAACTGATTCCTGAAGACTAAACCCTATGATATTAGGCATTGATGTAGGTGCCAGCGGCATAAAAGGCGCACTGGTTGATTTGACGCACGGCAAATTGCACGGCGAACGCTACCGCGTACCCACGCCTAAACCAGCCACCCCCGACGCGATGGCCGCAGCATTTGCCGATATGCTGCATTTTTTTCACTATGAAGGGCCCGTCGGCATCGGGTTCCCGGCCATTGTTAAAGACGGCGTGGCCCTCAGCGCAGCCAATATCGACGAGCGTTGGGTTGGCCAAAGCATCCCGGCCGTATTTGAAAAAGTCGGCCGGGTACACATTTATTCGACCAACGACGCCGACGCGGCGGGCATGGCCGAAATGCGGTACGGCGAAGGAAAGGGCGAAATGGGACTCGTGCTGCTCATCACCATCGGCACGGGCATCGGGTCGTCCCTGTTTTATAAAGGCACGTTGATTCCCAACACAGAGTTGGGGCATTTGCTTTGGAAAGGCGGCAAAGCGGTGGAGCAGTACTGCTCGTCCGGCGCACGCGAACGCCTGAAAATCAGCCGGGAAGAGTGGGCTTTGCGCTTCAACGAATACCTGCTGCACCTCGAAAGGTTGTTTTCACCCGACCTGTTTATCCTTGGCGGCGGCGAAAGCAAGCGGTTTGAAGAATACAAACACCTGCTGCAGCCACAGGCACGCGTGGTGCCTGCCCGGTTGCTCAACAACGCGGGCATCATCGGCGCTGCTGCTTTTGCAGCCGATTATGTCAATGCCTGATCACCCCGCTTTTCCAATGCCTTGAGCTGGCGCCTGCGCACCCGCGATACCACCACAATGCTCACCTCGTACAAGGCATACAGCGGAACAAACACCATTGTTTGCGATACCACATCAGGCGGCGTAATAATGGCCGCCAAAATCAGGATGATCACGATCGCGTAACGGCGCACCGAACGCATCACTTGCGGGCCGATAACCCCAATACTGCCCAAAAAATAAGCCACTACCGGCATCTCAAAAACAAGCCCCATGGGCATGGTAAACATGGTCATGTAAGTGACGTACGAATCCAGCGTAGGCGACGTAATAGCACCCTCTAAAGTGTATCCGGCCAAAAAGTTGATGGAAAAAGGTGCAATGATGAAATACCCGAACCCAATGCCCATCAAAAAAAGCAACGAACAAACCGCCACCACACCCCTAATGGATTTTCGCTCGGCATCGTGCAAACCCGGTTGCACAAAGCGCCAAAATTCCCAGAAAATGTACGGAAAGGCGCATATAACACCCAGCCAAAACGACACAAACAAGTGCTGCATCAATACCTCGCCCAATTGCCGGGTAATGATGTCAAATTTTACCGGCGTGAAACACATTTTCTGGCCAAGTCCAAGCGCATTCGACAGGCCGCACAGCGCCCTATACGTTAAAAAATCTGCTCGGCGTGGCCCAAATATAACCTGTTCAAACACAAAATTTTTGTTGGCGAAAAAAAATCCGCCAAATACCACAATGGCTAATGCCGCCCGCAAAATGTGCATGCGCAATTCAGCCACATGGTCAAAAAAGGACATTTCCTTTTCACCCTGCGTGTTTTCCCGTACGTATTCCTGATCCAAAGGCATGTTCAATCGATGGTTTTCTGATTAGACCCTACAAAAGTAAAACGTTGCATCGGTGCTTTGCGTATCAATACGCGCTTCTGGCATAATAAACGTGAACTACGGGTATGGTTGACTGTTTCAAGTACCAACATGAATAAAGAAAATCAGTTGTTGATCGGGCTGGAATTGCTCGGATGGTTGTTTACCGCTTTTGTGGTGTGGTGCATCCTATATCCCATCCATCAATCCCTGCATGTATGGATATTTGAAACATGGAACGTGGTGTACATCATTGTGCTCATTACACTGGTGCGTTACCTTTTTTTCCTGCCCCACACTTTTTTGGCCAAACGACAAGTGCTCAAATTTGTGGTTTTTATCCTGCTCATACCAACCACTTTCCTGCTGGCGCAAGGCCTGAACGGATTCATGACCACCATCGAGAAACAAACCTGGGACGACATCACCGGCCACCTTCCACTCGAACAGCGCCGCACCATGGAAAGCTACCTGTGGAACGAAATGCTATTTTTTGCGGCCGGCAGCGTCATTGCAGCACCGGTTTTGGCGTTCAGGTTGCTGGTTTCCATTTGGCGGACGCACAATGAAAACCGCGCGTAAACCAAATGCCGAACTTGTCTGAATTTCGCATGCACCAATCCGGCATCCAACATCCAAACACGTACCCTCAGGGTGCCTTCACAAACCGGGCCACATAAGCCCTCTCCTCGCCGTACACGTGCAGAAAATATACCCCGCCTTCCAATGGCTCCAAGTGTACAGCCGCTGGGGCGAATTGGTGTACCAGGGGCAGCCCCAACAGCCCGAACAGGGTTGGGACGGCCGTTTCCGCGGCCGCGAGGTGGACAACGGTGTGTACGTATGGATGTGTACGCTGGAATACGCCGACGGGCACACCGAGCATTTGAACGGGGCGGTGACGGTGTTGCGGTGAGTTTGCCAGCGCCTACTGCCAATAAAATTCAGAACAGACGCTTAAACTTTTGCAGACTCCTCTCTTAGCGCCCGCCTCAATATCTTGCCCACGTTGGTCTTCGGCAATTCCTTCCTGAATTCCACTTTTTTCGGAATCTTGTAACCGGTCAGGTTGCCTCTGCAATGTTCGATGACCTCTGACTCGGTCAGCGATGGATGTTTTTTCACAATAAAAACCTTGACGGCCTCGCCCGACTTTTCGTCAGGTACGCCTAATGCGGCCACCTCCAACACTTTGGGATGGGTTATGACTACGTCTTCTACTTCATTGGGATACACGTTGAAGCCCGACACCAAAATCATGTCTTTTTTGCGGTCGACAATCTGGAAAAAACCGTCGGGGTGCATAAAACCAATATCGCCCGTACTCAGCCAGCCTTCTGCGTTGATGACCTCGGCTGTCGCTTCCGGCTGGTTCCAGTAACCTTTCATCACTTGTGGCCCCAGGCATTGTATTTCACCCACTTCGCCCTGGGGCAGCACGTTGCCTGAATCGTCCACGATGCGTACATCGGTAGAGGGTGCTGGCAAACCGATGGTACCAATGCGCATGGTGCTGTCAAACGGGTTGCAACTGATGACCGGACTCGATTCGGTCATGCCGTATCCTTCGGTGAGCTGACATCCCGTTGTTTGTTGCCAGCGTTCGGCCACCGCACGTTGAAGGGCCATACCCCCGGCGCAAGAAATTTTTAACGTGGAAAAATCCAGCGTTTTGAAGGCGTCCTGGTTCAGCAGTCCATTAAACAGGGTATTGACGCCGGTCACCAATGTCGGTTTGTATTTGCGCCACTCTTTGATCAGCGTTTTCAGGTCGCGGGCGTTCACAATCAGGATATTACAGCCCCCAACGCTCATGACGCCGAGGCAATTGACCGTAAATGCAAAAATGTGATAGAGGGGCAGGGGGCAAAGGGCTGTTTCGGAAGCCTCTTTGAGTTTGGGCATCATGATCGCGCGGATCTGGAGCATATTGGCTACCAGGTTCCGATTGGTGAGCATAGCACCTTTGGACACCCCCGTGGTACCGCCCGTGTATTGCAATATAATGGTGTCGTCGGGGGCAGTTTGTACGGTTTGAAACTTCAGACTGGCACCCTGTTGCAATGCAGCGCCAAAGGCCACTGCTCCGGGCAACTGGAATCGGGGCACCATGCCCTTCCAGCGAACAACCCAATTGACGACCCAGCCCTTTACGCCCAAAAGCTCGCCGATGCTGGTGGTAATGACCGTTTGTATGCCCGTATCGGCAATGATTTGCTCTAAATTGGCGGCAAAATTTTCAGCAATGACAATCGCTTTGGCACCCGAATCGATAAACTGGTAACGCATTTCGCGGGGCGTGTACAACGGATTGGTGTTCACCACCACCAAACCGGCGCGAAGCGAGCCCAGCAACGCGATGGGGTATTGCAGCAAGTTGGGCATCATGAGGGCAATGCGGTCGCCGGGTACCAGCCCCCTCGATTGCAAATACGCCGCAAAGGCCTTGCTCTGCCGGTCTAAATGGCCAAACGACATGCTTTTACCCATCGATACAAAAGCGGGCAATTTTTCGAATTTCCGCACGCTCTGATCAACCATGTCCAATACAGATGGAAACTCATTCGGGTCAATGTGAGCCGGCACACCGGCTGAATAGCGCTGAAGCCAGGGTTTGTCCATTGGAATAAAATTGTTTAGAGCTTAAGTTAAGGCATTGCGTCCACCACGCTCATCACCTTAAAGGCAGGCGCAGGATCGCCCGGCTTTGTTGGCACAAACAAGGTGGTTCGGGTTTCGCCGGGCAAAAGGTCAAAAAAATTGTCTTTGAAAAACCCGTCGATGCTGCTGCGAAGGTATATATTGCGCGCTAATTTATCGCTTTTTAGTGTAATTTCATAACCTTTATCGGTTTTGGCGGCTTGTAAAGCGATGTTTGTTTTGGGTAAACGCTGATTTTTGGGTGGAGCAAAGTACACCGTCCGCCGGTGCAACACCGATCCATCCGGGGCGGTCAATACGCATGTGGCCATCAAGTCGTTGCGTTTTTTTTCAGGCCATTTGCTCAATGGCAGCTCAAGCATCAGTTTGGCCGAGTCGGTGTGGAGCGTCAGGTTGTTGGCCACAAATTCCTCCTGTAAACGGCCATCAAAATCCATAATCTGTACTTTGAGGCTGGCCTTGACATTGTCCTGATCGTCGGTTACCCCATATACTTTCAGGGTTTCTTCGTCTACAAATGGCAGCACCGCGACGGGTTTAAACGCGTCGCGTGCCGTGTAGTGCAGGGCTTTCCACCGCCCGTACGAGTCGATGCTCGACCACGAGGCCACCGGCCAAACATCGTTGAGCTGCCAGTACAAGGTGCCCATGCAATACGGCTTGTTGCGCCTGTGGGCCTCCAAACCAACGCGCATGCCCTCGGCTTGCAGCACCTGGCTGAGGTAAACAAAGTGTTCAAAATCGGTTGGTACACCATACGCCCGTTTCATATATGTGGCGATCAAAGCGTTGCCGCGCGGGTGTTTTTGGTGCAGGAGCATCACCGGGCTGTCCAATTTGCGGTCTTCCGGCAAAGTAAAGGCCTCAATGGTTTCCCATGCGGGGAAAGCCTGAAACCCGAATTCGCTCATGAAACGAGGCACTTTATGGTTGAGCACTTCGAAAGGCTCTTCATCGTGCCACACGCCCCAGTAATGGGCGTCGCCTTCGCGCATCGATTTGGGGGTGAGGCGCCCGTGTTGAGGCGAGCTTTCCCAGTATGGCACGCCAAGGGCATAGTTTTCCACGTATGTGGGCAGCAGGTCGTTGAACAACGTTTTATAGTCTTGCCACAGTTTGGCGCGTTGGGCTTCGGAAAACTGCATTTGCCAGCCCCAGTTGTACCAGGCTTCATTGTTTTCGTTGTTGCCGCACCACAGGGCGATGCACGGATGTTGGCGCAACCGCTCTATCTGTTGGTCGGCTTCTTTAGAGGCCGTTTTCAAGAAGCCGCCACTGCCGGGATACATAGCGCAAGCGTACATAAAGTCTTGCCACACCAGAATACCCTTGGCGTCGCACAACTGGTAAAAGAGATCGTCTTCGTAAATCCCGCCGCCCCACACCCGCAGCATGTTCATGTTGGCATCGGCAGCGGCGTCTATGATGGTGCGGTATTGCGCGGGGGTTACGCGGTCCTGAAACAAATCTTGCGGTATATAATTGGCCCCTTTGGCAAAAACGGGTTTGCCATTGAGTTTGAAATAAAAAGTATGGCCATTGCCATCGGGTTCCGTAACCAGTTCGATGGTGCGCAGCCCAAAGCGCAGGTCGGTGCTTTCAATGGTTTTTACCCCGGCTCTGATTTCAAAGTGGATGTCGTACAAGTATGGTTCACCCATGCCGCGGCACCACCAAAGCCTCGGTTGGTCAATGTCGAAAGTCATGGAGTCTTCATGTACCCCGGGATACACATATCGGTCTTCTAGTATTTTTGCCTTGCCATTTCGGGTAATGAGGGTCACTTTGCCCTCAAAGTCGGCTCGGTAACGCACATGCACCACCATGCGCGCGCGTGCGTCAGTCAGTTCCCGGGGCGTCACGTAGACATTTTCAATCAGCATGTCGTTCCACATGACAATTTCCGGTGCCTCCTGAATGCCACAACCGACAAATCGGGGCCCCCAATCCCAGCCGTAGTGGAATTGGGCTTTGCGGGTCATGGTTCGGATGCCGCCCGGAAGTTGGTACCCAAGGGCGTCCCATTCGGTTTGGGCTTTTTGGATTGGGCTTTCAAAGTAAATGTGCAGGGTGTTGGTGCCTTTTCGGAGGTATTTTTTGACATCAAGCTGCCAGGCGCGAAACATATTATCGGTTTCGGCCACCAGGCTGTCGTTGAGGTAAACCTGGGCGTAGGTATCGAGTCCTTTGAGCGACATTTCCACGTGGCGGAATTGCAGCATCGCTTCCGATACCTCAAAAGTGGTTTGAAACTCCCAGTCTTCCTGTTCGATCCATTGCAGTTTGCTTTCGTTGTCGCGGTAGTAGGGGTCTTCGATCAGGCCGTGTTTCAACAACGCTGTGTGGGCGCTGACGGGTATAGGTACTGGCAGCCACGCTCCCTGGTGGGCTTGCCGAAAAGTCCAGTTGTCTTTGATCGCCAGGCGTTCAAGCAGGTGCAGGGTTTGGGTATGTATGGGCATAGCAGCGAGGACGAAGGCTAAGCAGGCGAAACGTTTGAACATGTGTTGAGCGAAAAACAGGTCATAAATAGCCATAAAGGTAAGTCTCCCTGTATGTTTTGGAGGGTACAAGCGGCTGCGAGTACATTATTTTGCAATATTTTGTTAAATATCGTGCATGTCATTTGGAAAGCCGGTAATTTTGAGGGCGATTTCAAATATTTGTTCAAGCGCAACCCTGAAAAAACTACCATTGAACACAACATGTCAGACAATGTAATTCGTTTGCCGCAAGTCGGCGATGTTGCACCAGGTTTTGAAGCTTTCAGCACGAAAGGGCGCATCCTTTTTCCGCAGTTTTGTCGGAACAACTGGTGCATTCTGTTTGCGCATCCAGCCAATTTTACATCTGCCTGGCAAATGTATTCCGCTTTCCTGACACTCAAGGAGCGTTGGTTGAGCGAGCGCAACGCCAAGTTGATTGCCCTGAGCAGTGAATCCCTGCGCACGAGCAATGCCTGGTCCGACACCGCCAGGCGGTACCTGGGCATTTATTTGAAAACGCCTGTCATTGAGGATCTTGATTTTCGGATTTCCAACCTTTATGGCATTGCTTCGGGCCGGCGGCCCGTTCAGGCTTTTGACCGATTGGCTTTTATCATTGATCCGGCAGGGATTATACGCATGATCATTAATCGGCCTCTATACAACATCGAATCAGCCATTCTACACATTCAACAGGAATTTGATCAGCTGCAGCGCAACAGCCTTGCCGCCCGTGTGGATGCGAACATGAACGACCTCGTGCGCGAACCCATACCTGAAGTGTCTGATCTGCCTGAGCCGCCTGATCCCTGGAGCATGAAGCCCGCATACTTTCGACGCAGTCGATTGATATTCAATTAAATACTCATTGAGTAAACCAAAAACAAAAAAACCGTTCGGAACCAGTCCAAACGGTTTTTTTTGTTGACTCACAAGGATTCGAACCCTGACAAACAGAACCAAAATCTGTAGTGCTACCGTTACACCATGAGTCAAAAAGGCACTTTTTTAGAAATGCGGGGCAAAGGTAAAACATTCCCGGCATTCCTGCAAATACTTTCTGCTAAATGTGCAACAATCAGTTGGAGGCTGCGGCTATGGCTGCTTTCCTTTTGATGGCGCGCATTTTACCGGGCCTCGGCCGGCTGTTGCCGTGCGAACCGCGGCGAATTTTACCCTTCTTAGAGCGGAAATCTCCTCTGCCCATGATTTACGGTGTCGTTGTCAACCGGTGTATGGAATAAAACCGGTTTTGGTGATTGCAATTTTTGCGGCGCAAAGATACGAAGAGAGACATTGAAATGCAACATTTCGATGTCTCCCTTTGTAAAAAAGTAGGAACAGCAGTTATTCCTTGTCGAATCGCAGTTCCTGAATTTTAACGGCATCACCGGTATTTTTCACGTAAATATACACGCGATAGTTGCCTGCTGTGGTAGTCAGGTTACCAATGCAGTACTGATCACTGCTCTCCCGGCTGGCACCCTGGTGAGCTTGTTTGAAGCCGGAGGGCTTATTGGTGTTGAAAAAAGCTTTAACCACATCACCTGCCTTGGCTTTTGGATATACCCTTTCGGTACCTGCGATGGAAACCTCCACGTTGTCGGCAAAATAGTTGCTTAGCGCAGCCACATCTCCCGTACCAATGGCGCGTTTGATGGCTTCTAATCCGGGGTTGCCCTGATCGGCCCACGATAAGAATGGGGCGAGGAGCAAAATGAACAGCATGTTTTTCATCTCTTTCTGTTTGTGCAGTGACAAATGTAGTGGCTTGTCAGTCATATATAGACGAAAAGCTTTTGTACAGTAACTGACAAACCGCACGCTTTAGTGTTAAACCGGTGTTAATACCTCAAACCCGAGGCAGCGTTTTCGACATTAAGCCAACAGCGCAATGGCAATTTAGTTATCGAGATCGTGCAAACGATACTGAATAATAGCCCGTTCCATTTCAGCCTCCAGATTGGACACATCAGAGATGTCTTTGTCGCTCAGGCCCCGAATCCACACGCGCCAGTCTTTACCTGCTTTTTGGCGCAAGGGGCCGTACCAGTCACGACTGCTCATGAATACGCTGAAATCGCGGAAACTTTCCCATGCAGTATCGTAACGCCGGTAACATTGCCCGTTTCCGGTGAATGTTTGGCCCTCCCAGTCCGCCGTGCAGCGCAGCGAAAAATAGTTGTTGGCGTGCAGCGCCGTCTCCCGTTGTCCGCTAAAACTGTTGACGTAGGCAAATCCGAGACTCACTGCCGCCGGGACGCCGTATTTTTTGCGTTCGCTGACCGCCACAGGTGCGAAGCGGCGCAAAAAAGCGGTGGCGGTGGCCTGATCCACTTCGGGCATGATCTGAAGCGTTTGGGCCGTACCTGGCAAAATACCCAGCATGGATGCGCTCCCGGAGGAGAGCAGAGGCTCCTCCGTGAATTTTTCCACCCGTCTGCTGGCAGACGGGGCAAGGCCGAAATGGCGAATGATCGCCAGCAACAACAAGATAACCAAGGCCGTAGAAAACCAGTTTGTTCTTAAAAATAGCCAAATAGATGTGTGCATGATGGGTTGTGTTTTGAAGTGTTTTGGCAGTGCAAATTTAAAACAAATTATTTTTCAAATGAAAATAATTTGTTTTAAATTTTTTCAAGCAGTATTGCTATAAATTGTTTTAAATTTGCAGGGGATTCTCTGCCCGTTAACCGTTTTCATCATGACGCTCGAACACGCCCGTATTGCACTCAAAAAGTATTTTGGATACGACAGTTTCCGGCCATTGCAGGCGGATATCATCCAGGCAGTGTACGACGGCATGGACACCCTGGTGCTGATGCCAACCGGGGGCGGGAAAAGCCTGTGTTTTCAGTTACCTGCCGTGACGTTACCTGGCATCACCCTGGTGCTGAGCCCACTCATCGCCCTGATGAAAGACCAGGTAGAAGGTTTGCGGGCCAACGGCGTGCCCGCATCGTTTATGAACAGCAGTTTGCCTTCCGGCGAGCTGCACCTCGTAGAAGAACAAGCCTTGAAAGGTGAACTGAAACTGTTGTACGTCAGCCCCGAAAAATTAGTTTCCCAAAGCTTTCAGCCCTTGCTTAAACGCCTGCAAATCAGCCTCATTGCCATAGACGAGGCACACTGCATTTCTGCGTGGGGGCACGATTTTCGGCCCGAATACACGCAATTGCGATTCCTGAAAGACCAGTTTCCCCACGTGCCACTGATTGCACTGACAGCAACTGCCGACAAGCTGACGCGCAAAGACATTGCCGACCAACTGCAACTCCGTGCGCCTCGCCTGTTTGTCGCTTCTTTTGATCGGCCAAACCTGTCCCTGCAGGTTCGTCCCGGACAAGATCGATACGGGCAAATCATCCAGTTTCTGCACGCCCGCAAAGGCCAGTCGGGCATCATCTATTGCCTGTCGCGCCGGTCTTGTGAGGAATTGGCCACCAAGTTGTGTCGCGACGGGCACCGTGCAGCACCTTACCACGCTGAATTGCCTGCGCGACACCGCTCACAGGCCCAGGAGGACTTCATCAACGACCGCACACCTATTATATGTGCAACCATCGCATTCGGCATGGGCATAGACAAAAGCAATGTGCGGTTCATCATCCACTACAACCTGCCCCGCAACCTGGAGGGATATTACCAGGAGATTGGCCGGGCCGGGCGTGACGGACTTCCCGCCGACACCTTATTGTTCTTTAGCTACGGCGACGTGACCACTTACCGGCAAATGATAGAAGAGGGAGAGGCGTCGGAAGCGCAAAAGGCACTCAAGATATCGAAACTGGAGCGCATGTATCAGTTTGCCGAGGCACCCGTATGCCGGCGGGTAACGGTGCTCAACTACTTTGGCGAGACATACGAGGGTCAGTGCGGCAATTGCGATGTGTGCGATAATCCTCCGCAGGTGTTTGACGGTGCCACTACGACACAAAAAGCCCTGTCGGCCATCTTGCGTTGCGGCGAAAAAGTGGGCATGCAAATGCTGGTAGACGTGTTACGGGGAAGCGGCAGGCGCGAGGTTCTGGAGCAGGGGTTCCACACCATCAAAACCTATGGAGCGGGTAAAGAATACAGTTTTGATGACTGGATGTTTCTCCTGTCCCAGATGTTGCATTATGGACTCATAGAGATGGCCTACGACGACCGTGCCCGTTTGCGGGTTACAGAAGCGGGCAAGGCCGTGTTGTTTGAAAACAAACCAGTGCGTTTGGCGCTGCCCGTCAAGATGAAAAAACAGGACAAATCCAGCCCTGTCCCGCAAGCTGCCCAGGCGCAGCGCGACGGCCTGTTGAAGCGCCTGCATGAAGTCCGCCGCTCCCTGAGCCAGTCCCGCGGCGTACCACCTTACCTGATTTTCAGCGACGCCACCCTGGAAATGATGGCCGACCGGCGACCGGTAACCGATCGCGAGTTGCTGCTGGTCAGCGGAGTGGGCGAGCGCAAGCTGCAGTTGTTTGGGGATGCTTTTCTGGGTGCCATTGTCCAGTTTGAATCAGACAAGCAAAAAGAACACAAAGGCTAAAAAGCCTGGAGCAAAAAAAGTCGCGGCACACGTTTGTGTCGCGACTTTAATCCGTATCATCTCATAAGAAGTTTTTCGAAAACGCTCCAGGCTTGCGTCGGAAGCCGTTTCTGTGTTTATTTGTGAACTTTATGTTTCACTTTCATTATTAAGCGTGGATTGAGAAGATACCTTGAAGAACAATGCCACAGGACTCATTTGCCCTATGGCCTTTGTCACTATTTCCAAGAAGTGTGGTTCAAAATAATCGTGGTTTGTTTCTCTTCTGATGATGCTGCAAAGGTGAGGCCTGCGCACCGCCTGGCTTGCATCAGATTGTGCGTTTTTGTGACATGGGAACAGCTCCTTTTATAAACAATTTTATATATTAATATATTGATTGTTAGTAATTTATGATTAACGAATGCATAAAATGGCGAAACCCCGTGATGCTCGTTTGCATCACAGGATTCCGGCGTATAAATCTCATGAAAAAGGTAGAAGTGGGTAAATCTGGTTTGAGGGGGCTTCCAGGGTATGCCGCGGCACTCGTTTGTGCCGCGGTGTTCCCGGATATAATCTCATGAAAAAGATTCGAATGCTGTGTGCGCTGTTGTTCTTGCGCTTTGATGATACAAAGGTCGGCCGCTGAAGCGCACGCTCCCAGCCCCTTTATCCGGTATTTCTCACCCGCTATTTTTAAGCAAAAAATGAATCATAAGTGATCTATTATATTCGTAATCAATTTTTTAAGACACTTAAAAATATTCAAAATCCAGTTTAGTATAGAAAGCTTTGTTCAAAAATGGGCAAAAAAAAACCGCGGCGCTCGTTTGCGCCGCGGCGGTTTCCCGTATATAATCTCATGAAAAGTCCAAATCTGGTGGTCAATATTTGCCTGGTTGCTGTTGCGCTTCCGTTGCTCCTTATTGACAGTACAAAAGTGCAGCGAACCTGCAGGGGTAAAAAGAACAAAAAAAGTCGTTTGTTGATCAAAAAAAATGCATATTTATTAAAAAAGTAAAAGTTAATTTATTGTTTATCAATAATATAGTATTGTTTATCTGTTAGATTTTGTTGAAAAAAAATAAATAAATTTTTCTTTTTTTTAGGAAAAACGGCAACATGGCAGACAAAAAACGGCAACTAAAGATGCGAAAGGGCAGAAAGAGGCCGCATTTGGTCGGTTTTAGGATTAATACCCAAACATACGTCCCCTTTGAGGTATAGGCACAAAAAAAAACCGCGGTGCTCGTTTGCACCGCGGCGGTTTCCCGTATATAATCTCATGAAAAGTTCCAGAAGGAGTGATCAATGTTGGATGGCTTGTTGTGCTTGCCGTGCCCGTTATTGATGATACAAAAGTGCAGGTGTTGTGTTCAAGCAGTATGAACAAAAAAACGTGTTTGTTGACGAATTATTTAAGCGTATATTATGAATAAAAGAAGTAAATAATTGATTTTTAATGTTTTAGTATAAGTATATTATCGTTTAACAGCTATTTTGTTGAAAAAAAATAATTTTATTTTTAAAAAACGGCTGCATTTTTTTGTCGTCAAGACAGCAAACGGCCGTTTTGGGCATATAAAAACCCAAAAACGGCCGCTTGTTATTGAGATGTACCGCGTGCTCAGCGGATGACCGAAATGGCCATCATTGGGTCAAACGTACCCTTGATGACCGGGCTTTGCCGGTTACCGGTGTAAACGCGCACCTGTTCGTATACGTAGTTGTATAATTCCTGTACGCTGACCACTTTGTTGGCGTCTTTGTCTGCTTCTCCTTTGAGTCCCCGGATGAGAAAATGGCTGAACACCCCTTGGCGCAAACCGGACGACTCCAGGGATGTTTCTTCGGCTTTTGAGGACATGATGAGGGCGGTTCCGGAGACTGATTTGCTCAGGTTCTTGTAATACTGGTTCAGCACGGGCTCTTCACCGGCTGAACGCATGGCAAAAAGGCTTCCGGAATGGCATGCATCGGCTACGCAAAGCTTGTATTTTGCGGGACTGCTGTTGAAAATATTGGAAATTTCTTCGTGGGCGATTTTGTTGTTGTACCCGTCAAAATCGATGGGCAGGAAAGACCCGTTGAGGCCATGTCCTGAGAAGTAAAACAGTACGAGGTCTTTATTGCCTGCTTTACTGAACACGCTTTTCATGGTTTCGAGCACTTGCTCGCGGGTTGCGTCTTCGTCTATGAGAATTTGCACCTGCTCATCGGGCAGGGCACCGCCTTCAGGGCTTTTGAGGAAGGCATAAAAGCGGTAGGCATCATCGTCGGTGTAGCGCAGCACGGGCATGTGGTCATAAGAGGCCACACCCACCACCACGGCCCACACTTTGGGTGGTTCCACATTGGCGGGCTCGGGCAGCTCCGGTTCGGCAGGGGCGGTAGGATCGGGATTGTCTTTGCCCACGTATTCGCCCTCGCGCCAGTAGCCGCTGATGGTGGTGCCATCGTGCAGCACTAAAGTGCCTTTTCCGCCGAATGCGCCATTGGCCCATTCGCCTTGGTACACGTCGCCGTTGGCGTAAGTACAGACACCCTTTCCATGAGGATGCCCGTTGAGGAAAGCCCCCACATATTTGGCTGCGCCCTCTTTATATATATAGGTGCCTTCACCTTGTTGACAATCGCCCTGAATGCAACCCACTTTCCCCCTTTGGGCCAGTGATCCACCAATGAACTCGCCATTTTTCCACTCTCCACTTTCCACATCGCCGTTGGGTTTGGTGAGGGAGCCTTGTCCATGTGGATAGTTTTGGTGAAAACGACCCTCGTATCGTTCGCCATTGGCGAAAAAGAACTTGCCTTCACCTTCAAACTTGCCATCTAAAAAACTGCCCTCGTACTTACTGCCGTCGGCATACGCAAACACCCCCTGGCCACTAAGGCAATTGCCGCTGAGGCAGCCCACCTGGATGTTGGTGCCGTCGTCCTGTCGTTCTTCCTTTTTCCCGGCAATGTATTCCTCCAGGATTTCCCCATTGGCGTCTACCGGTTTTCCTTTTTTCCACTGGCCGGTTCTGGTGGTGCCGTCGGCATACGTTTTGGTGCCTTTGCCATCGGGGAAACGGTTGAGCCATTCGCCCTGGTACTTACTGCCGTCGGTGTAATAACAAACGCCGACGCCCGAAATTTCTCCGTTTTTAAAATGGCCAATGTACTTGGCGCCAGAGGGGTACTTGAAAGTGCCCTGGCCGTTCTGGCAATCGCCCTGAATGCATTGTGCGTACAACGCAAAGGTGCCACTGCCCAAAAGCAGGGCAAAAAGAAGGGGGTATTTGAACATGGTTCGTGAATGTTTTTACAGAAAGAAAGCATCGGATTAGTCAAGGCAAGGCCTTTGTCCAATAACCCGACAACCGCCCTGTTTATTGTTTTGTTTCGTCAAGTGTCGTGCTTGCTGTAACTTGGCAGCGCTTTTTAAGCTTCATCATTTTATCGACCTTATATATGGCCCGATCCCGGCGGACACAGGCGTTGTTGCAGTTTGGTTTGTTTTGCGGCGCTTTGGTGTGTTTAAACATCATTGCCAATGTGTTCTATACACATCTGGATTTGACGGAAGAAAAGCGGTTTACGCTCACCAGGCCCACACGCGACCTCTTGAAAAACCAAAAAGAGCGGGTATATGTGCAGGTGTTGCTCGACGGCGATTTCCCGGCCGGATTCAAACGCCTGCAAACTGCCACGCGGGATATGCTCGTCGACTTCCGATCTGTTTGTCCTTATTTGGACTATCAGTTTGAAGACCCCGGAGCAGGCAGCGTGGAAGAAATCAACAAACGGCGCAAAGCACTTGCCGAAGACGGTGTGGCCCCTGTAAATTTGCGGGTGGCCGAACAGGGTGAAACCAGCCAAAAACTCATTTATCCCGTAGCTGTTTTTCACTATGGCAACCGACGCCTGCCCGTTAAACTCCTGGAAAACGACTCTCCCACCCTTAGTCCAGACGAAGTAATCAACAATTCCGTCAGTTTGCTGGAGTACAAATTTGCCAACGCCATCAAAAAACTGCAAACGGCCCAACGCCCTATTGTTTTGTTTACCCGTGGACATGGTGAGTTGGACGACCTGCAAACGGCCGATCTGGAGCGCAGCTTGCGGCAATTTTACGATACCGACCGCATCACGCTGGATTCTACCTTGCAACTCAGCCCGGACAAGTGCGCCTTGCTGATGGTGGCCAAACCCCGATTTGCGTTTTCAGAAAAAGACAAGTTTAAGATAGACCAGTATATCATGCAAGGCGGAAAGGTGATCTGGATGATTGACCGCCTGGGTGCTGATTTGGACAGCATGCGCATGAACGGGCGTTTTGTACCGACTGACTACCCGCTCAATCTCGAGGACCAGTTGTTCAAATACGGGGTTCGCATACAGCCCGACCTTGTGCTCGATCTGGAGTGTTCGCGCATTCCGTTGCAGGTGGGCCAGGTGGGTAATGCTCCTCAGTTTGATTTGTTCAAATGGTATTATCACCCTACTGTTTTATCGGGCAGGCAGCATCCCATTGTGAAAAACCTGGATCGGGTGGAGTTGCGCTTCTGTTCGAGCATAGATACGATACGCACCAAGACGCCGGTGCTGAAAACGTCCATTTTGAACAGCAGCCGTTATAGCCGATTGCAGTTCAGTCCGATTGACCTGAATTTTGACATCCTCAAATACGACCCGATTCCGGAGAAGTTCGACAAAGGAAACCAAATATTGGCTGTGCTGCTGGAGGGTGTGTTTCCGTCCAATTACGAAAACCGGATATCGGAAGACATGATGGCTGGTATGCAACAATTGGGTGTGCCCTTCCGCGCGCAGAGCGAGCCTACACGCATGCTGGTGATCAGCGATGGCGACGTAGGGGCCAACTTTGTACGCGATGCGGCCAAAAAGGAGTGGCTTCCGTTGGGCATGAACCGTTTTGAAGGGTATACTTATGCCAATAAGGAAATGTTGCTGAATGCGGTGGAATATTTGATGGATGCCAACGGCGTGATTGAAGCGCGTTCACGCGAAGTAAAATTGCGGCTATTGGACAATGTGCGCGCTAAAAGCCAGAAAACAACCTGGCAGGTGCTCAACATCGGGCTGCCGCTGTTGTTTTTAGGCCTTTTTGGCTGGATTTTTAATTTTTTACGGAAACGGCGCTACGCCAAGCCTGAGGTAACGGCATGATCAAGCGCATTGTTAAAATGACGTTCCGGCCCGACGCGGTGGACACCTTTTTGCAAGATGTGTTTGAGCACAGCAAGAGCCGCATCCGGGCATTTCCGGGCTGCCGGCAGATGGAACTGTTGCGGTACACGGAGCAGCCGAATGTGCTGTTTACCCTGAGTTATTGGGAAGGGCCGGAGGCGTTGGAGCAATACCGACAGTCGGAACTTTTTCAGTCCACCTGGAAAAAGACAAAAGTGTTGTTTTCAGAAAAAGCAGAAGCCTGGTCGGTGGAGGTTTTAGACGAAGGCGTTTAGCTCATCCCAGTATTCAACCGCTCGCCGGGTATGCGGAATGCAGATAGAGCCGCCGACGAGGTTGGCCACGGCAAACACTTCAAACAATTGTTCGGTGCTTACCCCCAGTTCATGGCATTTGCCGAGGTGATACTTGATGCAGTCGTCGCAGCGCAGCACCATAGAAGCGACCAGCCCCAGAAGCTCCTTGGTTTTCACGTCAAGCGCGCCTTCCTGATAGGTCTGGTTGTCGAGGCTCCAAAAACGCTTGAGCACAAGGTTGTCTTGAGCCAAAATGCGCTCGTTCATGCGGGCGCGGTAATCGTTGAATTCCTGTACAGTGTTCATAAGCTGAATTGTGTTTAACATTGCGGCAAACATAACCACTTTTCCATGCGGGTAGTTTTACAACGCGTTCAAACAGCCTCGGTCAGTATTGATGGGGCGCTTCATGCCGCAATTGATGCCGGCTTCCTGCTGTTGTTGGGCATTGAACACGAAGACACGGCGGAAGACGCCGAATGGCTCTGCAAAAAAATATCGGCCATGCGTGTGTTTTCCGACGAGGACGGGCTCATGAACCAGTCGATACAGGAGGCAGAAGGCAGCATACTGGTGATCAGTCAGTTTACCCTGTTTGCCAGCACCAAAAAGGGGAATCGCCCATCGTTTGTTCGCGCAGCCCGACCCGAGGTGGCTATACCGCTATACGAAAGTTTTGTGCAACGCCTGACAGCAGAATGCGGTCGGCCGATTTACACCGGTGTATTTGGAGCCGATATGCAGGTGTCGTTGGTCAATGACGGTCCGGTAACGATCCTCATGGACTCCAGGGCGAGGGAATAAAAAAAGCCGCCAAACATGTTTACACATGCTGGCGGCACCCCAAAAAACCAAATGAAAACAATCTTCCTTTTTTGCCTTCTGCCCTTACCCTTCGGTAAAGACACCTTTATGACGAGGTGTCGGAAGGAGGTCACAACTTTGGGCAAAAAAAATTTTTAAAAAGTTTTTATTGTCGTAACTAAACTCCCGACAATGCCATCACTCGATCAACGCCTCCAGGCCCTGTAAGGGCCCAATATTCATAAAGAAAAAGCCACGAAGCAGCTTTCGCTAAACCGTGGCTCTCAACTCTCAACTCTCAACTCTCAACTCTCAACTCTCAACTCTCAACTCCTCCTCCCCTCCACTTAATTCGGGTGAAACCCATAATGGCTCATGATTTTCTCTTTGAGTTCTTTGCGGGCAAAGAAGATACGGCTTTTCACGGTACCGAGCGGCAGCTGGAGCTCGTCGGCAATTTCCTGATATTTAAAGCCTTCAAAGTGCATAAGGAACGGAATGCGGATGCTGTCGTCGAGGTTATCCACCATAAAGTTCAACTCCTTCAACATCATGCTGCCTTCTGCCGCGTTACCGGTGGCGTGGGTGCCGGAATTGAGGTAGTACTGGTTGTCGGTGGTGTCGAGAATGGTATTGGCCTTAACTTTTTTGCGGTAGTTGTTGATGAAGATGTTCTTCATGATCGTGAAAATCCACGCTTTGAAGTTAGTACCCGGCTGGAACTTATCGCGGTTTGACAGGGCGCGAAAAGCCGTTTCCTGATACAGGTCCTTGGCGTCTTCTACATTTTTAGTCAAATTGTAGGCAAATGAGTGCAAAAGGGTCGTTAGCGTGTCCATTTTGCTATTGAATTCCAAGGTACTCATGTGTGTTATCGTTTAAGGCTAAATTGATGCCTCAAAGGTAATGACTTGTTTAATGCTGTGCAAGTATTTCTTCAACAAAAAAATGTCTATTTTAGACAAAAACAAATGTTAAAACAAGCAATATAGGGTCAAATATTTGTAAATCAATCTATTATGCTATTTAGATCAATTCTATAAATTATACAACTTTCAAAATAACTTGAAAGTTCTGAAGTGTTATTAAGCCTTTGCAGGGCGTTAAAAGCAAGGTTATTGTGCATAATTGGCTAATAAAATTAGCTCATCGGGAATGATGAAAGTATATTTGCCTAAATTTGGCCTAAGACATCCAGGCTCGATAAATTTATGTGGAGAGGTCATGCTGCCACAAAAAACCGTGTACAACATTCTGCCAGCTCGTCGTTTAATGCTTTTTACCAATTTGCGAAGATATGAAAACCATGCGTATAGTGCTTTGGATTGTATGTTTTTTTCCCCTGTTCTTGTCGGCACAGGTTACATACCGAAATACCACAACCGAAAAAGCGCTAAAGCAATATAAACAAGGCGGGGAGCACGACAGAAGGCAGGAGTTTGCGCTGGCGCAAGGATATTATGAGAAGAGCGTGCAATTGGATCCCTTTTTTGTAGACGCCTGGATGGCCCTGGGCGATGTAGAAACCCAGCTAAAGCATTGGAATGCGGCTGAACTGGCTTTTGAAAAAGCAATCCTCCTGGATCCAGCGTATGCCTCCATCGGTTTTGTCTTGGCCGCACAAATGGAATGGGCACAAGAGAAATTTGCGGAAGCCTCTGCCCACGCGCAGGCCTACATTAAACGAACGGCCTCCAACGATGCCTTATATGGAGTAGCTGTCAACCTGGATAAAAATGCCCGATTTGCGCTCCATGCCGTGGCCAATCCCGTCCCCTTTAAGCCTATAAACCTGGGACCAGGGGTCAACACCGCAAACGGCGAATATTTTCCTGCTTTAACAGCCGATGGCGAAACACTGGTGTTTACCCGCCGGCTGCCGGCTGGCATAATGGATCAGGAAGACTTTTTCCAAAGCACACTCGTGGACAGCCTTTGGCAGCAGGCCACCCCTATTTCAGCGATCAATACCCCCGACAATGAGGGGGCCCAGGCCATCAGCCCCGACGGCACCTGGCTGGTATTCACCGCCTGCAACCGCCGGGGCGACGGATCGCAGGGCAGCTGCGACCTCTACTGGTCGCAACTCAAGCGCGAGGGCTGGAGCAACCCCGTTCCGTTCAGCAGCGCCATCAATTCTGAACATTTTGACTCCCAGCCGAGCATCAGCGCCGATGGCCAGTCCATCGCTTTTGTCAGCAAACGCCCGGGAGGCAAAGGCAAGGCCGACATCTGGATTGCCGAACGCGGGGAAAAGGGCAAATGGAACCCTCCGTTCAACTTAGGCGCAACCGTGAATACCGGGGGTATGGAAATGGCACCTTATCTGCACCCCGACGGCCAAACCTTGTATTTCGCATCTGACAGCCTGCCCGGCATGGGGGGGCTTGACCTGTACGTCACGCGGCGCGGGGCCAACGGACAGTGGTCCACGCCCCAAAACCTCGGTTATCCCATCAACACCACAGGCGATGAAGTGGCCCTGACCGTAAGCCTCGACGGAAAAACCGCATATTACGCAACCAACAGGCCCGAAGGGTATGGTGAAATGGATATTTATGCCTTTGAACTCCCTGAAAGTGTGCGCCCATTGCCCGCTACGTACGCCAAAATAAAAGTGGTGGACGCCGAAACGGGCCAACTCCTGTCGGCTCGCGCGGAAATTGTTGACCTCACCGACAACAGGATGTATGCCTCGGCTGTGACGCGCAAAGATGGAACAGCGCTCATTTGCCTGCCCGCTGGACAAGAGTACATGCTTAACGTCAACCGGCCAGGCTACTTGTTCTATTCCGATAACTTCAATTTGGTGGGCAAAAAAACCATCGCGGAGCCTTTCACCATCACCGCCAAACTCATGCCGCTGCCTGCCGAAAACCAAACAGGTGCTGTTGGCAAGCCGATTGTGCTGCGCAATGTTTTTTTTGATACGGGATCGGCCGAGCTGAAGCCCGAATCGTTTAACGAACTCAACCGTTTGGTGACCCTGCTGCAAGAAATGCCCTCCATTCGCATTCAGATCAATGGACACACCGACAATGTGGGTGATGACAACTCAAACCAAGCCCTTTCCGAAAACAGGGCCAAATCTGTTTACCATTATTTGATTGCCAAAGGCATAAAAGATGATCGATTGCGGTATCAAGGGTTTGGTGAATCGCAACCTTTGGTGGAAAACAACACCGATGAGCAGCGGGCGAAGAACAGAAGGACGGAGTTTATCATACTATAAGGTGTACCATAGCCTGGTATGAACCGCTTACTTCTTTTTTTCTACAGCCAATCCAACTTCCACGATGCCGCGGAGCGAGTCCTGCCGCATAAACTGGGCCACAGTGATGACGTATTCGCCCGCCTGGTCGAAACGCGTATTGGCTTGCAACACGGTCTCTACCCGGCAGGTGTTGCCGGAGCATTTGCCATTGGATTCGCCGCGGGAGGTGTAGAGATCAAATGACAAGGGTTTGTTCAGGCGGCGCCCGTCGGGGAAGCGGGTGTAGAGGCGGGTATACAGGTTTTGCCAGGCAAACGTGTCGGCGTGTGTGACGTCTACGTACAGGTTATACCGGGCGGTAGTATCGGTTATGGTAAACCGGAAATCGAGTGTGTCCGCATACGTCCACGCTTGGGGATTGACGGCAAGGTGTTTTTGGTAAGCATAGCCATCGCCACAGGCGTACAGAAGGCCCGCCAAGGCCAGTAAAAGCAATATCTTATTCAACATGTAGAGCAGTTTTGGCGTCATTTCTTGAAAAGGTTATCCCCGAAGATATGCTGCCAGGTCAGGGTATTGTTTCAGGTATTTGACGGCTTCTGCGCGGGTGATGCGGCGCCCATGGCGGTAAGGCATCACTTTGGCTTCCGGAAATCCCAGGGTCTGCAATTCTTTGCGCAAGGCGAGGGCATCTGCGTAGGTGCGCGTCCAGCCTAAAGTGTAATGGTACTCGTTGCTGCCGGATATGCTTTCAATATGTTGGTCGTTGAACATGCCCAGGGCGTCGTTGTTGAGCAATTGGCGGCTTACGGCTACCTCTACTTTATAGGTCAGGCCCTCGTTTTTGTCCGAAAATTGTTTTTCAGCTGCTGCATACATGATTTCGGGTATGGCTGCCAGCGTGTTTATGGTTTTGACCGGCGGTGGGTCGTTGGGGAACAACAGCCTGCAATTGATGCGTCGGTTGAAAGCCTGGCCGGTGGGGTTGGGTTGGCCGTTCAACGCATTAAGCGCTTGCGGGTAGAAAGGCCCGGCACTCAGCAATTCGATGCGGCCCGGTTCAACGCCGCGTTCAGCGAGTGCTTTTCCGACCAACTCAGCGCGTTTGATGCCGTAGTACAGGTCAAATTTGGCCGGGCCCGATTCGTGGGTATGGGCCTGCACTTGTACCACTGCATCGGGATAGCGGCGCGCCAGTTCAGCAACCTGCTCAACCACGGCCACATTTTCCTTTTTCAGTACGTCGCGGTCGTCGGAGTACATCATTTGCGGGATGTCCACCTGTCCGCCACCTGCCGGAGAAATAGCCGCCTTTGCGCCTGCGATAAAAAACGGTGCATCGTCGACCGACTGTTCTTCCTGCGTAGAGAGGAAATAAGCGATGTAGAGGTCGCGTTGGCCGAGGCTGCCAAAACGGTCAGAAGATAAGTATGCGGCATTGCCGTCGGCTGCAAGTTGGAAATAAGCATCGTCAAAGGGCGAATTGATCGGCGCAGCTACATTGACTGGCGCGTCAAAACGCTGTTGTTCCAAATTGTATACTGCCCGGAACACGTCTAACCCACCGATGCTTTCGGTGCGGTTGCTGCTGAAGTAGAGCACCAGGCCGTTGCGGGAGAGGAAGGGGGTGGTTTCGTCATACGGCGAATTGATTTCAGGGCCGAGGTTTTGTGGTATGGTCCATCCGCCATCGGTCAAACGGGTGCTGTAGTACAAGTCCAAACCGCCATACCCCCCGCTGCGGCGGCCGGCAAACACCACGGCGTTGTTGCCAATGAAAGCGGCCGACACGTCGCCCTGTTCGGGCTGCATGGGTCCTTTAAAAGTGGGTGGTACTATGGCATGTTCATCTTTGGAGCCGGAGGTGTCGGCGTATACGTCGCCGCTGAAAAGGGTAAATCCGCGGAAATAATACAGCACTTTGCCGTCGGAGCTAAACCCGAGGCCCACTTCATGCCGCGGTGTGTTGAGCAAGCTGTTGAGGGGCGAGGCGTAGTCCCAGCCGCTGTTGCCCTGGTCGGCAAAGAACATGTCGGCGCAATATTGGCCAGTGGTTTCGTTTTCGTAGCCTTTATCGTCGCGTCGGCCGCCCATGCTGCCGGGTTTGGCTGCGGCAAAGTAGAGCCGGTTGCTGCGCAAGGGAGAGAGGGTAGGCGCAAACTCGTCGCCGGTGCTGTTGATGCGGTCACCGAGGTTTTCCACCAGGGCCACATCGGGGTTATCGGTGAGGAAAGTGGCGGTAGCGCATCGGCGGATGTTGTCGGTGGCGTTGGCTCGGTAGGGGTGTTTTTCGGATGCGACGCGCAAGTAGCTTTTGTAGCCTGCGATGGCCCGTTCGTATTCGCCATTGCCGTGGAGGGTGCGTCCGAGGTAATAAAACAGGTCGGCGTCTCTGCTTTCCGGATTTTTGCCGAGCACGAACTCGAGAAACTGCTGTGCCTTTTCGCCTTGCCGCAACTGGTAATGGCAAATACCGAGCCGGGTGAGCACTTCGGTTTCTCCGGGTTTCACTTCCTGATATTGGGCGTAGTGGCTCAGGGCTTCGGCCCACTGGCCGTTGTTGTAGGCCTGGTCTGCCATTTTGCGGAATTCCGCAGGGGTTTGTGACCAGGCGGTGGAGGCGAGCAACAGACAAAGCAACAGCATTGGCAACGCATGTTGATTGTATTGTGGTGCTGATGTGCCAGGGGGCACAACCCAATTTTGATTCATTTTCATGGTAAAACCGAGGCAAACTGGTGTAGGAAGCGGACGTCGTTTTCGAACAACAAACGGATGTCGGGTATGCCGTACAGGCGCAGTGCCTGCCGCTCAATACCCATGCCAAAGGCATAGCCGCTGTACCGTTCGGGGTCGATGCCACAATTGATCAGCACTTGCGGATCCACCATGCCGCATCCGAGAATTTCGAGCCAACCGGTGCCCTTGGTGAGGCGTTGGTTTTCGGGCGTATCTGTACCCAGCCAGATGTCCATTTCAGCACTGGGTTCGGTGAACGGGAAAAAAGAGGGACGCAGGCGAATGCGGGGAGCGCCAAACATATCCCGGGCAAACTGAAGGAGCACTTGCTTCATATCGGCAAACGATACGCCCTCGTCGATGTACAACCCTTCCACCTGATGGAACTGGGCGTGGGAGCGGGCCGAGATGGTTTCGTTGCGGTACACCCGACCGGGCGCAATGATGCGGATGGGCGGTTGGCGCTGCTCCATGATGCGGGCCTGCACAGGTGACGTGTGGGTGCGCAGAAGCATGCCGGGCGCGTCTACGATATAAAAGGTGTCCTGCATGTCCCGCGCAGGATGGTCTTCCGGTGTGTTCATGGCCGTGAAGTTGTACCAGTCGGTTTCCAGCTCGGGGCCGTCGACGACTGCAAAGCCCATGCGGGTGAATATGTCGACGATGCGTTGCATGGTGAGTGCCACCGGGTGCCGGGAGCCCAGGGCGAGGGGCTCCCCGGGTGCCGTGAGGTCGAGTTGTTGGGCAGCGGCCGATTCGGTCTGTGCATCTATGCCCTCTTTCAGGAGCTGGTATTTGGCTTCGGCCGTTTGTTTGAGCTGGTTGACCAATTGGCCGAATGCTTTTTTCTGGTCGCCGGGTACCACTTTCATCTCCTCCATCATGGCCTTTACCAGGCCTTTGGAGCCTAAGTATTGGATGCGGAACTGTTCTAAAGCCTCTGCGGTGGCGGGGTTCTCCGCTTCAATGGCGGCTATGAGCGCTGTGGTTTTTTCAAATGCGTCGGACATGCGTACTGGTTTGGAGTGCAAAGGTCGGAAAAAAAGCGGGAGGATGGCGTTTGGATTTGGACAGGATGGACAAGAGTTGTTTGACAGGATGGACAAGATCGACGGGATTAACAGGATTTGTTTGACAGGATTGACGGGATTAACAAGATTGTTTTGAGCGTGTACGTTTAAATCTTGTCCATCCTGTAGATTCTGTCAAACCCGTACATTTTGTTTGATTTTAATATAAAATGTTTTATATTTGTCTTTCAATACACTTTTCTGTTTTGAAGTATGACAACCCCTCATTTTGACCAGTTTATACCGCTGATTAAAAACGCGTTAAGTGCCGCCCGTTCAGACATCAAGATCGCCGTCTGCTGGTTTACCCACACCGCGTTGTTTGAGGTATTGATGAAACAATTGACTTGTGGCGTGCGGGTGTCGGTGGTATTGGAATACGATGAAAACAATTTCAAGGCGGGCGGACCGGATTGGGATGCGTTTATCAAAAACGGGGGTGTGCTGCACGCGAATGTGCAGCCAGCCTTGATGCACCACAAATTTGCCATCGTGGATGGCCAAACCCTTTTGACCGGATCGTTCAACTGGACCTACAACCAAAACCACGAAAATCTTTTGCGGATCATCGACCTGGAAACGATGCGGGCGTTTGAAGAGGAATGGGACAAACTTACAAGTACCATTAAACCATTAAAAAAGGTTGACCCACTGGCGTTAAAACGTACAGGCTGGTTTCCCTTTTTTGAAAATACGCAGTTGAGCTTACCCACAATGCGCCAGGCCGTTGCCCGTGGAGCCTGCATGTGGGCGGTTAGGGCCGATCGGGAGGCCACCCGGGATTTAGCGTGTTTCTTCAGCAGTCAACGCCTCATTTGGGACCGGCAAGGCACCCTTCGCGGGTACTGGAATAACCACCGGTACTGGCGTAAGGACTGGTTTTTAGACTGGTGGGCAACACAAAGCGGTTCAAATGTGAACCAACTATTGATCAAAAGATGGGCGCTCCGTATGGCCCAGGGCGATTTTGCCGTCTTAACGGGCCCAAAGGCACACATCCTGGCAATCGGCTTAGTGCAATCTGAACCCAAAGCGACTGAAACGGGAACCTTTTCGACATACAGAGAGGTACAATGGCTCCGGCAATGGGCGGATGCCGTGGAATGGCCCGCCGCGCCCATTCCTAAAGGCAAACTGGTGCGATACAGGGGGTCTGCTTTGGCGGTATTGGCAAAACTGTCTGTTTAAAAGCCCAATTGCTAACACCCGGTTGATTTCAGGGTCATCACCTTGCAGGCAGCTTAAAGTAAAATGGCCGGTAGTTCGTCATCCTGCATGAACACCTTATTCATCACCGTTTTACAACGTTGCACACCATGCAAATTCCCTGGATCAAGCCGGTCATTTTCGGCGTCCTTTTTGGCGGACTGGCGTTTCTTATACCGTTTTTTCTGCTAAAAGTCGTTTTCTTTTTCCTCATTGCGGGCATGCTGTTCCGCTTTTTCGGCCCCCGTTACGGCCCTGGCAGATATGGCCGCCACAAAGGCGGCTGGCGGATGGGCGCATTTGCCGACAAGATCCGCAGCATGTCTGACGAAGAATACGCAGCCTTCAAAACCCGCATGCAAGCCGGCCGCCACCACTGTTTAAACCCGCATAACCATGAATCGAAACTCGAAGTTCATCACTGCGGCCGTTGCGGCCGCCGTCACGTTCGGCAGCTTGATGCTGTTCGTCGAACCACAACATTTTCGACTTATGATACACCCTCTTCCAGGCTCTTCCGCACTTGTCTGACATTCCCTTCTTCCATCTCAAAAAATGCCGCTACTTCGGCGTCGCTCCACTGCGGGAACTTGAGCATGATTTTTTTGACGATCTCTTCAATCGCTTCTTCGCGGCCTTTTTCAAGTCCTTCGGAAAGGCCCTCTTCCCGTCCTTTCTCGATACCCTTTTCGATGCCTTTTTTAAACCCCTGTCTGCGTCCTTTGCGCAAACCCGCCCGTTTCCACTTTTCGCCGAAGATTTCGGGAATGGCGTCTACCCAACTGGTCTCCGCCTCGGAGAGCTGGGTGCTCAGCGTTTTGATTTCTCCTTGTGACATACCGCTTACGATGTAGATGTAAAGGGTTAACGTTTGAAAGAACATCTGTGCACGCACTTCGTTTTCCAAACTGGACCCAAAAGTAAAGATTTTTTTCCAGTTTTTTCGCGCCATTTCGGCATTGCGCGCCATTTTGAGTGCCAAAAACAGGTTGCACAGGTATTTCGCTAGGTCGTCCTCCCAAAGCTGCAACATGTAGTCCAACAGTTGCAATTGCACGGGGTGCTCAGGCTGATAGCTCTTGTGCTCAAACAAAAACAACAGCCGAACCGGAGCGCCGCTGTTCAGCCGGGTTTCGTACACCACGTCGCTGAACGACACCCCGAAACGCCCGCCGACAAACGCCGTGTCGCACTTGCGCAACGCAGCCAGATCAATGTGCCCGTATACCTCCGGGCCGGTGTAATGCGCCAGGTAGTTTCGGACGATACCCACATCCCCGAAAAAGGTTTTGAACACCGCGTCGTGGGGCTTGTCTTTTTTGCGCGAACTTTTGGGTTCTGATTTTGCCATGATCAACAGGGGTTGAGCAGACAAAGGTACGGAGTTGCTCTTTAAAAACAAATTGTTTTTAGTGGCAAATAGAGCGACCACATGCAAAACGCTGCCAACAGCCAAATGACCCGTCGTGCCGCGTATTCCACGCATTAGCGTTCATTGGCGGCATGCGCGGCAAAAAAGGTTTGCGCGCTTTTGGCGGCGAAGCCGCCAGGCATGCCGAGGGTGCTTTTTTTGCCGCGAATTAGCGCGAATTCTCGCTAATTCGCGGCAAAAAACAAGGCGCTACTGATAGGATGGCTTCAAGCCATCCTATCAGTTAACGAGGTGCTACCGATAGGATGGCTTCAAGCCATCCTATCGGTTAACGTCGCTTTTCAAAATTTTAATTGGCGAAATGCCGGTTTTTTCGACTTATGATGCACCCTCTTTTCCAAAGCCGATAAATCACTCAACCGCCACCAACTTGCCCACCCACATGGCCTGTTCCGCGTAATACGTCACCACATACACCCCTGCCTGCAAATAACCGGGTGGTACGGTATACGGCGACGAGGTGCACATCCACCTTGCCAAACATGAAAAAGATATCCTCGACTGGTGCTAACGTCAGGAGCTCAACCTGAGGGCCAAACAAACCAAAGCGCTCACCAATCCCGCCACCTGGACGAAGCAAAAAGAACTGCTCGACATGTCCGCCGAACTGAAAACCCTTGAAACCCTGGCTTCCGAAAAAAACGCCATTCTGGATGCAGTGAGCTGGTACGACGCCGACGCGGAAAAAGGCATCGTTAAACTCAGCGGCGACAGATTAGACCACCTGCTGGAACGCCCCGGCTGCGCTGAAAACCAATTATCCGACTACGGCTATTTCCCTACCGGCAAAAAAGACAAATACCTACAGTACGAAACCGAATTCGCGGCGTTTTTATCTCCATTCCCTGCTTTTATCTTATTTTTGCCCTACAAAGTGTTGCACGTATGTACCTAAAGGAGATTGAACTGACCAATATTCGTTCCGTTCGAAAATTACATATTAAATTTTCCAAACCCGCCGGATGGCATGTTCTTCTGGGTGAAAACGGCTCTGGCAAATCATCCGTGATCCGGGCTGTTTCCGCAGCTATCGTAGGCCCCTCCGAGATTTTGAGACTGGACCCAAATTTCAGTACCTGGGTTACCTCGGGAATGAAAAAAGCAGCCATCAATTTAGTACTGGAACGGCACCCGGCAGATAAACGCTCCGGCCAGGGCGGCGCAAAGGGAGGGGTAAAAGATATTATCGAAATAAGATGTCAAACTAAGATCGAACAGGATGAAGGGAACGGCAAAACCTGGAAATTTAAAGACGACGCGCCCAAAAAAGACGGCGCACACCCCGATTATTATAATTGGGGCGCAGGCGACGGATGGTTTTCAGCCGCTTTTGGGCCATACCGGCGCTTTACCGGAGGCGACCAGTCCTTGGAAACATTTTATTTGCGCAACCCGAAAATCGGCGCCCATCTGACAGCCTTTAAAGAAAACGCCGCTCTGACGGAATCGGTGGTTTGGCTGAAAGATTTACAATTCCGAAGTCTTTCTAAACCCAAATCGGAAGAAACCACGATCCTGAATGGTATTCAACATTTTATCAACCAGGATAATTTGCTGCCCAAGGGCTTTCAACTGAAAGAAATCACCCCCGACGGCCCTTTTTTCTCCATACCGGATGGCTCCACGGTCCATTTGTACGAACTGAGTGAGGGCATCAAATCGGTTACCAGTCTCGCCTTTGAGCTGATGCGACTCCTTTTGCGGGTGTACAGCGCCCAGGAAGTATTCGGTAATTTTTTAGACAACAACCCGGACAATGATTTTGTACCGGTTCAGGGCGTCGTATTAATTGACGAAATAGACGTACACCTACACCCTACCTGGCAAGCGCGTATCGGCCAGTGGTTTACACATTGTTTCCCTGCCATTCAGTTTATCGTAACCACGCACAGCCCGATCGTCTGCCGGGCTGCCGTGAACGGTTCGGTGTGGCGGCTACCCAATCCCGGGGAAGAGGCAAAATCCAAACAGTTGACGGGTACCGAGTTGGATCGGCTTTTATATGGCGATATATTGGACGCCTTCGGAACCGGCGCGTTTGGAAGTGACATTGCCCGGGACGAAGAAGGACTTAAAAAATTGAACCGGCTGGCAGAACTCAATGTGCGCTTTTACCGGGATGAGGCATCCGTCGCGGAAAAAAACGAACGCAAACAACTCATAAAAATATTTCCTAGCGATGATGCCCTTTTCTCCTGAACCGCTTTCGGCGAGCGCTTCCGGTCATTTAGCCACAATGCAAAGGGAGGTGAATGAACAGGCGGATCGCCAAACACAATTTGAGCACGCCGTAAAGGTTTGGGGCGGGCGTAAAAGCGGGGGCAACCAAGCGGTTTGGACGGAAATAGAACAAAAATTGAGTGCCAAACATCCCCGTCCCGGCCTTTGCCAGTATTGCGAATACGATCGCAATTCACCAACAGAACACTTTTTTCCAAAAAAACACTTCCCGGAGCGGGCGTTTCGTTGGGATAACTACCTGCTAATTTGCGGATACTGTAACTCGGTTTGCAAACGAGAAAAATTTGCCGTTTTTCACCCGAGAGGTAGTAGCAGCGTATTTCATCTGCCCGTCACCCGTGGAACCTATCCTGTGCCGCCAACCGACGACGCCGTTTTGATAAACCCCCGGACGGAAGATCCGCACCTTTTTATGATGCTCGATATGTCCACCGGTATATTTCTACCCATCCCCGGAACCGATGCCAGGGGAAAAGAAAAAGCCGGTTACACGATTGATCTGTTGCATCTAAACCGCAATGCCAATCTTGTGCGCTACCGCAAAAAAGCATACGATGGGTATTTGCAAAAACTGGAAGAATATACCAAGGCGCAAAGAGCCCATGATTTTCCGGCATTGCGGGACGCCCTGGCGCCTGCAAAAAGGGTAATTGTCGTGCAGCATCGCCCTTTTGCACTGGAAAAACAACGGATTTTAACCCTTCTCAAAAACGACATCCTCGACGACCCTTTCCCAAGCGTATGGCGGGAAATAAAGACGCAAAAAGATTTTTTTCCCGAAATAGCCGCTTTGCTCCTTGCCGCTCCGGAGGCACTCCTTTGGTAATTGTATATGATGTTGCCAACACGATCGGCAAAATTAGATTGTTGCATCACGTATCCGACAATTTAACTTGCAGAAACAAGAACGCCAAACATATAAAGACATTAGAGCATCGGGTTTCTCCTATGCTCTCAAAACGTGTTAACTTTGCATAAAATCAAGACCTATGAACTTATCGAGGGTTATTTTTTGGGACACCGATTACGATAAAATAGACTGGGACAACAAAGCGCGATTCGTGATCGAGCGGGTGGTGACTTATGGCAATATGTCCGATTGGCGGGCCATTCGGGAAAAATACGGTATGGAGCGCATCCGGGACGAAATGCTGCAATCCCGAGATCTCGATCCCAAGACCCTGAGTTTTTTGAGTTGTATTTTCGAAATCCCTAAAGAGCGGTTCAGATGCTATACACAAATACAGTGCTACACGCAGTCTGCAAGCAGCCAAAAGCCTTTAACTTTGCAATAAATAAAATCTCATGACCCTCTCCAAAGGTATTTTTTGGGATACCCAGTACGATACAATTGACTGGGACAAGCATGTACGATATGTCATAGGTCGCGTGGTGACGCGCGGCAACTGGTCGGACTGGCTGGCCATACAGGAGTACTACGGCCTGGACCGAATCAAAACCGAAATGCTTCAAGAGCGGTATCTGGACAAAAAGGCGCTGAATTTTCTAAGTAAGTTGTTCAACATTCCCAAAGCGCAATTTCGATGCTATACACTTCAACAGTCGAACCCGGGACACTGGGACTTTTAAAAAGCCTGATGTCCGAGCCGGATCTGCAGGATTTTACGCTGGTGGGCGGCACCGCCTTGTCGCTGCGAATTGGACACAGGCAATCTTACGACCTTGATTTATTCGGCTTTCCCGAGGCATTAAATATCCCAATGATTTCTGCTTTATTGCTCGACTATGGGGCTGTAGAGATGCAAACCGCTTCGAAAAACATTTTCAGCGCTTTGGTCAATGGAATAAAGGTTGATTTCGTAAGATACCAATACCCTTTAATCCATCCGTTTTCTGTGGAAGAAGGAATCCGCCTTGCTTCTTTGGAGGACATCGCCGCCATGAAACTGGCAGCGATCACCGGGCGTGGGCGCAAAAGAGATTTTTCAGACATTTATTTCTTGCTGAAACATTTCTCGCTGGCGGAGATGCTCGATCTGTTCGTGAAAAAATACCCGGACGGAAACAGGTTTTTGACTATAAAAAGCCTGAATTATTTTGAAGATGCGGAAGAAGACAAAGACCCCGTTTTTTTACACCAAGCCGACTGGAAAACCATCAGGAGCACCATTGACAAAGAAGTTAAAACCCTTTTAATCTAACCCATGCCCAGCCCAAGCGATGAACAGGCCCTCGAAGCCGCCCTCGAAAAACGCCTCACCGGTACTTGTCTGGAAGAACTGCAAGCGCCTTCCCGGCTGAATCGCTCGCGGAGGTGGAAAACTTTGTAGAAAAGTATTTCAAAAAAGTGGATGCCCTGCAATTGAGCCCGATTTGGCGATGCCGGATACCTTAAAAAGGGTATTGGAGTGGGATAACAATGTGGGCTACTCGCTTTGCGGCTTCATGCGCATAACAACCCCAACAAACTGTGGAAAACTTATTGGTCGTCCACCCTGCCAAAACTCCACTTTTTGTTTTAAATTTGCACGTCCCATCCTCCATACCCCATGTCTTTTGCGCACCTCCACTGCCACACCCAGTTTTCGCTGCTCGACGGCGCGGCGTCCATTCCTGCCTTGTTCAAAAAGGCCAAGGCCGACGGCATGCCTGGTTTGGCCATCACGGATCATGGCAACATGTTTGGCGTGTTTGAGTTTGTGGCCGAAGCGGCCAAACATGAAGGGGTGAAGCCCATTGTGGGTTGCGAGTTTTACGTGGTGGAGGAGCGCCATCGGAAAACGTTTACCAAAGAAGCCAAAGACAAGCGCTACCACCAGCTTTTCCTGGCCAAAAACCCCGAGGGTTATAAAAACCTGGTGAAACTCTGTTCCCTGGGGTTCATTGAAGGCTTGTACGGCAAATACCCGCGCATCGACAAAGAGTTGATCCAGCAATACCACACAGGACTCATTGCCACCACCTGCTGCATCGGCGCCATGGTGCCCCAGGCCATCCTGAAAAAAGACGAAGCCGCAGCCAAAAAGGAATTTGAATGGTGGCTCGACCTTTTTGGGGAGGACTACTACATAGAGGTGCAACGCCACTCCATGCCCGAGCAAGACCGCGTGAACGAAGTGTTGCTCCGCTGGGCCAAGGAATACAACGTGAAGGTGATTGCCACCAACGACTCCCACTATGTAGACCAGAAAGATTCCAACGCCCACGACATCCTGCTTTGCCTCAACACCGGCGAAAAACAGTCGACCCCCGCCATACGCGAATTTGTAGAAGAAGGTGCCACCACCAAGGGCGGCCGTTTTGCCTTCTGGAACGACCAGTTTTATTTCAAAACACAAGCCGAAATGGCCAACCTGTTCAAGGATGTGCCGTTTGCCATTGAAAACACCCAGGAAATTGTCGACAAATGCGAGCACCTGAAGCTCAAACAAGACATCCTGCTGCCCAACTTCGTCATCCCCGAAGGGTTCACCACACAAGACGATTACCTGCGCCACATCACCTTTGAAGGTGCCCGCAACCGCTACAAAGACATTACCCCCGAAGTAGAAGAACGCCTCAACTTTGAGCTGCACACCATCAAAACGATGGGTTTTGCCGGTTACTTCCTCATCGTAGCCGACTTCATCAAGGCCGGGCGCGACCTCGGGGTATTCATCGGCCCCGGGCGCGGCTCGGCGGCCGGATCCGCCGTGGCGTATTGCATCGGCATCACCAACATTGACCCGATTCACTACAAACTGCTGTTCGAACGTTTCCTGAACCCCGACCGCAAAAGCATGCCCGACATCGACACGGACTTCGACGACGAAGGCCGCCAAAAGGTGATCGACTACGTGGTGCAGAAGTATGGCAAACAACAGGTGGCGCAAATTGTCACGTATGGCACCATGGCCGCCAAAATGTCGATCAAAGATGTAGCCCGCGTGCTCGACCTGCCCCTCGACCAGTCCAACATGCTGGCCAAACTGGTACCCGACCGCGCCGGCATTTCCCTCAAACGCGTGCTCACGGCACCCATCGACGGCGAAAACTCCCTGCGTGAAAAAGAGGGTCTGGGCCCGGAAGACATGGACAACCTCAAGCGCCTGCGCGAGTTCCTGCATGCCGAAGGCACCCCGGAAAGCGCTGTACTCAAGGAAGCACTCATCCTCGAAGGCTCGGTGCGCGGCACCGGCATACACGCGGCCGGCATCATCATTGCGCCTAAAGACCTCACCGAAATCATCCCGGTGGCCATGGTCAAAGACTCCGACCTGCTGGTCACCCAGTACGAAGGAAACATCATTGAAGACGCTGGCGTCATCAAAATGGACTTTCTGGGCCTCAAAACCCTCACCATCATCCGCGACGCCCTGCTCATGATCAAGCAGAACCACGGCGTCAGCATGGACATTGACACCATTCCGCTCGACGACCCTAAAACCTATGAACTCTACCAACGCGGCGACACCAACGGTACCTTCCAGTTTGAAAGCGCGGGCATGCAAAAGTACCTGCGCGAACTCAAGCCGGATAAATTTGAAGACCTCATCGCCATGAACGCCCTGTACCGGCCCGGGCCGCTGGAATACATCCCGAACTACATCGCCCGCAAACACGGCCGGGAGCCTATAACCTATGACCTTCCGGAAATGAAAGAATTTCTGGAGGAAAGTTACGGAATTTGTGTTTTTCAAGAGCAAATCATGTTACTTTCCCAAAAATTGGCCGGATTTTCAAAAGGCGACGCCGACGTGCTCCGCAAGGCCATGGGCAAGAAGCAAAAAGCGGTGCTCGACAAAATGAAGGGCCAGTTTATGGAAGGTGCTACGTCCAAAGGCTTGCCAGCAGACAAATTGGAAAAGGTGTGGACCGACTGGGAGGCGTTTGCCTCTTACGCCTTCAACAAATCGCACTCTACCTGTTACGCCTTTGTGGCCTACCAAACGGCTTACCTCAAAGCGCACTATCCCTCGGAGTACATGGCTGCGGTGCTCACCCATTCGCAAAACGCCATCGAAAAAATAACCTTCTTTTTGGAGGAGTGCAAGCGCATGGGCCTGTCGGTCAAAGGTCCCGACATCAACGAATCGCAGATCAATTTTTCGGTCAATAAAAAAGGCGACATCCGCTACGGCCTCGGTGCCGTGAAGGGCGTGGGCGAAGCGGCCATGGAGGTCATGATTGCAGAACGCCAAAAAAACGGGCCTTTTTCCGATGTGTTCGACTTCATCCGCCGCCTCAACCTGCGCACCGTCAACAAAAAAGTGATGGAAAGCCTTGTGTTTGCGGGCGCTTTTGACGGATTTGGCCTTGCCCGCAGCGTGTTTTTTGCCCCTTCTGACAAATTTGACACGTTCATCGAACACCTCGTCCGTTACGGCGCTGCCTGGCAGGAACTAAAAGCGTCGAGCGCCAACTCGCTGTTTGGCGACCTGTCTGACTCCATCAACGTGCCTCAACCCACTGCTCCTTTGGCGCAACCGTGGGGCCTCATCCAGCAGTTGCAGTACGAAAAAGACGTCATCGGTATATACCTGTCCGGTCACCCGCTCGACGACTTCAAGCATACCTGGGAAAATTTTGCCTCGCCCATCAACCGGCTCGACAATTTTAAGGGCCGCAAGGTGAACCTCGGCGCGTTTGTGAGCAAAACCGAACACCGCATCAGCCAAAAGGGCACCGGTTGGGGGCGTTTTACGGTGCAGGACTACACCGGCGACCTCGAGATCGCGCTGTTCAGCGACGGCTACCAGCGTTTTAAATCGTTTTTCGAAGAAGGAGCCAGCTTGTTCATCAGCGGCACCTGGCAGCAGCGCTACAACAGCGAGGAAATGGAACTCCGCGTGTCGGAGGTGCGCCTGCTGGAAAGCGTAGGTGCCGACCTCACGGAGAGCATCACCGTGAGCATCCCCCTGGCCTTGCTGAACCCAAGCCTGCTCGACCGCTTTGAGGCCGCATGCCGCCAACACAAGGGCAAACACCAACTCAAGGTGAAACTGTTGGATTACGACAACCAAAGCAGCCTCCAATTCGTATCCGGCGACCGGAAGGTGCACGCCGATTCGGATTTTATTGAATCCATCAGCAGACTGGGACTGGCTTACGCTTTGAATTAAAAAACGCTTAACTTTGTATAAAAAATGCCATGAACGCCACTGCTGCCCTCACCCGGATGAGCATCCGTTTCGACGGATGGGAAGTGCGCGATACGCGTCCGCCGTATTCTGATGATGAATTTTTTAACCTCTGTTTTCAAAACCCCGATCTGCGCATCGAACAGGATGTGGACGGAAACACCATCGTTATGGCACCTGTATCTTTTGATTCCGGCAATTTTGAAAGTGAATTCCAGACTGACCTTGGCATCTGGAACCGCCAATACAAGCTCGGTAAAACCTTTAGCTCTGCCACCCTGTTCATCTTGCCTAACGGCGAAAAACGCATGCCGGACGCGGCCTGGATTGCCCACGAAAAAGTGGACGCCATGCCCGCTGCGGAACGCAAACAGTTTGCGCACATCGTACCCGACTTCGTGGCGGAACTCCGCAGCCCTTCCGACGATTTGGGCGAACTGCACACTAAAATGCGCGACAGTTGGATCGGCAATGGTGTGCAACTGGCCTGGCTCATCGACCCGTTGGCTCAAAAAGCCTGGGTTTACCGCGCAGATGGCACGGTGGAAACCATGGAGGATTTCAACCAATGCTTGTCTGGCGAGCAGGTGCTGCCGGGTTTTGAGCTTTCGCTTGCGTTGTTTATCATTTAGCTCAATCTTTTAGCCGCCTCATTGATCGAGGCTTTAACTTTATTTCAAGTTTAATATCCAACGTTACCCCACTTAAAAAAAATTAAACCGCAAAACCGCAAAATGTAAAAGCGCAAAACCGCAAAAGTGCAGAGATCGCAAAAACCGATAGGCCTTCTTTTCAAGCAAAACAACGCCATTTTGCCTTGTTGCAAGTCCCTATACTTTTGCGGTTTTACATTTTGCGGTTTTACGGTTTTGCTGTTTAATTTTTTTCATTTTACAATCTCACCTTACCCGCTTTTTCGCACTGATGGTACTTCATTTTCATTCACCTCTTCGGGTTTGTCACAGGAGAACATGAATGCCGTTACCCAAAAAGCGAAATGATTTTTTTAACGTTTTAATATCCCTGATCTTTTATTTTTGGATTGCTAAAGGCAAGCGGTAAGTGGCCGTTGAACCTTGAACAAACAAAAAATACATGCCGGATGGCAGGGTACTCAGATTAATGGTTTCAATACCATTCGTATTAGTGGCTCAATAATGAGTGCCGGGACAGTATTATTTTTTTCAGCAGTAAAATTAGCGAGCTGTTTTATTGCATGAAACTAAAGTTGGATAATGCTTTAAATGGAAAAACCATTAACTTTGTATAAAAAAATGCCATGAACGCCACCGAAGCCCTCACCCGGATGAGCATCCGTTTCGACGGATGGGAAGTGCGCGATACGCGTCCGCCGTATTCAGATGATGAATTTTTCAACCTCTGTTTTCAAAACCCCGATCTGCGCATCGAACAGGATGTGGACGGAAATACCATCGTGATGGCACCTGTATCTTTTGATTCCGGCAATTTTGAAAGTGAATTCCTTGGAGATTTAGTGATCTGGAACCGCAAGTACAAGCTTGGCAAAACGTTTAGCTCTGCCACCCTGTTCATCTTGCCCAACGGCGAAAAACGCATGCCGGACGCGGCCTGGATTGCCCACGAAAAAGTGGACGCCATGCCCGCTGCGGAACGCAAACAGTTTGCGCACATCGTACCCGACTTCGTGGCGGAACTCCGCAGCCCTTCCGACGATTTGGGCGAACTGCACACTAAAATGCGCGACAGTTGGATCGGCAATGGTGTGCAACTGGCCTGGCTCATCGACCCTTTAGGCCAAAAAGCCTGGGTTTACCGCGCAGATGCCACGGTGGAAACCATCGAGGATTTCAACCAATGCTTGTCTGGCGAGCAGGTGCTGCCGGGTTTTGAGCTTTCGCTCCTGCGTTTTATCGGCTGATCGTGGTCTTGTACCAGCCGTTCCTGAATAAAGGGTATCGGGAAATAGGTTAAATGGAGAAAGGCAACCGCACCTCAAACTGGCTCCCTGCCCCCGCTTCACTTTCCACCCCAATAGTTCCCCCGTGTTTGCGCACCACCCACGCTACATAGTGCAGCCCCAGGCCATGTCCTTTTATTTTGGATACCGCTTTGGCGGGCACCCGATAGTGTTTGTCAAAAACGTGCGACTGGTATTCCGGGGCGATGCCCATGCCGGAATCCTGCACTACAAGCACCGCTTGTTTGGCGTCTTGGTTCAAACGGACCACAATGCGGGGATCATGCGGCGAGTACTTCAGGGCGTTGTCCAACAGGTTCACCAGCGCATTGGTCAGGTGCATGCGGTCGCCCTGTACTTTCAAATCGGGTGCATTGATCTCCACACGGATGTCGGCGTGCCGGTGTTGGGCTTGTAATTGCACCGCTTTAAGCGCCTGCTTGACTATTTTTTCTAAGTTCACTGGCTGCAATTGCAGTGCAGTGCCGTTTTGGTCATAGTTGAACAGGCGCAGGGTATTTTCCACCATCAGCGTCAGTCGTTCCAATTCCAGTAGTGAAATGCCGAGGTATTCTTCCGAAAGGTCCGGGTTGCGTCGGGTCGTTTCGTCTTTGAGCGCTTCCAGCCCGATGGTGACGGCGGTGAGGGGCGATTTCAACTCGTGTACAAAGTAATTGATGCTGTTCTTCAAGCGTGCACGCTGTTGCTGCAAAATGAAAACCGACCAAATCAGCAAAAACACAAAGGAAAGCGACAACAGGCCCAACAACAAGAGATAAAACCAATTGACCTGCTTGTCGGAAACCGATGCAATGACGATCAGGGGCACGGCGTGCAACACAAGCAGCAATAAGGCAAGCGGCAATAAGAATTTTGAGGGGATGGGGGTTAACATGGTATGCTGTATTGTAGAAGTATATTATTTCCCGTTTTGCCATGCCAAAAAGGCCTGTTCCACCTCCGGCTGGTCCCACACCTGTTCAATGTCGGCCCGTTGCAGCAAGTGTTCAAAAAAGTCATTTTGCCGGTCATCTTCGCGCAGCGCCACGTGGTAAGGCGTGTTGCTGAACGTTACCAAAGAATAAGAGGGCAAAAACGCCGGATATTTTTCGTTCAGGCGGGCCGCCATTTTTTTGCGCAGCAGAAAGAGGGGGTCGCCCACCTTGTCGCGCATTTCCACAAAATTACGCAGCGCCAGGTCGGCAATCGCCTTGCCGTCGGCCTCGCGTCGGCGGGCAAATTCGGGAATGGCCTTGGAGAAATCGCCGCCAAACTCGTCCACCAAAGCATCCAAAATGGTGCAGTCTTCAAAACCCGCGTTCATGCCTTGCCCGTAAAACGGTACAATGGCGTGCGCCGAATCGCCCAGCAACACCATGCGGTTTTGCCATTGCCAGGGGCTACAGCGCACGGTCACGAGCGAACTGGTGGGGTTGTTGCGGAAATCGGCCAGCAGATCGGGCATCAGCGGTATGGTGTCTGCAAAATAGGTGTTGAAAAAACCCAGGATGTCGTCGTCGCTGTGCAGGTGTTCAAACGACACGGTGCCTTCAAAGGGCAAAAACAGGGTACAGGTAAAGCTGCCGTCGGCGTTGGGCAGGGCGATCATCATAAAATTGCCGCGCGGCCAAATGTGCAGTGCGTTGGGGTCTATGCGGTGTTTTCCGGCCTCGTTGGGTGGTATGCGCAGCTCTTTGTATCCGTGCTCAAGGTATTGTTGCTCATAGTTGAACCGGTCGGTGCGTTGCATGGCATAACGAACAGCCGAAAAAGCACCGTCGCAGGCAAAAATCAGGGGAGCATCAATGGTAAATTGCTCGCCGTTGGCCATGTCTTCAAAAGAAATGTTGGGCGCGTTGAGGTCTACATCCGTGCAGCGGTGTTCAAAGAAAAACTCCACATTCTCGAAGCCATCGGCTATGTTCAGCAGCTCTAAGTTGAGTCCGCCCCGCGACACCGAATAAATGGCCTGTCCTTCTTTTCCGTATGCCTGGTAAGCCAGCGCGCCATCTATGGCGTGCATCATGCGCCCGGGCATGGCGATGGCCACTTTTTCGATGGCTGGCCGGATTCCGGCTTGTTCTACCGCTTTCCAGCCGCGCTCGCTCATGGCTAAGTTGATGGAGCGGCCGCCGCGATAGCCCGCCGAACGCATGTCGGCACGGCGTTCAAATACTTTGACGCGGTAGCCCCGGCGTGCCAAAAACACGGCCCATAAAGAACCCACTAACCCTGCGCCCACTACCACGGCCTGGGGCTGAACAGATGCATTCATTGTAGAAAGATTGAGTTGTGCAAAGGTATGCAATCATAGTTGACCCGCCAGCAGTCGCAACTGAACTTCTGCTTGTTTTAAATTAAAACGAACCAAATTTCGACGACCGAGGGTTTGTTCAAACGTGCTTTGGGCCTGCTGCACCTCTAAGGAGTTGGTTTGGCCAAGCCGGAAGCGTTCGGTGCTGATGTTCAGGCTCTCCCGGGCATTGCCCACGTTTTCTTCTTCGTAAGCCAGGATGGCTTGTTGCGTCTGGTAATCCGACAACTGGTTGTCTAACGCCGCGGTCAGCTCCAGCTTGCGCGCTTCCGTTTGGAGGGCGGCGCGTTCGGCACCCACCCGGGCTGCGTCGGCCCTGCTTTTGAGCAGCCCACCGTCGTAAAGCGGGTATACTAAGCCAAGGCCGAGGGTGAGACCCGATTGGGTGTTGTTGAGCAAAAATCCGGAGGTATTGTCTGTACGAAGTGCATTGAGGGTGCTGTTGGTAGTCAGGCGCAGTTTCCGTCGTCCTTCCGCTTCGCCGACCTGGTATGCGGCAATTTGCTCGCTCATTTGCAGCGACAAGAGTTCCGGATTGGCCGTCTGCAAGCCCCCAAGCAGTGCCTCCCGGTCGGGCGCGTACAGGTTATCCAATTCCTCTACTACCGAAAATGGTGTTTCCGGATCGCGCGCCAGCAAGCGGTTAAGGGCCCTTTTGGCTGTGCGGGTGGTGTTTTGCTGCGCCAGCAGGTCGCCCCGCTGTCGGTTGAGGTCAATGCGGGCCTGCAGGGCGTCTGGTTGAGTGGCAAAACCAGCTGCCAGGCGCGCCTCGGCGATGCGCAGCCGTTCTTCATTGAGCGCGATGACCTCCTCGATGGAGCGTTCCTGTTGGCGGCTGGCGGCAATGCCGTAGTACGTTTGCAATACAGCGGCAGTGCTGTTTTGAACAACGGCTTGTAAATTGAGGATTCCCTGTTGTTCCTGGGCGTCCAGGCGGTCTTTGGTAATGTACATCACCCGCCCGTCGAACAGCGTCCAGCCCAGCTGAACGCCGGCATTTACGGTGTTGAACACAGCACCCAGTTCGTTGAACTCGTTTCCGTTGGCCAACTGCTGTTGAAAAGCACTGACTGTAAAGTTATCTCCGGCAACCAGGTTGATGGTGGGCAACATACCGGCGTTGGCCTTGGTGTTGTTCAGGTGGGCCACCTCCGCGTCGGCCTGGCCAATGCGAATGTCGAAATTATGGGCTAAAGCAATGCGCACGGCTTCGTCTGCCGTCAACAGGCTGTCTTGCGCAAAAAGTGTGAGCGGCAAAAGCATGCTCAGGAAGATTTTAGGTATCATCAGATTCATAAGATCAAATAAACACAAAGATCGGTGGAATGCCACAGGCGCTGTCACCTAAACTGGTATTTTGCAAACCTATTACATCTTTTTCAATATTCCTCAAACCAATTAAAGGCTATTGGGTTTAGTTTTCTCTGACGTTTGAACTGCTCAAGATTGCCCACCGACACGCCAATGCCTTATCTTCCCTTTTTCCCGCTTAACCTCGTTGCATTTCCAGGTGAATTGTTAAACCTGCACATTTTTGAACCCCGGTACCGACAACTTATCGGCGAGTGCCTTGATGATAATACTACTTTCGGCATTCCGGTGTACATGAACAATCGTTTGCCCGGGTATGGCACCGAAATGGCCGTTTCTGAATTGGTGGAACGGTATGACGATGGCCGGCTCGACATCCGCACCCGAGGCATCCGTGTGTTTAAAACAGTTCATTTTCAAAACCCTGCTCCTGGCCGTTTGTACGCACAAGGTGAAGTACACTTTTGCGCGAAGCCGGAAACCGACTTTTATGTGCTGCCCGAGCTCCAGTTGGCGGTAGAGCGGCTATACGCCCTCCTGAAGATGCAGCCCGAACAGCACAAGGGCTTTCCCCAGCCGTTTTCTTACCAAATAGCCCATCGGGTGGGCTTGCCCATTGAAGGCGAATACGAATTGCTGACCCTGGAAACCGAAGCGGAGCGGCAGGCATTTATTTTGGATCACCTGAACCAGACCCTTCCGGTGTTGGAAGACATGGAGCGCACCAAAGAGCGGATTCGCATGAACGGGCATTTTCGGGAATTTGGAGCGCTCGATTTTTAGGCAGCCTACAAGCCTCCCCAGATTCCCTTTAATGCTTTTTTCTTGTTGACGTACGGCTTTAGCAGGTCTGCAGGCACCTGCACGGCGTATCGGCCGTATACCGGGTGGAAAGGCGTGCTGAGTTCAAGTCCTTTGCTATTGATGGTTTGCAATGGGAAGCCTGTCTTCTCGATCCACTGTTTGAACGCGGGGTCGGTTTTCATACGCCCCCATGTGCTGCTTTGTTTCCGGGCAAAATCAGTTAGAAAAGCTTTTTGTGTTGCATCGACCTTGAAAATGTCGTCTAATTCCAACAACGTACGCGCTTGGAGGTTAAAACTAAAACCCCATCCGGCGGCCATGGAATCTTGCGGGGCGCTCAAAAAAAGATAGCCGCTCATCAACCGTTCATTCCAGCACGCCGGGTCAACCCAGCCTGCGGCTTGCACAAAATGGCGCTCGTCCGCTTTTTGTCCCCGCCCTTCAGGTGCCAGTTTGCGCCATCCATTGATTTTTTTCTCAAACCATCGGTTGCAATCGCTGCAATCGGTACGGGGATAGGTGACGTCGCGGATGACCTGAAAATCGGCCCAGGCATCGGCTGCGGCAGGGAAACTACCGACAGGTTTAAGGGTCAGGTCGCGCCGCTCTCCTTGTGTGCTCCACCGCAATTGGAGCGGTGCTTTGGCCTTAAACAAGCCATCGATGCGTACGGCCTGCCGCTGTTCTGCCGAAACCACTTGCATCGACAAGAGGCTGTCGGCCTCCAGGCGCCCTTTCAACCGGTATGCCGTGGCGTCTCCGCCCCAACGAAGGCTGCCCACCAATTGGTTGCCATGGGTTTGCAACAGGATCATATCGACTGTGCCTCCATTTGATTTGCCTTCATAACGGGTAAAACGCGGCATTTCAGCGGTGATGTTGTTTGAAACCAATGGATAAGGCGAAACGCGTGCTTCAGCATACGCGCCCAGGTTTTGCGCCACATTGCTCCAGTCGGCCATCAGCACCTCCTGGCGCACGGTACCAGTCCAATACCCACAAGGAATATTGTCCGTGGTATATTCTACCAAGTTGATTTTATCGTCGCGCAGAGAACCGTGCAGGCGCACCCGTGTTTGGCTTTTGGGATAGCGCAAATAGCCACGGCACGACTGCCCGTCGAAGGCCAACGAAAACTCAATGGCGTGTACGTCGTTCAGCGTGCCGCGATAATACCGCTGCCACAACAACACCGTTGTCGGGTCAAACAGGTTGACTACGGCCGTATCAGGCATGCGGGCAGGCGCGAGCGTACTTTTTTGTGCCGAGGCAGGCAGTGTAAACAGGAAAAAACCAATACAATGCAGGATTATGCGCATACGCAAACGGGATAAAGGGTAAACAACCGCTAAGGTATGGCAATGGCGTTCAACACTTCCCACAACAAGTCATCGGCACCAATTTGTTCGGCTTCGGCCTCGTAACTCAGGCCAATGCGGTGGCGCAGCACATCAAGGCTGATGGCACGTACGTCTTCAGGAACCACATAGCCCCTGCCTTGCAGAAAGGCCAGGGCCCTTGCCGACTGGGCCAGCGCGATGCTCGCGCGGGGGGATGCACCGAACTCCAGAAGGGGTGTCAGTTTGGGGAGCCGAAAATCGGCAGGTCGGCGCGTGGCGCTCACAATATCCAGGATGTACTGCTCTATTTTTTCGTCCACATAGACCGCATGCAGCACCTGGCGGGCATGCAAGAGGGTGTGAATCGACACGACCGGTTGCACGGTGGCTTGTTCGGCCAACAAGTTGCGGCGCATGATTTCGCGTTCGTCGGCGCGCGCCGGATAGTCTATTTTTACCTTCATCAGGAAGCGATCCATTTGCGCCTCGGGTAAAGGATAAGTGCCTTCCTGTTCGATGGGGTTTTGAGTAGCCAATACCAAAAACGGTTCTTCGAGTTTAAAGCTCTCATTTCCAATGGTTACCTGCCGCTCCTGCATGGCCTCCAGCAGCGCACTCTGCACTTTGGCCGGGGCGCGGTTGATTTCGTCGGCCAGCACAAAATGGGCAAACAAAGGGCCTTTTCGTACACTGAACGTTGCCGAGGCCGGATTGTAAATTTGCGTGCCGATCAAGTCGGCCGGAAGCAGGTCGGGCGTAAACTGTATGCGGCTGAAGCGGGCTTCTACTGCCTGGGCCAGCGATTTGATCGCCAGGGTTTTGGCCAACCCGGGCATGCCTTCCAACAAGATATGGCCTTTGCAGAGCAAGCCTATGAGCAGCCGGTCGAGCATGTGTTGCTGACCGACTAATACTTTGGCGGTCTCGTTGCGCAGTTGAATTAGAAAGGCGCCTTCGTGGCGAATTTGCTCATTCAGGGCAACCATATCGGGCGGCGGCGTATGCATGGCGTATGGTTTTGGGGCTTAATAACGGCGTTTGTTTCGCCTTGGCCCTGGTGGTATTTTGCGGTCGCGTGTGGTTGGTGTGGCATCGTCTACCCGCACGGCACGGTCTTTTACTGCGAATTTGGGCAATTCCGTCCGGATCACAGGGGCATAAGTGGACTCAATATCGAAGTGGATGTGCGTCCGTTTAAGGTCGATATTGGAAATGGCCGCAGGTGGGATACCCAGGGCGCGGTTGAGGTGCAGCACAAAAGAGTTTTCGGTGACACCGTCCATTTGGCCTATGTTGACAAAAAGCCGTTCCAATTTGCCGTTGTAATAGGTCATGCCTTCTGAGTCGTCGGCTACAGCTTCCGTTTGCGAGGGCGGCGGCGTTTCTCTTTCGGTTACATTCAGGTTGCCTTCACGGCGCGCTTTTTCTGCAAGGCGCTCGTATTCGGCCAGGGCCACCCGATACATGATTTCTTCTTTAGTGAGCTGGCCAAAAGCAGTTTCCACCATGGCGTGCAGGTGTTCGGGTAATTCCGTTCGGGGTTGCGCCACAAACCGGTTGAGCGATTGTTGCAGGCGGATGACGATCAGTTCTTCGGCTGAGGGAATGGGATAGCGCTCGAGGTTCACCTGAATCTGGTGGCTTACCTCCAATAAATCTTCTTCAAACTTGGGTGTAATGATGGTGACCGACAAAGCGCCGCCGGGTACGTTGTCTGCCAGCAATTGACAGCGTTGGTAGTAGGTTTCGGGAGCCGAAGGGATGCCGTACTGGATCATAACGGGTGCTAAAGGCAGCGTAAGGTTGCGTGCGGCCACGTCGGTCATGACCAACCAAGCGATTTGTTGTTGGTTGAATGCCTCCAGAATAGGTGCCAGCGCATCTGCGGTCATTTCGCTGTCGATGAAGCGGGAGGGGTGGCCAAACGGGGTCAGTTTTTCGACAATTTCCCGGCCGTCATTGCGCGTAAGGCAAATAATCATACCCCTCCATTCCGCTTTCACATCGAGTAACCTTTTCAACGAAGGGAATCGGTGCTGGTTGCGGCACAGGTAGTATGTGTGGGAGATGTTGCGTTGCGACAGGCTGATGTCGTGAATGGTAATTTCTTTGACCTGAGGCAAATAACGGCGTCCGAGGTCGAGCACCTCATCGTTTACGTGGTCAACCATAACCCATGTGGCGCGTCGGTTTTCGGCGGCCATGATCATGATGTCTATGGCCTCCCGTTGTCCGGTGAGCAGCAGTTCATCGGCCCCGTGCAGCACCACATGGCTCACTTCGTGCATGCTCAGGGCCCCGCGCGTGAGCAAATCGATCAGCCGGCCAGGGTAAGCCACTACTATTTGTGCACCCTGTTCTAATTGTGCCACCTGCTCTTCGATGGGTACGCTGCCGAAAAGCGAGACAATGCGCAGGCCCTCAATGGGATTTGCCCATTGTTCGAGTGCCGACATGATTTGTTGGCACTCTTCACGGGTGTTGCACAACACGACACCCTGGAGCTGCAGCAGCGCAGGGTCAATCTGGTTGAGCAGTGGCAGTCCATAGGCCTCCTCATGCGGGGTTTTGCCTTTTACGACGGCAATGATGTCCGTATCGTAGCGGGAAACAGCAGGGATAAATTGTGTTTGTGCGTAGGTCGGGTGTTGAATACCCATTTCTTCGAGGCCAAGAACAAACGCCTTGTTCAAGCCCAACAGCTGGTAAGCAGTCATGAAAGTGCGAAAATACAGTTATGTCCAATTGGCCGGTGTAGTTCATGTCGAACCGCTTGCAATAACCGTTTGCAAGCGACCCCAAAACAGCGCTGAATGTTGTAAAGTTTTACCCGAATTCAAACGTTGCTTCCCGTGAGCGGGGTACATGTCAACCGATATGGACGCGCAAAGATACTATTTATTCTTCAAATAAAAAAAACCGGCAACATGCATAGGAGGAACATCATAATGTCCGCTGCTTGCTGTTGCCGGTTCGTGGATTACAAAGGTTGCCTGATTTAACCGATGTGATTGACGAACAACGTGCTGTTCATCAGCATCTTTGGATTAAAAAATTTTGTAAACGGTTTAGTGTGTTAAAAAAACCGGCGTGGGTTGAGCAAAGGCACGCCGGCGTATAAGGAGTCGGTTTTGTCTTTAGAAAAAAAAGGAGCCGTTCGCACCACACCTGCCAGCATGGATACTTGTCGCAACCACGTTTGGTCGCTAAATCAAGGCGAACAAGCCCCTATTTGAATTACTACCACTCTTTTGCGAAAACCTGTAAAACGGGTGAAATTGCTTCACGCGGACTTCGCTTTTATAGGTAACAAATTCGTACCAACCTTGAGTGTCCTACTCAAGTATTGCACATAATGAGTATAACAAATTGATTTTAAAGCAAATAAAATATTAATTCAGTATATGCCATTGGCTATTTTTAGCCAAAATAGATGCCTAAAGTGTAGAAAAAATGCCCCACAGTGGGGTATTTTGTGGGGTTAATGCCCCATAGTGAAGGTAACATTTTTGGGTTGGCCCCGCATTCAGGATAAGGGCAGGTACACACTGAATGTGGCTCCCTCTCCGGGCTCGGATTGTACCTCAAGCCGCCCGCCGTGCGATTGAATGATGTTTTGTGCCGTAGCCAAACCCAAGCCCATACCGCTGGGTTTGCCAGAGTAATATGGTTCAAAAATGCGCGGAAAATGTTCCGGAGGTATTCCCTTGCCGTTGTCGCGCACCATCAGTATGCACTCCCTGCCCACGCTGCCCACGCTGACCCACAGTTTGCCGGTACCGGACTCCACGGCCTCTACGCCATTGAGCAGCAGGTTGATCATGGCCATGATCATGCGCTCGGCATCTACATTCACCATCGGTAAGTCTGCCTCGTAATGCTGCTCTACCTGAATATTTTTTAAGGCGATGCGGTCGCCAGCCCGTTCCAGCGTGTCTTCCATCAGTTGTTGCGGCGGGTATGGCTTGCGCTCAAGGTACGATGGGTTGGCTGTTTGCAAGAGGTAACTAAGCAGTTGCCCGATGCGCTGGCTGTTGCGCTGGATGATGTCGAAATACACCTCGTACTCCGGGTCGGGCGCTTCTGACTGGAGCTGCTCTACCGCGAGGGTAATGTTGGTGAGTGGATTACGGATTTCGTGCCCCAACATGCGCACAAAACGACCCGTGGCGGCCAATTGTTCCGCCGTGCGCAGGGCATGTTCGGCTTTATTGCGCTGGGTAATATCGTGTATAAAACCTTGAAAAAGTTGATCCGGGCTGGCAGCGGAAGAGTGTCTGGAGCAGGTGATGAGCATGTCGCGCTGTTCGCCCCCGGGCAGCAGCAGTTTGGTTTCAAAATTAGACAGTTCCATTTTTTCTTCCAGCGCTTCCAGAAAAACCTTTCGGGCGTTCTCTGCTGCAAAAAAATCACTAAGCCGGTGTGTTGTAAGTGTTTCGCGGCTATGCCCCAGCAACCGCAGTGCGGAGGGGTTGGCATCTACAAAGCGGCCATCGGAAGCGATTAAGTAAATGGCATCAATGGAGCTTTCGTACATGTTTCGGAACTTTCGTTCGCTCTCCGACAACGCACGCAGCACGGCCGCACGTTCAATGGCGTATCGAATGCTGCGCTCTACGGTTTCGGGTTGTAGGTCGTTTTTGACGAGGTAGTCGGTGGCCCCCAGGCGCATGGCCTCCTGGTCGATGCTCAAGTCGCCCTTGCCGGTCAGCAAAATCAAAGGCGTATTCAGCCGCATGTCGCGGGCAGCTTTCAAGAGCTCGTGCCCGGTGTGTGCGCCGAGGCGATAGTCTATGAAACACACATCGAAAGTGGTGTCACCTACCCGTTTGAGGGCCTCTTCATACGTTTGCGCCCAGGTGAGCACAAATTGTTGGCTCCGAATGGCCTTTAATATGGACGAAAAGATGAGGTAGTCGTCCTCATCGTCTTCTACCAGCAACAGGGAAATACTCAAATGCATGGCTATGAGGATTGCACCGGCGTCACCGGCAGTTCCAGGAAAAACACAGCGCCTTCGTCCGGCGTCCCTTCCGCCCAAAGGGCACCGCCAATCGCCTCAACGGTTTTTCGGGCTATGGCTAACCCCAAACCCGCGCCTGAATAGGCACTTACGGCGTTTAAACGTTCAAAAAGGTTAAATATGCGCTCGGCATACGCAGGCTCAAAACCGATGCCGTTGTCCTGAAAACACATCACCCATTTGCCAGCTGTTTCTTTTACCTGAATGGACACGCCGGGTTGTCGCGCCGGATGCCTGAACTTGAGCGCATTGTCAAATATGGCCCGAAACACCGGCTGTAAAGCAGTTGCATATGCGCCCCCTTGTGGCAGCGGTTTTTCAGGCAAATACAGCACGGCGTCGAGCGCTTCGGGCCCTAGTTCGGACCAGGCTGCTTCCAAGGCTTCATGTATGTTGGCATAGCGCGGCCCGCTCGGCAAACGGCCCGCCCTCGAATAGGCCAGCAAGCCATCGAGCATGGCTTGCATCCGCTCTACGGCTGCGCGCATGCGGTTGAGAAACAGGGTGCCTTCACCCTCAATTTGTGCGGCATACAAACTTTGCAGTCGGTCGCTGAATGCCCTGATTTTGCGCAGCGGTTCCTGCAGGTCGTGGGAGGCGGCATACGCAAAACGGTCTATTTCGGCAGCGCTTTGCCGCCCGTCGTGGTAAGCGGTCACGTCAATAAGCACCACGGAAAACCGGTTGTCTGCCAGGGGCGTCACCACACCCTGATACCAGCAGGCCCCCAGGCGAAACACAAACACGTCTTCGGTGTGCCATACATCGGGCAAAAAAGCGGAAACGGTGCGGCCGCTGGCGTCGGCCAATGCTGCATCAAGTTGGTTGAGGGCCGATGCTTCGAGGCAAACAGCCAGGGCATTTCGGCCCAACACGGTCAGTCGGGTGTAGTTTTGAACAAGATTACTCAATGTGGAAAAGCTTGAGTTTGTTGTACAGGGTTTTGCGGTCTATGCCCAACATGCGTGCCGTTTTGCTTTTGTTGTATCGCGATTCTTCCAGGGTTCTGATGATGAGTTCGTATTCGGCCATTTGCGCCGCATTTTTCAGGTTGGAGGCATCGGGCATCTGCTGGGGTGTGGATTCCGACAGCGGATCGTCGTCCAAGCCTGTTTTTTCAAAGTGTGTAATTTCGAAGGGGAGCGATTTGGCTTGTACGTAGGGGCCGTCGGTGAGCAGGGTGGCGCGTTTGACCACATTGCGCAGTTCGCGCACATTGCCGTACCAAGGGTATTTCAAAAAAATGCGTTCCACTTCGGGGTCGAAATCCACCACCTTTTTGCGCAGTTCTTCAGTAGTTTGTTTCAGGAAAAAACGAGCGAAAAGCATGATGTCGTCTTTCCGCTCGCGCAGGGGTGGCACTTCGAGGCTAAATTCGTTGAATCGGTGGTACAGGTCTTCGCGGAAACGCCCGTTTCGGCAGGCTTCCGACAAGCGTTCGTTGGAAGCCACTAATATCCGAACGTCAATGTCTATTTCCCGGGCACCGCCGATGCGCCTCAATGTGCGTTCCTGCACCACGCGCAGGAGGGCCACTTGTACATCATAAGGCAGGTTGGCCACCTCGTCGAGCAGAAGTGTGCCTCCGTTCGCCATTTCAAAATGGCCAATTTTGGTTTGGATGGCACCGGTGAAAGAGCCTTTTTCGTGACCAAACAATTCGCTGTTGGCCAGCTCTTTGGATATGGCACCGCAGTCCATGGCCACAAAAGGTTTGTTGTTTCGTTTACTTTTGTCGTGTATCAGGCGGGCAACCGACTCTTTGCCCGAGCCACTCTCTCCGTAAATGATGACGCTGAAATTGGTGGGTGCTACCAGATCAATTTGCCGGTAAAAATCTTGCGCACGCGCACTGGTACCCATAATGAACCGTTCGGCGTATGGAACGCTTGTATGGGTGTCGTTTGCCGGTTTTTGGTGAGCAGGCACAAGCTTGCCCCCGCGAGACGCCAGGGCTTTATCAATGGTGAGCAATATTTCGTCGGGCAGTATAGGCTTGGTAATGTAGTCAAAAGCCCCTTGTTTCATCACGTTTACAGCCACCCGAATGTCGGAATATCCCGTAATGATGAGCACCGGCACGTCGGGTTGCTTTTCGCGGATGCGCATCAATACCTCTGTACCCTCCATATCGCCGAGGCGGAAATCGGTCATGACCAATTCAGGATGCTCTCGCTCTAACAGCGCGAGGCCGCCCTGTCCGGTGTACGAAGAGACAATGACGTGGCCCTTTCGTGTTAAAAATCGATTGAGCAGCAGGCAAATGTCCGGATCGTCGTCAATGATGAGTATTTTGGCCATTGATTTGCCGTTGATTCAGGTGAATTGGGGCGCAAGTTCGAAAAACAATTTTAAAATGTAGAAAAAAATCCACACTTTGTGGCTTTTTGGAATAAACCGTTACGGGCATGGGAAAAGACAGGGTTCAATGGTTGTACTTTATATTAGGCGGCGCGGCTGTCGTATTGTTCCTGGTGGAGGTATCTGCGTTTTTAAGCCTCCGGAACCTGGTATTATATGCAGACAGCCTGGATCAGACGAACAAGATGCTGGTCAAAACCGAGGCGCTGATTTCCAACCTGAAAGAAGCCGAAAGTGCGCAAAGGGGCTTTCTGATCACCAAAAACGCGTATTTTTTGAAGCCGTATTTTAGGGCTTCGGACAATAAGGAAAAGGTGATCAGCGACTTGCAGGGCATGGCCCAAATTAAACCGGAGTACGCTGTGCAGTTGCAGGGCCTGGCTGACCTGGCCCACCAAAGTTATGTGTTGTTAGACAGTGCCATGCCGCTTTCCTGGGCTGTGCAGCTGACTAACGACACCTTAGTGGGCGTTTTGACCTCCGGGTCGGAAGTCATCAGCTCGGTGCGTGCCCACGCCGACACGATCAAAAAAGCGGAAAACACCTTGCTGTCAAAACATGAAAATACCATGACCATCCTGAGTCGGCAGACGCCGATCAACCTCCTGGTGTTGTCGGGCCTTGCCATGATCATGTTTGCCGGCACCTTCCTGATGGTAATCCGGGAACTGCGCATACGCATGCGTTACCAGATGGATCTGGAGCGCAAAATTGAAGAACTCAAGAAATCGAACGAAGAATTGGAGGAGTTTGCCTACGTGGCATCGCACGATTTGCAGGAACCCCTGCGCAAACTGCGCACTTTTGGCGATCGGCTCCACCAAAAATACAGTGAGCAACTGCCCGAAGAAGGTCAATTCATGGTAGACCGCATGCAAAGCTCTGCCAGCCACATGCAAACCCTTATTGACGACCTGCTCAGCTTTTCGAGGCTCATCAGCCGGGGCGAAGAACTGCCTTTTGTGCCGGTTGACCCGCGCCGCGTGTTGGATGGCGTGCTTGATGAGTACTCAGACGTCATCCGCCGCCGTGCCGCCCTCGTGCGCCTGCCGCACACTATGCCTACCGTTACTGGTCGCCCCACTCAGTTGCATCAGGTATTTGCCAACCTGCTCAGCAACAGCCTCAAGTTTTCTCAACCTGGACAAATCCCGTTGGTAGATGTTCGTTATCAAGTGGTTAAGGGTCGAAAAATTCCAGGCGTGAAGCCAGGCGATGCCGAACAGGATTTCTGTTGCGTCGAATTTGCTGATAATGGCGTAGGATTTGATATGGCCTACAAAGACAAAATTTTTACCATCTTTCAGCGGCTACACAACAAAAGCGAGTACGACGGCTCCGGCATCGGACTTTCTATCTGTAAAAAAATTGTGGAACGCCACAACGGCTATGTCGACGCCTGGAGTGAACCCGGCAAAGGCAGCGCCATTTATTTATACCTGCCCATTTATAAAGAACCCGCGTGATGACTACCACCGCAGAACACCCCATCCTTTTGGTTGCAGACGACGATGCAGACGACCGATATTTGCTCAAATCCGCATTTGACGAAAGCGGTATTCGGGGAAGCATCCTGTTTGTAGAAGACGGCCTGGACTTGCTCGATTTTTTGAATCAAACCGGTCGTCATATTGACCAATTGAAAATGCCGGGCCTCATCCTGCTCGACTTGAACATGCCCAAGAAAGACGGCCGCACGGTGCTCAAAGAGCTTAAAGGCCGCCCGGAATACCAACACATCCCTGTGGTAGTGTTTTCCACCAGCAAATCGCCCGATGAAATTCGACACCTCTATCGACTTGGTGCGAATTCCTTTATTGTCAAACCGTCCTCGTTTGAGTTGCTGTTGCAGGTGATGCAAAACCTCGGTCGATATTGGTTAGATACAGTGGTGTTGCCTTGAATTATGCCGTAAAAAATACCCCACAAAGTGTAGAAACTTTTCCCCTTGGGTACGTCTTAACGGGTATTGAAAGGGACTTTTAGTCCTGGATTATACGTTTTTGTGATCTGGCACGTTTTTTTCAGAATAATCCTTGCCTATGAAGCACTTGTAATCAATACATCATGCCTACACACGATACCGGGTCTTTGCTCATCATCGACGATGAGCCCGACGTTTGCCTGTTGCTCAAACGGGCTTTGTCTCCGCGGTACGCCCAAATTGATTGCGCGTACTCCTTGGCCGAAGGCATGGAAAAGGCTGCCCTGATGGGACCTGACGTGATTGTGCTCGACAACAACCTGCCCGACGGATTCGGCATCAACGAAATTCACACCTTCAAGAATACAGCCAAGGCAACCAAGGTGGTTATGCTTAGTGCCATGGATGTGCAAACCGACGCGCTGGCTGCCGGGGCCGATTATTTTTTGGAAAAACCCGTTTCGCTGAAACGATTGCGTTCGGTCACGTAGTTATCGGTTGTTCTCGGGCTGCAAAAATGCCCGCACCCGCAATACCACAATGCCCGACTGATCCTTGTTCCCTTGCACGTACTCCGCTAAAGGCTTGTCGGACACCACTACCTTGCCCGCGCGCGACGATGCGTGCAACAGATGGGCGCGCTGGTGCCGAAACACCACAAATCCCTGATGGGTCACGTCCAAGTGAGCATGAGTGGCGGTGGTGGCCACGATGTCGCCTGGCAGGAGCAAGTGTTCCATGGCTGAAATATTGGCTTTGGGTACAAAAAACCAGGCGTGTGCGCGGATACGGGCTTCTGCTGCCTGTATGGCTGCCAGAGCACCTGGATCGGCTAACCGGGAGTATTTGGTGGCGTTTTGGCTCATGTACGACACGTTTTTCTGATAAGGCAGACCGCCCAATGAGCGGGTCACATCGTGCAGCACACCCATAGCTTCCGCCTGTAGTGCCCATTCGAGGAAATAATGCAGGCGCGATCCGTACCCGTCGATTCGCCCGTTTCGATAGCGCAGGGCTTGCAGGTGACTCGTCCAGGGCCGACCCGATGTATGGGCCAGGGCCAATGCCACGCTTTGCTCCACAAACGTCCAGCAGTCCATCGCCTCCAGGTTTTCCACCAGCCTTTCCGGGCCTGGTTGCTCCAGGGTACCGGGTACGTATGGCACCCCGATGAACTTTTGGGCCGTTTCCAAGGGGTTTGCGGCTGGTTGTGCACCGTTGGGCAGGGGCCAAAACAGGGCAAGCAGCAAGCAGCAGGCGTATATTTCATTTTTTTTCATAACAATATCATAACAACTCCTTACGAAACAAAAATACAACGGAAATTTACAAAATAAAAATCAACCATCACTTAAACTATTGTCATCATGGTATTTTCTGTTTTTGCCCGCGTCTGCGCCAGCACGTTGTTGCTGCTGAGCCTCGGCTTGCCTGTTGTTGCGCAGGAACGAGGCAACACCCGTCCCGACGAGCCTTACCCCGTGGTGGTGGAACCCGCCGGTACACAATCGCTGTACATCGGCATCGATAACCCGCTCCAAATCCTTGTAGACGGCATACCGCCAGAAGAGCTGAAGGTGTCCCTTACCAACGACGGCACCGTCACCTACCTCGGCACCAACCGCTACACGGCTGTGGTCACCAAACCGGGCACCACTTACCTCGAAGTGTATTACCGCAACATGCTCATTGGCAAACGCACCTTTCGCATCAAACGCATACCCGATCCCACGCCTATGTTAAATGGTTTTAAAGGCGGCGAGGTGAACGTGGATGAACTGCTGAACGACCACGTGCTGCGGGCAGTACTCGAACAATACGAAGGCGAAGGTGGCTGCACCGTTCAGGGCTACAAGGCCACTGTCATGGTGCCCAACAACGATCCAGTTACTTTCGATGTCTCCGGCGAGACCCTCCCGCAAGAAGTGATCGACGTGATCCGTTCAAGCCCGGCAGGTGCGCAAACGGCTTTTTTTGTAGATGGCATCAAAGTCAGATGCCCCGGCGATTCAGCCTCCCGCAACATTGGCTCCCTCGCGTTTAAGGTGTTGAATTAGCTACCTGCGTGTGCATGAAAAAAAACGTGCTCGTTGCCCTGTGGGTGATCGGACAGACGTGCCTCTGTCCAATCACCCCCCTTTGTGCACAAACGGATACCCTCCTTGCCGAGCGTCAGACCACTATCCAAAGCGTAACGTTCAATACCTTAATGGAGCAACGGTCTTTGAAATTTTTGCTCCCGACCATTGGCCGCGACACTGCCTGCCAGATTTATGGGTACGTCATTTCGGTCATCGACCCGGGAAAAGACACCGTGGCGTATGCCGTTAGAAACGATCGTTTCCCGACGTCCTTTCTTGGTCAATTGAACGATGTGCCCAGCAAAAAGACAGTTCAGCTGTTGTTTAGCAACATTGTGGCGCGTTGCCCGCACGACGAAGGCGCTCAGTTGATGGCAGACATGCTTTTTGAATTTACCGGTGCCAACTACAAAGCGCAAATAGACGGCGACGAACGCGACGGCGAACCCTACCCATTGGTCATCAGCACGCCCGGCGTCATTCAATTGTGGCCGCCGGGAATCATGTCGAACTTTGCCTTGCTGGCAGAGGGTATTCCGGCGGGCGAAATCCAGGTATTGCTCACCAACGACGGCAAAGTGACGCATTTAGGCGAAAACCGATATGCGGCCACCGCTTCCAAACCCGGTGATGCATTTTTGGAGTTTTATTACCACGACCTGCTGATCGGCAAACGGCGGTGCAGGGTGCCGGCCAAGTTTGTCGATTGGTCATCTTATAGAAGCGATTATGCCGCGTTTGCCCTTACCAAGGATTCCCTCCTGCGAAACCCTTCTGTACAGGCATGGGTCAAAGACCTTTTGCCCAATGAGCAGTGCGTTGTGCAACGATATAAAGCCACGTTATTGCCCATGAACAAGGAATACACGGTCACCGATGCGGCTTCCGGGGCTTTGGACCCGGTCATTTTAGCCGAAATAGAATCCATCCCCCCGGATAAAACCGCCGTGCTTTTCCTGTACCACATTCAGGTGGCTTACAAGCCCTTTTCAGAAACCTACTACATCAAATTGGGCGGTGTGGCTATAAAAATACAAAACTGACAAAAAAACAAATGCCTTTCCCCAAAACAGGGTATATTTGTCCCTTGTTTTAATCCCAGTGCACCGCCGGTTGCCCGTAAACTAAACCGCGTTACCCCCCATGTTGCATTTTCGACTCCTTTTTGTTGCCCTCTTCTCGTCGGCAACTGCCCTTTCGGCACAAGATTTTCGCGTTCAGGCTGGCGCTTTTTTTGAGCCCGTACCCATGTCTTATTTTGAAGACAAAGGTGTGCGGAATGTGATGCTTTCTACCGACCAAATGGGCATGAACCGTTACTTCGTAGGCTCGTACCATACCCGCGAAGAGGCGGAAAAAGTGCAACAGCAATTGGTCGAAAAAGGCTTTCCCTTTGCTGCCATCATCGACATGGAAGTGCAGCGCCTGCTCTGTGGTGCCAATTGCCCTTACTTTAAAGGCAGTGGTCCCATTTACATGCAGCCCGATCGTAAAACCCAACAAAACAGCGTCTATTTCGACCCGGGCAAAATTAGCCTCAACGATGAAGCCACGGCCCTGCTTAACCGCATAGCTGGTGAAATGAAACAGTCGGCCACTGCAAGGCTCAACATCCTGGGCCACTCCGACGGATCGGGCAATGCCGAAAGCAATGTGGAACTGGCCACCATGCGCTCGCGCCAGGTGCGCAATTACCTCATTGGCAAAGGCGTGAAGGCTGACCGCATGTACATCAAGGTGTTCGGCGAATCGCAACCCGTAGCCCCCAACAAAGACGAATTTACCGGCGAAGAGCTGAAAGACAACCAGGCCTGGAACCGCCGGGTAGAACTCATGATGGTGGAGGAAGGCATGGCCACGCCCATGGCAGATATTAAGTGACGCTTACCACTTCCGCCGCCCCAAAGACAACACCGTAGCCGCCAGAAACACCGCTATGACCGATAGAAAGTACACCACATCACGTGTGTCAAGCACCCCACGGCTTAGCGCGTCGTAGTGCGACTGCATGCCGAGCGCCTGCACCAGGTCATCAGACGTGCCGTAAAAAATCGGCAACTGACTCAAAAAGTCAAACACCAAATACACCGTAAAACACAACAGGGTAGCCAACAGGAATGCGACAATCTGGTTGGTGGTAAGCGAGGAGGCAAACAGCCCGATGGCGGCAAACGCAGCTGCCAGAAAGAGCAGCCCAATGTACGAACCCATGATGCCCCCCGAATCGAGGTTGCCCGGCGGGGCACCCAAACGGTACACCGTAAAATAGTACAGTGCTGTAGGCAGCAGTGCAAACACCACAAGCGTCATGGCCGCCAGGTATTTGCCAGCCACAATCTGCCAGTCGCTCAAGGGCCGTGTCACCAATAGTTCGAGGGTGCCCGACTGGTTTTCTTCGGCAAAACTGCGCATGGTAACGGCCGGTATCAGGAACAGGAACACCATGGGCGCTATGGCAAAGAGGGTGTCCAGGGTGGCATAATTGCCATCGAGCACGCTGAAATCGGGGAACACCCACAACAACAGCCCCATGAGTACCAAAAAGGCACCAATAACGATGAACCCGATGAGCGAGGAGAAAAAAGCGTTTATTTCTTTTCGAAAAATGGCGAGCATGTCTCTTGTTGGTTTAAATCATCAATTGCTAAAACAAGTCTTTCATAAATTCCGCATTCCGTACTCCGCATTCCCATTATTTCGTCAACTGCTGGAACACGTCTTCCATGCTGTAGGCCTCCTGGTGCAATTCGAGCAGCACAGCTTGCTGCGCTATGGCAAAGGCAAACACTGCTGGCCGCACGTCGGTGTGCAGGGGTGCTGTCAGCAGCCAGCGTTGCGTACCAGCTGCCTCCACGGAAGCCACACCGGGAATGGCCCTCAGCGCTTCAGGCTTTACGGGCCGGTCAAAGGCCACCGTGACCCGGTGCTGGGCGCTGAACTGTTGTTGCAACTCACCGATGGGGGAGTCGGCGACCAATTTACCCTTGTGGATGATGATGGCGCGGTGACAAACGGCTTCCACTTCGCGCAGGATGTGGGTAGACAGGATGACCGTTTTTTCCCGACCCAGTTCCTGAATCAGGGCGCGGATTTCCACAATCTGGTTGGGGTCTAATCCAGAAGTGGGTTCGTCCAAAATGAGCACCTCCGGGTCGTGGAGCATGGCTTGGGCCAGGCCCACGCGTTGCCGGTACCCTTTTGACAAGGCACCCACTTGTTTGTGGCGATGGCTGCCCAGCCCCGTGCGCTCCACCATGGTGTCTATGCGTTTGCTCAGGTTGGGTACCTGATGTACCCGGCCTGTAAACTCGAGGTACTCCGTCACGTACATGTCGCGGTACAACGGGTTAAGCTCCGGCAAGTAGCCCACGCGGGCGCGGGCCTCCATGCTTTGGTCGGTCACGTCGAAACCGCATACTTCCGCCGACCCTTCCGTTTGCGGCAGGTAGCCCGTGATGATTTTCATGGTGGTGGACTTCCCCGCGCCGTTTGGCCCTAAAAATCCCAGCACCTCGCCTTTGTGCGCCTCAAAACTGAGGTCGTCCACCGCGCGCTGGGTGCCGTACTGTTTGACTAAATGACGAACTTTTACCGACATAAGTGTGTTGCCAAAAAGGCAAAGATACAAAGTTGATCGGGGTGTCGGCTGCCCAACATTTGCAAGCGTTTAACACCCCGTTGAAAACCAACTGCGTCCATTCAAGCGTTAAGTACCGAAAAGCAACAACATGAAAAGCCTCATTGTCCTGTCTCTCATCCTCGGCCTGCACGCAGCAACTTTTGCGCAGCCCAACCACGACGCCTGGAACACCCTGCTCCAAAAATACGTAACCACCTCCGGAAAAGTGAACTACAAAATGCTCAAGGCCGACCAAACGGCCCTGAACGCCTACCTGAATACCTTGGCCGCAGAGACGCCTCAAACCACCTGGTCACGTGCCGACAAAATGGCCTATTGGATCAATGCCTACAACGCATTTACCGTCAAACTCATCACTGACCACTATCCACTCACCAAAATCACCAACCTCGATAGTGGAAAACCGTGGGACGTGAAGCGCATTGAACTCGGCGGCAAAAAATACAGCCTCAACCAGATCGAAAACGAGATCATCCGCCCGCAGTTCAAAGACCCGCGCATCCATTTTGCGCTCAACTGCGCCGCCAAATCGTGCCCGCCGCTGTACAACCGCGCCTTTACTGCCGCCAACCTCGAAAAAGCCCTCACAGAGCGCACCCGCCGTTTCCTGGCCGACCCCAATGCCAACACCCTCGGCGTCGAACGCGTGTCGGTGAGCAAAATATTTGAGTGGTATGCAGCCGATTTCGGTAAACTGCCCGAGTTTTTGAGCAAGTACAGCAATGTGGCGGTGCAGGCCAATGCGGCTGTGGATTATCGGGAGTATGACTGGAGGCTGAATGAGTGAGGGTTGGTTTTTAGTCGGTTAGTCGGTTAGTGCTTGGCGAACCTTAGCGTCCTTCGCGGGAACGTTTTTTAGCTGGTTATTTGTCGTCGTTGGGGAGTGTTTTTCCATCAACGAGTTGGGCGAGGGCCATGCGGCGGGAAATGCTGTGGTTGCATGATCCGGTAGACAGGGGGTTATCGGGATCGTAATATTCTTCGCAGACACAGCTGCCACTTGAAAAGTTGCAGCTGTGGCAAGGGTTTCCGGTGCAAGTTTGCACCAAATGGTCGGCGCAAAACACGCCTGGTCGGGTTTCTTTGAGTTTGATGGCTACGAAATAGGCGATTCCGGGTGCGCTTTTGTGTTCACCCTGAAAGACAATAAACGGGCTTCGGCGGATCATGAGCACCCGCACGTCGCGCACGCGCACCAACTCGGGTGTGGTGGCCGCGAGGGAGGTGGTGAGGGTTTTGGTTGAAATGGGCAATGTCCATTTGCCTTCGCTCCAAACCGCCACGCTGTCAGAGAGGGGGTTGAAGGATTGGCAGGGCTTTTGGGCTGTCAACTTGCCGGTGCCCAGCAACAGCAGGAGGATAAAGAAGCGCGTCATGATGAATGGGTTTGGATGTGTTAGTTGAATTCGGCTACACCGTAAAGCATGTCTTTGAGTTTGGAGCCTTGTACCTCCGGCATGCGATACGCAGTATTGAATTTATCGAGGGTCTGGTTGATGTCTTTCTCCAATTGCAGGAAAGCGTCGGGCAATTGATCAGAGCAGGCTTTGTCTTTCTCGTAGGTGTCTACAATTTTGGAAAATTTCTTGTAGTACTCGTTGCCCTGGTTGACAAAATCGCTGTACCGGGTAATGAACTGGGTGATGCGTTCCAGCGCAAAGAGCAAGTTGGTTTCGGTTTTTACTTGCAACTGTACGTCGCCCTGGGGTTGTTGGGGCATACCGGGCATGCCGGGTGGCATGCCGGGCATTGTGGTGGCGGGAGTACTGGTTTCGCCCAGGGCTTTGGCCACGAGGTTGTCGAGCAGGGCGTAGAGGCGTTCCCAATCGTCGCCGTCGCGGCAACTTTCCAGGGGAATGGTGTACCCCACTTGTCGGGCGCATTCGGTAAACAGTTGCTCACAGTCGTGTTTGAGCGTCAAATTGGCGTCGCGCAGGTATCCGGTTTCGTAGTATACGGTGTTGAGGTCGGTGTGCATGCGCACGGTAAAGTCAAGGATGCAGGCAATTTTTTCGGGGTCAGCCTTTTTCTCCTTGTCCTCCGGGCTGTTGAGCACCAAGCCTACCAGAGAAAAAGTGGCTGACAGGTAGGGGTTATTTTGGAGCACTTCGGGCATGACAAACCCGAATTTGCGTTTGATGCGCTCATCGATGATGTTGCGGGTTTCGGTAAATTCAGGGTAAAAATGCGGGTTGCTGATGTTGAGCAATTCCTGCTGTGCCTTCAGGCTGCTGAAATGGTGATCCATGGCGAGGATCTTTTCGTACAGCATTTTCACAATCTCAATGCCCTTGCGGTAGCGGAGTTTGAGTTTTTTCAACTCGTGATCCGTCTGGAGTTCGTAGAGGGCGTCTTGCAGTTGTATACGTTCCCACAGCAGGGCGTAACCCGTTTCGGCCTCGCGGGCCTGCGGGGTGGCGAGGGTTTGGCGCACTTCGGCCAGGCGGCGCAGTAAGGGTTCGGATTCTTCGGCAAAAAGGCGCTCCAGCTCGCGTTGCTCTCTTTCCGTGTTGTCGAGCACCGGCTGTATCCAGGTGGTGCTGTCGTAGGCCGGATTGCCAGCATAAAGGGACGAAAATTGGACGACAAACAAGACCAATGGTAATCCTGTCTGCCACCAACGGTTGTTGATAGGCATGATGATGGCGTGTGTTTGATGATGAACAGTAAATTGTGCGTTGCTTCGGTTGAAAGCCCATGTGCCGACCATTGCTATTGGCTTTGACGGGCATGGCTACCGGCACAAAGGTGCGGGGTTTCACCGTGCTGCGTGCAGACAGTTTGGCAAAAAAAAGAAGTTGTTTTTTGCTGAAAAAAGGGTTTGATAATCGAGTAAAAATTTGAATATTAACTTTTTACGTTTTTGAGATTGAGATGGGAGGCGTCAAATTTGAATTAGGGGTATGATAAACGCCGTATATTTGCATAGCTAACCTGATTCGCCAAGCTCAAAATTTCTGTGTTTCTGGCACGTGACATCAAGAACAATTCAAGCAATTTTATCAACGAACAAAAATTTTTGCCCGGAAAATTTTCCTGGCAGGAAGGTTATGGCGCTTTTTCGTACGGGCTATAAAATTGACACCCCTTCGGGGTTTTTACAGGCATGGGTGCTAAAACGTGATGGGCAGCGTCATGTCTGCTGTGCCGCGCCGAATTTTCACCGTGGTGCTCTGCCCTTTTTCAAATTTGGACAGGCACTGCATGTAGTCTTGCATGTTTTTGACGGGATAATCGCCGAGGCCGAGGATGACGTCGCCCTGTTTCAGTCCGGCTTTGGCCGCCGGGCGGCCGTCGGTGACCCCGTCTACGTGTACGCCTTCCTGATCCCACACGTAGTCGGGCATGATGCCCAGCGTCACTTTGAAACTTGGGGTGTCGGTTTTGTTGGACTTGGTTTCCTGAAAGGTCAGTTTGGGGGTTTTATCTAAGGCTTCCACCACGCCCGACACCAATTCGAGCACCTGTACCATGCCCGGAAAATTGACCAGATCGGTATCGTCGGTGGGTTTGTGGTAGTCTTTATGTTGGCCGGTGAAGAAAAAGAGCACAGGGATGTTTTTCAGGTAAAACGACGTGTGGTCGCTGGGCCCCACGCCGGCGCTGTCTTTGTTGATGCTGAGCCCGGTGCTGAAGCGGTTGAGCAGGGGCACAAAATCGGGTGCGGTGCCCACGCCGCCCACCAGGATGCGTTTTTCGGGATTGAGCCGCCCGATCATGTCGAGGTTGACCATAAAACTCACTTTGTCGAGTTCGATGGTGGGGTATTCCGTAAAGCGTTTGGAGCCTACAAGACCCAGTTCTTCGCCGGAAAAACAGAGGAACAGGAAGTTGTGGGATTCTTTTCGATCGTTTTGGGAAAAGTAGCGTGCCAGCTCAAGCACGCCAGCGGTGCCCGAAGCGTTGTCGTCGGCACCGTTGTGGATTTTTCCTTCCGGGTTGGGGTCGAGGGAATTGTGGTCGTGGCCGAGGCCCAGATGGTCGTAGTGGGCCCCGATGACGATGGTGTAGGGCGCGCCATTGTCGAGATAAGCGGCCACATTGCGGCTCATGATGGGTTTGGCCGATGCCGGTTGGGCGCTGTGGGGATTGCTGTTGGGCGTGAACCCGAAGTCATGAAACCAGGTATTGTTGTTCCCCTTGGGTTGCAGGCCCATTTTTTTGAACGCATTGGCGAGGTATTCGGCGGCTTTGGCCTCTTCTGCTGTCCCGGTGCCACGCCCCTTCATTTTGTCGGAGGCTAAATATTGGACTGATTTTCGGAGGTTTTTTTCGGAGAAATTTTGAGCGGAAGCAGTGTACCGCCCCAGGCAGAGGAGCGTAAGCAACAGGTAGGCAATGCGCATGATAAAAACCATTTTGAGGGGGCAAATATAGACTACACAAACGCTGGAATCATCAGCACACCGTCAAAAGTATAAATGGGGACTTTTAAGGCGCTGCATACACATTGGCCTGTGTCGGCCGTGCGCCGTCGGGTTGCAGGGTTTGTTTCTCAAATTGTTCGAGGTTACCGGGAAACATGTTGAGGTCTACATGACCGGGAATGCCTTCTACGTGGCCCTCGTTGCTGAACTGCCAAAAGTCCCACCGGCGGCCGGTGCTCAACACCGGCGGCTCCCAGGAGTAGCGGGCGATCCATAGTGGATAATGGTCAAACAGGCCTGCGAGGTACTTGTCGTAAAAATGCTGATTGGTGTAAATAATCGGTTTTACATGGAGTGCCCGCTCTACCGTGAGCAGCCACAGGCGCATTTGTTCGAGCATGATGTGCGGCGGCACGCCGTCTGTCAATTCTACATCGAGTACGGGTGGCAAGTCGCCACTTTGGATATCCACCGTATTGAGGAAATGCATGGCCTGGGCGTAGCCGTCGGTGCGGGAGCGAAAAAAGTGATAGGCCCCGCGCGGCATGCCAACGCGGCCGAGCTCCTCCCAATTGTGGCAAAACAGGCTGTCGGTAAAATCACCGCCTTCGGTGGCTTTGACAAAAGCGAAATCCAGGTTGTTGCGCTGCACCACCGTGTCCCAGTTGATGCGCCGTTGGTGGTGCGACACGTCTATACCAATGAGCTGCTCATCGATACATTCCCGGACACCCATTGTCACCCCGCTCCACAAGGGCAGGTGCACAATGGTGTACAACAAGAACAAACGTAAAAGCATGGCTTCGGCAGTAAAGAGTGCGCGAAAGTAACTCGTGTGTTTGAATTTGGTTTCGATTATTTATCGGTATTGGCCTTTGCGCGACAATTTTCAAGGACAAACTTTTGGAAAACCTGCATTTTTGAAATATTATTCTGTGTTGGTGGGGTAGATTATTCTTTTTTGGCATTTTGTTTTGTCTGCTTGCTGGTTGGAAACGCCGGAGTGCGTAGCCATTTTTCACCACTAAGGCACTTATGAACACGAAGGCGAGATGCCTTCTTGTTGACGGCCGTTACCTGCCCGGTTTGTCTAACCTGTTTGACGACCTCTTATGTCGAGAGCGGAAGCACATGTGGTGCTTCCGCTCTTTTTTGTCATTTTTTGCTTACAGCGTGATCGTATAGCTTTTTCCACCAATGGTCACGGTCGCTGTACCGTCGCCATTGAACACGATGGCACCGCTGATCGTTTGCGATTGCCCTGCGCCGTTGCTCACTGTCAGGGTAAAATTGCCTGTTCCGCCGGTGATGTACTGGTCGGATTTGCGGATGGCCAGATCCGTCAGCACAGCGTCCAAATCGGTCGTGAGTGTCGGATTCTGATTGCGGACACTGCCGGTAACTGTGCCTTGGTATTGGTAAGCGCCGTTGCACACATAAGCCGTTTGGAGCGATGCCAACCCGGAAAACGTCAGGTTGCCGGTTGCTGTGCCGGAGCCGTCCCACCGCTGCGCATCAAATGAAGTGGTCGCGTTGGTGCTGAAATCGATTTGCTGCGGAACGTTGAGGTTGGAACAGGTTAGCAGCCAGCTGACGTTGTTCGAATAATTGTATGCTGCAAATAGATTAGAACCATTGTGCGCAAGGAGGGTGTCTCCCTGTTGGTTACAACCGCCCAGCAGGGCAGTAGGTACTTGCTGGGCCATATCGGCGGACGCCTCCGTGAAGCCGCCTGAACGGCTCGAAACAGAAGTTTCCACAATTTCAACGGCTTCGTCATCGGTGACTAATTGTTGATCGGGGGTGTCGTCTTTGGAGCAGGCGAACAGGGTGAGCGCAAAGGCAGATGTGAGGAGGAAATGAATGATTTTGTTCACGATTTACGTTGTTTATGGGTGATTGAATGCTTCAAAGTTACCGGCACGAAGCCCCGCCAGAAATCGTTTTTCAACCAATGGCCGGGAAGCTTCAACCATCGGCAGGTTTAATTCACTTGGTAAACGTTATCATACCATTGGTTGAACAGCACCGGAAATGAACGGCAGATGCCCGTTGCTTTGCATAAAATAAAATTGTATGATCTATCCGATTGCATCCGACTGGGCCTGGCTGATTGCCCCCCTGGCCATTTTTGGCCGCTACGCTGTGTTGTGTGGCTTTGCGTTCATTCTTTTTTACGTCTGGAAAAAACGGGTTTGGATACACCGCAAGATTCAGCGATCATTTCCGCAAAGCCGCGACTACCGGCGCGAAGTGGCGTATTCTATGCTGACCGCCTGCATTTTTGCTGCTGTAGCCTTGCTTTGTCTGAAAACGCCTTTCCGGGCACATACCCTTTGGTACACCGATGTGTCTGCGTATGGAACCGGCTATCTGTTGCTGAGCGTGGTACTCATTGTGCTGTTGCACGACGCGTATTTTTACTGGATACACCGTTTGATGCATCACCCGGCCCTGTATCGGCACGTACACCTGCTGCACCACCGCTCGGTAAATCCGTCGCCTTGGGCGGCTTACGCGTTCCACCCCCTCGAAGCGGTTTTGGAGGCCGGTATTGTTCCGCTGGTGCTGTTGGTCATGCCCGTGCATCCAATCGCTTTTTTTAGCTTTGTGACCATTATGCTTTGGTTTAATGTATACGGACATTTGGGGTACGAACTGTTCCCCGGTTGGGTGTATCGCCACCCGGTGGGGCGGTGGATCAACTCATCGGTGTACCACAACCTGCACCACGAACGTTTCCACGGGAATTACGGCCTGTATTTCACCTTTTGGGATCGTTGGATGGGTACGTTTCGCCAAGACAACGACGACCGGATTTTGGAGCTGCACAACAGAATCATCGAAAATGCCTGATCGCTCACCCGTTTCCGTCCTGCTGTCGGCTAGCGGCCAGCGTTGGGCCCACGCAGTGGGCTGGCTGGCTTTTTACCTGATCGTGTTTGCGCTCCTGAGTGAGCTGCGGGGTTGGCAAGAAGCCCTCCTGCGCACCACCCTCAACTTTGCCGTGCTCATCGGAATATTCTATTTCAATGCCCTCGTATTGGTCAATCGGCTGCTTGAAAAAGGGCAATGGGTCGCCTACCTGATCAGCTTGTCGGGTTTGTTGGTTGGGCTGAGCCTGATTCGGTTTGTGCTGGAAGGTTTTTTGGCGTGGCAGATACTGCCCCTGCAGACGCCGCAGCGCACTTTTATAGCCTCATTTGTGGTGTACCTGTTGGTGGCGTTGCTCAGCGGCGTGTATCAGTTGCTGGAGAACCGCCACCAGGCCGAGTTGAAGGCCAGCGCATGGGAGGCCCGGCATGCCGAAGCCCAGTTGAGCTACCTGAAAGCCCACATCAACCCGCATTTTTTGTTCAATACGCTGCACAACATTTATGCAGCCGCCAGTTTGCAACTGCCGCAAACGGCAGACATGATTCTCCGACTGAGCCAGTTGCTGCGTTATGTAACCTATGAAGCCCAGGCCGCGTCTTTGCCACTCGACATGGAGTGGACGCACTTGGAGCGTTATGTGGAACTGTACCGCATGCGGGCGGGCGGCGACATCAAGCTGAGCCTCACATACACGCGCCACGAGGGCGAACCCTGGTTTGTGGCACCCATGCTGCTCCTGCCCCTGGTGGAAAATGCGCTCAAACACAGCAACCTGGAGCTTGCCGACGACGCTTTTGTCGATATTCGCCTCGAAACAACCCCCGATGCCTTGCACTTTTGTGTGCGGAACACTTACGACCCGGCCGACCGGCAACGCGATGCGCACGGCGGCGTGGGCCTGGATAACATCCGGCAGCGCCTCCACCTGCTGTACCCGAACGCACATGCTTTCACCGCGCAAGCCCACGAACAGGTGTTTACCGCCGCACTCACCCTCTCCCACAACCTGAACGCCGATGATGCACAAGCTGCAATGCCTGTTGGTTGACGACGAGCCGCTGGCCCTGGCCCTGCTCGATCAATACATTGGCCGCGAGGGCACATTCGCGGTGGCTGGTGCCTACCGCAGCCCCATTCACGCCATTGAGCACCTGCAACGCGAGCCGGTGGAACTGCTGTTCCTCGACGTACAGATGCCGGTGCTCAGCGGCGTGGGCCTGCTGCGCCACATCTCGCGCCGCCCCGTCACCATTTTCACCACCGCCTACCCGCACTACGCAGTGGATGCCTACGACCTCGACGCCGTGGACTACCTGCTCAAGCCTTTTTCCTACGAGCGATTCCTGCAGGCGGTCACTAAAGCCAAAACGGCCCTGAACGACCAGCCCGCCGAATCAGGGGCCTTCCTGACCATCAAGGCCGACCGGCAGTGGTACCGCATTCCGCACGACGACATCCTGTACATCGAGGGCTGGAAGGAGTATGTGAAAATTTTTACCCCCGATCAAAAGATCGTCGCGCTGGCTGCGCTCACCAAGCTGGAGGAAGACCTGCCCGCTGAAGGGTTCCTGCGGGTGCACAAATCGTACATCGTGGGTCGCCGTCATGTGCGCCATTTCGACGGAGCAGCGCTGCTGGTGGGGGAGGTCCGGGTGCCGGTGGCGCGGGCGCGGAAGAAGGGGGTGGAGGAGGCGTTGTTTCGGTAGGGACGGGGTGGGGGTTTTACCACCAAGGCACTCAGGAACACTAACTACAAAGACAAAAGGGCAGTATTCAACGTAACAATGGGCACATCTTCAAACTGAAAATCCCCATCGTTGGTCACAATAGCGGTCCCCTGCATCGACCTGACCAGTTGAACATAGTATAAATCGTTAAAATCTACACTTGGGGAAAAGTTCATCAGCAACCCATTAAACACATCCATTGTGGTGAAACCATCTTCAACCAACTTGATGTACGGTTCAAAACCTTGAAGGTCGGAGACCAATGCACTCAAACTATTTCGGTAAAAATTCGAAGGTCTGTATTGATTTTTAAAATCGCTCATACCACGGCTTTTCATATCAATTCTCAGCAGCGTATTGATTATTTCCGACAATAAGATTGAACACCAAACAAATTTTGGCTTATCAGGGTGTTCATCGGACAAGCGAATGATGCCATCTACAAATCGTACATATAGTTGCTCTTCGCGCTTCAAAGTAGAGCGAGGTTTCAGATAATAAATCCAAACATTCGCATCCAGAAAGTAAAAGGGAAAAGTATCCGGGGGAGTCTTCCGAATATCATATACTCGAAACGCCATTAGCCTTCCATAACTTCTGCCATACTACGGCGTATCTGCTCAATGCGCTCGGGGTTGCGTGCCAACTCCAGCGCATCTTCATATTTCACCTTCCAATCTGGCCGATCCATGTTCAACACGAAAACCAAGGCATCATACTCTTTTGGAAATGCCATGAACAACTCTCCAAACACCGAATGAAAAAAGGATGTGGTGACATGACGCATGCCGTTAAAATCAAACTCAACAGCTTCCTTTTGCGAAAGTAAAGCATGGGCAGCCTTGAATACATCACTGCCGAATTCAGGCAATAACGCGTTTTCAGACCTTACTAAGTCAATGATTCGCAGCACGTTTTTCATAGGGAAATGAATTTAATGAAGGATTAAAATTTCATTTTGATACAAAAGTAACGTTTTGCAACATCATAAAGTTGCTTTTGCACAAAAAAACGATGATGTGGTAGGTTTTGCCACTTGCTACACGTTGCGAAAGACAATGTGCAAACTTGCTCCCTCCGTAACTGCATTGAGTTGCCTGCACTGCACTTTTCCGTTTTTGTATTGCCAAATTACCCCGTCTGTCGTGATGTACAAATCGTGACCATGTTTGCAACACTGCTGAAAAATCCCCGACAAGGCACTCCCGCCTCGTATACGCTGCGTAGATCCACCTGTTAAAGCCCATTTAATGGCTGCTTCGGGCTCGGTTACCGGGTTACCTTGTGCTTGCGTGAAACGCCTGATCTTGTCCAAAAAACCATTCCCTATATCACAAACGCTGAAATACATTTTTCCTTTTTTGGGGAAATACTGTCCGCAGACAGCAAATGGCAGCGTCGCATTTGCGTGGATTTTGATGTTCGCAAATGTCTCCATAAAAAAAAACGCTGATAGCCATTCCTTAAGTTTGCCATCCAACCGATCCATACAACGGTGTCCCAGTAGATCACTTTCGACGTACTGAAAAAAGGAGGCATCGTCTTCCACCTCAAATAGCCGGGCCTGTACGGTAGTCTGCCGAACATCTGTATGCACCGGAACTGGCGATTCGGACAACAACGCGTACAAACCGTTGCGTTCCAGCAAAGTTTGCGCGCCCTCACCCTCTCCGGCTTCACATAAAAAACGCAGACCGTATTCGCATCTTAACCTGTGCGCCAGTACCAGCAACAACGCCGACATATTGCCCTCAATGAAGGAAACGCCGGAAAAGTCGAGACACACCGTCTCGTCTCGGTATGCCGAGAGCTGCGTAAAAAAATCCCACAAGGTTTCGTGGCCGCTCTTTCCAGTAGTGATCTTTGATGGAAATGTCCAACAAGGAAGTAAGCTGGTTGGCTTTTCAAGATTGGTGTGTTTTGGCATACTGATATGCAAGTCGTGTTTAAAATACCGTATTATTAGAGATGCAAATATAGACGCATGTTTAATGTTATTTTACCATTTTTTTCCTTGTGGACGGCCTCTTCAGCAATATACAACGGTCTGCGTGGCCCGGTTTTACCACCAAGGCACTTAGGAACACTAAGAAACACTAAGCCGAATTTTAGGGCCTCTTTTTTATATGATCAACCTTAGTGTCTCTTAGTGCCTTAGTGGTAAAAAATAGTAGCGTGTCTCCAACACAGATTACCCGAATTTACACAGATTGCTCAACAACAATTTCAAAACTCCGCCGGGAACTGCCGCCCCGCCAACCGCAATAACTGGAACCCGGGCAACCGCAACAACAACCTCGGCTTCCGCCTCGCTGCCTCTTCCCAGCTCAATCGATGGCCGGACGGCATCCACTGAACAGGCGATGGCCCCGCTCCCGCGGGTTTATCCCGACGGGACAAAAAACCCGGGCCGCGTCCCGGGGATAAAACGGCAGTATTAGTAGGCAGCAGACCGAACGTAAGGCCGTTTTTTTATTTGTGCTCGAGCATAGTGTCGGCGTGACTTCAAGTCACGCCGACACTTATCCGGCTGATTTCCTGCCGTTGTCGGCGTCCTCGCCAACAACAGACGGCAGAGTGAGGGGCCAAGCAAATGTACCTATTTAACAAACCGGTTAGCGTTTTTCTCCTCGCCACCCACTCCGCCGTTTGTTGTTGGCGAGGACGCCATAGCCGTCAGGCTAAGTTCGAATTAGTGCCTACTTTGAGCAAAAAAAATATGGAATTGATACGTTTTCCGCACAAAATGATTAAAGAAAGTGGTC